>Cebus_capucinus_imitator_PRJNA485217_SSR049__coassemble_1282_pt1 | contig 27298 bp, 20 predicted proteins | sample Cebus_capucinus_imitator_PRJNA485217_SSR049__metabat2_low_PE_019 | metagenome-assembled genome bin Cebus_capucinus_imitator_PRJNA485217_SSR049
CGCAAGAATAGAGAAAAACGGATGATTTGTTCAATATGTGGTTTTGAGGGTATGTGAGAGCCGGAAGCGATCTGCTTTCGGTTTTTTTCGCTTTTGGAAAGCGTTCCTGGCGGCGGAATCCTGCTCGCAGGGCTTGATTCCTTCCAGAAACATTTCCACCAAAACAAATACCGATTGCCAACTCCTCCGAAAGGTTGTAAATTAGAGGTATCACAACGGAAAGGATCAAACCCATGGCAATCATTTACGATGAGAAGGCTCAGACCTTTACCATTCACACTCGTTTGACGACGTACCAGATGCACGTTGGAAGATTCGGAGTGTTGGAACATCTTTATTATGGAAGGCGGATTGACGACTGTAACCTGGATTACTTGATTCGCCAGTCAGATGTGGGATTTTCTCCCAATTTTTACGAGTCCGCGCCGGATCGAACCTACTCGCTGGACTTTGTACCTCAGGAGTATCCGGGCTGCGGTGTGGGAGATTTTCGCGTGCCGTCCATAGAGCTTGTGCAAGCAGACGGCAGTTTTGCCGCCGATTTTCGCTACGAATCGCACAACATTTGCCAAAAACTCTATCAGATTCCGGGACTTCCGGCAATCTATGACGAGAATGAGGGCGGTGAGACGCTCAAAATTTGCCTGAAAGATGCGGCAAGCGATTTGCGGCTCGAACTCTACTACGGCGTTTTGGAAGAGAAAGATATGATTGCCCGCGCCGCTTGCCTGGTAAACATTTCCAATCAGACGGTTTCGATTCAGAAAATACATTCTGCCTGTCTGGATTTTGCCTTTGGAGACTGGGAAATGCTCCATTTTTACGGCAGACATTGCATGGAGCGGATGGCAGAGCGCGTCAAGTTGGCGCATGGAGTGACGGCGATCGAGAGCCGCAGGGGGACGAGCAGTCATCAGCACAATCCCGGCGCGATTCTGTGCGCGCCCGATGCAACGGAGACGAGCGGCGAGTGCTGCGGACTCTTGCTCTTATACAGCGGGGAGTTTGCGATTGAGGCAGAGTGCGATCAGATGGATCAGGTTCGAGTGACGCTGGGACTTGGAGGAAATGATTTTACTTGGCAATTAGAGCCGGGGGAAAGATTTTATACGCCGCAGGCACTTCTCAGCTTTTCCGATCGGGGATTGGAGCATTTGTCGCACAATTATCACGACACGATTCGCCACAACATTTGCCGCGGCGCGTACAAGCTCGCAAGACGACCGATTCTCATCAACAACTGGGAGGCGACTTATTTTGATTTTGACGAGGAGAAGATTCTTGCGATTGCAAAGCAGGCGGCAGAACTTGGAATCGAGATGATGGTGCTCGATGACGGATGGTTTGGCGCGCGTGATGGCGATGAGGCAGGGCTTGGCGATTGGAGCGTGAACTACGCGAAGCTGCCGCACGGTCTTTCAGGGCTCTCCGAAAAGATTCACGCGCTCGGAATGAAGTTTGGACTGTGGTTTGAGCCGGAGATGGTCAACGAGGACAGCGATCTTTACCGGGCGCATCCCGATTGGGCATTTCAGATTCCGGGACGAAAACCGGCGAGAGGGCGGTTTCAACTCGTACTCGATATGGGAAGAAAACAGGTGCGCGAGTACATTTTTGAACAGATCTGTAAGGTGCTCGATCAGACAAAGATTGACTACATCAAGTGGGACTTTAACCGGAGCATCTGCGATGTCTATGCAAGAGACCTTCCAAAAGAGCGGCAGGGCGAGGCGCGCCATCGCTTTGTGCTGGGTGTCTATGAACTCCTAGAGCAGTTGACTGCGCGTTATCCAGAAATTTTGTTTGAGGGATGCAGTGGAGGCGGCGGAAGGTTTGACGCGGGAATGCTTCACTATACGCCGCAGATTTGGTGCAGCGATGACACGGATGCGATCGAACGGCTTGCAATTCAACATGGGACTTCTTTCTTCTATCCGATTTCTGCTGTCGGCGCGCACATATCGGCAAGCCCGAATCACCAAACCGGGCGGAAAACGCCTCTGAATACAAGGGGAATTGTTGCGATGGCAGGGACATTTGGCTATGAGCTGGATCTGGGAAAATTGAGCGATTGCGAGAAAATGCTGGTGAGAGAACAGACGCACCGTTTTGGGCAATTTGCGGACTTGACGCAGAATGGAAAATATTTCCGGCTGACCGGGACGCAGGGCGATTTCATGGCGTGGGAATTTGCCGCAAAAGACGGTGAGAGCGCGCTTGTCAACGTAGTCTTTACGCACGTTCGCGCCAATGAATTGGGAAAATGCCTGCGGCTTCGCGGCTTGAATCCAGACGCGCACTACACGCTGGAATGGATCCTTGACCCGCAGATGGAGCAAAGAAAGGCAGAACTGGATACCAAATATGAGAATCGCATTTTGAACGGAGAAGCTCTGATGAATGCCGGAATCGTATTTCCGATGTTTGGCGGAGTGTATCCGGCATTTCAAGTATGGATCAAAAAGGTAAGATAGGAGGATATGAAATGTATCGTTGGGCGACATTAGGCTGTGGGGTGATTGCCAATCAGCTGGCGCAGGCCATGCAGGCGGAGGGAAGAAACCTGTACAGCGTATCAAACCGCACACATGAGAAGGCGGTTGCATTTGCCGAAAAATATCACATTTCCAAGGTATACGAACAGATGGAGGAGGTGTTTTTTGACGAAAATGTAGACATCATCTACATTTCCACGCCGCACAACACGCATCTTCCGTACTTAAAGCAGGCATTGCGAAACGGAAAACACGTTCTTTGCGAAAAATCCATCACTTTAAACTTCAAAGAGCTTGAGGAGGCGCGGGCGATTGCGCGTGAAAATCACGTCATTTTGGCGGAGGCGATGACCATTTACCATATGCCGCTCTATAAGAAGCTCAAAGAAGTGATGGAGAGCGGAAAACTCGGCAAGGTTCGCATGATTCAGATGAACTTTGGGAGCTACAAAGAGTACGATATGGCAAACCGCTTCTTTAACCGCTCTCTGGCAGGCGGCGCGCTGCTCGATATTGGCGTGTACGCGCTTTCTTTTATTCGCTGGTTTTTATCCGAGACACCGGATCAGGTACTCTCGCAGGTCAAACTTGCGCCGAGCGGTGTGGACGAGCAGGCAGGGATTTTATTGATGAACCCGGCGGGCGAGATGGCGACCGTTGCCTTGACGATGCACGCCAAGCAGCCAAAGCGCGGTATGGTGGCGTTTGAGAATGGGTATCTGGAAATTTACGATTATCCGCGGGCGGAAAAAGCTGTGATTACCTACACCGAGGACGGGCACACGGAGGAGATTTCCTGCGGAAAGACGGACGACGCGCTGCGCTACGAGGTGCTTGACATGGAGCGCGCCGTGGCAGGGATCGCCGATGAGATGCACTTTGACTATACCTGTGATGTGATGGAACTTATGACGCGGATTCGTAAGGACTGGGGACTTTCCTATCCCGAAGAGGAGTGAGACTTTTTTGCGTTGCATTTCCCGCAATTTTTTTGTATACTAATAGAAGTTCTGCGTTGGTTCGCAGGAAAATGACGGGAGGCAAGATTTGTGGCTGAAGCAAGAAAGAAAAAGACAAGTACGGCGAAAAAAAAGACAACCGGGGCTGTGAGAACTTCCCGGAAATCGACCAGCCAGAAACGGCCACAGCAGAATACGGATTTTCTGAGAGCAGAGGTGGTCATCATCTGCTCTTTTGCTGTTGCCTTATTGCTGTTTTTGAGTAATCTGGGACTCTGCGGCGTTGCGGGCGGTTTTTTAAGGAATGTGCAGTTGGGGCTTTTTGGAATGATTGGATACCTCTTCCCGATCCTTTTGGCGTTGGGGACGAGTTTTTATATGACAAATGCAAAAAATGTCCGAGAATTAAAGAAATTGGCGGCGGCGATCGGAGTGGCTGTGATCGCCTGCGCGCTGATGCAGCTGTTTTTCGGGGCAGCTCCGGAGAACGGAAATCTGCTCGGATACTTTACGCTCTCCGCACAGAGCGGGCGAGGCGGCGGTCTGATCGGCGGAATCCTCGGCGGTGGGATTGCAGCTGTGCTCGGAACCATGGGAGCGTGTGTGATCTTGATCGTTCTCTTGATTCTGGCACTCGTGTTTATCACGGAGCGTTCCTTTGTCTCGTTCGTGCGAATGGGCAGCGATAAAGCGTACCACTACGCAAAGAGCGATATGGAACGGCGACACGATGCGTATCAGCAAAGAAGAGCACAAAGACGTCTGGAAGCACAGAACCGTGCTGTGGAAAATGATTATGAGGACGAGTATGATTCTGACGGCTATGATGAGTACGACTCCGATTATGAGGAGGCGGCGGACGAGCCGGAATATGTGGAGCGGCCAAGACGCGCGGGAAGAATGGATCAGACGATGGATTTGATGAACCGGGAGATTTTGCCGGATATCCGAATCTCTTCCGAGAACCTCACCGCTGCGGTGAAGAACGAGGTGCGTTGGCAGAAGGAAAATGCCGGGACGCGCTCCAGAAGAAAAATGATTCAAGAAAAGCTCGATCAGGCGAAAAAGGCGATGACGGATGAGGCAGAAAAGGAACCTGCGACACGAGAACCTTCTATTATAAAGGAAGAGATGATAAAGGAGCCGATCAAGGAATCGGAGTCCGTAGTTCCGAAAGCACAGATTCCGCCGATGCCGTCCGCGGATGAGTTTCACGGAAAGATCCAGGTTCCGCCGGAATACGAGAGTGAGGAAAAAGTCGCATTGCGCGTGCCAAGAGATCGCCGAGTATTTCGCGAGATGGAAACCGAGAATCCTACTGAGCAGATGAAGGAGATTTGGAGAGCGGGGCGCGCGGTGATGGGGCCGGCCGGCAGACCCTTGCAATCCGTCTTTGCGCGGGCAGAGGAAGCGCAGGACGAGAGCGACGCGCCGTGGGAGAATGTTTCTCAAACTCCAATGCCAAGTACAGCAAAAGAGCCAGATGAGCCGGTTTGGGAAGAACCCCAGAAGGAGCCACAGGAAGAACCGGTGACAACGCGCTGGAACGCGCAGAAGCTGGAAGAGCCTAAAGAAAGAGCCGTACCGGAACCGGAACCAACATTTTCCAGTGAACCGGCATGGGAGGAGCCAGATCCCGTCTTTGCACAGCCGGACATTTTCCGGCAGGAAGAGACACCTGCTCCAAAAGCACCGACGAGCCAGGTTCGCCGCATCACAACTGCGTCTGGGCGTGTGATCGAGACGGAGGTCGAGGACGTTGTAAAGAAGCCGGAGCGAAAACCGGAACCGGTGCAGGTAGTTGAGGAACCGATCGTCCCGGTGATCACAGAAGAACCGAAAAAGAAATACATGTTCCCGTCAACCGAGCTGCTCAAACGGGCTACACACGCACCTGGAACATTTTCCGAGGAAGAGTATCGGGAAACGGCGATCAAACTCCAGCAGACGCTTAGAAACTTTGGCGTCGGCGTTACCGTGACAAACATCAGCTGCGGCCCAGCGGTGACAAGATATGAGCTGCTTCCGGAGCAGGGCGTGAAAGTCAATCGGATCAAGAGTCTGGCGGACGATATTAAGCTTAATCTGGCGGCGGCAGACATCCGAATCGAGGCACCGATTCCCGGAAAAGCGGCGGTCGGAATCGAGGTTCCGAATAAGGAGAGCAATCTCGTCTACCTGAGAGAACTTCTGGAATCCGACAATTTCAAGAATCACAAATCACGGTTGGCATTTGCCGTCGGAAAAGACATCGGCGGTCAGGTTGTGGTGGCGGATATTGCGAAGATGCCGCACCTTTTGATCGCGGGTGCGACGGGTTCTGGTAAATCCGTCTGCATCAACACCTTGATTATGAGCGTGATCTACAAGGCAGATCCGGAGGACGTCAAGCTCATCATGGTTGACCCTAAGGTTGTGGAGCTGTCCGTCTACAACGGGATTCCGCATCTTTTGATCCCGGTTGTGACCGATCCCAAGAAGGCGTCCGGCGCGCTCAACTGGGCGGTGGCGGAGATGGAAGACCGTTATAAGAAGTTTGCCGCTTGCAATGTGCGCGACTTAAAGGGATACAACGAGCGGGTGGAGAAGGTGGCAGATCCCGACGCGCCCGACGCACCTAAGAAGTTGCCACAGATTGTCATCATCATCGACGAGTTGGCGGACTTGATGATGGTCGCACCCGGAGAGGTTGAGGGAGCGATCTGTCGCCTGGCACAGCTTGCGCGCGCCGCCGGAATCCATCTGGTGATCGCAACGCAGCGGCCTTCCGTCAATGTAATTACTGGTTTGATTAAGGCAAATGTTCCTTCCAGAATTGCCTTTGCCGTCTCCTCCGGCGTGGACTCCCGCACCATCATTGACATGAACGGCGCGGAGAAACTCCTCGGAAGAGGAGATATGCTCTTTTATCCGGCTGGGCTTCCAAAGCCGCAGCGCGTACAAGGTGCCTTTGTCTCCGATGAGGAGGTTGGGCAGGTGGTTGAGTTCCTCGCAAACCAGGGACTGACCGCCTCATATAGTCCAGATGTGGAGAGCCGAATCGCTTCCCCGACCGCGGATGCGGGAGTAAAAGGCGGAGGCGATGGAAGGGACGAATACTTTGTCCAGGCAGGGCAGCTGATCATTGACAAGGATAAGGCTTCCATTGGAATGCTGCAACGAATGTTCAAGATCGGCTTTAACCGGGCGGCACGCATCATGGATCAGCTGGCGGAAGCCGGCGTTGTGGGCGCGGAGGAAGGCACAAAGCCCAGAACCGTTTTGATGAGCCCGGAAGAGTTTGAAGAGTTTTTGGAACAGGGACATTAGGTTTTTGCATGGAATGGACAAAAACCGCCAGAAAAGAATAGGAGGACGATAGCTATGAAGAGTGATATTCAGATTGCACAGGAAACAACGATGCTTCCCATCCGTGAGGTGGCAGAAAATTGCGGAATCACTGAGGATGATCTGGAACTTTATGGAAAATATAAGGCAAAGCTCGCAGGAGAGCTCTGGGACAAGGTAAAAGACCGCCCCGACGGAAAGCTGGTTCTTGTGACTGCGATCAACCCCACGCCCGCCGGTGAGGGAAAGACGACGATCACCGTTGGTCTGGGCGAAGCATTTGGCCGTATGAATAAGAAGGCGTTGATTGCTCTTCGTGAGCCGTCTCTTGGTCCCTGCTTTGGCGTAAAGGGTGGTGCTGCCGGCGGCGGTTACGCGCAGGTTGTGCCGATGGAGGACTTAAACTTACACTTTACCGGAGACTTCCACGCCATCACTTCCGCCAACAACCTGTTGGCTGCGATGATGGACAACCACATTCAGCAGGGAAATGCACTCGGCATCGACACACGCCAGATTCTCTGGAAACGCTGCGTGGACATGAATGACCGCGTTCTCAGAAACATTGTGGTCGGTCTTGGCGCGAAAGCGGACGGCGTGGTGCGAGAGGATCACGTTGTGATCACCGTGGCGTCGGAGATCATGGCGATTCTGTGCCTGGCAGTTGACATGAAGGACTTAAAAGAGCGTCTCGGAAAGATCATCGTGGCGTACAACTACGCGGGCGAGCCTGTGACCGCAAAAGACTTAAACGCAGTCGGCGCGATGGCGGCACTCTTAAAAGACGCCTTAAAGCCCAACATGATCCAGACGCTGGAGCACACCGGAGTGCTCGTGCACGGCGGTCCGTTCGCAAACATCGCACACGGATGCAACAGCGTGCAGGCGACGAGACTTGCGTTAAAGCTCTCCGACATTGTGGTGACGGAGGCTGGTTTTGGTGCGGATCTTGGCGCGGAGAAATTTATGGACATCAAGTGCCGTAAGTCCGGCTTAAAGCCCGACGCCGTGGTGCTTGTCGCAACGGTTCGCGCCTTAAAGTACAACGGCGGCGTTCCAAAAGACCAGTTAAACGAGGAGAATCTGGACGCCTTAAAGCGCGGAATCGTGAACCTGGAAAAACACATTGAAAATATCCAGAAGTTTGGCGTTCCGGTGATTGTCACGCTCAACGCGTTCATCACGGACACTGAGGCAGAATACTCTTATATCAAGAACTTCTGCGAGGAGAAGGGTTGCCAGTTCGCACTCAGCGAAGTTTGGGCAAAAGGCGGCGAGGGCGGTTTGGAGTTAGCCGAGCGTGTGCTGGATACGTTGGAGAACAAGCCTGCCGATTTCCGTTTCCTGTATCCCGATGAGATGGCGTTGGAAGATAAGATCGGAACCATTGCCCGCGAGATCTACGGCGCGGACGGTGTGAGCTTCGCACCTGCCGCAAAGAAGGCGTTGGAGCGGATCACAAAGATGGGATTTGGCAATCTTCCGGTTTGCATGGCAAAGACACAATATTCCCTCTCCGATGATGCGACAAAGCTGGGACGTCCCACCGGATTTACCATCAATGTGCGCGACGCGTATGTGTCCGCTGGCGCGGGATTTGTCGTTGTCTTAACCGGATCCATTATGACCATGCCGGGACTTCCCAAGAAGCCTGCGGCAGAAAACATTGACGTGGACGAAAACGGAAAAATTACGGGTCTGTTCTAAAACAGATCCGCTTGGACAGAAAAGAGGAGATTTTCATGAAATTGAGAGACTGGCTGAAGGGTCTGGATTATGAAGTGATTCGAGGCGACGTCGATGCCGAGGTGGAGGACGTCACCTATGATTCGAGAAAGGCCAAGGCAGGGGATGTATTTGTATGTATGCGGGGAACGCGGGTCGATTCCCATCTGTTCATCTCCCAGGTGGTTGATGCCGGTGTGAAGGTTCTGGTGATCGAGCGAGAGCCGCAGGAACTTCTGGCTCCTCTAAAGGGTGATGTCACTGTAATCAAGGTTGCCGACGGTCGGCGCGCGCTGGCACTCTTATCCGCCGCGCGTTTTGGGCATCCCGCCAAAAAGCTGGTGACGATCGGCGTGACCGGAACAAAGGGAAAAACCACGACGACGCATATGATCAAGGCGATTCTGGAAGCGGCAGGCAAGAAAGTCGGCATGATCGGAACCATCGGAACGATGATCGGGGATCAGATCACTCACAACCAGAACACGACTCCGGAGTCCTACCAGCTTCACAAGGCATTTGCAAAGATGGTGGAGGCGGGCTGCGAGTACATGGTGATGGAGGTTTCCTCCCAGGGCGTGAAGATGCACCGCACAGACGGCATTTTCTTCGATTATGGCATTTTCACCAACATTTCCCCGGATCACATTGGTCCGGATGAGCACGCGGACTTTGAGGAGTATCTGCACTACAAGGCGAGACTTCTCTCCATGTGCAAGGTGGGATTGGTCAACCGCGATGACGAGCACTTTGACGCGATCACGGCGAATGCGGACTGCGACCTCTATACTTACACCGTGCAGAGCGGGGAAACCTGTCCGCCTGCAAACTTTGCGGCAAAGAATATCGGATACGTTTCCGAGCATGATTTTGTGGGTTCTCAGTTTACGGTGGAGGGGCATCTGAACCTTCAGACACGCCTTGGAATGCCGGGATTGTTTAATGTGGAAAATGCACTTGCCGCGGTGAGTCTGTGCCGCCTGCTTGGCATTTCCCCTGCCGTGATGGCGCAGGCACTCGAAGGCATCCGCGTCAACGGCAGAATGGAGATTGTTCACCGCTCGAAAGATCTGACGGTTCTTGTGGACTACGCGCACAATGCGATCAGTATGGAGAGCTTGCTTGCGACGCTGCGCGACTACCATCCAAAGCGTCTCGTCTGCGTCTTTGGCTGCGGCGGAAACCGCTCCAAGGATCGTCGCTACTCGATGGGCGAGATCGGCGGAAAGATGGCAGATTTTTGTATTCTCACGGCGGACAATTCCCGCTATGAAAAGACCGAGGACATTCTGGCAGACATTCGCTCCAGCATCGAAAAGACGGGCGGAAAGTTTTTGGAGATTGCGGACAGAGAGCAGGCGATCCGATACAGCATCGAGCACGCACAGCCCGGAGACATGGTCGCAGTCATCGGTAAGGGGCATGAGGACTACCAGGAGATCTGCGGTGTGCGCCACCACTTCTTAGACCGCGAAGTGATCGAGCGCGTGCTGGGAGAACTGGAAGAGAAGGTGTGAGCGATGGAACAGATTCGTGTAAAAGATGTGGTGTCCGCGGTAAACGGACATCTTTTGATGGGAGATGAAAAGCAGCCGATTGAACAGATCAGCCTGGACTCCCGGAATATGAAGGAAAATGACCTTTTTGTGCCGATTGTCGGGGAGCGTGTGGACGCGCACCGCTTTCTGGTGCAGGCATTGGAAAATGGCGCGGTGGCGACATTTACCAGCAGAGAAAAAACGGCACAGGAAGTGGAATCATTGCTTGCAGACTGCGCGCCGGATGCAAAGGCAAGACGCGCGTCCTGGATTGCAGTCGATGACACGAGAGCAGCTCTTCAAAGGCTTGGAGCATTTTGCAGAAGCCGCTTACAGATCCCGCTCATCGGAGTGACGGGAAGCGTGGGAAAGACCACGACAAGAGAGATGATCGCTGCCGCGCTTGGCGGTGGATTTTCTAACGTCTACCGCACACCCGGAAACTCCAACAGCCAAGTCGGTGTTCCGATCACCTTGTCCTCGATTCCGTTCACGGCGCAGATCGCGGTGGTAGAACTTGGAATCAGCGAGTTTGGCGAGATGGAGCGGATCGCACAGCTTGCCCGTGTGGACGCTGCCGTTGTGACAAACATCGGAATCGCCCACATCGGTCAACTCGGCTCGCAGGAGAATATCCGCGCGGAGAAGCTCTGCATCCAGCACGGAATGAACCCGAACGGAACGCTGTTCTTAAACGGGGACGATCCGCTGCTTTGCAACATTCACGCAGAGGGCGGGCGAAAGACCGTCTACTACGGAATCGGCGAACATTGCGACTGCCGCGCAGAAAATCTTCACCTGGAGGATGGATATGCGGTCTTTACTGCCTGCTGTAAGGGCGAGCGCGTTCCCGTGCGATTAAACGTGATGGGAAGCCATATGGCAAGCAACGCCATGGCGGCTCTTGCCGTTGCGACGGAGTACGGCGTCGCACTTGCGGACGCAGTTGCGGGATTGGAACAGTTTGGCGGCTACAAGGGGCGTCAGGACATTCATCACGTCCACAATATGACGATCATTGACGACAGCTACAACGCAAGTCCGGCGTCGATGAAGGCGGGACTTGAGGTCTTGACGAGTATGCAGCCCGGCGCGCGCAAAGTGGCGGTTCTTGCGGACATGAAGGAACTCGGCGCGGATGAGGGCGAACTTCACCGCGAGATCGGCGCGTTCCTTGCCGCACATCCCGTGGACGAGGTGGTGCTGCTCGGAGAGCTGGCTGCCTTGATTGGAGAAGGCATCCGAGAGAAAAACGCCGACATTTCAATCACAAATTGCACAGATATACCCCAGGTAAAGGCGTGGCTTGCGGCAAATGCTGCGGCCGGCGACTGCATCCTCTTTAAGGGCTCCAACAGCATGAAGCTCTCGGAGGCGGCAACCTGGCTAATCAATAAAGGAGAGTGACCTACAATGGAGATGACAAAAAAACTGATCCGCTTTTTGGAGGAGAGCCCCACGGCATTTCACGCAGTGGTGAACATGGCAAACCGCTTAAAAGAGGCTGGATTTGAGGAGCTGAGAGAGTGCGAGCGCGCGTGGAATCTGAAGGAAGGCGGAAAGTACTATGTGACGAGAAACTTGTCCTCGATCATCGCTTTTACCGTTCCCTGCCGCGATTTCCGTGGTTTCCAGATTATGGCAAGCCACAGCGATTCTCCCTCGTTTAAGTTAAAAGAAAACCCGGAGATGAACGTGGAGAAGCACTATGTAAAGCTCAACGTGGAGAAGTACGGCGGAATGATCTGCGCGCCCTGGTTTGACCGCCCCCTGTCCGTGGCAGGTCGTCTGGTGGTTCGCGAGAACGGTCGTCTGATGACAAAATTGGTCAACGTGGATCGCGATCTGGTAATGATTCCCAACTTGGCAATCCACATGAACCGCCAGGTCAACGATGGATACGCGTACAACGCGCAGACCGATATGCTTCCCCTTTATGGCGGGGAGGAGGCTGCCGGAACCTTGATGGATACGGTGGCAGAGGCAGCCGGAGTGAAGAAGGAAGATATTCTGGGACATGACCTCTTTCTGTATAACCGCATGAAGGGCTCGATCTGGGGCGCAAAGGAAGAGTTCTTCTCCTGCGGCCGCATCGACGACTTGCAGTGCGCTTTCTCCTCTCTGGAGGCATTCCTTGCGGCAGAGAACACCCGCAGCATCCCGGTTCACGCCGTATTTGACAACGAGGAAGTGGGCAGCGGAACGAAGCAGGGCGCGGATTCGACCTTCCTCACCGATGTGCTGGAGCGAATCAATACCGCGCTTGGAAGAAGCAGACAGGAGTATCTGTCCGCTGTGGCAAACAGTTTTATGATCTCCGCAGACAACGCGCACGGCGTGCACCCCAACCATGCGGACAAGACCGATCCCACCAACCGTCCTTACGTCAACGGCGGAATCGTCTTAAAGTTCAACGCTAACCAGAAGTACACTACGGACGCAGTTTCCGCGGCAGTCTTTAAGTCCATCTGCGAGGCGGAGAATGTTCCGGTGCAGACCTTTGCAAACCGCTCCGATATGGCGGGCGGCTCTACACTGGGAAATATTGCCAACGCGCACGTTTCCCTGAACACAGCAGACATCGGTCTTCCTCAGCTTTCCATGCACTCTCCTTACGAGACGGCAGGAACAAAGGATACCGAGTACCTGATCCGCGCGGCAAAGCATTTCTTCAGCAGCAGCGTTGCGACGGATGCGGACGGAAGTTTTTGGATTGAGTAAATAACAAAGAGCCTGCATTCGGATCGGATGCAGGCTGTTTTCAGTCAGGGGAGAGAGACGAATGGGCAGACAGACGGTTTACGAGACGATCAAGCGCGAGGCAAATGCCTTAAACGGCGAGCTGTGCGCGATGCGGCGGGATTTTCACAAGTATGCGGAGACGGGCTGGTTTGAGGTGCGTACCTCCTCTATCTTGGCAAGAAAGCTCTCCGAGATGGGTTACGAGGTGCTGGTCGGAGCAGACGTGTGCAAGAAAGAGAGCCGGATGGGCGTTCCGGACGAGGAGACTTTACAGGCACAATACGAGCGCGCATTGGCGCAGGGCGCGGATCCGGAGTTTGCTAAGAAGATGAAGGGCGGAATGACGGGTGTGATTGCGATTCTTCGCTGCGGCGCAGGCCCGGTGGTCGGAATGCGTTTTGACATCGACGCGCTCGGCGTGTTTGAGAGCGATTCGGATGAACATTTGCCTGCAAGAGAAGGGTTTGCCTCCGTCAATCCCGGATTCATGCACGCCTGCGGTCATGACGGACACGCTTCCATCGGTTTTGGTGTGGCGCGCGTCTTGATGGACTTAAAAGACGAGCTTCACGGCACGATCAAACTCATCTTCCAGCCGGCAGAGGAGGGCGTTCGCGGTGCGAAAGCGATCGTGGACAACGGCCACCTGGACGATGTGGACTTCTTTTTGGGCTCTCATGTGACGGATGAGGCGATTGCGGGGGACGGCTCGGCGATCTATCCTGGCTGTCACGGAAGTCTTGCCACAACAAAGTACGATGTGATCTTTCGCGGTCAGGCGGCGCACGCGGGCGGAGAGCCACACGCCGGGAAAAATGCACTTCTTGCGGCTTGTGCGGCGGTGACGAACCTTTATGGGATCCCGCGCCACGGAGAGGGAGCTTCCCGCATCAACGTCGGAACACTCCACGCCGGAAGTGGCAGAAACGTGGTGGCGGACGAGGCAAAGATGGAGCTTGAGGTGCGCGGCGAGACGACAGCGATCAACGACTACATGAGCGAGTATGCAAAGCGCGTGATCGAGGGCGCGGCTTTGATGCACGGCGTAAGCTGTGAGATCCGTCTGATGGGGGCGGCAAGCTCCATGCAAAGTAGCGCGGCTTTGATGCAGCGGGTGCGCCGCGTTTGCACGGATGATTTGCATATTCGTGTGGCAGACCAAGACAGTATGCACGCGGGCGGAAGCGAGGACGTCGCCTACATGGTCAACCGCGTACAGGAACGCGGCGGACAGGCAACGTTTCTTAGGCTTTTGACCTCGGAGACGACGGGACACCACAGCCGAAACTTTGATTACGGCGAGAAGGTGCTTCCACTTGGCGTGGAAGTATTCTGTGGCGTGGTCTACGATATTCTGGGAGGAGAGAAGCGTTGAACGAGACGCGTTTTGCCAACATCATCATCGATATTTCCCATGAGAGTGTGGATCGGACGTTTCAATACCGCGTTCCGGAGCGGCTTTTTGGGCAGCTGTCGGTCGGACAGCAGGTTGCAATCCCCTTTGGGGCGGGCGATAAATTGCGAAAAGGCTATATTGTGGAGCTGACGAACCGGGCAGAGTTTGACGAGAGCCGGATGAAGGAGATCGCGGACGTGGTGACGGGAAGCGTTCCGGCGCAGGCGCAGCTCATTGCCCTGGCATGGTGGATGAAGGAGCGGTACGGATCCACGATGAACCAGGCGTTAAAGACGGTGCTTCCGGTAAAAGAGCGGATCAAAGAGGTGCAAAAACGCCAAATCCGCCTACTTCTCTCAAAAGAAGAGCTATCGGAGGCGATTGCGGTGGCAAAAAAACGTCACTACACGGCAAGACTGCGCCTGCTCGAAGAATTGGAAAAAGAACCCATCCTTTCCTGGGAGGCAGTGAGCGCGAAACACCGCCTGACACTATCTGCCGTTCGCCCGATGGAGGAGGCAGGAATGGTGGCGATTGAGACCATCACCCGCTACCGAAATCCGCTGGAGGAGATGGCGAGACTTGCCGAGGGGGCACAAAACTTCAAGAACACTCCGGTGATCTTAAACAGCGATCAACAGGCGGCAGTCGATGCGATTGGAAGCGACCTTTCCTCAAAACAGCCGGGGACTTGGCTGATTCATGGGGTGACGGGCAGTGGAAAGACGGAAGTCTATATGGAGCTGATCGAGCAGGTGCTCTTGCGCGGGCGACAGGCAATCCTTCTCATCCCGGAGATCTCACTCACCTGGCAGACGGTGATGCGTTTTTACCGTCGGTTTGGAAGCCGCGTCTCGGTGATCAACTCGCGCCTCTCTGCCGGGGAGCGTTACGACCAATATGAGCGGGCAAGAACCGGGGACATCGACATCTTGATCGGGCCGCGCTCCGCACTTTTTGCGCCGTTTTCCAGGCTGGGGCTCATCATCATTGACGAGGAGCACGAAAATGCCTACAAGAGTGAACTCTCCCCGCGCTACCATGCAAGAGAAGTCGCGGCGTGGCGTGCAAAAGAAAACGGGGCGCCTCTTGTGCTTGGCTCGGCGACGCCTTCTCTGGAGTCTTACACAAAGGCACTTGCCGGGGAATACACGCTTGTGACCTTAAAACACCGGGCGAGCGCGAACAGCCGGATGGCAAGCGTGGAAGTTGTGGACTTGCGGGCGGAGCTTGCCGCCGGGAATAAGTCCATCTTTAGCCGCCGCCTAGCACAGCTCTTAAACGAGCGGCTGGAGCGGGGGGAGCAGGCGATGCTTTTTATCAACCGAAGAGGATACGCAAACTTTGTCTCGTGCCGTTCCTGCGGCGAGGCGATGCGCTGTCCACATTGCGATGTGACGCTCACCTTGCACCGAGATGGAAGGCTGATGTGCCATTATTGCGGCTACACAGTCCCTCTGCCTCAGAAATGTCCGACTTGCGGTTCGTCCTACATCGCGCCCTTTGGGACGGGGACGCAAAAGATCGAAGAGATGACGAGGAAAATGTTTCCAAAAGCGCGCGTGTTGCGGATGGATCTGGATACCACATCAAAAAAAGGCGGTCATCAGGAGATCTTGTCGGCATTTGCCAGAAGAGAGGCGGACATTTTAATCGGGACGCAGATGATCGTGAAGGGACACGACTTTCCGGGTGTGACGCTTGTCGGCGCGCTGGCGGCGGATCTGTCGCTTTACGCTCCGGATTATCGCTGTGGGGAGCAGACATTTGACCTCTTGACACAGGCGGCAGGACGAGCCGGACGTGCGGGAAGCTCCGGCGTGATGGTGATTCAGACGTATCAGCCGCAGCATTACGCAATCACCACGGCGGCGGCGCAGGATTATCCGTCCTTTTATCGGCAGGAGATGAACTTTCGCCGGGTGCTGGGGTACCCGCCGGCAGTCGGAATGCTGATTGTGCAGCTTTCCGGTGCGGACGAATCTGCGCTGGAGCGGGGTGCAAATGATCTGGCAGAATTTCTCAAAACGCAGCTTCCAGAGCGCGCGCTTGCCGGCCCGGTGAACGCTTCCGTCTATAAAATTAATGATATCTACCGAAAGATTTTCTATATAAAACAGGGAAACTATGATATACTGATTAGGATTCGGAAAAATTCAGAGGAGTATATCCGCACACAGGAGTGTTTTGCGGGGCTCGCTGTTCAGTACGATCTTACATAAAAAGGTCGCAGAAAAGGAGATTTGAGAAAATGGCAATCAGACAGATTAGAACCATCGGAGACGACATTTTACGCAAGGAGTGCAAGCCGGTAAAGGAGATGACCGAGAGAACGGCGCAGCTGATCGAGGATATGTTCGAGACCATGTACGAGGCAAACGGCGTGGGTCTTGCCGCACCGCAAGTCGGTGTATTGCGCCAGATCGTGGTGATTGACGTGGAAGACGGCAACCAATATGTGCTTATCAACCCGGAGATTTTGGAGACTTCCGGAAGTCAGACCGGGGCGGAAGGCTGCCTGAGCGTGCCCGGAAAGTCCGGTGCGGTAACGCGTCCAAACTATGTGAAGGTGCGCGCACTCGATGAGAATATGCAGCCGTTTGAGCTGGAGGGCGAGGAGCTTTTGGCGCGCGCAATCTGCCACGAGTGCGATCACTTAAAAGGACAGCTGTATGTGGATCTGGTGGAAGGAGAGCTTGAGACGGTCTCCGAGGAGCCAGGTGAGATTGAGGCGATTGAGGAGTAAAGCGATGAGAGTAATTTTTATGGGAACGCCGGACTTTTCCGTTCCGGCCCTCGTTCGTCTGGTGGAAGCCGGACACGAGGTGGTGGCTGTCGTGACACAGCCGGATAAGCCAAAAGGCAGAGGACACGAAGTACAGATGACCCCGGTCAAGGAGAAGGCGTTGGAGTACAAAATACCTGTCTACCAGCCGGTCAAGGTGCGCGAATCCTCTTTTGTGGAGGAGATCCGCGCCTTAAATCCGGACGTGATCGTGGTCGTGGCATTTGGTCAGATTATCTCAAAAGAGATTCTTGAGATTCCAAAATATGGATGCGTCAACATTCACGCTTCCCTGCTTCCAAAGTACCGGGGAGCTGCCCCGATTCAGCAGGTGATCTTAGACGGCGAGACTGAGACGGGAATTACGACCATGCAGATGGACGAGGGACTCGACACCGGAGATATGCTGGAGCGCGTGGTTGTTGCGATCGCGCCGGACGAGACGGGCGGAAGTTTACACGATAAGCTCTGCGAGGAGGGCGGAAAGCTGATCCTTTCAACCTTAAAGGGACTGGAAGCAGGAACGATCACGCCGATTGCGCAAAGCGGGGAGACTTGCTACGCCAAGCGTCTGACAAAGGAGCTTGGAAATGTGGACTGGAACGAGTCGGCAGTCGTGATTGAGCGGCTAATCCGCGGCTTAAATCCCTGGCCAAGTGCCTACACCTCCTGGAACGGGAAGACGGTGAAGCTGTGGGCGGCAAAGGTGCTTGCAGACGAAGGTGGCGCGTCTTTCGCACCGGGGGAAGTCATCGAGAGCGGCAAAGATCGCCTGGTGGTACAGACGGGCGATGGCTGCCTTGAGATTTTACAGCTTCAGCTTCCAGGCAAAAAGCGGATGGATGCAGCGTCCCTTCTTCGCGGCTATGCGATTCCTGCGGGAAGCAAGTTTGAGCGCGTACAATAACCAAAAGAGAGAGAAGAGATATGGCAAAACAGATTGACCGGGGCATGGAGAACCGCCAGATCGCCCTGGACATTGTGACCGAGGTTTTGGAGGAGGGGCACTTTATTCATCTGGTGCTCCGCCAGGCACTCGATAAATATGCGTATCTGGATAAGGCAGACCGCGCCTTCATCACGCGTCTGTCCGAGGGCGTGATCGAGCGCAGAATCCAGATCGACGCGATATTAAACCAATATTCCAAGGTCAAGACGCAGAAGATGAAGCCGGTGATCCGCAATCTTCTGCGGCTTGGCGTTTACCAGATCCTGTTTATGGATCGCGTGCCGGACTCTGCCGCGTGCAACGAGGCGGTGAAGCTGGCAAAGCGGCGCAGGATGAACGGACTGGAAGGATTTGTAAATGGAGTCCTTCGCGCAATCTCCCGCCAGAAAGAGGCGATCACTTATCCGAACGATTGGACGCGGCTTTCCCTGCCACAGTGGCTTTATGAGATGTGGGAGGTGCGTTACGGAAAAAGCGTGACCGAGAAGATGGGAGAGGCACTCTTAAACGAGGAGGCAGGACTTTGCGGACGCTTGAATTTCTCCGCGATTGCGCGGGAGTACCCGGAGCGCGACGAGAAGGGGCTAAAGGAGCTTGCATTTTTGCGTCTAGCGGCAGAGGGCGTGCACGTCACACCGTCTGAGTTGCTGCCGGAATGCTTTTGGATGTCCGGGCATGATCGCCTGGAAGATCTGACCGCCTTTCGCAAAGGGTGGTTTTTGATTCAGGACTTTTCCTCTGCCCTAGTGGCGCAGGCAGCCGCTCCACGGGAAGGCGAGCAGGTGATTGACGTCTGCGCGGCACCGGGCGGAAAGAGCCTTCACATCGCGGATCGGATGCGCGGGACGGGAAACGTGATTGCGCGCGACTTGACCGAGACAAAAGTAGGGATGATTGAGGAAAATGTTGCCCGCTGCGGCCTTTTAAACGTCACGCCGCAGGTCTGGGACGCGCTGGTTCTTGATGAGAAGCGTGTGGGGCAGGCGGATCTTGTGATCGCAGATCTTCCCTGTTCCGGTCTTGGAATCATCGGCAAAAAGCCGGATATTAAGGAACATATGAACCCACAGGCACTTCTGGAACTCGCCGCCTTGCAGCGCGAGATCCTCTCCGTGGCGTGGCAATATGTAAAGCCCGGCGGACGGCTCGTCTTTTCGACTTGCACCGTGGATGCAAAGGAGAACGAGGAAAATGTTGCCTGGATCAAGAAAAATCTTCCTTTTGAGGCGATGGATCTTCGTCCCATGCTTGGGGAGTGGTTTTCGGATGAGTCGTTAAAGGACGGCTACCTTCAGCTTCTTCCGGGCGTTCATCCCACAGATGGATTTTTTATCAGTGTATTTGAGAGAAAGAGAAATTAGTTATGTTGGATTTAATCGACAAAGAGAAACGGGCAGACATTAAGTCAATGCTTCCGGAGGAACTGGCTGCGTTTATGGCAGAGCTTGGAGAAAAGCCGTTTCGCGCCGGGCAGGTCTTTAGCTGGCTTCACGAGAAGCTGGTTGGGGATTTTTCCCAGATGACAAACCTCTCGAAGAACCTGCGTGAGCGGCTGGAAGAGAAGGCGAGCGTCACTTGCCTGCGCGTGGTGGATGAGAAGATCTCCGCGATTGACGGCACGAGAAAGTACCTGTTCGCGCTGGAGGACGGAAACATCATCGAGAGCGTGTGGATGAAGTATCACCACGGCAACTCCGTTTGTATCTCCTCGCAGGTCGGCTGTCGGATGGGATGCCGGTTTTGCGCCTCCACGCTGGACGGGCTGGAGCGCAACCTGCGCGCCTCAGAGATGCTCGATCAGATCTACCGGATTCAGGAACTGACCGGGGAGCGCGTCTCAAACATCGTGGTCATGGGATCCGGTGAGCCGATGGATAACTACGACAACTTGGTTCGCTTCCTGCGCCTGATCTCTCACGAGAAGGGCTTGCACATCAGCCAGAGAAATTTGACCGTATCAACCTGCGGCATTGTGCCGGGAATCAAGCGGTTTACCGAGGAGAATCTTGCGGTCACATTGGCACTTTCCTTACACGCGCCAAACGATGAGGTGCGAAAGAGCTTGATGCCGATCGCAAAAAGCTACGCGCTGGAGGACGTATTGGCAGCCTGCCACGCCTACTACGAGAAGACGGGGCGCAGACTCACGTTTGAGTACAGTCTGGTGCAGGGTGTCAACGACAACTTAAAAGAGGCGGCCGCGCTGGCAAAACTCTTGAAGGGACAGCACGGGCACGTCAATTTGATCCCCGTCAACCCGATCAAGGAGCGCGACTATGTGCAGTCGAGCAAGCAGGCGATTCAGGATTTTAAGAATTATTTGGAAAAACATGGAATTAACGCAACGGTTCGGCGCGAGATGGGACGCGACATCAACGGCGCGTGCGGACAGCTGCGAAAGAGCTTTTTAGAGGAGGAAGAAAGGAGCGTGGAATGATGGAGAGCTGTGCATTGACGGACGTGGGAAAAGTGCGGGCTGTGAATCAGGACTATACTTACGCTTCTTTGAATCCGGTCGGCACGCTTCCGAACCTGTTTTTGGTGGCGGACGGCATGGGCGGACATCGGGCAGGCGATTACGCGTCCCGTTTTCTGGTGGAACATCTGGTGGACTACCTGGACAGCCACCGCGGCAGAGGCGTGATCGGGCAGTTAAAGACGGCGATGGACTGTGTCAACCGTGATCTCTACCGGGAATCGCTCAGCAGTGAGGAGTTTTTCGGCATGGGCTGTACGCTGGTGGCTGCCGTGGTGGACGAGGAGACGCTCTATGTGGCAAATGTCGGAGACAGCCGCCTCTACCTGATCCACGGCGGGCTGATCCATCAAGTCACGCGCGATCACTCCTATGTGGAGGAGATGGTGCGGCGTGGGAAGATGAAGCGGGGAAGCGCGGAGTACAACCGCCAAAAGAACATCATCACGCGGGCAATGGGAATCAGCGAGACCGTGGAGGCAGACTTTTTTGAGGTGGATCTGGAAGAGGGTGACTATTTTCTGCTCTGCTCGGACGGGCTCTCCAACATGGTATCGGACGAGGAGATCGGCGCGATTGTCTGCGGGGAAGGCTCGATCGGGGAGAAAGCAAGACATCTGATCGGGGAGGCAAACCGCTTAGGCGGAAAGGATAACATCGCGGTGGTGCTTGCCGAACCCCTGAAAGGGGGGAATCGCCTATGTTAAAACCAGGAGATTTCCTCCAGAACCGATATGAGATCTTGGAGCAGATCGGATGCGGCGGAATGTCGTATGTGTACCGCGCGCACTGCCACACCTTAAACCGTCAAGTCGCGATCAAGGTTTTGCGGGAAGAATTTGCCCGCGACGAGGCATTTGTCGCAAAGTTTAAGATGGAGGCGCAGGCGGCGGCACTCCTGTCACATCCAAATATTGTAAATGTCTACGACGTGGTGGATGAGGAGAAACTCCACTATATTGTGATGGAGTTGATTGAGGGCATCACCTTAAAGCAATACATTGAGCGAAAGGGGCGGCTGGAACAGCGGGAAGCGGTCGGAATCGCGCTCCAGGTTGCCCAGGGCATTGCGGCGGCGCATGAGAAAAACATCATCCACCGCGACATCAAGCCCCAGAACATGATTATCGCAAGAGACGGAACGGTCAAGGTGGCGGACTTTGGCATTGCGCGGGCAATCTCAGCGCAGACAAAGAACCTGGCAGTTGGCTCCGTGCACTACATTTCCCCGGAACAGGCAAAGGGCGAGCTGTGCGACGCCAGAAGCGATATCTACTCCTTCGGAATCACACTCTACGAGATGGTGACGGGAGAGGTTCCCTTTGACGGCGACAACACGGTGAGCGTTGCGATCGCGCATCTGGAAGAGCCGATTCCCGACCCGCGCAATTTCGCACCGGAACTGGGGTTCGCCGTGGATCAGATCGTGCGCCGATGCACGAAAAAGAAGCCGGGCGAGCGTTACCAGAGCATGAACGAGGTGATTGCAGACCTTCGCCGCGCGCTTGTGGAGCCGGACTGCGACCTCTACGGGGAGGAAGAAGCTGCAAACGAGGAGCCAGAAGATCTCACCCAGACACGCGCGATCAATTCTCAGGAGATGGCAAAGATCAAGGAGAATGCGCGCAGGGAGAAGCCAAAACGCACGCATATAAGCCATAAGCGACCGCAGGCAAGCGAGGAGAGCACGGACGAGGTGGAGGCGCAATTTGACCGAATCATCACCGTGATCGGGATCTTTGCCGCTGTTTTGGTGGTGGCGGTTGTGATCTTTGTCTTTACCCGTCTTGGCGGAATCTTTAACTGGAGAACGGATCAAAACAACACGGATGCGGTCGTTACGACGGAGTACGCGACGCAGCAGACCACGCAGGAAGTGACGATCACAAACAACGAGACCGAGGTTCCAAAGCTCCTTGGCATGACGCTTGAGGAGGCAGAGGCGGCTCTGGAAAAGGGCGGTCTTGTCCTTGCCCGTTCCGGGGAAAGTTACTCGGAAAATTACGAGGAAGGTCAGATCATGGCGCAAAGCTACGCGGAGGGCGAGGTCTTAAAGAAGGGGACGGCAGTCGGTGTGACGGTCAGTCTCGGAACGGATCAGGTAGACCTCTCCGCGCTTGGGCTTGTCGGCGTGACGGGCGAGGTGGCGAGTAACCTCCTCGATGAGGCGGGAATTATTCCAAATGTTTCCAGAGAGTACAGCGACAGCGTGGATGCCGGAATCGTGATTCGCTACGAGCCGCAGCAGGCAAAGGTGGGCGACACGGTGACGATCTATGTGAGTCTCGGAAAGAAGGCCGTTCAGGGACAGGTTCCAAAGTTAGTTGGCGAGAGCAGGGAGAGTGCCGTGGCGCAGTTAAAAGCGGCTGGTCTTGTCCCCGGCACGGTGACGACGGAGACGAATGAATTGGCAGCAGGAACGGTCATCAGCCAGGCGGAGATGGAAGGCGTGATGCTCCCAGTCGGATCTGCGGTGGACTTTTCTGTAAGCCTTGGCCCGGATCAGACGCAGGAGACGACCACAGAGGCGCAGGCAGCTGCCACGGAGTCGTACTATTTAAGCTCGATTGATACAAGCTGTGATTTGAGCAGCTATATCGGGCCGGCGACGAATACGAGCAGCGTGCGCGTGGCGGTTCGCCTAAAGCAACAAGTCAACAATGAAGTCAAATACACCACCCTCATCGAGGCGCGTACCGTGTCGGGCGCGCAGATCATCCCGATCTCGATTTCGAGAATCCGCGGAGCGTGGGGTGTGGACAACGGAGAAGTTCAGGTAGTCGATGTGGGCAAGAACCCGCCCACCGTGATTGCGAGCTACCCGGTATCCTTCTTCCCGGCGGAGTAGTGGTATGAGAGGAAAGATTGTAAAAGGAATTGCAGGATTTTATTATGTCCACGACGGAAAAAGCCGTCTCTACCAGTGCAAGGCAAAGGGCATCTTTCGCAATCGGAAGGTGAAGCCATTGGTGGGGGATAATGTGGAGTTTTCCGTGCTGGATGAGGCGGCGGGGGAGGGAAATATTGACGAGATCCTCCCCAGAGCCAATGAGTTGGTGCGCCCGGCGAGCGCGAATGTCGATCAGGCACTCGTGGTCTTTGCTTTGGCGCATCCGGCTCCCAACTTAAACTTATTGGATCGCTTTCTGGTGATGATGGAGATTCGCCGTCTTCCCGTGCTTTTGTGTTTTAACAAGACGGATCTGTGCGGGGAGGAGGAGATGGTGCGATACCGCGCGATCTACGAGGCGGCAGGATACGAGGTGCTCTTTATCAGCACAAAAGACGGAAGCGGGATGGATGAGCTTTGTGCGCGCCTTGACAGGAAAACGACGGTGCTTGCTGGACCGTCCGGCGTGGGAAAATCGTCGCTGACGAATTGGATTCATCCTCAGGCATTGATGGAGACGGGCGACATCAGCAAAAAGATTGAGCGCGGAAAGCACACGACGCGCCACAGCGAGCTGTTCTGTGTCGGAGAGGACACGTTTTTGATGGACACGCCGGGATTTTCCTCCATGTATGTGGAGGAGCTTGAGGCAAATGAATTAAAAGACTACTTCCCGGAGTTCGCGCCGTTTGAGGACGATTGTAAATTTCTAGGATGTGTCCACGTTGGGGAGAAGGTCTGCGGGGTCAAGCAGGCACTTAGAGAGGGGAAATTGGCAAAGAGTCGGTATGACAACTACCTTTTGATGTATCAGGAATTGAAAGAGAAGAGGAGATATAAGTGATGTACATTTTAGCACCTTCCCTGTTGGCAGCAGATTTTGGAAACTTGAGAGCGCAGGTTGAGGAGGCAAGACTTGGCGGCGCGCAGTGGCTTCATCTGGATGTGATGGACGGAGCATTTGTCCCAAGCATCTCGTTTGGAATGCCGCTCATTGCTTCCCTGAGAAAGCAGTCTGAGCTGTTTTTTGACGTGCATATGATGGTGGAAGATCCCGGCCGCTATGTGGAGGACATCCGAAAGGCGGGAGCGGACATGATCACCGTGCATCAGGAAGCCTGCAAACACTTGGATCGCGTGGTCAATCAGATCAAGGCGACGGGTGCGAAGGCAGGTGTGGCATTAAACCCGGCAACCCCGATCCATACATTAGACTGTGTGCTTGACCAGCTCGACATGGTGCTGGTGATGAGCGTAAACCCCGGTTTTGGCGGTCAGAAATTTATCCCCTACACCTTGGAGAAGGTGCGCGCACTGCGTCAGCTGTGCAATGAGCGCGGGTTACAGACCGACATTCAGGTGGACGGCGGCGTCAACCGCGAGACGATTCGTCCGCTCTTAGAGGCGGGGGCAAATGTTCTTGTCGCCGGTTCTGCGGTGTTTGGCGAGAAGACGCGGGAAAATGCAGCGTATTTTATGGAGATCTTAAAGGAATTTGAGGCGAGATAAGAGATGAGACGGACACTTGTGATCACCGGCGGCACGATTGATCTGGATTTTGCTGCCGACTACCTTGCGAGAGAGCGGTTTGATAAGGTGATTGCCGTGGATGCGGGACTTGCGGCGGCAAGCGCGCTTGGGATGGTTCCGGACATGATTGTGGGCGATTTTGACACCGTGGATCGAAAGACATTGGAACGGTTTGAAGCGATGGAACACGTCATCTGGGACGTTCACCGCCCGGAAAAGGACGAGACGGACACGGAGCTTGCACTGATAAAGGCGCGGGCGATTGGAAGCACGCAGATTGTGGTGCTCGGAGCAACGGGCGGGCGCGCCGACCATATGCTTGCAAACCTGCATCTGCTGTACCCCTGTCTTCAAAGCGGGATTGAGACGATTCTCATCGACCCACAGAACAAGATTTATCTGCTGGACGGGGAGCACACCTTTGAGCGCGGAAAAACATGGGGAAAATACATCTCATTTTTGCCGCTCACCGAGCAAGTGCGGGGGATCACACTCACCGGATTTCGCTATCCGCTTCATGAAAAAGACATTTCCATCGGCACAAGCCTTTGCGTGAGTAATGAATTGGTGGCGGAGCGCGCAACGATCACGTTTGAGGACGGTGTTCTGATCTGCGTGGAGGCGCGCGACTGAGAAACTGGACTGGTCAAAAAAACGTAAACTGGCTCTTACAAACAGTCCATGTTCGTGCTATGCTAGGATGCACAGACGAGCTCGGACTAATTAGAAAGTGAGGAGTCAGATTATGAAGACAGTAAGTGTATCGAATATAGACCGTTCCCTCTCTCAGCGGCGCAGCTACCGGATCGCCCTGACCGGGCTTTTTGCAGCCCTTTCCTATGTGGTATTTACGTTTTTGCAGGTCAAGATCACGCTTCCGGGCGGAGATGCGACCTCGATTCACCTGGGAAATGCGGTCTGCGTTCTGGGCGCGCTTTACATCGGCGGATTTTATGGCGGACTGGGCGGCGCGCTCGGCATGACGATCGGAGATCTTCTCGATCCGGTCTATGTGATCTACGCGCCAAAGACATTCATCTTAAAGTTTTGCATCGGATTGATCGCAGGATTTGTGGCGCATAATCTCGGAAAGATCAACGAGACAAGCGACCATGCGAAGATCATTCGCTGGGTGATTGCGGCTGCGGTGAGCGGACTTCTATTTAACGTGATTTTTGACCCGCTGATCGGCTATTGGTACAAGATTCTCATTGTCGGAAAGCCGGCTGCCACCGTGGCACTCAGCTGGAATATCGCCTCCACCTCGATCAATGCCGTGACATCCACGATTGCCTGTGGACTGCTTTACCTGCCGATTCGCACCGCGCTGATTCGGGCAGGATTATTTGACAAGATTAAGTGAGAGGTTTCACCATGAAAGAATTTCATCCGAGAAAAATCGCGATGATCAATAGTTTTGCAGGATATGGCCGCTGTTCTTTGACAGTGGCTCTTCCTGTTTTGTCGGCAATGAAGGTGCAATGCTGCCCGGTGCCGACCTCGATTTTATCCAATCACACGGGATTTCCCGTGTACTCATTTGAAGATTATACGGAAAAAATTCCCGAATACCTGGATACTTGGGAAAAACTGGGAGTTCAATTTGACGGAATCGTCAGCGGTTTCCTCGGCTCAAAGGCGCAGATTGCGATGGTTGCCGAGATGGCAGAACGGTTCCTGCTTCCGGGGGGGAAGGTGATCGTGGACCCGGTGATGGGAGATGGCGGCCGCCGCTATGCGACGTACACGAAAGAAATGTGCGAGGCGATGCGCCGTCTGGTCGCAATCGCGGATGTGACGACGCCAAACCTTACGGAAGCGTGCATTCTCGCTGGGTGGGAGTGGAAGGAGACGGGCTGGAAAAAGAGCGAGCTTTTGGAGCTTGCACAGGCGATTCAAAAACTTGGCGCGAAGGATGTGGTCATTACCGGAATCCCACAGGGGGAGTATTTTGCAAACCTGATCCTTCAGGGGGAAGAAGTTTCTTTCTGCCGGACAAAGAAGGCGGGCGGCGCACACCACGGAACCGGGGACATTTTCACCTCGATTGTTGCCGCGTGTACGGTGCGACAGATTCCGCTTACGCGTGCGGTTCGCATTGGAGCGGGGTTTGTCAAAGACTGCATCCGCCTTTCCGAGGAAGCGGGGATTTCGGAGGCAGAGGGCGTGTGTTTTGAGCAGCTTTTGGGAAAACTGACGCGAATCGCATAGAATTGTGCCAATTAGGGTCTTTCCTTTCCGGAAAAAATGGTATATACTTAGGAACATATTGAGCATAGGAGGAGAACCATGTTAGATTTGAAGTTTGTCAGAGAGAATCCTGACATCGTAAAGAAGAACATTCAGAATAAATTCCAGGATGCCAAGCTGCCCCTGGTAGACGAGGTGATCGAGCTTGATGTGAAGAGCCGTGCGGCTCAGAAGGAAGCGGACGATCTGCGCGCCAGCCGCAACAAGCTCTCCAAGGAGATCGGAAAGCTGATGGG
>Cebus_capucinus_imitator_PRJNA485217_SSR049__coassemble_1289_pt1 | contig 25782 bp, 24 predicted proteins | sample Cebus_capucinus_imitator_PRJNA485217_SSR049__metabat2_low_PE_019 | metagenome-assembled genome bin Cebus_capucinus_imitator_PRJNA485217_SSR049
AAAAAACAGCCTCTGTAAAGTCCGGCTCCAGCTCCAAAAACCGCCCATAGATTCCATAAAACGGACTTGCCGCCGCAAGGATCTGTCCCGTATAGTACGGGTCGTCCAGTCCAAAGCGAATGTGAATCGTTCCGGATCGCGGCAAAATGTGTGCGAGCAGTCGTTTGAATTGGCGAATTAAGAACCGAATCGACGCTTGGTGTTTCTCGTCCTGAAACCATTTTTTGAATGCCTCAAGGCGGTCGGTTTTCGCTTTTAACTGGTTGCGAATCCGGCGAACCGCAGACTTCGTCCGTTCCCAAGTTGATTGAATTTTGTTTCGGATTCTTGCCAAAATCCCCGGCTTTTTCGGTTTGCTCGGCTCTTCTTTTGGCTCAGCCGCTTTTTGCGGCGGATTCTGCACTTTTTTTTGCAGCTTTTCTTCTTTTTGGGGCAGTTTCTTTTGCGGTTTTGGCTCTCGTTCGGGCAAAGGAACATTTTCCTGCTCCATCACGCTCTGTGCAAAGAGCTGTTCGTCCTCCTCAAGTTCCCGCACCAACTCCCCCTCTGCCTCTGAGAGCGTCTCCTCCACCTCTTCTTTCTCATCGTGCGTATGCCAGATGCGAAAACCGCACACAAAAAGTTCGGCGTTTAGCCCGTCCGCATCGTATCGCGCCTGCGCCCGCAAGAGGTGAAAGAGCCACGTCAGCGTCGCCTCCCCGATCAGAGAACCGTGGTATTGACCGCTCAGCCGATAGCGAAGCGGCACAAAGAGCACCAGCCCGATGCAAAGAAGCACCAGCATCACGACTGCCACCAGAATTAGTCCAAGAATTTTTAGAATCAACAGGAGTATCGAAAGCATACTACCTCCCATCTGCACGGTCTCTCTCTGCCTGGTAAGACGCCCAGTCAAATCCCCCGGTCGCCGCATAAACGTCCGCAATCATCCGGCGAACCACCTCTTTTGCCTCGCCGTGACCGACGGCAAGTCCCAGAATCAGGAAATCTTCACTCTCCCGCTCCTTCTCTGAGAGTAAAAGAGCCGGTCGAATGTCAAGTAGATGATTCCCGGATGCAGGCGGCGTAATCACATAGACATTGGGAAATGCTCTTCCCGCCTCGACCTGCACCTTCAGCCGCCCGCCAAGTACGCGCGCCAGATCCCCCAGATACAACTGCTTCCACCATACCATATCGTCTACTCTCTGTCCATTCGGCGAATCAGGCGCATACAAGCCTCTTTTTCGCCCTCATCCGCGCAGCTTTCCAGCGCCCCCTTCACATACTCGTAGACCTCGCCCACGGTTCCAAAGAACACGGGAAGGCTTGAGAGCACCTTTGCCATCACGGCTCTGGAGAGTGCCTTTGGCTGGCTTGCAAGCGACGCGTTGAGCCGCTCAAAGAGTTCATTGCCCATCTCGGCAAGTTCCTGCGGCGTAACCGCCTCACGAAGCGTCTCATCGTGCTTTAAGTCCATAAACGAGCTTCCAGATAAGAGCAGGCTGATCTTGCGAAGCGTCTCCGCCTGCGGATCCTGCACGGCAAACTCCTCCAGCATCTCAATCGGGGTTGCCCAGGTCTCCCACTGCTCGTAGCTCGTCTCCTGGCGTCCCTCAAGCGGCGCGAGAATCAGCTCGTCAATCTCCTTGCCGGCACGCGCGCCCTCAAAAATCTGCAAGAGGATCTCGCGGACGTACTGTGTCTCCTCCAGATCCATCATCGCACCCGTTCCGGAGAGCAAGAGCACATACAGGTCGTTGACCAGATCCATTAAGAGAGAGACTTCGCCGGTCAGCTCATTTAAGTAATGCCCCGTCGTCGTGGCAACCAGTTCCAAGTCGCGATATTGCTCCATCGTCACCGTATTATAATTGATCTGCGACAACAGATCGAGGTTTTCCTGTAACTTGGGGAAATGCTTCTCTCTCCCCTCCGGCGCGTTTAAGAGTGCCTCGGACTCTACCACAAAGAAAATGTCCTTTACCGCCTGTTTCTGCGCTCCGACATACACGCTCAATCCGTCATGCACCATGCTGAGGAATTTCCCGCGCGTCAAGCGCACCGGAAGCTGGCTGACCACGTTCTGGATACGCTCATTGATCGTCTTTGGATTCTTCTCCTCCATGATGTAGTTCATGATCCAGGAGATACGCTCCTCGTCCGTCTCGCGGCTTTTGTCTGTGCTGCGGGGCAAAAAACGCGCTTCCAGGCGGTTTAACACATACTCATACGCCTGGAAATCGTCGGTGTAGGAAGTGATCTCCTCCATGCAGTGTATCACACGGTTTCTAAGCTTCTCCAGCTTTGCAAGTTCTTCCTCCCCGCTTAGGAAACTGCCAAGGATCTCATGAAACTGCTTTTCCAGAGAAGTAACTGTCTTCCAGCCTTTCTTCTCCATGCGAAGCTCGTAGAGCATATAGTAGTTTAATACGAGGCGGCTGTAAGAATACCGATGTGCCGCCGTCATCTGTCTGTTGATATTTGCAACCTTTGACATTGAACCATTCTTCTCCTGTCTTTTGCACTTTTTTACGCACGAAGCAAACGGATTGCAAGCTCCAATACTTTCTGCGCCGCCTGCTCACGCACCTGTCTGCGGTCTCCCGAAAACTGCCACCGTTCCACCGTCACCTCGCCCTTTAAGGCACACGCCATGTAGACGAGCCCCACGGGCTTTTGAGGCGTTCCGCCGCCGGGCCCCGCAATTCCCGTCGTTGCAAGGCACAGATCCGCCCCACAGGCAGCCGCACCGCCCAGAGCCATCTCACGCGCCGTCTCCTCGCTGACAGCTCCGTGCGCCAGAAGCGTCTCCTCTTTTACGCCCAAAAGCCGCATCTTTGCCTCATTCGAGTAGGTGACAAGCCCCTGAAGAAGGGATTGCGAGATCCCCGGCACATCCACAAGGCGGGAGGAGACGAGTCCGCCCGTACACGACTCTGCCGTTGTCACGGTCAAATGTTTCTCCTCCAAGAGATCTGCCAGCTGCTTTGCAGCGTCTACATTTCCAGCATTTCCCAGTTCCATCTCACATACTCCCCTCGGTCAGCACCGTACGGTTCTTCCAGAGATAGTCGATCAGGCTGACCACTGTCAAAACCACGGCAACCCACAGACAGATCTGGGAGAGCAGATACAAGGGCTTTAAGTTTGCAATCATCAAGATTACAGTAATCATCTGAAACACGGTCTTAAACTTGCCCCAATAACTTGCGGCAATTACCACACCGTTGTCCGCCGCCACCAGGCGGAATCCGCTGATGATAAACTCGCGGGCGATGATGATAATGACCACCCAGGCAGGAATCTGGCGAAGCTCCACAAGACCGATGAGAGCCGAGCAGACAAGGAGCTTGTCTGCCAGCGGGTCCATGAATTTTCCAAAGTCTGTAATCAGGTTATACTTTCTTGCGATCTTTCCGTCGAGCATATCGGTCAGACTTGCGACAATAAAGATCACATCCGCCACCAGGCGAAGGGTCTGGCTCTCGCCGTTTTCCCAAAGCAGTGCCGCCACAAAAAACGGCACCATGCACACACGCAGAATTGTCAATTTATTCGGCAGATTCATCGTAAATCTCTCCTATCAAATCGTAATCAGCGGCTCCCGTTACCTTGACACGGACAAAGTCGCCACTCATCAGTTCCACATCTGCATTCACAAAGATCATTCCGTCCACGCCGGGCGCGTCCATGTAGGTGCGTCCCACATAAGCGGGCTCATCGACCACCTTGCCCTCGATCATCACAGTCAGCACTCTTCCGACCATGGCCTCGGACTTCTCAAAGGCGATCTCCTGCTGAAGCTCCATTACCTCGTCCCTGCGCTCTTCTTTGAGTTCCTGTGGAATCTGATCCGGGAAGGAAAATGCCGGCGTGTCCTCCTCCGCGGAGTAGGCAAAGACGCCGAGACGCTCAAACTCCATCTCGTCCACAAAGTTCATCAAGATCTCGTGGTCTTCCGGAGTCTCACCAGGGAAACCTGAGATTAAGGTGGTACGAAGCGCGATGTCTGGAATCTCGCGGCGCAGCTTTGCAATCATCTGGCGCAGCTGTTCCTGATTCGTTCTTCTTCCCATACGGCGAAGAATCGTGTCGCTGGCGTGTTGAATCGGAATATCCAGATAATGGCAAACCTTAGGTTCGTTCTTGATCGCCTCGATCAGCTCGTCGGTGATCTCTTCCGGATAGCAATATTGAATGCGAATCCAATAGATTCCGGGAACCTTTGCAAGCTCTTTTAAGAGTTTCGGAAGCGACTTCTCGCCGTAGAGATCCTTTCCGTAGAGTGTAGTCTCCTGTGCGACAAGGATCAGCTCTTTTACGCCCTTTTCTGCAAGGCGCGTTGCCTCCGCCACCAACTCCTCCATCGGAACGCTTCGGTAAGAGCCGCGAAGAGATGGGATGATGCAATAGGTGCATCGCTTATCGCACCCTTCTGCGATCTTTAAGTGAGCGTAGTATCCGCCTGTCGTCACCACGCGGTCTTTCTGCGGTGCGGGAAGCGCGGACAGATCCTCAAACACCGATACCGCGTGTTTTTCGCCTTCCGGCTTTAAGATGGAGTCTACCACTTTTACGACCTCGTTCCAGGATGAGGTTCCAAGGATGCCGTCCACCTCCGGGATCTCGTCTAAAATTTCCTGGCGGTAACGCTGTGCCAGACATCCGGCAACCACGAGTGCGCGGCATTTTCCCTCTTCTTTTAAGCGCGCCATGTCAAGGATCGTGTTGACGCTCTCCTCTTTCGCATCGCCGATAAAGCAGCAAGTGTTGACTAAAATCGCGTCCGCCTGCGTCTCGTCGTCCGTAAAGATGTAGCCGGCATCGCCCAGAAGACCCAGCATATTTTCAGTGTCTACCAAGTTTTTGTCGCATCCCAAGGACACGCAGAACAGTTTGAATTTTTCCATATAATAAAATGTCTCCTCAAAAGTTATGAAAGCCGCCCTGTGCGGACGGCTTCTCCTGAATCATTCGTTCTCATCGCCCTCGGTGTTCTCCTCTTCGGGGAGGATCTTCACCTTCTGCTGATACAGCTCATCAATGGCAACGGACAGTGGCTTCTTGCAGCTGGTTCCGCTCACCTTGGGCTCGGAACCGCCGATCAGCTGTCTTGCGCGCTTTGCCGCGGCAATCACGATGGAATAACGGCTCTGAACCACGGGCTGCTCGCCACGCTCCACGTCAACGTCGCTGTTGACTGCATTGATCAGGTCGGTGTATGATGGATGTAACATAGGACATTCCCCTTTCAAATCGTGTTAGTTTTCTAAGCAAAGAAGTTCTTTCTTCATCTCATCCGCAAACGCCTTCTGTGCCTTGGCACTCCGGTGCTGCATCTGAATCATCTGGTGAAGCTCTTCGGTACAGACTTCCAGATTGTCGTTGACCAGAATGTAATCGTAGGCGTCCATTGCCTCCGACTCCTGGATTGCTCTTGAGAGTCTCTCGCGGATCACTTCCATGGTCTCGGTTCCGCGCCCGATCAGGCGTTTCTTTAACTCCTCGGCACTGGGCGGCGTCACAAAGATTAAGAGTGTCTCCGGGAACCGCTCCTTTACTTTCAATGCTCCCTGAATCTCAATCTCAAGGATGACGTCCTTTCCCGCCTCCATCTGACGCTCCACATACTCTCTGGGCGTCCCATAGTGGTGGTTGACGTAGCTGGCATATTCAATCAGCGCGTCGTTTGCGATCATCTCCTCGAAACGCTCCTCCGAGACGAAAAAGTACTCTCTTCCGTCCACCTCGCCCTCTCTGGGGTTTCGGGTGGTCGCAGAGATGGACAGCGCGTAATTGTCATACCTGCTCAAAAGCTCCTTCATCAGCGTTCCTTTTCCTGCTCCGGAGAATCCCGAAACAACCGCCAATATTCCTCTTTGGCTCATGCTGTCCTCCTTTCCCTTATTCCACATTCTGGATCTGCTCTCGCACCTTCTCGATCTCGGTCTTTAAGGCGATCGCCCGATCCGTGATCTCAAGATCCGAGGACTTTGAAAGGATCGTATTCGCCTCACGGTTGAGTTCCTGTGCGATAAAGTCGAGCTTTCTTCCCACGCTTCCGCCGTTTAACAACTCTGCCTTTGTGGCGCGGATGTGGCTTCTCAGACGAACCATCTCCTCGTCCACACAGATCTTGTCCGCGTAGATCGTCACCTCCGCCGCGATGCGGCTCTCATCAATCGCCGTTCCCGCAAGCAGCTCTTTGACTTTGTCTTCGAGCTTTGCGCGGTACTCGGTCAAGATCTGGGGAGAACGTGCCTCGATAAAGTCTACCAGCTCCTCCATATAGGTGAGCTTTGCGATCAGATCGTTCTTTAGGTTCTCTCCCTCGATTCTTCTGGACTCCACAAAACGTTCTGCGGCTTTCCTCAACGCGCCGGAGAGAATCTCCCACAGCTCTTCCTCGTTGTCCGGTTCCTGCTCCATCGTCAATACTTCCGGGCAGGACGCCAACTTCGACACCGTGACGTCGTTTGGAATCGCAAATTGCTCCGCCATTCTTGCAAAGCAGCTCATGTACTCTGCGGCAAGCGTCTGGTTGTACTTGAGGCAAAGATTTCCCTCTGTGTAGTCCTCATAGGTAATGTACAGGTCCACTTTTCCCCTCTGGACGTAGTCCTTCAGGAGAGCCCGAACCTTGGACTCAAAATAATTGAATTTTTTCGGCATCTTGATGCTCAAATCCAGGTAGCGGTGATTGACCGCCTTCATCTCCACCGTAATCTTGTATTGCGGAGTGACCTGCTCGCATCTTCCGAATCCAGTCATACTCTTCAGCATGAAATGACTGCCTCTCTTTCCGTTTCTGCACTGCCTCAAACAGACCGCACAGTTAAACTATATTATAATTCATCCCCGTGGGCAAGTCAACTAACACTTTCGCATTTTGCCAAATTATGCTACACTAGCTGTATTCAATTGAAAAGGAGTGATAACATGGCATTTGACGGAATTACAGTGGCAAGTCTTGTTCAGGAACTGCGCCAAAACGCCCTGGGTGCGCGCATCGCAAAGATCGCCCAGCCAGAAAAGGACGAGCTACTCTTTACCATCAAAAATCCCAACGGAAATATGCGTCTGTTCTTATCGGCAAGCGCAAGTCTTCCGCTGATCTATTTTACACAGAACAACAAACCAAGTCCCATGGTTGCCCCCGGCTTTTGTATGCTGCTTAGAAAGCACATCGGAAGCGCGCGCATCGTGGACATCTCCCAGCCCGGTCTGGAGCGAATCATCGAGTTTACGCTGGAACATCTCGACGAGATGGGTGATCTTTGCCGCAAACGCTTGATTGTCGAGATCATGGGAAAACACAGCAACATCATCTTCTGCAAGGAGGACGGAACGATCCTTGACAGCATCAAGCACGTTTCCGCACAGATGAGTTCGGTGCGTGAGGTCTTGCCCGGCCGCGCCTACTTTATCCCGCAGACGGTAGAAAAAGAAGATCCGCTGACCGCAAGTGAGGAGACCTTTTCCCGCGTCCTGTGCGAAGCACCGATGAAGGTTCAAAAGGCCATTTACAGCCGCTTCACGGGAATCAGTCCCACGATCTCCTCCGAACTTTGCCATCTTGCCGGAATCGACGCAGACCGCCCGGCAGCCGATTTAAGCGAGGCGGAACGCACACATCTGGCGCGTACCTTCTCGCTGATGATGGAGGACGTCAAAGAGGGTCATTTCTCTCCGAATATTGTCTATGACGGGGAGACACCTGTCGAGTTTGCCGCACTGCCGCTTTCCAGTTTGACGGACTGCGCGCGCTACACGCAGGAAGCATTTTCCTCCATCAGCTCCGTACTGGAAACATTTTACAGTTCCAGAAACGCCATCAACCGCATCCGCCAAAAATCCGCGGATCTTCGCCACGTTGTGCAGACGGCGTTGGAGCGAAACTACAAAAAGTATGATCTTCAGGAAAAACAATTAAAAGACACGGAGAAACGCGAAAAATACCGCGTCTACGGCGAACTGTTGAACACTTACGGCTACGGTCTTGTGGGCGGCGAGAAGTCGTTTACCTGCAACAACTACTACACGGGCGAGGACATCACCATTCCGCTTGACCCGCAGCTGACTGCCTCGGAGAATGCCAAGAAGCATTTTGACAAGTACAACAAGCTCAAGCGGACGTGGGAAGCTCTCTCAACGCTCACGCAGGAGACACACGCGGAGATCGAGCATCTTGAATCCATCGCGGCTTCCTTAGACATTGCCCAAAACGAGAATGACCTCGTGCAGATTCGTGAAGAATTGATGGAGTTTGGATACGTTAAGAAGCGTCGTGGAAATGAGAAAAAACCAAAGATTACGAGCCGTCCCTTCCATTATATCTCCTCGGACGGGTTTGACCTGTATGTGGGGCGCAACAATTACCAGAATGAGGAATTGACGTTTAAGTTTGCAAATGGCGGCGATTGGTGGTTTCATGCCAAGGGAATCCCCGGCTCTCATGTGATCGCAAAGACGGGCGGCAGGGAAGATCTCCCGGATCGGCTGTTTGAGGAGGCCGGCGCGCTTGCGGCGTACTACTCCAGAGGAAAGGACAACGAGAAAGTCGAGATTGACTACATTCAGAGAAAACACATCAAGAAAGTGGCGGGAGCTGCACCCGGTTTTGTGATCTACCACACCAACTACTCTCTTGTGGCTCAACCGAAATGTGAATTACGCGAAATAAGGGACTGACAGTCGTCAGTCCCCTACTTTTACTACTCTTCGCAACGAAGCTAGCTTAGTTGTACTTGCGCTTACGAGCTGCCTCAGACTTCTTCTTGCGTCTGACGCTGGGCTTCTCGTAATGCTCTCTCTTACGAATTTCCTGCTGAATACCTGCCTTAGCGCAGTTTCTCTTGAATCTGCGTAATGCACTGTCTAAGCTCTCGTTATCTTTAACAATTACGTTGGACATCGCTCACACCTAACCTCCCTCCAGTTGTGTGATTGTGCATAATACAACTGTTTGGGTATTTTTCGCACTGCTATGATTATAGCATAAAAATCCCATTCGTCAAGCACTTTTGAGAGTTTTTTATTTTACTTGGTCAGCGACAACCTCAACTGCCTTCTCCAAAGCAGCCTCGATTCCTTCCGGATTCTTTCCGCCAGCCTGCGCCATCGCCGGACGGCCACCGCCGCCACCGCCTACAAGACCTGCAATCGCCTTGATGAGGTTGCCTGCGTGCGCGCCCTTCTTCTGCGCCTCGTCGGTTGCCGTCGCCATCAGGTTGACCTTTCCGTCTGCCGCGGACGCGATCACGACAACACCCTCTCCGATCTTCTCCTTGAGCTGATCGCCCAGGTTTCTCAGACCGTTCATATCCACGTTCTCGACCTTGAGTGCCAGCACCTTGACGCCGTTTACGTCCTTTACCTGGCTTGCCACATCGCCCAGAGAATTGTTTGCCAAACGGCTCTTTAACTTCTCATTCTCCGCGCTTAAAGTACGGATCTCCTCAAGCAGGGCGTGAATCTTGTTGTTAAGCTCTGCGGGCAGGGTCTTTGCCGTCTTTGCAGCCGTCTCAAGCTCTTCCTCAACCACCGCATAGTGCTTCATCAAACCTTCGCTTGTGAGTGCCTCGATACGGCGCACACCAGCAGCGATTCCGGTCTCGGACAGGATCTTAAAGGAAGCGATAAATGCCGTGTTCTTTACATGAGTTCCGCCGCAAAGCTCGGTGGAGAAATCACCCATCTTGACCACGCGAACCTTCTCGCCGTACTTCTCACCAAACAGAGCCATCGCTCCAGTCTTTCTTGCCTCTTCCAGGCTCATCACCTGCGTGTCAACGGGAAGTGCTGCCGCGATCTCCTCGTTTACCAGCTCCTCAACCTTCTTGATCTCCTCCGCGCTCAGAGCAGAAAAGTGCGTAAAGTCAAAACGGAGTCTGCCGCTGTCCACAAAGGAACCTGCCTGCTTGACGTGATCGCCAAGAACGGTCTGAAGTGCCTTGTGCAGCAGATGCGTCGCGCTATGGTTCTTGCAAATTAAGGCACGGTTCTTCTCGCAGACAGACAGCGTCACCTCACCGCCGACAACGAGCTTACCTCTCGTCATCACGCCGACATGACCGATCTTCGTTCCCTGAAGGTGAATCGTCTCCTCAACCTTGAACTCGCCGTCCGCGCAGGTGATCACGCCGATATCGCCCTGCTGTCCGCCCATCGTTCCGTAGAACGGAGTCTGATCCACGATCACGGTTCCTCTCTCGCCGTCCGTCAGAGCTTCCACCAGCTCGTCCTCGGTCGTCAAAACGCTGATCTTGGACTGTGCCGTCAGGCTGTCGTAGCCCACAAACTCACTGGCAACGTCCGCAGGAATGGACTGGTAAACGGTGACGTCCGCGCCCATGTAGTTGGTCGCCTTTCTCGCCTTTCTCGCCTTGTCCTTCTGCTCCTTCATTGCTGCCGCAAATCCTTCTTCGTCCACGCCGTAGCCCTTCTCCTCAAGGATCTCCTTGGTCAGATCAAGCGGGAAGCCATAGGTATCGTAGAGCTTAAACGCATCCGCACCGGAAAGGCTGTTGCTGCCCTCCGCCTTCATGTGCTCCTCCATCTCGGAGAGAATCATCAAGCCCTGGTCGATGGTGCGGTTGAACTTGTCCTCCTCCTCGGAGAGCACCTTAAAGATCATCGCCTGGTTCTCCTCAAGCTCCGGGTATCCGTCCTTGGAGAGCGCGATCACGGTCTTGGAGAGCTCTGCTAAGAACTTGCCCTGAATGCCGAGCTTTCTTCCGTGGCGAGCCGCACGGCGCAGCAGACGGCGCAGGACATAGCCTCTTCCCTCGTTGGAAGGCATGATTCCGTCGGAGATCATGAAGGTGCAGGACTTGATGTGGTCGGTCACGATACGCAGAGAAACGTCCGTCTCATGATCCTTCATGTACTCTGCATGAGCCAGACCGCAAACCGTGTCAAGCAACGCCTTGTTGGTGTCGATCGTAAACAGAGAGTCGGTGTCCTGAACCACAACAGCCAATCTCTCCAGACCCATACCCGTATCAATGTTCTTCTGGATCAGGTCGGTGTAATTTCCATGTCCGTCGCTGTTAAACTGACTGAATACGTTGTTCCACACCTCAATGTAGCGGTCGCACTCACAGCCAACCGTACATCCAGGCTTTCCGCAGCCGTACTTCTCGCCGCGGTCGTAGTAAACCTCGGAGCAGGGACCGCAGGGACCGGAGCCGTGCTCCCAGAAATTGTCTTCTTTTCCGAAGCGGAAGATACGCTCCTTTGCAACGCCGATCTCCTCGTTCCAGATGCGGAATGCCTCATCGTCATCCTGGTAAACGGAAGGATACAGACGGTCGGGGTCCAGTCCGACAACCTCAGTCAAAAACTCCCACGTCCAGTGGATCGCCTCGTCCTTAAAGTAATCTCCAAAGGAAAAGTTTCCCAGCATCTCAAAGAACGTGCCGTGACGTGCCGTCTTTCCGATGTTCTCAATATCACCGGTACGGATGCACTTCTGGCAGGTAGTCACACGCCGTCTGGGTGGGATCTCCTGACCGGTAAAGTAAGGCTTTAACGGAGCCATGCCGGAGTTGATTAACAGAAGGCTGTTATCATTATGCGGAACCAGTGAGAAGCTCTTTAATGCCAGATGGCCCTTGCTCTCAAAGAACTCCAGGAACATCCGACGAAGCTCATTCACGCCGCGGTACTGTGGGTTTTTCACTTTGCTTTCCTCCAATGTTTTTACCTTAAATCGGCACAACACCCGGCCAACCGGCATATCCGCCAGCCAGCCGGGTATGTACCCGGTTTCATAACCGTCATTCTACCATATCAAATCTCATTTATCAAGCCCGTTTCCTCGCGCCTTAGGCTTTTTTGTCCTCGTAGTGGCTCACCAGATCGTAAGCTCTCTGACGGGCAAGCTGCGCTCTTGCCTGCGCGACCTGGGCAGCATCCGGCTCCACGGACGACTTCTGGCGGCTCTTTGCGACTGCCTTTGCCTCCAGCGCGTCCTCCCATTCCTGCTGCTCCTCCATCAGATCGCTCACCTCGTCCTCACTCAAAATCTCGGTCAAGGCGTCTAAAATCGTCTGGATCTCGCCGTCCCAGAGCTTTTCTTCTGCCTCTGCCGCCGACTTTCTGGAGTATGTCCCGGACTCCGCTCCCTCTCCCCAGAGCTTTAAGATCTGCTCGTCAAGGTCTTCCAGCCTCTTGCGGTAATCCGTTTCCTGCGTGTCGGTCGGAAGGCTCTTAGAACGTCCCTGAACTCCGGTCACAGGCGAGGCAGGCGTCTGCGCCGCCGTCTCTTCCTGTGCTTGCCCACTTCCATTTCCTGCCAAATCCCGCGCTTCCCCGGAAAATGCCGCCGGTTCGCCGTTTCCCAGAGCGGCAGCCGCCATGGGCACTGCCCCAGTTGTCGCGCCATTTGACGAACTGCTCTTTTGAATCATCATGCTGTTGGAACAGGTAATCAGGATTCCCGCTGCCAGGATGCCGGCAATCACCAGCCAAATCTGTCTCTCTCTCATGTTGTATCATCCCCGTCTCGTCCTCATTACCCTTACCTTACCACAAACATTTTCAAAAAGAAATAGGCGCAAAGAAAGCGTAATACTTTCGCAGAAATTCTTAATAAATCCCCTCATCTTCGATCAGGTTTTTCGAGTCCGCCGCTGAGGTCGCCAGCTGGTCACACCGCTCGTTCATCGGATGACCGGCGTGTCCCTTGACCCAGATAAATTGCACCTGATGCGGTTTTAGGGCTTCCAGAAGACGTTTCCACAGATCCACGTTCTTGACTGGGCCGCTCTTTCCGCGATTCCATCCTTTCTTCACCCAGCCGTCAATCCAGTGCTGGTTGAATGCGTCCGTGACGTACTTAGAATCGGAGTAAAGCTGAATCTTACAGGGACGGTTGAGCGTCTCCAGCGCAGCAATCACCGCCATCAGCTCCATCCGGTTGTTCGTGGTTCGCACATATCCCTGGGAGAGCTCTTTTTCATGCAAAACGCCCTTGGAATCGGTAAAATGCAATACCGCGCCGTATCCGCCCGGTCCGTCCGGGTTTCCCCTTGCCGCACCGTCTGTGTAAATCTGTATCTCTGTCATCGTCTCGTCTCCTGTCTGTCCAAATTCTTATCTCCCCCATTTCTCGCAAAGCGCCTGAATCTGCTCCATAAACATTTGAAGATCCCGGTTTGCCCCGCCCTGATTCTTGCGGATCACTTCCATCAATTCCTGACCAGCCTCCACCAGCTTCGTATAGACTCCGGTCGCCTTTCTCCTTGCAGCCGTCTCCTTGTCGATGAGCTTTGGCTCTGCCTCCACAAGCCACGTTCCGCTGATGAGGTCAAACACCGAGCCGGAGTACGGGGCTTTTGCCTGATAGCCCATCTCCTGCGTCAGATACGTCGTAAACGCCGTGCAATTTTCCTCGTTTCCGTGAACCGTGAATACGTATTGGGGGCGTTCCTTAAATGAGAAGAGCCACGTCAACAGTCCGTCTCGATCCGCGTGTCCGCTGATTCCGTCAATCTGCACGATCTTTGCCCGCACGTCAATCTCCTCTCCAAAGAGCTTGACTGCCTGCGCGCCGTCCACCAAAAGCCGTCCCACCGTTCCCTCTGCCTGATACCCGGCAAAGACCACGCTGCACTCCGGCCGCCACAGGTTGTGCTTTAAGTGGTGGCGGATTCGTCCCGCGTCGCACATTCCGGCGGCGGAGATGATTACCTTTGGCGTGGTGTCAAAGTTGATGTTCTTGGACTCCTCGCTCGTGACCGAGAGGCGAAGTCCCGGAAAGTCAATGGGGTTGATTCCCTGCTCAACGAGGGCTTTCGTCTCCTCATCGTAGCAATCGGTCATATTGCGCTTAAAGACGTGTGTTGCCTCCACGGCAAGAGGACTGTCCACATAGACCGGGAAATCGCCGCACAGGTGCGTGAGTCCCTCCGCCTTGATCTTTCGGATAAAATACAAGAGTTCCTGCGTCCGTCCTACAGCAAATGCGGGGATGACGACATTTCCCCCGCGCGAGAGCGTCTCGTCAATCACCTTTGCAAGCTGTGCCGCGTGGTTATCCTCTTTTCCAAAGTGGTTTCTCGCACCGTAAGTCGTCTCCATCACCACATAGTCGGCGGAGTCGATGTATTGCGGGTCGCGAATCAGCGGCTTATTCTTGTTGCCAATGTCGCCGGAGAATACGATCTTTTTTGTGACCTCGCCCTCGGTCGCCCAGACTTCAATGGAAGCCGATCCCAAGAGGTGTCCCACGTCCGTGAATCGGATCTGTACGCCCTCACACAGGGAGAACATCTGCCCGTAAGCCACGCCCTCAAACTGGGTGAGTACCTGCGTGGCGTCCGCAATCGTGTAGAGTGGCTCCACCTGCTCTCTTCCGGCGCGTCTTGCCTTTCGGTTCTTCCACTCCGCCTCCATCTCCTGGATGTGCGCGCTGTCGATCAGCATGATCCGGCAAAGATCCACGGTGGCATAAGTCGCAATGATCCGCCCGTGAAAGCCGCGCGCCGCAAGCCAGGGAAGTTTCCCCGCGTGGTCGATGTGGGCGTGGGTGAGAAGCACATAGTCGATTTCGCCATACGGCACGGGAAGCGGCGCATTCTCGTAGGGATTATTTCCCTGCTCCATTCCGCAATCCACCAAGATCTTCTTGGTTCCCACTTCCAGATAATGACAACTTCCTGTTACCTGATGATCTGCTCCAATAAATGATAACTTCATTCTGATTCCCCCAATCGCAGAGTACAAGTCGGTTGTTTTTGCTACCCCTATTATAGCATTTTCGCACAAAAAAAGCCAGCAACATTCTTTTGTTGCTGACTCTTTTGATTTCATAGGGAATTGCGTCCTATGAAACAAAAAACGCTAAAATCCAATTATGCCAACTTTGCAAGAATCGCCTTGCGCTCGCTTGCATCGCCTGCTCCGTCCACCTGTCCGAGCACGGAAACGCCGTACTGCTTTGCGATCAGCTCGCCTGCCGCACAGAAGGTGTCCGCATGACGCTGCATATTGCCGGAAACCACAACACCCTTTAAGTGGCTGTGGTTTGCCTGTAAGAAGGTCTCAACAACCGGAGGAACCACGCCGTGTCCATCGGTGTAAGTAAACAGAATGAAGTCCTCGCTCACTGCCTCGGTTCCGTCTGCGATTTTTGTCGCCTCAAGTCCCAGCTCATTGACGAGCTTTTCTACATTTCCGGTTCTGGATGCGTATACATATTTCATGACTGTTCCCTCTCTTTTCCTATTCGTTCGGTATGAATACCGATAAGAGCGTATCACATTTCCCAAAAAATGTCAAGCGCAAAGTTAGTCTTAACAAACTTCAGATGATGATGCAGATCATGCCGCCGTTGCTATCGTTGATGATTTTTTGCAAGGTGTCCTGAAGTTTTTGCTGGCACTCCTCCGTCATCTGGGATACTTTTGCCTGGATTCCGTCCCCCACGATCTGCTCCACGGACTTTCCGAAAATGTTCGCGTTCCAGATTCCCTCCTCCTCTTTCTGCGCGCACTCTTTGATGTAGTCAATCAGATCCTGCGCCTGCTGCTCGCTTCCGACAATCGGGGCAATCTCCGTCTCAATCTGCGCCTTGATGAGGTGAATGGAGGGAGCCTGCGCCTTCATCTTCACCCCGTACTTGTTGCCGTGCTTGATGACCTGCGGCTCGTCAAGCAATACCTCCCCGCGCTCCGGCGTCACCACACCGTATCCTTTCTGCTGCACCTGCGACAGCGCATTTCGGACTTTTGCATACTCCTGCTCCACCTTTGCGAGCCGTCCGAGCGTCTGCATCAGCTGGTACTCGCCGCCGATGGAAAGCCCGGTCACATCGCTTAAAATCTCGTAATAGCAGCCGTCGTCCATCTCCACCTGCACAGCCACCCGCCCGTCCGACATTTCCATGGAGCGAACACGCATGGCGTGAATCCCCTCCGCCGTCTGCTTAGCAAGCACCCCGGTCGCATCCTTCATCTGCCGCACGTTCTGGATCACGTTTCTTGCCGCCTGAAGCACCCGCGCCTTGAGCGCGTGCGTGCGCGGCAGGATCTCCAGCCATTTTGGTATGTAAAAGTCAAGCCGTGTGACAGGGAATTCCTTCAATACTTTTTCTAAAATATGGTAAATGTCGTCGCGTTTGAGCTGCTCGCAGTTGACGGGAAGCACCGCTACCTCGTACCGCTCCATAAGTTCTTTTGCGAGCCGTACCGTCTCGTCCGAATATGGCTTTACGGAATTTAACAGGATGATAAAGGGCTTTCCGAGCTTCTTTAATTCCTCCACCGCCTGCTCCTCCGGAGCGGCGTACCCAGCGCGGCTGATCTCGCCAAATGACCCGTCCGTCGTCACCACGATTCCGATCGTCGAGTGGTCGCCGATCACCTTTCGCGTGCCGATCTCCGCCGCCTGTGTGAAAGGGATCTCTGTGTCAAACCAAGGGGTCTTTACCAGCCGTTCCTGCCCATTCTCCACGTGACCGGCTGCCCCGTCCGTCATAAAGCCCACGCAGTCGATCAGGCGCACCCGCGCCTCAATTCCGTCCGCCAGGTTAATCTTTGCCGCCTCTTTTGGGATGAATTTCGGCTCCGTTGTCATGATCGTCTTTCCGGCGGCCGCCTGGGGAAGCTCGTCGCGGCTGACTGCCCGCAGGTTCTCATCCTCCATCGCCGGGAGAACGAGAAGCTCCATAAACCGCTTAATGAAAGTCGATTTGCCGGTGCGGACCGGGCCAACCACGCCGATGTAGATCTCCCCCTTTGTGCGGGCCTGGATGTCTTTGTATACATTAAAATCGTCCATGAAAATACCCCCTTGATATACTGCTAAAGTATATGAAGGGGGTAGGTTTCTTATTCTTCTCTTATTCGCTCAGATAAGCCTTCTTGACCTGGTCGTTATGCAGCAGATCTTGTGCATTTCCGTCCAAAACGATCGTTCCGGTCTCCAACACATACGCGCGGTTTGAGATGGAGAGTGCCTTCTTGGCGTTCTGCTCTACCAGAAGAACCGTCGTTCCGTCCGCGTTGATCTTCTGAATGATGTCAAAAATCTCGTTTACATACAGCGGAGACAGACCCATCGAGGGTTCGTCCAGCACAATCAGCTTGGGATGGCTCATCAGCGCGCGTCCCATGGCAAGCATCTGCTGCTCACCGCCGGAGAGCGTTCCGGCAAGCTGATTCTTGCGTTCTTCCAGACGTGGGAATCGCTCATAGATCATCTTGAGCGTCTCCTCGATCTCGTTCTTGTCTTTTCTCGTGTACGCGCCCATCTTCAGGTTCTGAAGTACGGAGAGCGTCGCAAACACGCGCCGTCCTTCCGGAACGTGGGCGATTCCCATGTTCACCAGCTTGTAGCCGGGGATTCGGGTGATGTTCGTTCCCTCGTAGGTAATTGTGCCCGACTTTGCGGACAGCAGTCCGGTGAGTGTGTGCAGGGTCGTCGTCTTTCCTGCTCCGTTCGCGCCGATTAAGGCGATGATCTCTCCCTGATTGACGTCAAAGGAGATCCCTTTTAATGCCTGGATCACGCCGTAGTAGACTTCCAGGTTTCTGACTTCCAGCATAGCCATGTCCGATCTCCTCCTATTCTCCAAGATATGCCTTGACAACTTCCGGATCGCTGAGCACCGTGGACGTATCGCCCTGGCGCAGCACCTGACCAAAGTTTAACACGGTCAGCTCCTCGCAGATTCCGCTGACCAGCTTCATATCGTGCTCGATCAGAAGAATCGTCATATCAAAGTTGTCGCGCACAAAGCGGATGGTGTCCATCAGCTCTGCCGTCTCGTTGGGGTTCATGCCGGCGGCAGGCTCGTCAAGTAAGAGGAGCTTGGGCTCGGTCGCCAATGCTCTGGCAATCTCTAACTTTCTCTGCTCGCCGTAGGGAAGATTGGATGCCTTGAGGTCGCAGCTTTTTTCCAGTCCAAAAACCTTTAACAGCTCCATTGCCCGCTCGTCCATCTCCTTCTCGACTTTCCAATATCTGGGAAGTCGAAGAATGCCTTCCAGCGTGGAGTACGGATGATGGTTGTGAAGTCCCACTTTTACGTTGTCAAGCACGCTCAGATCCTTGAAGAGTCGGATGTTCTGGAACGTTCTGGCAATTCCTGCCTGGTTGATCTCGATCGTCTTCTTGCCGGTGATGTTTACGCCGTCGAGGACAATGCTTCCGGCATTTGGCTTATAGACGCCGGTAAGCAGGTTAAAGACCGTCGTCTTTCCCGCTCCGTTTGGCCCGATCAGACCGTAGAGCTCGCCCTTCTCGATCTTGATGTTAAAATCGTCCACCGCCTTCAATCCGCCGAAGGAGATGCTCAAATGGGTTACGTCAAGCATATTCATAATCAAGCAGCCTCCTTTGCTTTGTTGGGACGGATCTTCTCCATCAGCTGCGCGCGGAACGCGATCGCCTTGGGAGCGGAGTTACAGAGCATCATCACGATCAATACCACGGCGTAGATCAGCATACGGTAGTTGTTCAGACCGCGAAGCAGCTCCGGAAGCAGCGTCAATACGGCTGCCGCGATGAGAGAACCTCTGATATTTCCTATTCCTCCCAGTACCACATACACCAGGATCATGATCGACATATTATAGCCGAAGTTGTTCGAGGTGGCTGCAAGGCTTGAGAGGTTGTGGGAGTAGAGAACGCCCGCAACGCCCGCCAGGGATGCGGAGATGGTAAACGCCATCAATTTGTACTTTGTGATGTGGATTCCCACGGACTCTGCCGCGATGCGGTTGTCGCGAATCGACATGATCGCACGGCCGGAGCGGGAGTTCATCAGATTCAATACGATAAAGAGCGTGAGGAATACCAGGATAATGCCTGCGGTAAAGCTCGACGCCTTTGGCGTTCCGGTGATTCCTTTCGCGCCCTCGATGATGACGGTTCCAAGCTCCTTGTCAAGACCAAGATCCGCTTTCTTTAAGCCAAAATGAATGCCGCTTGGATCCACGCCGACGTACAGCGCGTTCATCACGTTTTTGATGATCTCGCCGAATGCCAAAGTAACAATCGCCAGGTAGTCGCCTTTTAAGCGCAGAACCGGGATTCCGATCAGGAAACCGAACACCGCGGCAACGACTGCGCCGATCAAAAGTGCAATCACAAAACGAACCTGGAGATTCGGGATCATATCAGCTGTCAATTTTGTAAAGAAAGCTCCGCTGAACGCGCCCACGCACATAAAACCCGCGTGACCGAGGCTCAGCTCGCCGAGGATTCCGACGGTCAGGTTCAGAGAGACTGCCAGAATCATATACATACACAGGGGAACCAGAAGACCTTTCATCAGGCTTGTCATGTTCCCGGTCGCAGACAGAATCGTCACAACCAGCCAGAACAGCACCACCAGCCCGTAAGTGATCAGATTGTCCTTTGTCTGTCTTTTTTTCATTTTCTCTATCATCTGTGCACCTACACTTTCTCACTGATCTTCTTTCCCAGGATTCCTGTGGGACGAACAAGAAGCACCACAATCAGAACAGCAAACACAATCGCGTCTGAGAGCTGGGAGGAAATGTATGCCTTTGCCAGTGCCTCGATAATTCCCAGGATGATTCCGCCTAAGAACGCACCTGGAATCGAGCCGATTCCGCCAAATACCGCTGCAACGAACGCCTTGATTCCGGGCATCGCTCCGGTGTAGGGGGAAAGATTCGGGTAAGCCGAGCAATACAGCACGCCTGCAACGGCTGCCAGTGCCGAACCGATGGCAAATGTGAGGGCAATCGTACCGTTTACATTGATTCCCATCAGCATCGCCGCACCATTGTCCTCGGACACGGCAAGCATTGCCTGTCCCATTCTCGTCTTGTTGATGAAGGTGGTCAGACCAACCATTACAACGATACAGGTGATAATGGTGACAATGGTGACGGAGGAGATCGTCAACGCTCCGTCTGCCAGCTTGATGGAGGGCAGATTCACCACGGATGTGAACTGCTTCGTATTTGAACCAAAGATCAGAAGAGCCAGGTTCTGGAGAAAATAGCTGACGCCGATTGCAGTAATCAGAACCGCCAGGGGCGAGGCACCGCGCAGAGGCTTGTATGCAATCCTCTCAATGACAACGCCCAGCACCGTGCAGACCACAATGGCAGCTACCACCCCGGCAACCGTGCCCAGGTTCAGGGTACTGATGACAGTGAACGCCGCGAAAGCACCCACCATAATGATATCTCCGTGGGCAAAGTTCAGCATCTTTGCGATGCCGTACACCATGGTATAGCCCAGGGCGATGATCGCGTAGACACTGCCCAGGCTGATGCCACTGATGAAATAGGACAGAAAACTCATAAACGCAACACCTCAACCTTTCGTTTTGTAAAACTATTTGATAAAACTGTAAATGAGAGGGTTGCCTCACAGACAACCCTCCCTTGGGTTTTTCCTATATCGTACTCTTATCTTATTGCATCTCGTACACGCCGTCAACGATCATAACAGCCTTGGGCTCCTTGTTGGGCTCGCCGTTCTCGTTCCAGGTCATGTTGTTACCGGTCAGACCGTCGATCTGGATCTCGGTCATTGCCGTCTTCAATGCGTCACAGATATCGGACACGCTCATATCGGGAGTGATCTGCGCCTTGTCTCCGGCTGCCTTGATTGCATAGATTGCATCATAGGCGTCTGCCGCAAACTGTAAGGGCTCCTCGCCGTATGCTTCCTTGTAAGCAGCAACGAAATCCTGGCTGCTCTCCTCGGTCGCGGAGAAAGGAGTTAAGAGCATCAATCCCTCTGCCAGAGAGGTGTCAAAATTCTGAACGGTCAGAATACCATCCATGCCGTCACAGCCAAAGAAGATAGGATCGAATCCTTTATCGGAGGCCTGCTTTAAGATGATGGATGCCTCCTGATAGTAGATGGGAAGAAATACCAATTCTGCGCCGGCTTCCTTACACTTGTCAAGCTGCACGGAGAAATCGGTGTTGCTGTCGGCGGTAAACGCCTCCTCAGCGACTACCTCAAGCCCCTGATTGGGAGCTTCCTCGACGAAGGTCTCGTAGATTCCGCTGGAATACTCCGTGGAACTGTCGTAGATGATACCGATCTTGGTAGCCAGCTTGTGCTCGCCGATGTACTGTGCGGAAACTTTTCCCTGATCCGGGTCAGAGAAGCATACGCGGAACACGTTGGGATTCTGTACGCACTCTACCGCGGAACCGGAAGGAGTAATCTGGAACATATTATCGTTTACACTCTCCGCTGCCACTGCGATGGAGGGCTTGGATGTGGTGGTTCCGTCTAAGATCTGCATTCCCCAGTCCTTCAGGGTGTTGTAAGCGTTGACGGACTTCTGAGGATCGTTCTCATCATCCTCAAAACGGTACTCAATCTGGTAGCCGTTGATTCCGCCAGCTGCGTTGACCTCTTTGATTGCAAGATCCGCACCGTTCTTTACAGCAAATCCATAGGACGCCGCCGCGCCGGTTGTCGGTCCAATCGAACCAATCTTAAATACAGCGTCACCGCTCGTACCTTCTGCATTGGTATCACCGGAAGTCTGGGTGTCAGCCTTTGTCGTGTCTGCAGAACCAGATCCGCCGCAAGCGGTAAGAGAAAGTGCCATTGCCGCAACTAAGCCGAGGCTCAAAAAACGTTTCTTCATAATTTTTTCCTCCTCTTTGAAACTTTCTATATTATAGAAATCCAAGCTCAGATTGTCAACCACTTTACCGCAATTTCTCACTAAAGTAATACAGACTTTTGCATATTTATGCTTCTTCCCACTCCATTCCGGGATTTTCCACACAGCGATCGCGAAGCATCAGGTTTGTAACCGCCTCCAATGCGGAGCATCCGTGAAAGAGAACGTCGTTGACCTGCTCCACGATGGGCATAGGAACGTTGTATTTACTTGCAAGTGCGAGCGCGGCTTTCGCGCTGTAAACGCCCTCGACCACCATATTGACCTCTTTCATGGCTTCCTCCATGGTGTATCCCTGACCGATCAAGATTCCGGCGCGCCGGTTGCGGCTGTGCATACTTGCACAGGTGACGATCAAATCTCCGATTCCGGAAAGCCCGGAAAAAGTCTGCGCGCTCGCACCCATACGCGTTCCGAGGCGGGAAATCTCCGCGATTCCGCGTGTGATCAAAGCCGCCTTTGTATTGTCCCCGCAGCCCAGTCCATCGGCGATTCCTGCCGCCAGTGCGACTACGTTCTTGAGCGAGCCGCCAAGCTCCACGCCCTTTAAGTCCGGGCTGGTGTAGACGCGAAACACCTTGCTCATAAACAGACTTTGCACGAGTTCCGCCGCGTGGCGCTTGTGCGCCGCCGCAACGCAAGTCGTCGGAAGACCGATGCTAACCTCCTCCGCATGGCTTGGACCGGAGAGAGCCGCCGCGACAACGCCCGGCATTTCCTCCTCCATGATCTCAGTCATGGTCATCAGCGTCCCATCCTCAATTCCCTTGGAAACGTTGACCACAATCTGCCCCTCCGTAAGATACGGGCGCATCTTCTGGCAGGTCGTTCGCACAAAGACACTCGGAACTGCCAGGACAAGAAGGTCTTTTTCCTGCATCGCACACGCTAAGTCCCCGGTAATTGCAATCTCATCCGGTATGCGAACCTTGGGAAGATTTTTGTGGATGCGGGTATTTGCAAGTTCCGAAACCTCAGACTCCAGCGCGGACCAGAGCGTCACCTGATGGCCGTTCTGGCACAATAAGATCGCGAGTGCCGTGCCCCAGGTTCCGGAACCGATTACACTGACATTTGCCATATTATACATTCTCCTGCTTTTTCTTGCTTCCCAGCTTGTTCTCCGTGCCGTTTAAGAGGCGGACAATGTTGGCTTTATGACGCCAAAACGCCAGCGCGCTGATCGCAAATGCCACCACATAATAGTCCCAGATGCCGAGTGCATTGACCCCGTAGGATGCTCCCATCACCACGTTCCAGGCAAAGAATACGGTCGCAACGATGAGAGAGCCGAGGGAGACAAAGCGCGTAATCGCCACGCAGCCCACAAAGCAGGCGAGGCAAATCGCCATCAGACGAAGATCCAGAACAGTGAGAACCGCAGCAGTCGCCGCGATCCCCTTTCCTCCCTTAAAATGTAAATAAAAGGGATAATTGTGTCCAAGCACCACGCCAAGCCCGGCGTAGAGCGTCAAAAGCTGAGACATTGCCCCGTCATCCAGATACAAAAGACGTGCCGTCAGGCAGGGAATCAGCGTTTTTACCACATCTCCCAGAAACACCACCGCGCCTGCCTTCTTTCCGAGGACGCGCAATGCGTTGGTCGTGCCGGAATTGCCGCTTCCGTATTTTCTAATGTCAATTCCGTTGAGCTTTCCGTAGATATAACCCGTCTCGATCAAGCCAAAGGCATATCCCACAACCAGAAATACGATCCGTTCCATAATTATTGCTCCTTCTCCTTGCGCTCACGGATCAGGAACTTTAACGAGGTTCCCTTGAATCCAAAGGCGTTTCGGATCTGATTCTCCAGATAACGGACATAGGAGAAGTGGAAGAGCTCCTTATCGTTGACAAAGGCGACAAATGTCGGGGGCTTTACCGCAACCTGCGTCATGTAGTAGATCTTTAAGCGTTTGCCCTTGTCGGACGGAGGCTGCTGCATGGCAACGGCCTGGGTCACAATCTCGTTAAGCACGCCGGTGGAGACGCGCAGGTTCTGGTTCTGGCGCACCACATCGATCAGCTCAAAGAGCTTGGGCAGACGCTGTCCCGTCTCTGCGGACACGAAAATGTACTCTGCATATGGGATAAAGGAGAGCACTTCCTTCATCTTATTGGAGTGCTGATAGATCGTCTTATCGTTCTTCTCGATCGCATCCCACTTGTTGACCGCAACGATGATGCCCTTGCCGCGGTCGTGCGCGATTCCGGCAATCTTTGCATCCTGCTCCGTCACGCCCTCGGTCGCGTCAATCACGACAACGACTACATCGGCGCGCTCCACCGCAGTCACGGTGCGGATGATGCTGTATCGCTCCAGATCTTCCTTGATTTTATTCTTGCGGCGCAGTCCGGCGGTGTCGATAAACACATAGTGCTCGCCGTTGTGCACGATCTCCGTATCCACGGCGTCACGGGTCGTTCCCGCAATGTTGGATACGAGCACACGGTTCTCTCCAAGCAACTTATTGATGATAGAAGATTTTCCAACATTTGGCTTTCCAACGATGGCAATGCGGGGACGCTCGTCCTCCTCATCCTCCATCGCGCTGCTGTCAAAGTGTGCGGTCACTGCGTCAAGCAGATCGCCCAGCCCAAGTCTGGAAGAGGCGGAAACCGCATACGGCTCGCCGATTCCCAGGTTATAGAACTCGTAGACATCGTTTCCAAACTTTGCAAAGCTGTCTACCTTGTTGACTGCCAGCACAACCGGCTTTCTGGAGCGGCGCAGCATATCCGCCACCTTGTCGTCCGCATCCACCAGTCCCTGACGCACATCGACCACGAAAATGATCACATCCGCGGTGTCAATGGCGATTTGAGCCTGCTCTCTCATCTGAGACAGGATGATGTCCTGGCTCTCCGGCTCAATTCCGCCCGTATCAATTAAAGTAAAACTCATATCCAGCCAGGTACAATCCGCGTAAATCCGGTCTCTGGTCACGCCCGGCGTGTCTTTTACAATCGAAATCGTATCCCCGGCAAGCACATTAAACAGTGTGGACTTTCCCACGTTTGGGCGTCCCACGATTGCTACCACAGGTTTGCTCATAAATGATCCTCCATTTCTTCATCGTCCTCCCAGAGCTCATCGAGTTCATAGCCTTCGTAGCCATACTCCGCACCCGGGAAGGAAGAGCCCTCGTCGCGTAAGGGTCGCTCTGTGTCCGGATGCAAAACACCCCAGACCAGATCACATCCGCTTGATTTTACTATATGGATTTTGACTTGTAAAGCCTTTTCTACATCGTCCTTTGTCACATCGTCGAGAAAGACTTCCTCCCCGCTTCGGAACATATTGGCAGGCAAAAGCAGATACTCGCCAAGCGGCTTTCCCTTCAGCTGCGCGATCAGATCCTGTCCCGTAATCAAGCCGGAAACCGTGATCATTTCCCCGAAAAAGTCGTTTCGAATGTCATACAAGTGCACCGTTCTCTGCGGGTACTTTTCCCGAATCCATCCCACATACTTTTTTAAGTAGGGAAATGCAAGCCGCCCCGTTGCAAGCGAGATCTCGCCCGGCGCGACGTCCTCGTAAGCTTCCTCTAAGGCTTCCTCCACCTCAGTCGCCAAAAGGCGAAGCATTCCCACACCATTTTCCAGCTGAATATAGCCGTCGTACCGCTCCTCCTCCGGAAGCGGACGCTCCGCCTTGATATAGAACTCGTCGCTTGCGTGCACAAAATGAATGCCATGCTCGGCATAAATCTTCTTTTGCCAGCTCTCAATCAGATCAATCGTCGCCTCCGCGTCCTCTTTTGTCATGGGTTCCACATGGTGCAGCCCATCGCGGTACTTGGTCATGCCGATCGGCACAATCGAGAGACTTTGCATACAGGGAATGTACTTTGTCAAGTCTCGGATCGTGCGGTCAAGCTCCGCGCCGTCGTTGATATTCTTGCAGAGCACAACCTGACCATTCATCGGCGTCCCCGCCTCGTACAGGCGGTCGATCAAGCCAAGCGCGCGCCCCGCAAAGCGGTTGTGTAGCATCATGCAGCGCAGCTCCGGATTGGTGGTGTGCACGGAAATGTTGATGGGTGCGAGCTTAAAGCGGATAATGCGGTCGATGTCCTTCTCCTTCATATTGGTGAGCGTGACATAATTTCCCTGCAAAAAAGACAGGCGGGAGTCGTCGTCCTTAAAATAGAGCGTCT
>Cebus_capucinus_imitator_PRJNA485217_SSR049__coassemble_1301_pt1 | contig 24587 bp, 23 predicted proteins | sample Cebus_capucinus_imitator_PRJNA485217_SSR049__metabat2_low_PE_019 | metagenome-assembled genome bin Cebus_capucinus_imitator_PRJNA485217_SSR049
CGCGGGGAATCCAATATGTGGTGTTGGGATTTGGGCTTGGAAAACTGGTGGGGTCGCTCTTATACTTTTGGATGCAGAGGAGATGATGCAATGGAGATTGATAAGAAGGCGTATGCAAAGTACGTCAAGACTGTGACGCCCGTCCATTCGCTTTCAAAGGATATGGGCTGGGCATTCGTTGTGGGCGGAACAATCTGCGCGCTTGGGGAAGGTTTCAACCAGATTTTGCAGGCATTTTGGGGAATCGAGGAGAAGGAAGCCGCCGTCTGGGCAATGATCGGACTGATTGCAGTCAGCGCGGTACTCACCGGATGCAACATTTACCAAAAACTCGTAAAAGTTGCCGGGGCCGGGGCACTCGTTCCGATCACCGGGTTTGCAAACAGCATCGCCGCCCCCGCAGTGGAGTTTCACGCGGAGGGCGAGGTCTTTGGCGTCGGGGTTAAGATTTTTACGATTGCCGGTCCCGTGATTCTCTACGGCACGCTTGCAAGCTGGGTGCTGGGGCTTGTCTGGTGGCTGGGGCAGAGGCTGCTTTAGCCTTCCATTTTTTTCCTGTACGCGCCGGGCGTGGAGCCGGTGACATTCTTAAACGAACGGATGAAGTTGCAATAATCGTTAAAGCCGGATAAGTGGCACGCTTCCGTGACGCTCTTTCCCATCGCCAGATAATGCTTTGCCAGAGCGATCCGCTTGATGAGGATGTACTGGAAAATGGTGGACTCCGTGGCTTCGCGGAAAATGTGGCTCAGGTAAAACTTGTCCATCGAGAGTCCTTTTGCGATGGAGTCAAGGGAGAGCGGTTCCGTCAAATGCGCGTCGATGTAGGTCATGATGGGCTGGACGCGGTGCATGGGCTGCCCCTGACCGTGGGTGCGGGAAGGAGCTTCGATCCAGCAGCGGTTGACGAGCACGAGAAGCTCGATCAGCGAGGTCATTGCGAGAAGATCGCTTCCGTAGGACGGGTCGGAGAGCGCGCCCTGAATCTTAAAAAACAGGGATTGATATTGCGCCAGCTGGTCGGAGGTCAGGGGAAGAAGATTTCCTTCTCCGGGGCGGCGGCGCAGAAAACAGCCCAACAGGTTGGTGCGATCTGAGCAATATTGGCGCAGGTAGTCGGGGTTGACGTGAAGCACCATCCGCGTGAACGGTTCCCCGGTGAGGTTGGTCGCCTTGTGGATCTCCTGATTGGTAAAGAGAATCAGGTTTCCGGGAGCCATGGTGTAGCAGGACTGCTCCACAAAGTAGGAGACGTGCCCGTCCAAGAGCAGATACAGCTCAAAATTGTTGTGCATATGAAAGTCGGGGTTTCCGGCTTTGTTTGAAGTCATCACCTGACAGCTGAAGGGGCGTTTGAATTCACAGTACTGATACGTTCGTTCCATTGATTTCTCCTGTTCTGTATCGCAATACTTGCATGATTTTTCCCAATAACCGCAAAGAACTTGTATGGAATTTATTATATAATAGAAAATATAATTTTACAATGACCGCATGGAGGTAAAGAGAAGGTATGGGTGAGAACAAAATGTACACGGCGGGGATCGTGGGCTGCGGAAGCATCGCAGGCACGCACAGTCAGGTATTGTCGAAGATGGAGCACGTTGTGGTGAAGGGACTTGCGGATATTCGTCCGGAGCGCGCGAAAGCCTTGGGGGAAAAGGTGTTTGCGGGTAAGCCGGAGGTGTTTTCCTCTCTGGAAGAGATGGTCGAGGCGATTCATCCGGACGTGGTTCACATTTGCACACCGCATTATTTGCACGTTCCGATGGCAGTGTGGCTACTGGAGCACGGCGTCAACGTCTTTATGGAAAAGCCTGCCGCAATCAACCGCGAACAGTTTGCACAGCTTGAGGCGGCTGTGAAGGCGAGCAGCGCGCGTCTTGGAATCTGCTTCCAGAACCGCTACAATGATTCGAGCCGCGAGATTGACCGGCTGCTGGCAGAGGGCGAGCTTGGCAAGGTTGTGAGCGCGAGAGGGCTTGTGACTTGGTGCAGAGGCGAGAAGTACTACACGGAGAGCGGCTGGAGGGGTGCGCTGGCGACCGAGGGCGGCGGCGCTCTCATCAATCAGGGAATCCACACTTTGGATCTTCTCGTTCGCTGGATGGGCAAGCCGCAGGGCGTGGAGGCGTCCATGTCCAACCGCCACTTAAAGGGAATCATCGAGGTCGAGGATACGCTGGATGCCTACATTCAATTCCCGAACGGCAACGCGCTCTTCTACACGACGACGGCTTACGGCGCGGACTCCCCGGTGATTATGGAGCTGGTTTGCGAGAATGGAAGCATCCACTTAGAGGACAATAAGGTAAAATGCAGCTACAAGGACGGACGCGAGACCAACTTTGAGTATGGCAAGAACACTCCGATCGGAAAGTCATACTGGGGCGCGGGACACACGGCTTGCATCAACGACTATTACCATTGCCTGACCGAGAACATTCCGTTTGAGAATGAGTTTGAGTCTGTAAGAGATACGATGAACTTGATGTTTGATATTTACGAGTCCGCGGGACAGGGAAAGTAATCGGATACATAGAAAAAGAACCAGCCGGGGGAGCTGGTTCTTTTTCAAGGAGAAGGTATTTCGTTTCTTATGGGGTGTAGCAAAAACTATATAATGTATTGGGGGGTTACGTCTATTATAATAGCATAGACATGAAAATAAGTGTGCACAAACTTTGAAAATACGAAAAAAAGTTTCTGTACAAAATGATGATATAATTGGAAATAAATGGAAAATATTTGTTGGAAAATATTCAAAACAGGAAAGGAAGTTCGATGGTCGAGCTGATTGTGCGGGGGAAAGAGATCTATGATAAGTTTACGAAGGACGAGATGACGGTGTACGCGGCGCAGGCGTCTTTTTTTATTATGATTGCGGCATTTCCCTTTCTCATGGTGCTCTTGACCGGGGTTCAGGTCGTGCCAAGGATCAGTCAGGGGGAGCTCTTGGAGTTTGTGATGGAGCTTGTCCCGGTCGCGTACCGCTCGATGGTGTTTCGGGTGATGAATGACCTCTCGCTCAAGTCTCCGGCGACAATGATCTCCGTGTCTGCCGCTGCCGCGCTCTGGTCGTCGTCCCGCGGTATGATGAGCATTGCCAGAGGGTTAAACCGGGTGCACGGGAGCGAGCGGAAACGCTGGTACATCGTAAAGCGATTGATCTTTATGAGCTATACCTTGGTGTTTCTCTTCTCCTGCGTATTGGCATTGGTGCTGCTTGTCTTTGGCGACTTGATTCAGGCGTTTCTGGTGCGCCTCGTTCCGCTGGCGGGCGATCTCGTGCAGGGCGTAATCAGCATTCGCACGATTTTGACGCTTGCCGTGTTTTTGCTCGTCTTTGACGGAATCTACGCGCTGGTTCCGGACACCAAGTTGCCGCTGACCTCGCAGCTTCCCGGCGCGCTGTTTACGACGTTGGGGTGGATTGCATTTTCCTGGGTGTTCTCTCTTTACTTTCGCCTCTTTGCGGGGCAAAATTTCTCTTATATGTACGGAAGCCTGACAGCCATTGTCCTTGCGATGCTCTGGCTTTACGGCTGTATCTGCGTGCTGTTTTTCGGTGCGGAGATCAACTGGTACTGGGGGAGAAAGGGCGCGTGAGGCGGATTCCAACTTCCTTTTTGGTATGGCGTATGATATACTTGATGTAAGAAAAACAGCGCATAAGAGCAGGAAATTTTTCATATAGTGCCAATAAATGCAGTTGGAAAGAGTGCCTATGCGTATCAGCGATCTCAAACAAAAAGAAGTGATCAATATCAAGGACTGTAAACGTCTGGGATTTGTGGGCGACGTGGATTTTGATATGGAAACCGGGACTTTACTTTCAATTATTGTTCCGGGTGCAGGCTGCTTTTGCGGATTCTTGGGCAGGGAAAAAGAGTATGTCATCCCCTTCTGCGACATTTGCCAGACAGGGGATGATATTATATTGGTGGACGTGAAAACAAAGGACGTGAACAGGGACGTGCCCTGTTAGGGAGGAATGATGAACATATTTGAGCCTATTCGGGCGAGCTGCCCAAAGACGAGAAACGGGCGGTTTGCCCTGCTTAGTATCGTGCCGGTTTACTTTATTGTGGCTGGGCTCTGCCTTCAGCCGCCGCTTGAGATCCTTCACGGGATGCAGCGCATCATCGAGGAGCCGGATTTTCTGATCACGGATTATTTTGTCGTGGGCGGAGTCGGCGCGGCGTTGTGCAATGCCGGGCTGTTGATGCTTATCAGCATTGCGGTTATCTTTGCTCTGGGGCGGGAGATGGACGGTCATGCCATCACTTCAAGCTGCCTGATCTTTGGATTCTCGCTCTTTGGGAAAAATCTCTTAAACATCTGGACGATTCTTCTGGGCGTCTTTCTCTACGCGCATTACCATCGGACGAGCTTTTCACGTTACATCTACGTCGGACTTTACGGGACGAGCCTGTCCCCGATTATCACGGAACTGATGCGAATTGAGACCATTCCGCTCTCGGCGCGATTTACGCTGAGTCTTCTTGTGGGCGTGATGATCGGCTTTTTACTGCCGCCGCTCTCCACACACCTTCACTACGCACACATGGGATACTCTCTCTACAACGTCGGATTTTCCGGAGGAATCATTGCCACCGTGATCGTCTCCGTCCTCAAGTCGTTCGGAGTCGAGATCCAATCGCGCCTGATCTGGGCAGTGGACTACGATAAGCTCTTTTTTGTGCTTCTAAGCGTCTTATTCGGGGGCATGATTGCGGCAGGACTTTTTGCCGGGAAAATGGCGGTGCTGACTTCGTACCGCAAGATTTTAAAGACGAGCGGCGTCTCCGGAACGGATTACCTCATCGACGAGGGCGGGGCGGCGACCGTCTTTAACATGGGGATCAATGGGCTGTTTGCGATGGGAATGGTGCTTCTTGCGGGCGGTTCGCTCAACGGACCGACCATCGGCGGAATCTTTACGATCGTGGGATTTTCTGCAACAGGAAAACATTTGCGAAACATCGCGCCGATCATGCTCGGCGTGGCGTTGGCAAGTCTTGCGGGAAAATGGAACCTTTCCGACCCGTCCCCACTTCTAGCCTTATTGTTTTCCACCACACTCGCGCCGATTGCCGGGGAGTTTGGCTTCTGGACGGGGGTGATCGCAGGCTTTATCCATGCGAGCGTTGCATTGAATGTCGGGATTGTCTACGGGGGGATGAATCTTTACAACAATGGATTTGCGGGGGGACTTGTGGCGATCTTTATGGTTCCGGTGATCCGCTCGGTGCGCGACCGGAAAGCGCGGGCAAGAGGCGGTCTCTCGCTCTAAAATGTGCTTAAAAAGAGGAGTGGCCGCAGAGATTGCTCCCTGCGACCGATTTGTGAGAAAAAGTTGTATGAAAAGCTTTCGCTTTAACGATTTCTAATATAGCGCGAAAATGTGAAAAATCTGTGTGCAAATGGTGAAGGAAGGGTGAAGAGTTAGGATTGGCGCAAAAGGTTTAAAATCTCGCTCAACTGCGTCACCTCGATCTGACCGGGGGCGGAGGCCTGCGCCGCGCTTCCAAAAGTCAGGCAGGAGCCAAACGTCTCGCCTGCAAGGCGGCTGATGACGCCGAGTTTCCCCATGGACATTGTGATCACGGGGCAGGAGAGACGGCGGTTTGCCTCAAGCGTTGCCGATAAGAGCGTCAACACATCGTCGCCATTTTGCGGCATCACGGCGATCTTTGCAAGGTCCGCGCCGAGGGCTTCCATGGAGAGCAGGCGGCGAAGGATCTCTTCCTTTGGCGGGGTCTTTTCAAAGTCGTGGCTGGAGAGCACGGTCTTGACGCCGCGCGCCTTTAAGAACGCCACGAGGTCGCGCACAAAGACATTTCCCAGAAAAAGCTCCACATCCACCAGAGAGACGACGCCGCTTAATGCCGCGATCTTGCACAGGCGCACATAGTCTGCGGGGGAAACGTCAGCCGCACCGCCCTCTGCCTTGGTGCGAAACGTAAAGAGTAAGGGAAGCGCGTCCAAAAGGTTGTGAAGTCCTGCGAGAACCTGATTTAACGCTTCCTCATCCGTAACTTGCAAAAACCAATCTGCCCGCCACTCAACGAGGTCTGCGGGGAGTGTGCGAACGCGCTCTGCCTGCGCGAAAATCTCTTCTTTTGTCTCAGCGACAATGGGAACGCAGATCTTGGGGCGTCCCTCCCCGAATACGACATTTCCAACGGAAACCTTACCTGCCATAATCATGCCTCGATTCTTTTATGATTCCCAATCATAGCGCGATTTTTCCGGCTTGTCTACAAAATTGTGTTGCGGTAAAATGCACCTTGCGGTAAAATGGACGAATGAGAGAGAAGGAGGCGATCGCATGAAGTGCCCATATTGCAGTGAGGCGGATACAAAAGTCATTGATTCGCGCCCCGCAGACGACAACAGTTCGATCCGCAGGCGACGCCAATGCGAGCGTTGCGGTAAGCGGTTTACGACGTATGAAAAACTGGAAACCATGCCTTTTATGGTGATTAAAAAAGACGATTCCAGAGAACTTTATGATCGGGCAAAGGTGCAGGCAGGGATTGTGCAATCCTGTCACAAACGCCCCGTTTCCTCCCAGCAGATCAACGAGGTGATCGACGAGATTGAGAACCGCATTTTCGCGCTTGAGGAGAAAGAAGTTCCCACTTCCGTGATCGGCGAACTGGTGATGGACAAGCTAAAGACCTTAGATGAGGTGGCGTATGTGCGCTTTGCCTCGGTCTACCGGGAATTTAAGGACGTGGAAACGTTTATGGAAGAGATTGGAAAGCTCTTAAAAAAATAGATGGGAGAATCCAAAATGCTGGAGAGATTTTATCCCCGCCTGTATGTGGACTCTGCGTCACAGGTTCCGTATGAGACGCTCTGGGAGAAGGGCTATCGAGGCGTGATTTTTGATATTGACAACACATTGGTTGAGCACGGCGAACCGGCGGATGCGCGGGCAAAAGAGCTGTTTTCGCGCCTTCACGCAATCGGGTTTCAGACGTGTCTGCTCTCCAACAATAAGGAAGCGCGGGTGCGCCCCTTTGCACAGGAAGTAAAAAGCGCGTATCTGGCAAAGGCGGGAAAGCCGGGGCGGGCAGGATACGAGCGGGCGATGCAGCGGATGGGAACGAACCGGGAGAACACCTTGTTTGTGGGAGATCAGCTCTTCACCGACGTCTGGGGAGCCAACCGGGCGGGGATTTTTGGGATTCTCGTGCGCCCGATCAACCCAAAAGAAGAGATCCAGATTGTGCTCAAACGCTTTCTGGAGCGGCCCATTCTCTGGGCATACAGAAGAAAACAGCGAAAAGGTAAGGGATAAGAAGTATGGACGGAACAACGAAGGTTTATGCGGTGATCGGGAATCCCATCGAGCATTCCCTGTCTCCGCAGATGCAGAATTTCTATGGGGAGCGTGCCGGGCTGAACCTGGCTTACGTTCCCTTTCATGTGGAAAATGACCGTGTGGGCGAGGCGATTCGCGGCGCGCTTGCATTAAACATTCAGGGAATCAACGTGACGGTTCCTCACAAGCAGGAAGTGATGAAGTACGTCACGGGGATTCACGGTGACGCAAAGGCGATCGGGGCAGTCAACACGCTCGTTCGCGATGGGGACGGCTATATGGGATACAACACGGATGCGGAAGGCTTAAAGCGGACGATGGAGCGCGCCGGGATTGCGATTGCAAACCGCCCCTGGGTGCTTCTGGGAGCCGGCGGAGCCGCCAAGGCCGCGGCGTATCTTCTGGCAAGAGAAGGCGCGCAGGTGATCTGCATTTTGAACCGAAACGTGGAGCGTGCTGGGCAGCTGGCCGATTACATCAACGGTCTGTTTTCACGCAAAGCGGCAATCCCGATGGCTCTGAAAGATTACGCGAAACTTCCAGGAACGGGAAGAGACTTTGCCTGCGTGCAATCCACCAGCGTGGGAATGTACCCGAACGTCGGACACGCGGCGATCGAGGATTCGGCATTTTACGAGCGAATCAGCCAGGCAGTGGATATTGTATACACACCGCGCGTCACGCGCTTTATGGAGTTGGTGCGCGAACACGGCGGCGAGGCGGTAAACGGGCTTGATATGCTGCTCTATCAGGGAATCGCCTCGTTTGAGCTGTGGCATCCCGACGCGTGTCTGGACGAGGAGACGATCTCGATGGCGCGGGGCATCTTAGAGCGGGAATTGACGCCAAAAGGGGAAAATGTGATCTTCATCGGCTTTATGGCTGCCGGAAAGACGAGCGTTTCCAGAGCATACGCGAAAAAATACAACCTGGAGTTTGTGGACACGGACGAGCGGATTGAAGAGCTGGCTGGGATGAACATTCCCAAGCTGTTTGAGACGCAGGGCGAGGAGGCATTTCGCCGTCTTGAGACAAAGGTTCTGGAAGATCTGCTGGAAGAGCCCAAAAAGCGGGTGCTCTCCGTGGGTGGGGGACTTCCGCTTCGCGCGGAAAACCGCACACTCTTAAAGAAATTGGGTACGGTGGTGCTTCTTGATGTCTCGCCGGAAACGGTGCTTTTGCGTCTTGGAGACGACGTGGCTTCCCGCCCCATGCTGCACGCGGACGACGTGGCGGCAAGGGTGCGAGAGTTATTGAAAAAGCGGCGTCCCTTCTATGAAATGGCGGCAGATCGAGTTGTGGATGTGAACGAGCGCGGCATCGACGAGATTGTGGATGCGTGCAAAGTTTTCTGAGTCAAAAAAAAGTACTTGAAATGAACCCAGATATAGTATAAAATGGGATAGATTAAATACCGAACAGGAACGAAACGAGGAGGAATATCTTTATGATATCAGCAGGCGATTTTAGAAATGGCGTTACTCTGGAGATTGATGGACAGGTAGTTCAGATCCTGGAATTCCAGCACGTAAAACCCGGAAAGGGCGCGGCGTTTGTACGCACCAAGCTGAAGAACGTAATCAACGGCGGTGTGGTAGAGCGTACCTTCCGTCCCACCGAGAAGTTCCCCGCAGCAAGAATTGACCGCGTGGATATGCAGTACCTTTACAACGATGGCGATCTGTTCCACTTCATGAACCAGGAGACCTATGACCAGGTTGCGCTGAACACCGATCTGATCGGCGACAGCTTAAAGTTTGTTAAGGAGAACGAGGTTTGTAAGGTCTGCTCCTACAACGGCAATGTATTCTCCGTAGAGCCTCCGCTGTTTGTAGAGCTGGAGATCACCGACACCGAGCCCGGATTCAAGGGTGACACCGCTACCGGTGCAAGCAAGCCCGCTACCGTGGAGACCGGCGCGCAGGTATCTGTTCCCCTGTTTGTAAACACTGGCGACAAGATCAAGATCGACACCAGAACCGGCGAGTATCTGTCCCGCGTATAATCAAACCGTTTATATTCAACGCTCCGGTTTATATCCGGGGCGTTTATCGTTTCATAGGACATTGCGTCCTATGAAAACGCTCCGCTGTGGATCGCACTGCGGCGGATTGGAAGAATGTCGCTACGGCGACCCGCCGCAGGCGGAGAATCCTGCAAGCAGGATTCTATTTTAGAAAAATAAGGAGAATTTGAGCGTGAAGAAGATTCTGGATTTGATGGAAGAGAAGCTGAAGGCAGCATTTGCGGCCTGCGGACTGGAAGAGGAACGCTTTGCAAAGGTTGTGCTCTCCAACCGCCCCGATCTGTGCGAGTATCAGTGCAACGGAAGCATGGCAGCTGCAAAGGCACTTCATAAAAAGCCCATCGACATCGCAAATGCGGTTGTTGAGGCACTGGGCAACGGAGACGAACTGTTTGAGGAGGTTGTGGCGGTGATGCCCGGCTTTATCAACTTAAAACTCTCCGGCGAGTATCTGGCAGGATATATGAAGGCGATGGCGGGCGAGGAGAAGCTCGGTCTTAATGCACCCGAAAAGCCGGAGACGATTGTAGTTGATTACGGTGGGGCAAATGTCGCAAAGCCATTGCACGTTGGACACCTGCGCTCCGCAGTCATCGGAGAGAGCGTGAAGCGTCTTGGCTCCTATCTGGGACACCACATGATCGGCGACGTGCATCTGGGCGATTGGGGCCTTCAGATGGGACTGATTATCGAGGAGCTGCGTGACCGCAAGCCGGAGCTTGTCTACTTTGATGAGAACTATACGGGCGAGTATCCAACGGAGGCTCCGTTTACGATCAGCGAGCTGGAGGAGATCTACCCGGCGGCAAGCGCGAAGTCCAAAGTGGACGAGGCATTTAAGGAGCGCGCACATCAGGCGACCTTAAAGTTACAGCAGGGCTACGCGCCGTTTTACGCAATCTGGAAGCACATCATCGCGGTTTCCGTGACCGATTTAAAGAAGAACTACGGAAACCTCGACGTGACCTTTGATCTGTGGAAGGGCGAGAGCGACGCAGATCCCTACATTCCGAAATTGATGCAGATTCTGGAAGAGAAGGGACTTCTTCGCGAGAGCCAGGGCGCGATGGTCGTTGACGTTGCCGAGGAGAGCGATACCAAGGAGATTCCTCCGTGTCTGGTGAGAAAGTCGGACGGCGCGGCTTTATATGCTACCTCGGATCTTGGCACGATCATCCAGCGTGAGGAAGATTTCCACCCCGACCGCTACATCTATGTGGTAGACAAGCGTCAGGAGATGCACTTTATTCAGGTGTTCCGCGTGGCAAAGAAGGCGCGGATCGTGGGCGAGGACACAAAGCTCGTATTCCTGGGCTTTGGCACGATGAACGGCAAGGACGGAAAGCCCTTTAAGACGAGAGAGGGCGGCGTAATGCGTTTGGAGCATCTGATCGGTGACATCAACCAGGCAGTCTATAACCGGATTATGGAAAATGAGAACCGCTCCATGGATGAGGAGACGGCGAAAAAGACGGCAAAGATTATCGGTCTTGCGGCGTTAAAGTACGGCGATCTCTCCAACCAGGCGGCAAAGGATTATATCTTTGACGTGGATCGCTTCAGCTCCTTTGAGGGCAACACCGGTCCTTACATCCTCTACACGATTGTGCGTATCAAGTCCATCTTGGAAAAGTACCGCAATCAGGGTGGAACGCTCACCGAGGAGGAGATTGCAAACGCGCTCTTAGCACCGCAGGGAGCTTCCCAGAAGGCGTTGATGCTGCTTTTGGTGCGCTTTAACGAGGTGATGGAGACGAGCTTTGCGGAGACGGCTCCCCACAAGATCTGCCAATACATCTATGAGATGGCAAACGCGTTCAACAGCTTCTACCATGATACCAAGATTCTCACCGAGGAGGACGAGAAGGTCAAGGAGAGCTACATCGCGCTGATCACATTGACAAGACGTGTGCTGGAAGCGTGCATCTATGTTCTGGGATTTGACGCTCCGGAGCGTATGTAATAAGAAGCGAAAAAACAATCAGAGAAAACAGAAAAATACACCTACTCCCAGGGGATTTCCCTGGGAGCTGATAGTTAGGGGGGAACACATTCGTGAAAGTCACGACAATGCAGACAAGCACCTTCTGGAAAGGGGAGGTGGGCGTTAAAGGCGAGGTGGAAGACCAGAATCAGACGTATCAGGTGAACTTATATGTAAAGGGCGGTCAGGTACGGGACTGCTCTTGTTCCTGCGCGAGAGGGAATTCCAGTGAGAGCATATGCGCCCACGGGAATGCCCTTTTTGCATATTATGAAGCGTATGCGAAGAAGGCGTCCAAGCCGCCGGTTCACACCTGCCCGGAAGCGGAAAACATGATTCGGGAGTACACCAACCGCCAGGTGGCGGATATTCTCTCAGAGGAGGAGATTGCAAGCGTGGATCTGATCCCGGAGCTGACGCTGACCATGACGACGATGAAGGTCGAATTTAAGGTGGGGCGGGAGAAGTTATACCCGGTGAAAGATCTGGCGGCATTTGCAAAGGCCGTGTTGGACGGAGAGTGGGCGGAATACGGCAGAAGTTTTGGATTCCACCACAGGGAGAGCGCGTTCTCCGAGAAGAGCAGAGATATGCTTCACCTGGTGACGGAACTTGCGCCGTTTGCGGGAAGAGGCAAGGAGATGGAGCTTGGCGTGGCGGTTCGCGATCGCTTCTTTGCCTGTCTGGAAGGATGGCAGGTGGCAGTACAGCTTCCTGGCGGTGTGCGCGCGCAGATGACGGTAAAGACCGAGGAGCCGCGCCTTGGAATCTCGGTGAAAGGTTACGGAAGAGATGGATTTCGCGTGGCGTTGGAGAGCATTCAGGGGGAGAGCAGCAGCATTGGGCAGGGCAGAATTTTCTCTGGAAAAGAAGGACTCTACCTCGCACTCGGTGAGAGCCTGTATTGCTGTAAAAGAGCCTACGCAGAGGCGGTGCGCCCGTTTTTGACGCAGGTATGCCGCGATGCGAGCCGCTCGGTTTTGATCGGGGAGCGCGATATGCCGCTCTTTTACTCGCGTGTCTTAAAAACCGTCCTTGCCTTCGGGGATCTGGACGCGGCGGGGCTTGACTGCGCGGCGTGGGAACCAAAGCCCCTTCAGGCACAATTTCGTTTTGACAGCAAGGGAACGGACGGCGTGGTGATGGAGCCGTGCCTCTCCTACGGCGATGTGGAGTTTCACCCGGTCGAGGATGAGGATCTGCCGCGAAGCGTCTGCCGTGACGTGCCGGGTGAGGTGCGAATCAGCCGCGCCATCAACCGGTATTTTCGCCACAAGGAATCGGACGGCATTCATGTAGTCATCAAAAACGATGAGGCGGCATTGTATCGCCTCCTGACCGAGGGAATCGAGGAGTTTCGCACGCTCGGCGAGGTCTTGGTGAGCGATCGCCTAAAGACGTGGAAAGTTCTTCCGCCGCCCGGTGTGAGCGTGGGACTCTCTCTAAATGCCGGTTGGCTGGATTTGAAGGTGGATACGGGCGGACTGACGGGCTCGGATCTGACGCGGATTCTCACCGCCTACACACAGAAAAAGAAGTATTACCGCTTAAAGACCGGAGAATTTCTGGAACTTGGAGAGGGCGGGCTCTACACGGTTGCAAAGCTCGCAGGGGAGCTGGGACTAACGCGAAAGGATCTTGCGGGCGAGGAACTTCATCTTCCCGCTTACCGCGCCCTGTATCTGGATACACTCTTAAAAGAGAGTGCCGGGGTGATCTACTCCAAGGATCAGATGGCGCGCCAGCTGATTCGCGGGCTGCGCTCGGCGGAGGACAGCGACTGGGCGATTCCAAAAGAGATGGAGTCCGTACTCAGAGAGTACCAAAAGACGGGATTTCGCTGGATGAAGACGCTCGATTCGTATGGGTTTGGCGGGATTTTGGCGGACGATATGGGACTTGGAAAGACGATTCAGGTGATCGCGCTTTTGCTTGACGGCTGCCAGAAAGCCCCACAGGCGATGAACCTGATCGTCTGCCCGGCGTCGCTTGTCTATAACTGGGAACATGAGATTGGGCGGTTTGCCCCGGATCTAACGGTTCTCGCGCTTGTGGGAAATGCTGCGGAGCGCGAAGCGACGCTTGCAGAGATTGCCGGTGGCAAGAACCAACCGCAGGTGTTGATTACCTCGTATGACCTTTTAAAGCGCGACATTATTTGTTATGAAAAATTGCGTTTCTCTTACCAGATCATTGATGAGGCGCAATACATTAAAAATGCTTCCACCCAGAGTGCCAAGGCAGTCAAGGCGGTGCAGGCGCGCACACGGTTTGCACTGACTGGAACGCCGATCGAGAACCGTCTGGGCGAACTCTGGAGCATCTTTGATTACTTGATGCCGGGATTCCTCTTTAGCCAGCAGCGGTTCCGAAAGGAGTACGAGTCCCCGGTGATCCGTGAGGAGGACGGCACAGTGCTTGCAAAGCTGCGCCGCCTGACGGGTCCGTTCATCCTGCGAAGAGTCAAGAGAGATGTCTTAAAGGAGCTTCCCGAAAAGCTCGAACAAGTCGTCTACTCGCAGATGGAGAGCCAGCAGCGCGAACTCTACACCGCGGAGGCGATGAAATTGCGGGAATTGCTTGACCAGGACAAGGCGGCATTTGACCGGGAACGCTTCCAGATTTTGGCAGAATTGACGCGCCTTCGCCAGATCTGCTGCGATCCGCGTCTGTGCTACGACAACTACAAGGGCGAGTCGGCGAAATTGGAGACGTGTCTGGATCTGGTGCGCCGCGGCGTGGAAGGCGAGCACAAGATTTTGCTCTTTTCTCAATTTACGTCCATGCTGGAACTGATCGAGGCGCGCTTAAAGGCAGAGGACATTTCCTGCTGTAAGCTTACCGGGGCGACCTCCAAGGAGGAGCGCATCCGCATGGTGGGTGAGTTTGCGGGAAATGACGTCAAGGTGTTCTTGATCTCCTTAAAAGCCGGCGGAACGGGACTGAACCTTACGGCGGCGGATGTTGTCATTCACTACGACCCGTGGTGGAATGTGGCGGCGCAGAATCAGGCGACGGATCGAAGCCACCGCATCGGTCAGAATAAGCAGGTGACGGTCTACAAACTCATCGCCCGCCAGAGCGTGGAGGAGAACATCTTGACGCTTCAGGAGTCCAAGAGCCGCCTGTCGGAGCAGGTGATCACCGGAGAGGGCGGACTGACGGCACTCAGCCGAGAGGAGTTATTGAAAATTTTGTACTAGGAGGTGGGATTATGAAACGGTATTGGGGGTATATCCGGCCGTATCTGTTTTTCTTTCTGGCAGGGCCGATCTTGATGCTGACGGAGGTCTTTGGCGAGATCACGATCCCGAAGATGATGTCGCTCATCATCAACAACGGTGTGCCAAACCACGACATCGCTTATATTCTGCGCGTGGGAGCGAGTATGGTGGGATTTGCTATGTTGATGGCACTGGGCGGCGTGGGCGGAAACTACTGCGCGGCGCGGGCGTCGGTCTGCTTTTCGGCTGACCTGCGGCGAGATCTCTTCCACAAAGTTCAGAAGTTTTCGTTCCAAAACATCGACCACTTTAGCACGGGATCTCTGGTGACGCGTTTGACAAACGACGTACAGCAGGTGCAGATTCTCGTGCGTCTTGCCATGCTCTCACTGTTTCGCTCACCGGGAATGCTTGTGGGCGCGCTGTTTATGGCGTTTCGCATCAATTCCAGGTTGGCGGTGGTGATCCTTGTGGTGGTTCCGATTCTGGCGTGTGGCATCGCGTTTTTGATGACGAAGGCATTTCCAAGATTTTCCATCATGCAGCAGGCGATCGACCGGCTTAACACGAATGTGCAGGAAAACTTGACAAATGTCCGGGTGATTAAGTCCTTTGTCCGGGAAACGTACGAGGAGGCGCGCTTTAAGGAGAAGAGCGAGTCGCTCAAAGATATGAGCCTTCGTGCGATGAACGTGGTGATCTGCACCATGCCGATGATGACACTTGCGATGAATGTGACGATGATCGCAGTTGTCTGGTACGGCGGCGGATTGATTATCGCCGGGAACATGAAAGTCGGCGACTTGACGGCATTTACCACCTACATTGTGCAGATTTTGATGTCTTTGATGATGCTTGCAATGGTCTTTTTGCAAATCTCAAGAGCACTCGCCTCCCTGCGAAGAATCAGCGAAGTGCTCGATGAGCGGATCGACTTGACGGACGAGTTTGCAAAGGAACCTGAACGCAAGGTGACGCGGGGCGAGATCACGTTTGAGCACGTCTCATTCGGGTATGGGACGAGCAAGGCAGAGGAGGTGCTCCACGACATCAACTTTTCGGCAAAGCCCGGTCAGGTGATCGGAATTATCGGTTCTACGGGAAGCGGAAAGACGAGCCTCGTGCAGTTGATTCCAAGGCTTTATGATGTGACGGCGGGACGCGTCTTGGTGGACGGCGTGGATGTGCGGGACTATTCGCTTACACACCTCAGAAACGGCGTTGCGATGGTGCTTCAGAAAAATGTGCTCTTTACGGGTTCCATCGCGGAGAACCTGCGCTGGGGCGATGAGGCGGCGACGGATGAACAGCTCTCTCGTGCGGCAAAAAGCGCGCAGGCGGACAGCTTTGTGCGGGCGTTTGCGGACGGGTACGACAACGTGCTAGGACAGGGCGGTGCGGGTGTGAGCGGTGGTCAAAAACAGCGTCTTTGCATTGCAAGAGCACTCTTAAAGAAGCCTAAGATCCTGATTTTGGACGATTCGACGAGTGCGGTTGACACAGCGACTGAGGCGCGCATCCGGGAAGCGTTTCGCACGGACTTAAAAGATACGACAAAGATCATCATTGCCCAGCGCATCGGCTCCGTGGAGGAGGCAGATCGGATTCTGGTACTCGATGAGGGACGGATCGTGGGAGACGGAACGCACGAAGAGCTTCTGGAAAGCTGCGAGGCATACCAGGAGATTTGCTACTCTCAGCGGGAGAAAAAGGAGGTGGGCGCATGAATGAACAGAGAGAGGAAGCCTTAAAAAAGCTTAAATACCGCTACGGCGGCAGACGCCCGGTAAAAAGCGGCGGGCGAGGTCCGGGCGGACCGGGGCGGAGAAGACTCTCGGACGGCGCGAAGCCAAAGGACATGGCAAAGACGATCCGGCGGCTTTTTTCCTACCTCGACGCGGATCGCACCAAGATGGGAATCGCCTTTGTCTGTGTTGCGGCAAATACCGTCTGCACGTTGGCTGGTTCCTATATGCTTCGCCCGATCATCAACACCTACATCGCGCCGCTTGATGGAAGTCGCGGAAGTCTGTCCGGGCTGTTTCGCGCGCTCGCTGTGCTCGCACTCGTCTATCTGTGTGGTGTGGGGGCAAACTACTTTCAGGCGCGTGTGATGCTCTCCGTGGCGCAGAACGCACTCCAGAAGGTGCGGGACGACCTCTTTGTCAAGATGCAGAAACTCCCGGTGCGCTTTTATGACACGCACACAAACGGCGACTTGATGAGCCGCTACATAAACGACGTGGACACCATCGGACAGCTGTTAAGTTCCACGCTGGTGCAGCTTTTTTCCGGTGCGCTGACGCTGATCGGAACGTTATGTTTGATGATCTACACGAATGTGTGGCTGACGTGTGCGACGCTTGTGATGATCCCGATCATGATGGGAGCGGGCGGCATAGTGGCGGGACGCAGCCAGAAATACTTTGGCGCGCAGCAGACCTCGCTCGGAGCCGTCAACGGATATGTGGAGGAGATGACCTCCGGGCAGAAAGTCATCAAGGTGTTCTGCCACGAGGCGGCGGCAGAGGAAGATTTTTTCCTCTTAAACGAGGACTTAAAGCGCAACCAGATCAAGGCGCAGTTTTTCGGCGGCGTGATGGGACCGGTGATGAACAATCTAAGCCAGATCAACTACACGCTGACGGCTGTGCTCGGCGGTGTGCTCTGCGTGCTGCGCGGGTTTGATGTAGGGGGAATGACGGTATTTTTGAACTTCTCCAGACAATTCTCCCGCCCGATCAACGAGATCTCCTCGCAGATTAGCAACGTCTTCTCGGCACTTGCCGGGGCGGAGCGCGTCTTTGCGGTGATGGATGAGGAGGCGGAAGCAGAAGATCTGCCGCAGGCAAAAGAGCTGCAAGAGCTCGAAGGCTACGTCACGCTTGACAAGGTGACATTTGGCTACACCCCCGATAAAGTGATCTTAAAAGATGTGAGTTTGACGGCAAGTCCGGGTCAAAAGATCGCCTTTGTGGGAAGCACCGGAGCGGGAAAGACGACGATCACAAACCTGATTAACCGTTTCTACGACATTCAGGGTGGCTTTATCCAGGTGGATCGCATGGACATCCGTGAGATCCGACGGGATTTCCTGCGAAAGAACATTGCGGTGGTGCTCCAGGATACGCATCTGTTCACGGGAACGGTGATGGAAAATATCCGCTACGGAAGATTGGACGCGACGGACGAAGAAGTGATTTTGGCGGCAAAGACTGCCTCCGCGGACTCTTTTATTCGCAGACTTCCAAACGGCTACCAGACGATGCTGGAAGGAGACGGCGCGAACCTCTCGCAGGGACAGCGGCAGCTCTTAAACATCGCAAGAGCCGCAATCTCAAAAGCCCCGATCTTGATTCTTGACGAGGCGACAAGCTCCGTGGACACGCGCACGGAAAAGCACATTGAAGAGGGAATGGATCGTTTGATGAAGAATCGCACCACGTTTGTGATTGCCCATCGGCTCTCCACGGTTCGCAACGCGGACATGATCCTTGTTCTGGAACAGGGACGCATCATCGAGCGCGGAAACCATGAAGAGCTATTGGCAAAACGCGGGCGCTACTACGAACTCTACACCGGTGTGCAGGAGTTAGACTGATTTGAACCGAATAGACGGTGCGGCAGCCTTTAACTGGCTGTAAATTAAGTACCCGGCGGCATAGTTTAGACCGAGCTTTAAGATGTTAAAGGGAATGGTTCCCAGAAGTACGAAGCTGTTTAAGCTCTGGATCGCCGGGTTTACTGCAGTAACCATTGCCACAATGTCGTCGAGCGAGATGCCCATCGCCCCGGCGTACATGGGAAGCGTGACAAAGACGTTGAGCGCGCAGGCAAATGCTGTCCGAACCACAATACTTGCGATCATGGAGAGGATAAGTCCTCTGCCGGATTTGCCAAACGTCCGATAGAAGAACCACAGCGGCGCGATGTAGACGAGGACGCTCACCAGGTTTGAGAGATCGCCGACGTACATGGAGCTTGTGCCGATGGTGATGATCTTGATGAGAATCTTGATGACCTCCACGCAGGCAGCTGGGATGGGGCCGAGCAAAAACAAAGCGATGATGCTTGGAATCTCGCCAAAGTCGAGCTTGTAAAAGGGCGGCATCAGCGGCACGGGAAATTCCAGCGTCATCAACACTCCGGCAATTGCGGCGAGCATTCCGGTGGTGACGAGCGTTTGCGTGTTCCAGATGGTTTGTTTTTTGGTTTTCATTGTGAATGACCTCCCAGAATCGGAATTGTCAAACGAAAACATTTTCGAAGTGTTTGAATTGAATTATTGGAATCAAATCAAGATCCATCTTCTCTCATCCAGACTATACTGTCGGTTCCGGAATTGCACCGGATCAACCGCAAAAGCGGGTCGCGGACTGTCACCGCCGGTAGGGACTTGCACCCTGCCCCGAAGAATGTTATCCATTTGCTGCTCCTAGAATATCATGGAGTTTTTTTGAAGTCAAGTAGTTACAAAATAGTAACCGCAAACCTCTTGCATTTCCCCAAAACCTGTGTTATACTCGCCGAATGATTCGGATTCGGATCAACTGGTTCGCAAACCTCCCAGTATAAAAAACTAGGCATATCATAAGATTCGTGTTCTCCTGTTGCAACGCACGCAGGAGTCGTTTTGGTATGTTGAAAGTGAGGTTCTTGCCAGAGCGGCTCTTTTTTGTTGCACAAAAAATGCTTCGCGTGGATCGCACTGTGGCGGATTGGAAGAATGTCGCTTTGGCGACCCGCCGCAGGCACAGAATCCTGCAAGCAGGATTCTATTGCACAAAAAGCGCATCTGGACATCACAGCCAAAAGGAGAACAAGTTATGAAAAAAATCAACGCATTGCAGCTGACCTTGGTCGCTATGGCAGTCTGCATCAACGTGGCGGGCGGGCAGATTGCATTGCTGCTTCGCCTTCCGATCTACCTGGACAGCATCGGGACGATTCTCACCGGCGCATTGATGGGACCGTTTTTCGGAATGCTCCCAAACTTGCTAAGCGGAATCATTCTCGGAATGACGACGGACATCTACTCGCTCTACTTCGCGCCCGTCGGCATGATCACAGGACTTCTCGCCGGATTGGTCTTTCAGCGTTTTTCGATCTCGAAATTTCCGCTGGTCGTGGCAGGAATCCTGGTGACGGTTCCGGGAACGCTTGTGAGTGCCTCCATCAACGCGTTACTGTTTGGGGGAATCACCTCGTCCGGATCGACGATTCTGGTGCAGCTTCTCGCAAAGACGGGGCTTTCGATGACGGCGAGTGTGTTTGTGGTTCAGATTTTAACGGATTATTGCGACCGTCTGGTCGGATTGTTTGTGGTGCTTTGTGTTCTTCGGGCACTTCCGGCACAGATGCGGATGAAATGGAAGGGAGAAGATCAACATGGGAGTACCCGAAAGCCGGTACAGTAAGATTACACAGAAAAATGCGCGGGAGATCTGTCTGCTTCGCGCTTTCCCCTGTGCTTGGGGAAAATGTTCTTTTTGCGATTATATTGAGGACAACGGGCGGGACGAGGCGGCGATGGTCGCACTCAACCATGAGGTACTCGCACAGGTGACTGGGGAATTCAAGCACCTGGAAGTCATCAACTCCGGCAGCTGCTTTGAACTTCCGGAGGCGACGCTTACAGAGATTGAGCAGGTGATTCGCGACAAACAGATCGAGAAACTCTTCTTTGAGTCGCATTGGATCTACCGAAAGCACCTTGCCGCCATGCGGGAGCGGATGCCTGCGCCCATTGTCTTTAAGATCGGTGTGGAGACATTTGACAACACATTCCGGGAACAGGTGCTCAACAAACACGCAAACTTTACCTCCCCGGAGGAAGTCGCGGCGTACTTTGACTCGCCCTGCCTGATGGTGGGAATTGAGGGGCAGACAAAGGAGATGATCGCGCACGACATTGATTGTTTGAAAAAATATTTCAAACTCGGAACAGTCAACGTCTACAATAACAATACAACAAAAATCCGGCGCGACGAGCAGCTTGTGGCGTGGTTTATGAAGGAATATCAATGGCTTCTGGAAGATCCGAGCGTGGAAGTTTTGTATGAAATTACGGACTTTGGCGTGGGTTGAAACGGAAAATAAGAGTAAGCCAAGAGAAATAAAAGTGTGAAGCAGGTGACTTTACACTTTTTTTATGTTATACTCGTTGTTATGCAGAAAATGGAAGACATCCATTTTCGGGCGAAAGATAAAGGAAAAGGAAGGAAGAGGAATCATGGGTATGGCTACATTTAAGGGCGGCGTCCATCCCTACGAGGGAAAATCGCTGTCAGAAAACAAGCCAGTTGTTGTCCTGGAACCAAAGGGCGACCTGGTTTTTTCCATGTCCCAGCACATCGGTGCACCGGCAAAGCCAGTTGTCGCGCTCAAAGAGCGTGTGTTGGCAGGACAGGTGATCGGTGAGGCGAGCGGCTTTATCTCCGCAAACGTGATCAGCTCCGTCTCCGGAACCGTAAAGGCGATTGAGCCTCGCCGGATGCCCGGCGGCGGTATGGCAACCTGCGTGGTTGTGGCAAATGATGGTCTGAACGAGACGATCCCCGGCGTGGGAGAAAAGAGAGATCCAAGTTCTCTGAGCAAGGATGAGATCTTAACCATCGTCAAGGAAGCCGGAATCGTTGGTCTTGGAGGCGCGGGCTTCCCGACTCACGTCAAACTCGCTCCCAAGAATCCCGAAGCGATCGACTACATTTTAGTCAACGCGGCGGAGTGCGAGCCCTACATTACGGCGGACTATCGTTTGATGATGGAGGAGCCGGAGAACGTGATCGGCGGACTCAAGGTGGTGCTCGGTCTGTTTGACAAGGCAAAGGGCGTGATCGGCATTGAGGATAACAAGCCGGAAGCCATCAAAAAGCTCACAGAATTGACAAAGGACGAGCCCCGCATCAGCGTGTGCGCGTTAAAGACGAAGTATCCGCAGGGCGGAGAGCGTTCTCTGATCTACGCGATCACCGGGCGCAAGGTCAACTCGTCCATGCTGCCGGCTGACGCAGGCTGTATCGTGGACAACGCGGCGACGATTTCAGCGATTTACAGCGCGGTCTGTCACAGCACACCGCTGATGGATCGCATCGTCACGGTAACGGGCGAGGCAATCGCACAGCCCGGAAACTTTAAGGTGAAACTGGGAACGAACTGTCAGGAACTGATCGACGCGGCAGGCGGATTCAAGAGCGAGCCAAAGAAGGTACTCTCCGGCGGCCCGATGATGGGCCAGGCACTGTCAAGCCTTGAGGTTCCTGTGGGAAAGACGCTCTCCGCGCTGACCTGCTTTAGCGAGGATCAGGTTGCCTCCATGGAGCCGACGCCCTGCATCCGCTGCGGTCGCTGCGTTTCCGTCTGCCCAAGCCATCTCGTTCCGGTGATGATGATGAAGGCTTCTCTGGCAGAGGACTGCGAGCAATTTGAGAAATTAAACGGTATGGAGTGTATGGAGTGCGGAAGCTGCTCCTATATCTGTCCGGCAAGACGGCCGCTGACGCAGGCATTCCGCCAGATGCGCCGCAGCGTCGCTGCGAACCGGAGAAAGAAAGGATAGGAGGCGAGTAGAATGAATCAGTTGTTACATGTATCGTCGTCTCCCCATGTGCGGAGCAAGACGACAACGCAGACGCTTATGCTCGATGTCATCATCGCAATGCTGCCGACCACGATCTTTGGCGTGGTGCATTTTGGAGTGCACGCGCTTCTTGTATTGATCGCAACCGTGGCAGCCTGCGTCATCAGTGAGTATGCGTTTGAGAGAGGATTAAAAAAGCCGATCACGGTGACGGATCTGAGTGCCGTTGTGACCGGTATGATTTTGGCATTGAATATGCCGCCGGAGATTCCGATCTGGATTCCCGTTCTGGGCGGTGTGTTCGCAATCATTGTAGTAAAGCAGATCTACGGCGGTCTGGGACAGAACTTCATGAACCCGGCATTGGCTGCCCGCTGCTTTTTGCTGATCTCCTTTGCGGGCAAGATGACGGACTTTTCCGTTCGAGAGGGAGTAAAAGTCGTTGATTCCGTCACAAAGGCGACGGAGGCAGTCACAAGCGCGACAAGCAGCGCGACGAGCGCGGTATCCGGCGCGACGGCTGTTGCGGACGCAGTATCCGGCGCGACTCCCCTTGCCGTCTTAAAGAGCGGCGGCAGCGTGGACGTGCTCTCCATGTTTATCGGAAACATTTCCGGAACCATCGGTGAGGTTTCCACGATCTGTCTTTTGATCGGAGCCGCATACCTGGTGGCAAGAAAGGTGATCTCCATCCGGATTCCGGCAGCTTACATTCTCACCACTCTGGTGTTTGTGGCGATCTTTGGCGGACACGGGCTGGATGTCAACTATCTGGCGGCGCATCTGTTCGGCGGCGGCTTGATCTTCGGTGCATTTTTCATGGCAACCGACTATGTGACAAGCCCCATCACTCCCATGGGTCAAATCGCGTTTGGCGTGATTCTTGGCGTGCTGACCGGACTGTTCCGTCTCTTCGGCGGATCGGCTGAGGGCGTTTCCTACGCCATCATCATCAGCAACATTCTGGCTCCGCTCATTGAGAAGGCAACCCTTCCCAAGGCGTTCGGAAAGGAGGGCAAAAAAGCATGAAGAAAGCAGGATTTATGAAAGACGCGCTGGTGCTCTTTGCCATCACCGTGGTAGCGGGACTTCTCTTAGGAGGAACGTATCAGCTGACCAAGACTCCGATTGCTCTGGCAGAGGAAGCCGCCAACCAGGAAGCCTACAAGACGGTGTTTGCGGACGCTGCTTCGTTTGCGTTAGGAGAGGATTGGACGGCTGCAATCGAGAAGACAAATGAGGAATTGGCGACCATGGACTACGGAAACGTGGCAGTGGATAAGGTTTTGACGGCTCTGGACGCCAATCAGAACGAGATCGGACACGTCATCGTCAGCCACTCCGACGACAGCTACGGCGGAACGGTGCAGCTGTCCGTTGGTCTGGATGAGGAAGGAACGATCCTCGGCGTGGAGCTTTTGAGCATCAACGATACACCCGGTCTTGGAATGAAGGCACAGGAACCGGAGTTTAAGAATCAATATATTGGAAAGAATGCAGAGTCTTTGAGCGTGAAGAAGGGCGGCGGAGCCGGAGAGACGGAGATTGACTCCATCAGCGGCGCGACGATCACTTCCAGCGCAGTGACGAATGCAGTCAATGCTGCGCTCTACTTTGTACATCACGGACTGGAGGTGGCACAATGAACAAATGTGTGGAACGCTTATACAACGGCATCATCAAGGAGAATCCAACCTTTATCCTGATGCTGGGAATGTGTCCGACCCTGGCCGTCACCACCTCGGCGATGAACGGACTGGGAATGGGTCTGTCCACCATGGTGGTATTGGCATTTTCCAACATGATTATCTCTGCCATGCGTAAGATCATCCCGGATCGCGTGCGAATCCCGGCATACATCGTAATCGTGGCAACACTCGTTACCGTCGTACAGCTCTTGATGCAGGCGTATGTGAGAGGGCTTTACAACTCGCTGGGAATCTACATCCCGCTGATCGTTGTAAACTGTATCATTCTTGGCCGTGCGGAGTCCTACGCGGGAAAGAATGACGTACTCTCCTCCACCTTTGACGGGATCGGAATGGGACTGGGCTTTACGATCGCACTTGTCTGCATTGCGATTGTCCGCGAGATCTTAGGATCCGGAGCCGTGTTTGGTCATGTGTTTATTCCGGAGGACTACCACATTTCCATCTTTGTCCTCGCACCCGGCGCGTTCTTTGTGCTCTCAGTTCTGACGGCACTTCAGAACAAGTTCAAGGCTCCGTCCGCCACAAACGGCGACGCGCCAAAGGACAGCAAGCTGGCTTGTGGAGGCGACTGCCTGCACTGCGGCGGAGCTGCCTGTGCAGACAACCATGCCAAGATTGAGGCACAGAAAGGAGCGGAGAAAGCATGAAAGAGTTATTGTTAATCGCCATCGGTTCCGCCCTGGTCAGCAACGTGGTATTGAGCCAGTTTCTGGGTTTGTGCGCGTT
>Cebus_capucinus_imitator_PRJNA485217_SSR049__coassemble_1304_pt1 | contig 24289 bp, 24 predicted proteins | sample Cebus_capucinus_imitator_PRJNA485217_SSR049__metabat2_low_PE_019 | metagenome-assembled genome bin Cebus_capucinus_imitator_PRJNA485217_SSR049
ATATAATTCACCAATCCCCCCGCAGCGATAATCTTCTGCATAAAAGGCGGGAAGGATTGTCCCTGGAAGGTTTTCCCAGTCGTCTTGTCGGTGATGACGCCGCTGTCAAAGTCCACTTCCACCTCATCGCCTGCCTCGATTGCCTTCGCGGCTTCGGGGCACTCGATGATCGGCAAGCCGATGTTGATGGCGTTGCGATAGAAGATGCGGGCAAATGTCTCTGCAATCACACAGCTGACTCCGGCGCACTTGATTGCAAGCGGCGCGTGCTCTCTGGATGAGCCGCAGCCAAAGTTCTTATTTGCAACGATGATGTCGCCATCCTGCACTTTGTTGACAAATTCCTTGTCAATGTCCTCCATACAGTGCTTTGCCAGCTCCTCACCCTTTGTCGCGTTCAGGTAGCGCGCCGGGATGATGACATCGGTATCTACATTATCTCCATACTTAAAAACGTGTCCGTATGCTTTCATTTCCAAAAATCTCCTCTCTTAGTCCAACTGGCTGGGGCAGGTAATCTTGCCCGTCACAGCACTGGCTGCCGCCACAGCGGGACTTGCCAGATAAACCTCGGAATCCACATGACCCATGCGTCCCACAAAGTTTCTGTTTGTGGTGGAAATGCAGCGTTCTCCCGCTGCCAGGATGCCCATGTAGCCGCCAAGGCAGGGACCACAGGTCGGAGTGCTGACCACAGCACCGGCCTCGATAAAGATCTTTAAGAGGCCTTCTTCCAGTGCCTGAAGGTAGATCTTCTGCGTTGCGGGGATCACGATGCAGCGCACATTCTTCGCCACCTTGCGTCCTTTCAGGATCTCGGCAGCCGCGCGCATATCGGAGATTCTTCCGTTGGTGCAGGAACCAATCACAACCTGATCAATCGCCACATCGCCCACGTTGTCGATGGTGCGGGTGTTCGAGGGCAGATGCGGGAAGGAAACTGTGGGCTTTAACTCAGACAGGTCAATCACATACGTCTCCTCGTACTCTGCGTCCTCGTCCGCCTCATAGACTTGAAATTCCCGCTTGGAATGTTCCTTCATGTAAGCGATCGCCAGATCGTCAACCGGGAAGATGCCGTTCTTTCCGCCCGCCTCAATCGCCATGTTACAGATAGTAAAGCGGTCGTCCATGCTCAGATATTGCACGCCCTCGCCCGTAAACTCCATGGACTTATACAGTGCGCCGTCCACGCCGATCATGCCGATAATATGCAAGATCACGTCCTTTCCGCTGACCCACTTTTGCGGCTTTCCGACCAGCTCAAACTTGAGCGCGGCTGGAACCTTAAACCAGGCTTTTCCCGTCACCATTCCAGCTGCCATGTCTGTGGAGCCGACGCCCGTGGAAAATGCTCCCAGCGCGCCGTAAGTACAAGTGTGGGAGTCTGCTCCGATGATCGCGTCTCCAGCAACCACCAGTCCCTGCTCTGGAAGCAGCGCGTGCTCAATTCCCATATTTCCGACATCAAAGTAGTTGGTAATCTCATGGCGGCAGGCGAAATCTCTGCAACATTTGCAATTCTCAGCGGACTTAATATCCTTGTTCGGGATAAAATGATCCATCACAAGGGCAACTTTATCTTTGTCAAACACCGTCTGCCGGTTCATCTTCTTCATCTCGTTGATTGCAACCGGGGAGGTAATATCATTTCCCAATACCAGATCCAGATCTGCCTCAATCAGCTGTCCTGCCTTGACCTCTGCAAGACCTGCGTGTGCAGCCAGGATCTTCTGGCTCATCGTCATTCCCATTCCAAAATCCTCCTCAATCTTCACAGACATATCTGTCCCGAATTTTTTTCTCAATATGCTTTACATTCTAACACAAGTATTGATATAATAAAAATACATAATATGAATGGTATCTATGAAAAAATATTATAAGGAGAACTTTCCGTGGAACAGAATCTATCTCAATACAAGATTTTTTACGAAGTGGCAAAAGCTGGGAATATCTCAAAAGCTGCCAAGGAACTCTACATCAGCCAACCTGCAATCAGCAAGGCGATCAGCAAGCTCGAAGACAGTCTCGGACTCTCGCTCTTTACCAGAAGTTCCCGCGGCGTTCAACTGACAACCGAGGGGGAGATTCTGTTCAACCACGCAAAAGAGGCATTTGACGCCTTAAACCGCGGAGAGGAAGAGCTGCGCCGCATCCAGGAATTTGACATCGGACACCTGAGAATCGGCGTCAGCAACACGCTGTGCAAATACATTCTCCTTCCTTACTTAAAGACCTTTATCGACCAATATCCGCACATGAAAGTCACGATCGAGAGTCAGTCCACGGTTCAGACGCTCGCACGCCTAGAACAGCAAAAACTCGACTTTGGGCTCGTGGCAGAGCCGTCTCTGCGCGGCGGACTCTCTTTTATCCCAGTCATGGACATTCAAGACACCTTTGTCACCACCCGTCATTACTTAGAAAATCTCTATCTGCGCGAAGGGCGCGACACAAACGTGTTTGAGACCGGAAACATTATGCTGCTTGACGAGAACAATATGACGCGCCACCATGTGGACGATTATATGAACGAGCACGGCATTATCCCGCACCAGATTTTGGAAGTTACAACCATGGATTTGCTGATTGAATTTGCAAAGATTGGACTTGGAATCGCCTGCGTGATCCGTGAACTGGTGCAAAAGGAGCTCGACTCCGGCGCGCTTGTGGAGATCCCGCTCAAGAATCCCATCCACAGACGCACCATCGGTTTCGCATACCCGCCCACGAACCAGACACTGGCACTCAAGACATTTCTCGAATTTTTATATTGATTTACTTGTGGTACGGTTCCCCGGAGGCAATCCGAAAACTCCGGTAGATCTGTTCCAACAAAATCACCCGCATCAGTTGATGGGGAAATGTCATCGGAGAGAAACTGAGCAGCCAATCCGCGCGGGATAAGACTGCCGGGGCAAGACCGAGAGAGCCGCCGATCACAAAGACGAGCTGGCTCTTTCCTTCCACCCCAAGACGCGCGATTTTTTTGGAGAGCGCCACGGAATCGGGCTGCTCTCCCTGAATCGCCAGCGCGATCACATACGCGCCGTCCTTGATGTTTGCCAGAATCCGCTGACCTTCTTTTTCTTTGATCTGCGCTTCCAACGCCTCGCTCGCCCCATCCGGCGTGCGCTCATCCGCAACCTGGATGATCTCCAGCTTGCAATAGCGGCTCAGACGCTTTGCGTACTCCTTGACTGCATTTTCAAAAAACGTCTCTTTGATCTTTCCGACCGCAATTACCGTAATCTTCATCGCGCCTTATCCCTTCACATGGAAATAATATCCAACACCCCATTTGGTGTGGACGTATCTGGGATCGCTCGGACTCGGCTCGATCTTCTCGCGCAGACGTCTGACGTGAACGTCCACGGTTCGCACATCGCCGCTGTCCATCGCGCGGTTGCCCCAGACGTAGTTGAGCAGCGTCTCACGGCTGTAAACCTTATCAGGATTTCTCACGAGAAGCTCCAGCAGGTCAAACTCTTTTGCCGTCAAGTTGATCTCCCTGCCCGCAATGTAAACTCTGCGGCTCTCGGTGTCCATCTTCAGATCTCCCGCGCCGATCACATGGCTCTGGGGTTCCTCTCTCCTTGGTCTTCTGTTCTTTCCGCTGCGGCGCATAATCGCCTTGATGCGCGCCTTCACCTCCAGGATGTTGAAGGGCTTGCTGATATAGTCATCCGCTCCGTACTCCAATCCCAGAATCTTGTCCATGTCACCGCCTTTTGCGGTCAGCATGATAATCGGCATATCCGAGAACTCCCGGATCGCCTGACATACTTCAAGTCCGTCGTGCTTTGGCAGCATGACGTCTAAGAGCACCATGTCGTACTCCGTTTTCTTCGCCAGTTCAATGGCCTCCTCGCCGTCGTAAGCGCAATCCACATCCATCCCGTCCTGTTCCAGGCTGAAGCGGATTCCTTTCACAATCAACTTCTCATCATCCACAACTAATACTCTGGCCATCGCCCATACCCCTTTTCTATTCAGTAGACAGGGCAAAACTCCGAGCCTGAGGTTTTGTCGCTCAAGCCCGGAGTATGCCCTGCGGATTTCTCATCTCACAGCTATTGATTCTTTGATTTTCTGAAATGCAGCTTCTTTGATGCCGGAAATGTTCATAATGTCCTCAATCCGCTCAAACGGGCCAAAGTTTTCCCGATAGCGGATAATATCCTCTGCCCTGGACTCGCCGATTCCTCTAAGGCTCATCAGTTCCTCCTTTGTGGCAGTGTTGAGATTTACTTTACCGGAAGCAGCGGATTCCTGCGAGCGTTCTGCGCCCTGCCCCGATTCCCGAAGCAGCTGTGCCTCCTCAAACGTCGGCACTTCGATCTTCATCCCATCCGTAATCTCCTGTGCAAGATTTAAGTACGCCTGATCCGCCGATTCCGAAAATCCTCCGGCTCTCTCCACTGCGTCCCAGATCCTGCTCTCTCCGGGCATCACATACACGCCCGGTGCATTGACCGCTCCACAGACATGAACCACACACTCAAAAACCGTGCTCTCTGCCGCCTCACTGTTCATCTCTCGCGCCGTCTCCTCCAAGGAAGACTGCGCTTCACTCTCCAACGACATCTCAGAAATCTCTGCCCCGCTGCCTGCGCCGCAGCTCTGGCAGGCGCCTGCCGCCACTCCCAAAATGAGCACCGCGGCAAATTTTGCCAATTTCATCCATCTCAGATTCTTTTTCAACGGCATTTCCTCCTTCTTCTTTGAGCGAAACGCCGTCTCAGCCTGACAATTCTATTCTATCGGAATCCCGAACCAAAAACAAGCCCTGTTTCAAGTTATTTCTTGAAGATCACAATGCCCGCAACTGCCATCGCAGCTCCCAGAATTTTCCTCCATTGAAACGCTGCTTTTTCCACGCCAAACAGCCCGAACAGCTCAATGCAATACGCCGTGATAATCTGCGAGACGACAATGAGAATCGCCGCCTGCGCCGGACCTAAGCTGTCCATGCTCCGCACCACAGTGTAGGTGATAAACGCGCCGAGCACACCGCCAAGCAGCACATATTTTGGCTCCACCTGCATGATCCCTGTGACTTCCGGTCTTCCGGTAAACAGCCAGATCACCAGACAGGTGACAAACGCGCTCAGCTGAACCCAACCAGCCGCCACCCAGATACTCGTCTGCTCTGTCACCTTCGTGTTCCACACACCCTGAATACTCATCAACGCCCCCGATACCAACGCAATCACGATTCCCATATACTGCCGCCTTTCTCTGATTCTGGTAGCAAGTATTCCCGCCCGCCGACGCGCTTATGCGCGCCCGCGATTCTTTACAGTCCCGGATTTGTGGTGTATAATGGCTATCGGATTTCAAAAACAGGGAGGCGGTATCATGCTCAGACTTGCAAGGCAATTTCTCGCCCTGACCGCATGGCGGATGCAAACGCCAAAGCCCTACTCTGCATTTGTCCTCTCGCTCACAACAGTCGGCATTTTCCTCGCCGTATGCACCGCCATTTTCCTGGCAAAATATTCCAGTCGGAAAATCTTTTGTTTCTGTGGAATGTTTCTTGCAATCAGCGAAGTCTACAAGCAGGGCTTTCTATATGGGATCGTAAACCATCAAACGTATGACTGGTGGTATTTTCCGTTTCAGCTTTGCAGTGTTCCGATGTATCTTTGCCTGATTTTGACCTTTTTGCCGGACAATCGCTGCCCGCGCATCCGAACGCTTTTGTGCACCTTTATCCAGGATTTCGGACTGCTTGGCGGAATTGCGGCACTCGCGGAGCCGACCGGGCTTTTGCATCCGTATTGGACGCTGACGCTCCACGGTCTTTGCTGGCATTTCCTGTTGATCTTTCTGGGACTTTATTGCTGCCTGTCCGGTCAATCCGACACCACGCGCTCTGGCTTCTGGAAAATGCTTCCATTATTTGGACTATGCGCGCTTCTTGCCACCTGCATCAACGTGGCGACGCATCCTTATGGAAATGCCGATATGTTCTACATCAGTCCCTATTACCCCAACGGGCAGATCGTCTTTCATCAGATCGCCTTAAAAATCGGGGTGACTGCCGGAAATCTCTTTTACCTGCTCGGCGTTGTAGTCGGCGCGTTTTTGTGCCACTGCCTCTGCCACACCATAAAAATCAAAAGGAGTATGAAATCATGAGTGAATCAACCATCAACCGCAAAGAGCTGGCTGCCCAGTACCATGACAAGGGCTGCAACTGTTGTCAGGCAGTCTGTCTGGCATTCCAGGACAAGACGGATCTGGACGAAAAAACGCTGTTTCGCGTCGCCGAAGGCTTAGGTCTTGGCATGGGCGGCATGGAGGGAACCTGCGGAGCCATCTCTGCAGCAGCCATTCTCGCTGGCTTAAAGTGCAGCAGTGCAAACCTCGAACACCCGGACTCCAAGGCGATCAGCTACAAGGCTGCCAGAGCCTGCATCCAGGCATTCAAGGACAAGAACGGCACCGTCGTGTGCAAGAGCTTAAAGGGCGTGGACTCCGCGGACAAAAAGCCGATCCGCCTTTGCCCGGACTGCATCTCGGACGCGGTGGAGATCATCGAGGAACTGCTCTACGCAGAGAATTAGTAAGTACCTTTTTTGAGGAGGGAGCGCAGGTAGGCAAATGTCACTGCCTCCCCTTTTTTGCTCAACATCACCAAAACACGCTCCAGGAGTGCTCTCGTCTCCGGGTGAATGACAATGTATTGTTTCGTCCTCTCGTAATATTCAAGCGGTGCAGAGGGCGTATAATCTTTCCCTTTGTAGACCTCGCAGGCGGCAATTCGGTCGCAGATCATCTCCGCAAAGTAGCGGATCGGCATTTTCACACCCACATATCCCTTCGTCTTGTCGGTCGATACGTCCGTCCAATACTCATAGTGGTGCTTATTTCTTCCTTTGTGGTGAAGCCATGCCTTGGAGTAACCGCAGGCTTCCCTCTCCGCAGCGTTTGGGCTTCTTGTTCCCTGATAATATCGCACTCCGGTCAGAAATTCTTCGGGGCTGTATTTTGACAGATCGTGCATCAGTCCCTGTCGGTAGAGTCCCAACCGGAAGCAATGGCGGCGAACCAGATGGCGATGGTATGTGATTGTCTTAAAATGTTTCCATATATTTTCTAATTTCATTTTACTCACACTCTCTCTGAAAATTCCAACATTTTTGTTTGACACATTGTCCTGTTTGTGCTATTCTATTTGAAGTTGCGAAATTGTTCGCAGCTGCACATTTATTTTTTTTATTTTTTCGGAGGTATCATCATGAAAGGTACAGTTAAGTGGTTCAACAACCAGAAGGGTTACGGATTCATTTCCGACGAGCAGGGCAACGATGTATTCGTTCACTACTCTGGTCTGAACATGGAAGGCTTCAAGTCTCTGGACGAGGGCCAGGCCGTTGAGTTCGACGTTGTGAACGGCGCGAAGGGACCCCAGGCTACGAACGTAACCAAATTATAATCATCCACAACCGTGTACCTTTTTCAAACATATATCGAGCAAGATAGAGTTCTGAAGTAAGACCTACATGAGTCCAAGTGATTACAGAAGAGCCGGTTTTCCAATAGGGAACCGGCTCTTTTGCTGTCTATCTTCAGTGGCTTGCCTTCTCTAACAGCTCTTTTAAGTCCTCCACAGAAAACTCATATCCCTTATTGCAGAAGTGGCACTTCACCTCGATAGGCTTTGCATCGTCGATCATCTCCTGGATGTCCTTCTTTCCCACGCTGATCAACGCTTTCTCCACGCGACTCTTGCTGCAATTACACGAAAATGCCGTCGGCAGCTGCTCCTTGATCTCCAGATCCAGGTTGCCCAGCACCTTCTCAAGAATCATCTCCGGCGTATTGCCCTCATCCAAAAGAGAGGTGATGGTCGGCAGGCTGCGAAGATTCTCTTCCAATTTGCTGATAATCTCCTCGGAAGCCCCCGGCATCAGCTGCACGATGAATCCACCTGCCTGACGCACGGTGTTGTCCTTATTCATCAACACGCCCAGAGCCACAGAGGAAGGGATCTGCTCGGAAGCCGCAAAGTAGTAGGTCAGATCCTCCGCAATCTCACCGCCTACCAACTCCGTCTGTCCCACATAAGGCTCTTTTAAGCCAATGTCCTTGATGACGCGAAGCGTTCCCATACCGACTGCGCCGCCCACGTCGAGTTTTCCAAGCGGACTGGGGGGAAGCATCACCTGCGGGTCGCCCACATATCCTTTGACATTTCCATGGGAATCTGCCGTCACCAGCACACCGTGAATCGGGCCGTCCCCGTCAATCTTTAACGTCAGAAGGTCGTCATTTCCCTTCATATCAATTCCCATCATGGCCGCGCCCGTCAAGAGACGTCCCAGTGCCGCGCTCGCCACAGGGCTTAAATCATGCGCCTGTCTTGCCTTCTCTACAAGCTCTCTTGTGGTTGCCGCAAATGCACGGATCTCTCCGTTTGCCGCTGTTGCTCTGATGATATAATCCATTCGTTTTCTCCTTTTCCATGTTCCCGAAAGACAAGATAGACCCTCTGGCTCTCTGCCTTTGGCTCTTCCTTGCTTCCCGATTCAAATGCCGCCTCAAAGATCATGCCCGCTTCATCGGCAGCTGCTTTCAGTTCCTCGATCGTCCATGCCTTCTGGTAGTGTGTCTCCTGAAACTTGCGGTACAGCTCTCCTTCCCGGATAAACAGCGTCAGATCGTACTCGTTGATCCGACTCTCTTCATCGTAGAAATTCTCCCAGATAAAGCTGCTCTCCTCTCGATCCTCGGCAAAGGTGTTCTCCGCAAGAAGCGTCTCGTACTTATACGGCGTATTTAAGTCAAAGATAAATACTCCGTTCGGATCCAGGTAATTGTTGACAAGCCGGAACACTTCCACGAGATCTTCGTAATCCAGAATGTAGTTCATGGAGTCGCAGATACTCACCGCCGCAGCCACCGTGCCGTAAAGCTCAAACTCCCGCATATCCTGAAGGAGGTAGAGAATATCCAGCCCGGACTTTTCGCGCTTTTCCATCGCGATCTGAAGCATCTCGTCGGCATTGTCGATTCCGATCATGTCGTACCCTTTTTTTGCCAAAAGCTCGGTGAGACTTCCCGTTCCGCATCCCAGATCGAGAACCAGCCCGTCCTTCACGCCGTACTCATGAAGAAGCCCTGAAAGGTACTCACACCACACTTCATAGGGGACATTATCCTGAAACAAGTCGTAGACCTGTGCAAAACTTGTGTATGCCTCCATATTCGTTTCCTCGCTCAAACTCTCCTATCCGCCGCAGTGCGATCCACAGCGGAGCGTTCGTTGTATCATTTCTTATGACACAACGAAAACGCCTGCCCATGTCGTCCAAGGGCAGGCGAAAATTGATTATGCGTTCTTGCCGCAGCACTTCTTATACTTCTTGCCACTTCCGCAGGGACAGGGATCGTTCGGGAATACCTTCTTCGCCTTGCGGATGGTGCCGGAAGCCTTCTGCTCCTTGTAGAGCTCCTTACGACGCTCCTCGGTCAGAATCGCATCCCACTGGGGCAGCTGATACAGCCAGCTTGCCTTTGCCTCTACCATGTTGTAGTAGAGCTTCTCAGGATCGATCTCGATCTTTACCTGAGTGTCCTCATCCATGGTGTCGATGGGATTCTCGTAGCCCTTTAAGCTCTCGTTGATGCCGTCTAAGAATCCGGTCATGATCAGAACTTCGGTATCGTACTTCTCTGCCAGCTCCTTCACGGTTCCGGTGATTACTTCCTCGGGCTTGGAAAGGATCTGCTCGTAGATTCCTTTCTCGATTGCAAAATAACCGGACCAGAGTTCTTCTCTCTTTTTATCATCCAGGCCATCGCCGTATGCAAGGTTGCGCCATGTATCCAACAGTGCCATAATTCTTCCATCCTTTTTCCTATTGATTTGCCAAACCGGGACATTCCCGGTCGCTTACGTCCCAGTATATAACAAAACAAAAAAGATTGCAAGAGAGGCGTATCATTTCGCAAAAAAGCGGCAATCCTAAGACCATCACCAAAGAGAAATACTTAATCCTCCCCTTTTTCCTCGGCCCCGGCGCGGTCTTCGCTCCGGGGCTGAAGGTATATTAGAGCTCTCTATGCTTTTTTTCTCCGATTTCTCTGAATCACTGCACTTTTGAAAGCCTTCATCATTGCCGGGGATAATTCCTGGCAGTCTTCATCAAATACAATCGGGCTTTTTTTCGCTTCTTCAATTTCTTGTAACTGTTCTTTTGTAAGGCTGTCGCCCGGATTAATAGTGAATGTTTTGATCATAATAAAGTCTCCTTTCTTTCTCAGTTGCCAATCTGGCGGAAATTAGTCGAATCGCATCTTTTCTCTCTGTAAAAACAACAAACAGAATATCCTCCACCATTCCGATTGCAATATAACGGTCTTCTTCGATACTATGTTCAAAGTCATACATCTCAATGTATTCCGGATCATCAAACACATAAGCTGCTGTCTGAAATGAGATCTTATGCTTCGCTTTATTAATTGTGTTTTTATCTTCATCCCACTCAAACTTCAATCTTCTTCCTCCAATCCACATATAATCTTTGCTTAAAGTATAGCTAATTTTCCTCTGGTATGTCAACTTTTAGAAACACACACATTACGCACATTCCCAGTTCGCTCTGTCACAGTCACAACCAACTCCCTGTTTTCATTTTTAGAAAATGTCGCGGATTGCACGGTTGGCGCGTCTTTATAACACTCAATGACGTGTGCGGCAAGTACCCCGCTTGCGTATCTGCGCTCAATCAGATACGAAATCTCCCCGGAAGAGGGATTATCCGGGCCGACTGCCGTGATCTGGCTCTGCCCATTTGCCAGAGAAAAGACTGCCATCGAAAAACCGTCGCACTTCCACTCCAGACGGTGCGTCTTTCCGCAAACGGTCTGCTCCCTTGCATCTTTTAAGTAGGAAAATGGCTTTGAGACAAACGTCCCCGGCAAGACAGGCTGCGAATTCTCCGCCCCAGACTGTAATGTCCCGGCAACGTGCCACACCCAGTCCGCGCTCTTTCCCAGCGGAACTTCTTCTGCGGCAAAAACCTCGATAAAATACGAGTCAAACCACCAAATCTTGCGGTTCATCTTCACCTTCCTGTACTTTTCCTCAGACCATTGCACGATCGTGAACGTGTCCGGCATCTCATACGGCGCAGTCCAATCCGCCTCTGCCTCCACATACGTTCCTCCGTCGCGCTCCTCAAAACGAATGAGTCTTGCACACACCGGTGCTTGATTCTCCTCCCCGATCACCATGGTATTATGGCTTGCCGTGTTCTTGTAATACGCATAGTGCATCGGTGCACCATATCCCGTCGTTCCAAGATCTCTTGCCGCAGCCTTCCCATACGCCAGAAAACTAATCCCTAAGCGATCGTAGTGGTCGTGCTCTCCGCCATATGGATCGTGCTTTAAGAGTAAGTATCGCCCGTCATTTCCCCGTAAAATCGTGTGTCCCGGTTCTCCGATCGGCGTGTGGTACGTCTCTAACTCGCACACCGCCTCCTCAATCTCGTCCGCCCCGTAAAGAAACGCTTCCAGATTATCTCGTTCTTTCTTATTGTAAGCCGTATGCAGGACAAATGCCATCGGCTTTCCTCCCAGCTCTCGGTACGGAAACTCATACAGCTCCTTCATATGCCCCAGATGCCCATAATTGGTATCGTTGAGCAGAGGAACACCAAAATCCGGCTCCAGATAATGCACCAGCACTTCCATCATCGCCCGATAATTGGGATGGTGAATATTTCCATATTTTGTATGAAGGGCAAATTTCTCAAAGGCAAAAAAACTCGTCAGCGCGTAAAAGTGGTAGCCAAACGCCCCCTCAAACCACACCGCATCCGACAACATTCCCCGCTCCAACTGATCGTACAATCCGTACCGCTCATACAACGCCACCTCCACATCCTGCTCTCTCCCAAAGAGAATCCCGATCACGGCGATCGCAGACGCGATAATCACCTCGTGGTTGTGAATCTGGCGGTGGCGGTGCGCCAGGAGAAACTGTGCCCCCGGAATCAACATCTGATCCCGAACCAGTTCTCTTTCTTCCTGTGTCATCACATCCGAAAGAATGTCGTAAGCCATTGCAAATGTACGCTGAAAATTCGCCTCATCCAGCGTCTGTGCCCCGGATCTGCCCGGTCCATTGTAGGGAATGTCGCCGTGCACCTCGTAATTAGGGTAACACTGTGCATACCGAACCATAATCGCAATCGCTTTTTTCGCGTACTCCATCTGCCCCGTCGCAAGCCAGATCACTGCCATAGAAAAGACTGCATTATAATTTTTCGCGTTCATCACTCCCCACCACGAACTGTCATATGGCTCCCCGGTACAGACTTTTCCACAGCACGGACAGGTATGCGCCTTTGGACGGTTTCGGTCAAATGTCAGCGAAACCGAGCAATCCGGGCAGTAATAATACAGCGTCCAGTTGGCGATTCCACTCTCCGGAACAATGATTTTCCCCTCGAATACCTCCGCCACCTGCGCCTTGAGATTTGCCAATGTCTTCGGATACGCTCCACTGCGCGCCCGAATCTTTTCCACTTCTGCCTTCGTAAATTGAATCATAATTTCTCCTTCTCCACAATCTCCTTAAATTCCGTCGGTGTGCACCCATAAAACTTTTTGAAGCTGCTGGAAAAATACCGCTGATTGTCGTACCCGCAATTTCTCGCAATATCCTGGATCTTCATCGAGGTATCACGCAGGAACATTCCCGCCTTTTCCATCCGCCTGCGAATCAGGTACTCCCCGAAGTTTTCCCCGGTCACTTCCTTAAAGATCTGACGCAGGTAACTGACGCTAAAGTGCACCAGCCCGGCTGCCGCTTCGATTGAGAGTTCGCTGTCTTTTAAGTGCTCGTCCATCCACGTCTGCACCGTGCGAACCGCTGCCTCCGGTCGCTTTGCCAGCTGATTTTCCTCCACAAGCCGACAGCAGGTGTCGAGATAGTTTTCCAGAATTTCCCTGAGTTCCAGAAGACTTCCCGTCCCCATCTGTGCTTTCAGGTTCGGAATCTGCGTTTCCTTCGGTCTTTCGTACCCGCTTCGTTCCAGATCGTCCGCGATCCCAAAAATCAACTCCCCCGCCGAAATCATAATGTAATCGCTTCCTCTGCTCGCCCCGGACACATAGAGCCGCATCAGCTGCGCCAGAAGATTCTGACTCTCTCTTCGGTTCGCTCCAAGAACTGCACCACGGATGCAGGCTTTTTTCTCCCGAATTCTCGCGGAAAGCCCCGTATGTTCCGGAAAGGATTGCTCTTCCTTTTTCTCTCCGTAGATGCGAATCTTTTTTTGCGGATTCAACGCCTCATTCCAGGTCTTTAGCGCGTCCTGACACGAGTCACAAAAACCTCTCACACTCGAATACACCCGCCCCAGCGTACAATACGGAACCACGTCGTAATACTGTTCCATGCTCTTTGAGAATCGTTCCAGCCCGGCGATCACTTTTTCGACAAACTCCCGCTCCGACTGGCGTCTCGCCCAAAAGCACATGACGAGCTTTTTCGTCTCCAGACAGATCCCCTGAAAGGAAAGCTCCGCCGGAAAATATCCCGTTCGCAAAAGCCCCATAAACTCTTCCAGTTTTTCCTCGTCCTCAAACTCCCAGATGCTTCCCCTAAGTGTCAGAACGCAGGTCAGACAGCTGATCGCCCCGCCAAGAGACGCCTCCAATTCCTCCCCACAGCTTTGCGGCATTTGTCCCTTTAACACTTCCTTGAAAAAATGGTATCGCTCTCGCAATTTGTTGCGATCCGCCTGCTTTTTCAAGCGTTCCAGGTTCTGATCAAACACTCTCTGGCTGTCCAGCTCTCGAATCAATTTTTCGAGTACCTCATATAATTCCGACGGTGTAAATGGTTTTAAGAGATAATCCGTCACACCAAGTGCGATCGCAGTCCTTGCATAGTCAAACTCATCGTACCCACTGATGATCACGCTTTTTGTCGCAATCTCACGCTCCTTGAGTTCCCGAATCAGATCCAGACCGTTGCGAAACGGCATCGCAATATCCGTCACCAGAATATCCGGTAAATACTTTTCTGACAATTCCAATGCTTCCTGCCCATCCTCCGCTGCCCCCACCACCTGAATCGGCAGAGAGGAAGCTGCAAGGTTTTTCTCAAGCAATGTCCGGACAAATGTCTCGTCATCTGCAATCAATACTTTATACATTCCCGCTCTCCTTCCATCGGCAATGTCAGACACGCCTTTGTATACTCCCCCCACACGCTCTCATAGGAAAGCCCATACATTTCCCCGTAGTACAGCATCAGCCGCTCATTGACGTTGTAGATCCCATATCCTTCTTTCTGAGAACGCCCCCCGGCGCGCAGATCCTCGTTCATCCGTAAAAGCGACTCCGCCTCAATTCCAACACCGTCATCCCAGACTTCCAGCTGCATCACGATCTCTTCACCCCGAAAAGCGCGTTTTGCAAGAATGCGAATCGTCCCGCCGCCTTTTTTCTCCTTGATTCCGTGATAGATTGAATTTTCCACAAGAGGCTGTAAGATCAATTTCAAGACGCGAACCGATAAAAGTTCCTGGGAAATGTCGAGTTCATAGCGCAACTTATCCCGGTATCGAATCCCCTGAATGTTCAGATATGCTCTCACATGTTCCACCTCGTCGGCAAGCGAGATAATCTCCTCCCCCTTGCTCAGACTCAGCCGGAAGAATTTTCCAAGCGAGCTCGCCATCAGGCTGACTTCCTCAAGCCCCTGATCCGCCACCTGCCAGGTAATCGCATTGAGCGTGTTGTAGAGAAAATGCGGGTTGATCTGCGCCTGCAATGCCTTGAGCTCTGCCTTTCGTTTCTGCCGCTGGACCTCCGACACACGGTCTCTGGAATCTCTCAACTGGCGAATGCTCTCTTCCTGTTTTGTGACGAGCGATTGAATCTCTCCAACCATATAGTTGAAGCTCTTTGCCAGACTCCCCACCTCGTCCTCATACGGATAGAAAAACCGCACATCCAGATCACCGCCGCGCACGCAGAGCATATCCCGTTCCAGCCTGCTGAGTGCATCCGTCAAATTCTTTACGGTGACAAACGCAAAAAATACTCCCAGTCCCAGAAGACCCAGAGCAACCTTCATAATGTCCATTCGCAGTCTGGAAAGACTTTCCAGAAGTTCCGCCCTTGACTTGACGCCGCAGATCGTCCACTCATTGGCAATCGTTAGACTCTCCACCAGCTGACTGGAGTCCCCCTCTGTCAGTTTTTCTCCCAGAATCTGCCTTTTTTTCGCGTCGAAAATCACAATATCATCAAAAAATGGATTCTGCCCTTCCAGCAGCTGTTTTAAGGATTCCAGATCAATCTGGTAAACCAGATATTGCCATTGCTGGTATCCGCCGACCGTAAAGCGGATCACACAGGGGAGCACCCATTTTCCCCCGGTAAAAATCACATCCTGCATGGGCGTGAGCCATTGAACGGACGCCATCCGTTCATTTTCATACACCCGATAAAAGATCGAATCGCGAAAATCAAAATTCCATTGACGAATATGCGTGTAACTGTCAAAATCTCCGTGACTTGTGTACAGATACGCCGCCTCAATCAAGGATTCACCCTGCTCAAAATCCTTCAAAGACGCGCTCAAAATCCCCTGAGCCGCCACCGTATTCGCGGCGGTCGGGGAATTGAGGTATCGCTCCAGCGCGTTGGAAAAATTCTGGTTGATCAACATGGCTCTCGCCCGCTCGCTGATGATCCCAAGCCGGGTTTCCAAAGTATTTCCAATCTGACTGACGCTGTCTTTCGCGCTGAGTGTAAAATTGTCCGTCACATTTTCTGCCGACATTCGATAAAACGCGACTCCGCTTCCCAGGCTCATCGCAAGAAAGATTCCCGTAAAAACTACCAGAATCTGGTACCGGAATTTCAGGTTGTGTATATGAAAACGCATTGCCACCACCTCCATCTTTCCAGTATACTATTATTTGGGGAAATTTTCCAGGCAGCACCTCATCCTTTTACTGCCCCAGCAGTCAAGCCTGCAATAAATTGCTTGTTTGCAAGCAGGTAAACGATCAAAATCGGAATAATCGCGATGGAAGCCCCTGCCAGCATGATATGCCACTCTGCCGCCGCATTGACGGAATATTTCAGCTGAACAACGGCAACCGTCAGCGTCTTTAATGCCGGTGTCGTGATCGTCATAACAAGCCCCGTGACGTAATCGTTCCAAGCATTTCGGAAGGAAAAAAGTGCGACAACGGCAAGAATCGGCTTGGTAAGCGGAAGAACGATCTTGCTATAAACTTCGTAGATGGAACAGCCGTCAATAATTGCCGCCTCATCGAGTTCTTTTGGGATCGCCTTCGTAAATCCCATGACCAAAAAGACATTTGTCGCCTGTCCGCCCGTCAGAGCAATGACAAGTGCAAGCATGGTCTTGTGCAGTTTCAATGCCCTGAGCATCTCGTAGATGGGGTAAAGTGTGATGGAGCCAAGAGAGACAAACATCATGGACATATACAGAGCCAGAAGCATTTTCTTGCCCGCAAACTCTCTTCGCGCCAGGATGAATCCGGCAAGCGAACAGGTTACAACGGCAAGGATCGTCACGCTCAAGCTGACAATCACGCTGTTTCCCGTGTATCGCAAAAAGTCCGCCTCAACAAATGCCCGGTAATAGTTTTCAAAATGCCACTCCTGCGGCAGGAAATGCCCGCCCTGCGTCAATTCTGCATTCGTCTTGAGTGAACCCAGAATCGTATAGATGATCGGGTAGACCGTGAAAATGCACATGATTCCCAGAAAAATCCATCGGGACGTGGCAAGACTGATTCGCTTGGATTGCTTCATATTCCCACCTCCTAATAGATGTCATCGAGACGCTTGGAGAGCCTCAGATAGAGAATGGTGACAATTCCTGCCACACAGGCGGTGATCACGCTGAGTGCCGCGCCATATCCGTATTGCGGAACGGTCGCCTCTGTCGCCGAGATAGGGAAGAAGTAGCGGTAACTGTACAGGGAAGATACCATCGTCGCATTGTTCGGCCCGCCCTCAGTCAGAACCATCACGTTTGTGATGTCGTGGAATGCCGTGGTGATTGCAAGCATCAAAATAATCTTTAAGATCGGGCCAAGCATTGGCACAATGATATACCAGATGGTCTGGATGCGGTTCGCGCCGTCAATTCGGGCACTCTCAATCGCATCCTCCGATACCTGCTGAATTCCGGCAATAAAGTAGACCATATAGTTTCCAAGTCCCCCCCACACTGCGGTGAGAATCAGCGTCTTCATCGCATGATCTTTTCCGAGCCAGTTAATCGGCTGTTTGATGATGTGAGCCGCCATCAGATACTGGTTGACCTCACCGTTATAAGCATTAAACAGGAGATAGAACACCAAGCCCATCACTGCAGAACTCATAATCGTTGGTAGAAAGAGCACGCTCTGGATCATGCTGTTGCTCTTTTTTTGACCGTTTAAGAGAAATGCCAGGAAAAATGCCAGCGGGATGATGATGAGCACCTTTCCGAATCCATAGGTAAAGGTGTGAAGCATACTCTGCCAATAGACCTTGTCACGAAAAACTCTGGCGAGGTTTTGGAGCCCCACAAATCGTGGAGCCCCGGTTCCATAACCGCCGTACTGGTAGAACACATACTTGAGTGCCCACAGCACGGGGTAGACGGAACAGCTTAGAAATAAAATGAGGTTTGGAACCAGGAATGACCAGGCTTCCAAGTTTCGCTTGAGCGTTTTATTCATACCATCACTCCAAAGTCGGATTCGTCGGATCGTAGTTTTCAATCTTAATCTCGTATCCCGTTCCGTTTGCAATCGCATCCTGATATGCCTTGTTGTAGCGATCCGTCAGATCCTGCAAAGTGCTCGCTGCATCCTGACCGCCATAGTAGATGGACTCTGCGGTCTTAAACATATCTTCGCCTTCCACAATCATGCCGCTTGTAAATGCAGAGTGCGGAGGCTTGGGAAGCAGTGCGTCGGTATCCTTGTTGATCTGAAGCCACTGCTTATTCTTGAAGTCGTCGCTGGGATTTGCCTTTTCCAAAATCGAGGGAATAATGCTGATTCCGTAACCGCCCTCGTAATAGCCAGTCAGGTAGTCTTCCGTGGTGAAAATGTCCTTGTAGACCTGGAATGCCTTCTCCAAATTCGGGCTCTGTGCGTTGAACATATACGCGCTCGTTCCCTCAAAGTACTGCTTTCCTGTCCGCTTTCCGCCAACAGTCGGAATGGGAGCAACGTCCCACTTGGAAGAGTCCATCGGGAACTGGTTTGCGTAGACACCGGGCTCTGCGTGTGTGTACGAAAAATACATTCCGATCTTTCCTGCCGCAAATTGCGTTCTGAGCGGGTCAATGTCAAGAGACTCGCAGCCTGGGAACGCGCACTCGTCAGAGAGAAGCTCTGTCCACAGATTCATCGTATCTTTCCACCCCGTAAAGTCATATACTCCGTTCTTGAAATCATATCCGTTGTACGTTCCGGTCTCTGCCTGAAGTCCCACACAAGCGGAACGCAAAAGCGCGGAGTTTGCACTCTTCATATTCTCTGCAAATCCATAGATTCCTTCACTAGAAAGCTCCGAGGTGATCAATTTTGCATCTTCCACCATCTCTTCCAGCGTCTCCGGTGCTTTCTCAATTCCGACGCGTTCAAAGGTCTCCGTATTGTAGAAGAGGCGGCACGTTGTTCCCGTTGTCGGAATAAAGTAGAGCTTTCCATCAATCTCGTTGTATCCGGGCGTCACCACATCTGCAAAATACGATTTCATCTCCTCTCCCATCATCGGGTAAATGTCCGCCCACTGTCCATTTGGCAGATATTTGTTGAATGCCTCTCCCTGATAGACCAGAAAATCGGGCAGTTCCCCGTTCTGCGCCGCCATGTCAATCGCCTGCTTATAGTTGTCCGTGTAGAGTGTGTAGACTACCTCAATGTTGTCCGTGTTATTCTTGTTGTAATCGTCAATCTTTGCCTGCACATACTCCGCGTCGTGGCGGTCTTTTGACCAGATGTTGATCGTTGTCTTCTCCCCAGAAGCACTCTTTCCCTCTCCCTCTGCCTGTGTCTGCTCTGTTGACGCTCCAGAAGTTTCTGCACTTTCGCCGCCTGATCCGCACGCTGTCAAAACCCCCGCTGCCGCCAAAGCCGCTGCCAAAACCCCTAATCTTTGAAGTCTCATATTCCTTCTCCTCCCATTTCTTTTGATAGTTCCATTATATCGACTCGATAAACTCTGGTAAATTCAGGAAGTTAGGTTGTCATGTTTCAAATTTGCTGTTTTATTCTTCCAGATATTCCTCCAAAAACACCCCATCACCGCGCAGCTGTTCTCTGAGAAGTTCTGTGTCAAGTTTCCGCACATCCACATCGTTTTTCGCGCACATTCCTGCCGCTGTTCCCGCTCCTTGAGAAAATCCCATCAGCACCGGACTCACCCGCACCGCCGCATTCGCCGCCTGATCCGAACTCAGACATCGCCCCGCTACGATGAGATTTGCGTGCGTTTTCGTGATCAATGCGCGATACGGGATCGAGTACCAGCTTCCGGGGCGAAGGAAACGATGCTGTGTCTCTTCTCCGCTCGGCGCGTGAACGTCAATCGGATACCCACCCATGGACACTGCGTCCGAAAACATGACATTGTTTAGCAAATCGTCGCCGGTCAGCCGATATGCCCCAAGAATCTTTCGACTCTCACGCACCCCAAGATTTGGACCCGTGAAAGCGAGAACACAATGCTCAAAACCCGGAATGTAAGTTCTGAGAAATGACACAATCTCCTGAACCTGACGTCGCCCCAGCGTCTCTGCCTGGCTCATCGCAAAAGGATCCAGAACGCTCACACCGCCAATCCGGCTCATATTGACGATGTATTCACCGGGATGATTCGTCTCAAAGCAGAGCACCATATCGCGCTCCAGATGAAGCTCTCCATGTTCCCGCGCAATTTTCAAGAGATTTCCCGCCCCGGAAATGTCGATGTGTGCAAATCCATCCAGACTTTTGGGCGCGTACACGCTCATCTCATCGTGATGCGTCTGAACGAATGTCTTTAACCGCTCTCGGTCTACGTTGTACACTCTCGCATTCATCGTCATCGGCTGCGCCAGATGGTCGAAATCCCTGCCATAGACCGTTGCTACACCTGCTCTGATCGAAAGATCTGCGTCTGCCGTGGCATCCATAAAGACCTTTGCCTCCACAATCAGTGTTCCGCCTTTTGTATGAAAATACGCGGTACGGATGCGATCCGCCGCGCCGTCACATTCTAAAAACACCGTATGATAGAGAAGTTCCGCGCCGGATTCCATCACCATATCTTCCAGGACGAGTTTCATCCCTTCGCTGTCAAATGCCGTCGTTGTCGCGCAAAATCCCACGGCGTCCGGGTGATGCTCACTGCTAAATCCCCGCGCTTGCAGGCGTTCCACGATCTCCTGTGCAATCCCCAAGATCACCTGCTGCTCTCCTGCATGAAACGACATCATCGGGCCAGTCCCACACGCAGTCAATGTCCCACCCAGAAAACCATTTTGCTCCACAAGAAGCGTCTTTGCCCCGGTTCGCGCGCTCGCAATCGCAGCCACGCATCCCCCAGGCCCGCCGCCCACAACCACCACATCGTAACGCAATCTCCAATCCATCTCATTTCCTCCCAATCACATCTCATCTTTCCCTTCCCATAATACCACAGCTATTGGTTTCAATCGTCTTGAAGTGATGTTAGAAATTCGTGGTTTTCTCTGGACAATCCCCACACACCTGTATATAATGAAATCGTGTATACAACATACATAGTACGAGAGAAAAGGGGAACCAAATTATGGAAAAGCTGCAGCCCATGCTGCTCACCACACTCAAAACTTACTCAAAGCAACAATTTGTCAAAGATCTGGTTGCTGGCTTGATCGTCGCGATCATCGCCTTGCCGCTCTCCATCGCGCTGGCACTTGCCTCCGGCGTTGGCCCGGAGCAGGGAATCTACACCGCCATTGTCGCTGGATTCGTGATCTCGGCTCTGGGCGGAAGCCAGGTTCAGATTGCCGGCCCAACAGCAGCATTTGCAACCATCGTCGCCGGAATCGTCGCAAGAAGTGGCATTGACGGACTCGCCATCGCTACGATTCTTGCCGGAATCATCTTGATCGTCATGGGACTTTGCCACTTCGGGGCATTGATTAAGTACATCCCATTCACCATCACCACCGGATTTACCTCCGGCATCGCTGTCACCATCGTCATCGGACAGCTCAAAGATTTCTTTGGCGTCACCTACCCGGCGGGAATGCCCACCATTGAGACCATGGAGAAGCTGGAAGCATTTGTCGCAGGCATCTCCACCGTAAACATGCACGCGCTGATTGTCGGTGCGGTCTGTCTCGCAATCTTGATCATTTCCCCGATGATTACGGAGAAAGTCCCCGGCTCTCTGATCGCCGTCATCGCCGGGATTTTGATGGTCAAATTTCTCCCCTTAAAGGTCAACACCATCGGGGATCTCTACACCATCAGCAACGCGCTTCCCGCGTTTCATGTGCCGCAAGTGAATTTCCAGATCATTCGGACGGCTCTGCCGGATGCCTTCACCATCGCAATCCTTGCAGCCATCGAATCTTTGCTTTCCTGCGTGGTCGCTGACGGCATGATCGGCGGTCATCACCGCTCCAACATGGAGCTTGCCGCTCAGGGCGCGGGAAATATCGCCTCCGCACTCTTTGGCGGAATCCCGGCAACCGGAGCCATCGCCCGCACAGCCGCTAACGTGAAAAATGGCGGACGCACCCCCATCGCAGGCATGGTACACGCCGTGATCCTGCTCTTGGTGCTCGTTGTCTTGATGCCCTACGCTGCCCTGATTCCCATGCCTGCCATCGCTGCCATTCTCTTTATGGTCGCTTACAATATGTGTCAGTGGCGCACTTTTGTACAGCTTGTCAAGACCGCGCCAAAGAGCGATATTGCGGTGCTTGTCCTCACATTCTTCCTCACCGTTGCCTTTGATCTGGTTGTCGCAATCGAGGTCGGAATGGTGCTCGCCTGCCTGCTGTTTATGAAGCGCATGAGCGATGAGACGGGCGTCAAAAGCTGGCGTTATGTGGAAGAGATGGAACTGGAAGAGAGCGAGAAAGAGGCGCAGATCGGCGCGAATGAGCGGTTTGATGAGGCGCATGAGGAGCACGAGCAGGCGAAACTTCGCCGTATCCCGCGCGCCATCAGCGTGTTTGAGATCACCGGTCCTCTGTTTTTCGGAGCAGCCGACCAGATCAGCCAGATCGTTGCGCGTGAGAACTCCAAGATTTTGATTGTGAGAATGCGCTCCGTTCCCGCACTCGACAGCACGGCAATGAACGCACTGGTACATTTGCACGAACGCTGCCAGAAGAAACGCATCACGCTGCTCTTCTCGCACGTCAACAGCCAACCGCTCCACGCCATGGAAAAAGCCGGTTTTATCGAGCGGATTGGGCGTGAAAACATTTGCACCAACATTGATGCGGCGATTGAACGCGCTCAGACTTTATTAAATTAGGAAAGAAGGGATCAAATGTCAAGAAAAACGGTGCTTGTCACAGGTGCTTCGCGCGGAATCGGAAAAGCCATCGCACTCAAGTTTGCCAAGAAAGGCTACAATGTCGTGATCAGCTGCCTCAGCCGCAAAGACGCGCTGGAACAGACCAAGCGGGAGATCGAGAGTTACCAGGTATCCTGCCTGGCTTACCTCGGTGATATGGGGGAAATACAAAAGTGTGAGGAGCTTTTTTCTCAGATTCGCACGCAATTTGGCGGGGTGGACGTGCTTGTAAACAATGCCGGAATCTCCTACATCGGGCTTCTTCAGGATATGAAGAGCGAAGAGTGGGATCGAATCATCCGGACGAATCTGACCTCTGTCTTTAACTGCTGCAAGTTGGCGATCCCATACATGGTTCGCCAGCAACAGGGAAAAATTGTAAATATCTCATCCGTCTGGGGTGTGACCGGTGCTTCCTGCGAGACCGCCTACTCTGCCACAAAGGGCGGGGTCGGCGCGCTGACCATGGCTCTGGCAAAGGAACTCGCGCCGTCCAACATCCAGGTCAACGCCGTCGCCTGCGGAGCAATCGACACGCAGATGAACCAATGGATGTCGGAGGAGGAAATGCTCGCCCTGGTGGACGAGATTCCCGCCGGACGCCTGGGACGCGCCGAGGAAGTCGCAGATTTCGTCTACCACCTCAGCTATAAGCCAAGTTATCTCACCGGACAGGTGATTAAGCTCGATGGGGGATGGCAGTAATTTTTTGTGAAAGGGGGGAATCTTCTTGTTTCGGAAACATTTTTTGATTTGTAGTGCAATCATCGGATTATCTCTATCGGGTTGTGCTTCTCAAGCACCAACACAAGCGACACAAGAAACCACAGCTGCTTCCAGCGAAGCAACTGCGGTATCCTCAGACTCTTCTTTTTTTGAGATTCAAATCAATAAGGAAGCGTTGCAATCTCGGAGAGAACAGGAAGTCACGGTCTTTATCACGTCGGATGCCGCTGATTGGGGATTTACGGTTTCTGCCAAAAACGGAATCGTGTCAAATGTCAAAAAAGACTCCTTCACCTACACTGCCCCCAGCGGCAAGGACGCCACGGAAGATGTGATCACAGTGGATGTGTGGGATTATGAAAATGGGATTCAGAAAACATCCTACATCCCGCTCCACTTTATCCCCTCCGCCACTCCATCCCAGCTGCCGTTGTAAGCAGCACGGAGACAGGCTCTCCTCTTAGCGGACAAAACCGCCGAGGGGAGTTTTTTATAAAAACAATTCATTCTCCCGCCGCACGGACGCCGTCTTAGTCAAAAATGCCTCGATCATCTGTAACATCTGTGCATTTCCTTTTCGCGCATGGCGCGGGCAGACTACAACGCACCGCATACAGCCGATACATTTTTGCGGATCTGCCGTCTGCACCTGTGCCAAGTCAATCGCTCCAAGCGGACATTTTCTCGCACAGATTCCACACGCATTGCAATCCTCTGTCGCCTGCGGAACCATGGACTTGACGCTGCGCGTCTTGTAGGGACGATTTCCGGGAAAACTCACCGGACGCATTTCTCCACCAAGAGATTCTTTGATTTTTCTGGCAAATGTTTCCAGCTGAGCAACGTCCTGCTCATCTGGGCGATTCGCACCAAATCTTCGCGCGATGGAGTGCTCTGCAACCGCGGCAACGCCTGCCACCACAGAAAATCCTGCCTGTTTTGCCGCATCGGAAAGTTCCAAAAGTGCGTCCTCGTAATCGCG
>Cebus_capucinus_imitator_PRJNA485217_SSR049__coassemble_1313_pt1 | contig 23518 bp, 16 predicted proteins | sample Cebus_capucinus_imitator_PRJNA485217_SSR049__metabat2_low_PE_019 | metagenome-assembled genome bin Cebus_capucinus_imitator_PRJNA485217_SSR049
TGATCGCAATCTTCTGTCCGATCAGATGGTTCATCAAGGTGGACTTTCCCACGTTGGGGCGTCCCACCAAAGTGACAAAACCAGACTTTTTTTGTGTATTTTCGCTCATTCTATTCTCCTATTTTTGTAAATTCCGTATTAGTGAAACAGACTCTCCGTTGCTCCAAACAGCTCTGCCTCTTCCTTGATCTGGCGTCCGTTTCCGACCGCGCAAAGAGCGTTCGTGTCAAGAATCGCCTGAACGATTCCCTCTAAGTTGCGAATATCCTGCGCCGTCACGTCGAGCACTTCCTCTCGCTCGCGCTGGATCTCCTCGTCCGTCACGCCGGAGAGGTAGGCGGAGAGGTTTCTGCTTCCCTTTGCGGCAGGCATTAACGGCGCGTCCACATCGCTCATCGTTCCGATCACATACTTTGTCATGTCGCGCTCTGTCGTCTCAAACGCGTGCAGATACGCCGGGATTCCCTCGTAAGTCGCATTCGTCGCTGAGAGGTTCGGATCGCGGTAAGAGACCAGATACCCTTCTCCGGAACGCCCAAAGCCGCTCATGCATCCATACGCTCCGCCCTTGACGCGAAGGTTCATCCACAGGTAATCATAGTTTAAGATGACTTTCAGCACTTTGAGCGCGCCCGTATAGCTGTAGCCGGAATTTGCAAAACTTCCGCAGCGCGCCACATAGTTGACCTGCGAGGAAGTCACAAATCCCTCGTTCTTCTTCTCTTCCTTCCACTCAAACGCATACGTCTCGTGCGTTCCCTCCGGCAGTCCCTCTTCAAAGCGGGCAAATGCTTCCGTAAAGAGGTGATAACCTTCATCGTCCGCCGTGATGCTCACCAAAACGTTGTCGCGCACAAAGAGTTTCGCCGCAGTCGCGGTGAGTTTTTCGATCAGCTCAGCGCGGTACGCTTCTTCCTGTGCAAAGCGGCGCGTCACCTCTTCCAGAAAATGGTAATACGCGATGCCACCCGTGCGGTCGTTAAACCCGGACGTCGGGGAGAAGTAGGACGTTGCCCTTGCAACCGCAACGCCGTGGCTTGCATCCTCAATGCGGCTCTTCACTCTGGAGCGGGTCTCTTCCAGGATCTCTCCCAGACGCTTCTCGTCGGAGAGCCTGGAGCGGGTGAGAATCTCCTCCACAGTCTCGAACACAAAGTCGAGCTTGTCGTAGAGTGCCTTCGCGCTCACCACAAACGCGCCGGTAAAGCGTTTTGGCTCCTTCACGTCAATATAGGAAGTCACCGCAAAGTCCACGCCGCCACTGTTTAAGTAGATCTCACTCGTCAGATCCGCGTAGCTGTGGTCATCCGTGTCCACATATCCAAGAATCGCCTTCAACAGTCCCAGGTAGGGCAAGTCCTCACTCGGCACACGGTTCGTGTCAAAGAGAAGCTTCATGTAGGCGATTCCGGAGGTAAAGAGATTGGTGTGCACCACAGTCGCACCGCTCGCCTTTTTCACCTCGTAGCCGAGCTTATGCCCCACTCTTGCAATGTCCTCTCTTTCAAGCATCGGAATCTTTGCCACGTCCTCCGGCGTGTCCGGAGTCTCCTGGTATTCTTTTAAGTCCTTTGTATTCTGGACGAGTGCCTGCTGCTCCTGCTCGCTCAGGGAGGTCTTGTAAGCTGCAAGTTTCTCTGCGAGAGCCTCCTCGTCGCGGTGCGTCTTTCCGATCTCCGGCTCCAGCACAATCACCGCCTCGTGCGGGTTATCGAGCAGGTAATCGCGGATCAGCTGCTCAAAGTATCCCTCGTTTACGGCGTGTTTTAAGAAGTCAAACGTCTTCTGGTACTCTAAGTGCATCAGCGGATCTCCGTCATAGAGCCAGCTGTCCAGACACCACAGCCCGTACATCAATCCCTGCGGTGCGGAGCCGTAATCCGCCTCACGGTAGCGGAACTCGTAGTAGTTTAATCCGGCAAGAATGCTCTTTTTGTCAACTCCCTGATTGGCGAGCTTTCTGAGCGTGCCGCGCACCGCCATCAAAAACTCCGCCTTCTGCTGCGGGTTCGCATTCTTTGCAATCACGGAAAAGTACGGCTGTAAAATGCCGGACTCATAGCCGCCGAGAACATCCGCGCCGATTCCCGCCTCGATCAGAGCCTTCTTTAAGGGTGCGCCCGGCGCAGAGATGAGCGCGTATTCCAGAATCTGGAACGCCACATACAGCTGCGGGTCAAGATCCGTTCCCACCACCGTGTTGACGGAGAGGTAGGTCATATTTTCGGTTCCCTCCTCCTCGGTCACGGAGTAGGTGATGCGACGCTCTATCGGCTTCTCAAACGGCTTTTGCATCGCGATCGCGGAATTTACGGGGCAGTCCGCCCGGTCATATCCGCTCAAGTACGCCTCGTCAAGCCACGTCAGCTGCTCCGCCATATCCATGTCGCCGTAAATATAGATATAGCTGTTTGCCGGGTGGTAGTACGTCTTGTGAAACTCGATAAATTGCTCGTAGCTCAAATCGGGAATCACCGCCGGATCGCCGCCGGACTCGTTGGCGTAGCAGGTATCCGGGAACAGGCAGGCGCGGGTGTAGCGGTCAAGCACACTGTCTGCGGAGGAAAATGCTCCCTTCATCTCGTTGTAGACCACACCGTTGATCGTGAGCGGCGCGTCAAGCGACTCCATCTCGTAGTGCCAGCCTTCCTGCTGGAAAATCTTGGGTTCCGTGTAGATTCTCGGATGCAAAACGCCGTCCATGTACACGTCCTGAAGATTGCGAAAATCCTTGTCATTGCAACTTGCCACCGGGTAAACCGTCTTGTCCGGGTAAGTCATCGCGTTTAAGAAGGTGTTGAGCGATCCCTTCACCAGCTCCACAAAGGGGTCTTTTAAGGGGAATTTCTCCGATCCTTCCAATACGCTGTGCTCCAAGATATGCGGCAGTCCGGTGCTGTCTTTTGGCGGGGTGCGAAAGCCGATGCAAAATACCTTGTTGTCGTCGTCATTTGCCATCAAAAAGAGCTTTGCTCCGCTCTTGATGTGTTCCAGAATCACCCCCTCAGAGTTCATCTCCTCAACGTGCTTTTCCCGGAGAATCCGGTACTGGGCGAGATTCTTTACTTGTTCCAAATTGCTGCGCTCTGACATATGCAAATTCTCCTGTTTTTTACTTTTACTCTGTGATGCCTCTTCCATCACATATTCCCCACAATGCGGTCTTTTATAATCGAGGCGCACTCCCGCACGCAAAGATGAATAAACAGCGTGGGGTCTGAGACCGCTCCGATGCCGGAGACGTTTGCAAATCCCCATTTTTTCGCTGTCGCCACCGCGCGATAGACGTGAAAGTTGCTTGTGAGGATTCCGACTTCCACCGGCTTGTCCTCCACGCGCGCGCCGCCGCGAAGCAGGGGCGGTGCAAGGAAACGTTCCCGGATCAATCGTTTCTGTCTGCGATCCTGCTCGATGATGAGGCGGGAAAATGCAACATTTTCCACGGTACTGGACGAACGCTCCTCCAAAAGCATCTGCTCCGGGCGAACGCCGTTGTAGAGCAGATAATTGTACATGACCTGCGCCTCACTCTGCTCGCCGGGCTGTTCGGGACCTCCGCTGAGCACCAGCACCGTGTCGGGGTTTTCCTGCGCGTACTCGATTGCGCGCTCCAGCCGCCGTTTGAGCGTGCTGCTGACCTGCGAATGTTCTTTCTGGCGCGAACCGAGAACGATCACATAATCAAGCCCTTTTTGCGCCGATCCGGCTGCCCCGAAAAAGACGAGCGTGCAGATCGCGGCAAGCACCACAGCCCCCGCCGCGCAGGTCGTCACAACCGAGACCGGAACCCAGCGCGGGATCGTGTCTTCGTTTCGCTTGTAGTACCATTTCCCGTAGACGAGAAAGATACAGAGTGCCGCGAAAAACAGCCAGATAAAGGCAAAGGAGGTCCCAATCCCTGAATAAAGCACAATGACGACAAAATAGGCGGCGCAGAGCGCGGCCAGAGTGATCAGCACTGCCTCAAACATGGTTTGTACCTCCTCATCAAAAACTTATTCTTCCCGTCGGAGAATGTCCCCGACTTCTGGCGCGTCCTCGCACTCAAACTGTACCCAGATCATCTGGCGGGCATGGGGCGCGCTCTCCTGACGGTTGCCATCCAGATCGCAGATCTCTGTGACGAGAGCCGCGATGTTTCTTCCGTCCGGTTTCATGATCTCAATCGTCTCCCCGACCGAGAACTTGTTCTTCTGCTCCAGGCGGCATCTGCCATCGCCGTCCACTTCCTCCACCATTCCCAGATAGGTGCAATTTCTCAGATAAGTGCTGTTGTCGTAAATCTGAGAATCTACGCCCGGCTTTCCAAAGTAGAAGCCCGTGGTGTAGGCGCGGTGGGTGCATTTTCCAATTTCTTCCTTATACCACTCCATGTTCTGCTCATAGAGCGCGGGATCTTTCTTGTAATCGTCGATCGCGCGCCGGTACGTTCTTGCAACTGTCGCAACGTAGAGCGCGGTCTTCATGCGCCCCTCAATCTTTAAGCTGTCGATTCCCGCCTCAAGAAGTTCTGGAATGTGCTCGATCATGCACAGGTCTCCGGAGTTCATGATGTACGTTCCACGCTCGTTCTCCTCGATCGGGAAGTACTCGCCGGGTCTTGTCTCCTCAACCAGCGCGTATTTCCAGCGGCAGGGATGCGTGCACGCGCCCTGGTTGGCGTCACGCCCGGTCAGGTAGTTGCTGAGCAGGCATCTTCCGGAGTAGGAAATGCACATCGCACCGTGGATAAAGCTCTCGATCTGCATCTCTTCCGGAATCTTTGCACGCAGTTCACGAAGCTCCGCAAGACTTAACTCTCTGGCGGAAACCACGCGCTTTGCGCCAAGGCGATGCCAAAACAGGTACGTTCCGTAGTTGGTGTTGTTTGCCTGCGTACTGATGTGAAGCTCGGTATCGGGAAGCACGCGCTTTGCAATGTCAAACACTCCGGGATCGGAGATGATCAACGCGTCCGGGCCAACCGAGCGCAGCTCCTCAAAGTAGGCTTCCACCCCGGCAAGGTCGTCATTGTGGGCGAAAATGTTGGCAGTCACATAGACGCGCACACCGTGTTCGTGGGCAAATGCAATCCCTTCCCGCATCTCCTGTGTCGAGAAGTTGTGCGCTTTTGCGCGAAGTCCAAACGCCTCGCCTCCAATGTAAACGGCATCCGCGCCGTATCGAACGGCGGTCTTTAACACATCAAGGCTTCCCGCCGGAATCAACAGTTCTGTCTCTCTCAAAGTTTTCTCCTCATCTATCTCAAGTTATCGTTCCCAATCTTTAAGACGCTTAACGCCACGCCGTCTCCGACGGTTAGCACCGAGGTTTGAAGCTCCTCTCTGTGCTTGAGCTCCCAAAGATACTCGCGCATCCTTGTGTGAATCGTTCGGTCACGCCGCTCCACGGCAAACCGCGACTGGATCACGTCCCCGTCTTGCAGGACGTTGTCGGAGACAAGAATCGCCCCCGGCTTCATCACACGCAAAATTCCCGGAAGCCATCCCAGATATTGCCCCTTTGCCGCGTCCATGAACACAAAGTCAAAGGCGCGCTCTGGCAGGTCTTTGATGATCTCCCCGGCGTCCCCCTCCAGTAAAGTGATCCGCTCTTCTTCCCCGGCAAGCCGGAAATGTTCCCGTGCCAGAGGAATGCGTTTTTCGTACTTCTCAACGGTTGTGATCGCCGCGTCTTTTGGCATCACCTGCGCCATCAAAAGTGCCGAGTAGCCGACGGCTGTCCCGATCTCAAGAATCGCCTTTGGTGCGGTCGCCGCTACCAACGTTTTTAATAATGCCGCCGTCTCCCTGCGAAGAATAGGAATTCGAGCGGCCAGGGCTTCCTGCTCGATGCGATCGCACAGTTCACCCTGGCCGGTTTCCAGTGAAAATATATAGTCTGTCAGTCTCTGGTCTGCGATCATTCATTTCCTCCATCGCTGGAATCTACAATCCAGCCTCCGTCTCCGTCGTCCTCCTCGTCCCCCGTGTCATACGCCTCAACGGCTTCCTGCGACTGCGACGCGCTCCTAGTCGTCGGCTCGCTCGCCTTTGTCGTCTGCGCCGCGGCGGAAGAAGTCTCTTTCTTTGCACTCGTCTCCTCCTCCGGCTTTTCGTTGAGCATCTGAAGGATCTCTTTTGAGGTCATGGAGGTGTTCATCTGGTACATACCGGGATAAATCTCATCGTATCCGTAAAACCTCCCCTGAAAGGAGAAGGCAAATGCGTTGGCAATCAGATGCTTTTGCTCCAAAAGGTCGGCGACCTCGGAGAGATCACTTCCCTCCTCGATGGTCACAGTCACATCGTGTCCGGGGGGATTCTCCATCGCCTCCGCAAAGAAGATCGCGTGTCCGAACGCGTACCCCCGGCACACTGCCTCATAGAGCAAAAGAACGATGAGGGCGTAGGCGATCAGTCGCACACAGATGCTGATAATCGCCGTCGTTATCCGGTTGATCTCTCTTGTGGTTCTGCTCACCAGACTCCCTCCCTTCGTCATTTCCCAGAAAACTTATACTTCCATAATAATCGGTAAAATCACGGGTTCGCGCTTCATACGCTTCCACAAAAAGTCGCTCAGGCTGTCCTTGATCACGGTCTTGATGCGTCCCCAGTCGTTTAAGTGGCGGTTTAAGCAATCGTCCACTGCCTCCACCACAACGCTGTGCGCCTCCTCCAACAGATCTTCGGACTCACGCACATACACGAAACCTCTGGACACAATATCGGGACCGGAAAGCAGCTGATTTGTGCGCTTTTCCAGCGTCAAAACAACCACGATGATTCCGTTCTGCGCCAGGTTCTGGCGGTCACGCAGCACGATGTTTCCGACATCGCCAACGCCCAGTCCGTCCACTAAGATTGCGCCGCTTGGCACATGGTCGATCACCTGGAAGTAATCGTCCGCAATCGCCAACACGTCGCCGGAATTTAAGATCACGGTGTTGTCCTTGTCCACGCCCATAAACTGCGCCAGATCGCGCTGTGCGATGCGGTGGCGGTACTCACCGTGGATCGGGATCGCGTACTTTGGCTGTACCAGGGAGTAGATCAGCTTCAAGTCCTCCTGGCAAGCGTGTCCCGATACATGGGTATCCTGACAGATCACCTCCGCGCCCTTGATGGAGAGCTCGTTGATGACGTTTGCCACTGCCTTCTCGTTGCCAGGAATCGGGGTGGAGCTTAAAATCACCACATCTCCGGGCACGATCGTCACCTTCTTGTGCAGGGAAGCCGCCATGCGCGACAGAGCTGCCATGGACTCGCCCTGGCTTCCGGTGGTGATTAACACCGTGGACTCCGGCGGGTAGTTCTTTAACTGTTCAATATCAATCAGTGTTCCTTCGGGGACGTTGATGTAGCCGAGTTTGCTCGCAATCTCCACCACGTTGACCATGCTTCTTCCCTCAACCACAACCTTACGGCCGTACTTGTAGGCGGTATTGATGATCTGCTGTACGCGGTCTACGTTGGAGGCAAATGTTGCCACGATGATGCGGTGATTTGCGTGCTCCGCAAAAATGTTCTCAAAGGTCTTTCCGACGGTGCGCTCGGACATCGTAAAGCCGGAGCGCAGGGCGTTCGTACTGTCTGCCATCAGAGCCAATACGCCCTTCTTTCCAAGCTCCGCAAACCGCTGAAGGTCAATCGGATCGCCGTAAATCGGGGTGTAGTCGATCTTAAAGTCTCCGGTGTGAACCACGATTCCTGCCGGGGAGAAGATCGCAAGTGCCGCCGCGTCCTGGATGCTGTGGTTGGTGCGGATAAACTCCACCTTAAAGCAGCCAAGATTGACCGTCTGTCCGTAGCGAACCACCTTGCGGCGCGTTCCGCGGATCGTTCCGCGCTCCTCCAGCTTGTGCTCGATCAGAGCCATCGTCAGCTTTGTCGCATACACTGGAACGTTGATCTGCTCCAAGATGTAGGGCAGTGCTCCGATGTGGTCTTCGTGTCCGTGAGTGATCACGAACGCTCTCACGCGGTCAATGTTGTTCTTCAGATACGTCACATCGGGGATTACCAGGTCGATTCCCAGCATATCGTCTCCGGGAAATGCCAAGCCGCAATCCACTACAATGATGTCGTCCTCATACTCAAACGCCGTGATGTTCATTCCGATCTGCTCAAGACCGCCCAAAGGAATGATCTTTAAGCGTCCCTTGCCTTCTTTTCTGGCGTTCACTCTGGGGCTTACCGGGGAGCTTACGGGAACGGGAAGAATCGGGCGGGGGTCTCTTCGTCCTCTGCGTCCGCCGCTTCTTGCCTGCGTCGTCGTTCTCGTCTCTTTCTCAACCGGAGTGCTCTCCTTCTTCACTCTCGGCTTTCTTACGGCAGGCTTTCTCGTTTCAGCCGCCGCTTCCTGTTCCATGCCGACCTGCGCCTGTCTGCGTCTTGGCTGTCTGGTCACGTTCTGCCCTTCTTTTGCGCGGGGTTCTCTGAACTCTCTGGGCTTTCTCGCGCGGACGCTTCTCGTTCTCTGCGCCGTCTCCTGCGCCTCGCCCTGCCCACCTTCCTGCACCTCGCCATTCTGGGCAGTGTCTGCCTTTGGTCTGCGGTTCATCGGGCGTCTTCTTCTGCGGGGAGCGTGGTCTTTCTGTGCGTGATCCGCCGCCTGAGCCTGTCCGTCCGCCGCTTCGCTGTGGTGCTCGGACTGTGCGGGCTCTATCGCCGCTTCCATGTTCTGTTTTTCAAATTCCAAGTTAAGTTCCTCCATTTTCTCGTGCCGGGTCACTGCACGAACGTCACGTCCTCATCGGCCATCAGCTGTTCAAATACCTTAAAAATTACTGCCAGCTCGGTGTCGTCTTCCACGAACTCATAGACGGCTTCCTCGTCGCCGTCCTTTGAGACATCCTTCAAAATATAGCACTCGGTCTCTTCGCTCTCCGGGTCATCGCTCGTCAGCAGATAGTCCGTCCCGTTCAGTCTGGTCTCCTCCAGCACATATAAATCAACAGATTCGCCTGAATCTGATGTCATCGTAATCTTATCTAATTCCATCTCGATCTCCATTATCCCCAGATCACTGCGTCAAACTCGTATTCTGGCGCATATCCAGATAACCCTGTAAAATCATCGCCGCCGCAATCTGATCCACGCTCTTTTTGCGGTTCTCTCTGCGAACACCGCTCTCCATCAACACACGCTCCGCCGCAACCGTCGTCAGACGCTCGTCCCAGAGCACAACGGGAAGCCCGGTGCGCCGCTCCAGCATCTCCTGAAACGCCTCCGTCTTCTCCACGCGCTCGCCCAGCGTGTTGTTCATGTTTTTCGGATACCCCAGCACAATCTCCTGAGCCTCGTATTCCTTGACGAGAGCCTCGATTCTTGCCAGCGTCTTTCTCAATTTATTCTCATCTTTTCTCTCGATGGTCTCCACCGTCTGTGCGGTGATACCTAAAGGATCGCAGACTGCGACCCCAACGGTTCTTGAGCCAAAATCCAGCCCCAGAATTCTCATACACACTTCCTCCACATCTTTATCCGCACAGCAAAAGCGGCCCCTGTCTGTCTTCGCAATCCCCCAAGTAAAGGGCGCGCAGGCAGTCAGACGCCGGCAGCCCGGAAAACCGATCTCTTTTGCAAATGATTCCTACTTTAACCGTGCCTCAATGTACACAGCCATCAACTCCTCCAGAATCTCGTCACGCTCGACTTTCATAATCAGACTTCTGGCTCCTTTGTGGCTGGTGATATACGTCGGATCTCCGGACATGATGTAGCCTACGATCTGGTTTACCGGATTGTATCCCTTCTCTGTCAAGGCAACATAGACCTGGCGCAGCACATCACTGACCGGAATCGTGTTCTCCTGTACCGTTTTAAAATATTGCGTATCTCTTATATTGCCCATAATCTCACGTCCTTTAAGTATTCTTCCCTATTTTACTCCATAATCGGTCATTCGGCAATAGCAATTTTATCTTGCCAGAAGAATTTCCCCGTCAAGAGCCGTGATAGCCGCCACTCGCATCTGCCCTCTTGCAAGGTCTAAAATCCCGTCCGCATCGACCGCAACCTTCACATATTGGCGCGTATGACCGACTGCCATCCGCTTTCCGTCCACTTCCTGAAACTCCTCCAGAAGGATCTCCTGCTTGCTTCCAAGAAAGCTCTCACGGTATCGCCTTGACATCTCCTGCTCAATCGCAAGCAGACGGTCGCTTCGCTCGCCTTTTACCTGCTCCAAAACCTGATCTTCCATTCTCGCGGCGCGCGTCCCGGCTCTTCTGGAATATTTGAAAACGTGCATCTCATAAAAATCAGCTTCCTGCACAAAGTGGCACGTCTCCTCAAACTCCTCCTCGGTTTCTCCGGGAAATCCCACAATCACATCCGTTGTGATCGCTGGGCGGTCAAATGCTTCCCGCAAAATGCGAAGCCCTTCCAGGTACTGCGCCGTATCGTAGTGGCGGTTCATACGCTTTAAGACGCTGTCACATCCGCTCTGAAGAGAGAGGTGAAAGTGCGGGCAGAGCTTTGGATTTTGCGCCAAAACTCGCGCAAACTCCGGCGTGATAATTCTCGGTTCTAACGAGCCGAGACGAATCCGCTCAATCCCGTCAATCGCGCTGATCTTCTCGATCAAATCCAAAAGCCAAGGGCGATACAGGCTTCCCGGACGCTCTGCATAGTCTCCAATCTGGCGCGCACCCTGAGGGTCTGCAAAGTCGAGTCCGTAAGAGCTCAGATGGATTCCGGTGAGCACCACCTCTTTGTAACCGGCATTTGCCAGGGAAGTGATCTCTTCCAAAACATCCTGCGCCGTTCTGGAGCGCACGCGTCCTCTGGCGTAGGGGATGATGCAATAGCTGCAAAATTGGTTGCAGCCATCCTGAATCTTGATGAACGCTCTCGTGCGCTCACCCGGTTTTTCCACGCGCAGCGTCTCGTACTCATCGGTGCAGGAAATGTCCTCCACATAGGCGACATTTGCCGTCCCGTCCTTAAAAAAGCCGTCCAGAATCTCTCCCAGCCGTCCTTTCTGGTTGTTGCCGACGATCACGTCCACCGCTCCGTCTGCTTTTAAGGTGTCGGCAGCGACCTGAACGTAGCACCCAGCAGCAACCACCACGGCGTTGGGATTGCGCTTTTTGGCGCGGTGAAGCATCTGACGGGACTTTCTGTCTGCGATGTTGGTCACGGAGCAGGTGTTGATGATGTAGACGTCCGCCTGCTCCTCAAACGGAACGATCTCATATCCCTTAGCCAGAAGCTGCTGCTCCATGGCCTCGGTCTCATATTCATTTACCTTGCAGCCAAGGTTGTGGAACGCTGCCTTCGGCATGGGAAACCTCCTAAATTCATAAAATTTTTTTCATGCAAACTCACTATTGACATTTAATGACTCCATCTGTACTATTAAAACAAGGCAGAGAAGGAAATTTCTTCCTGTCAAAACACGATATTCAAACCAATTCAAGGAGGGTTTCTCGTATGAAAACAGTTAGTATTTCGCTCAACTCCATCGACAAGGTAAAGTCTTTTGTAAATGATCTGTCCAAGTTCGATGTAGATTTTGACCTGGTGTCCGGCAGATATGTGATCGACGCAAAGTCCATCATGGGTATCTTCAGCCTGGATCTGTCCAAGCCCATCGACTTAAACATCCACGCAGAGGCTGGAATTGATGAAATCTTAAACACCCTGTCTCCCTACATCATTAAGTAAGGAATTGCTGGAATTTACAGGCTGTCCGGTTCGGGCAGCCTGTTTTTTGTGGATCGGACTGCGGCGGATTGGAAAAATGTCGCTTTGACGACTCGCCGCAGGCGGAGAATCCTGCAAGCAGGATTCTATGCGATTTTATCAGCCCTTGCACACGATCATTTCCATGGTATCCACCGCAGTCTTTACCATCTCGTCAATCTTCTCTTCCAGATGCTTCTCAGAACCGCGAATCACGTTCAGATTCGGTTTTGTCACCGGATGCTTTGCCACAAAGATGGTGCAGCAATCCTCGTAAGGCTGAATGGAAGTCTCAAACGTTCCGATCTTCTCGGACAGATCCACGATCTCCTGCTTGTCAAATCCGATCACCGGACGGAATACCGGCATCGTGCAGACATCGTTTGTCGCAGCCAGAGACTGCACGGTCTGGGACGCCACCTGTCCGATGCTCTCGCCCGTGATCAGCGCGATCGCGCCCGTCTTTTCTGCAATCATCTCGGCGATCCGCATCATGTAGCGGCGCATGATGATCGTCAATTCCTCGTGCGGGCATTTTTCATAAATATAGAGCTGAATATCGGTAAAATTCACCACATGAAGCGCGATGGGGCCGGAGTAGCGGGCAACCAGGTTCGCCAGATCCACCACCTTCTGCTTTGCGCGGTCGCTGGTGTATGGCGGCGCGTGGAAATAAACCGCGTCAATCTTTACTCCGCGCTTTGCGATCATGTAGCCTGCAACCGGGCTGTCGATTCCGCCGGATAAGAGCAGCATCGCACGTCCGTTCGTTCCAACAGGCATTCCACCGGGGCCGGGAATCACAAGAGAGAAAATGTTGATCTTCTTGCGAACCTCTACGCGCAGTCTCACCTGCGGGTTGTGTACGTCCACCTTCATCTCTGGGAAAGCTTCCAGCAGCACCTCGCCCAGATCGCGGTTGATCTGCTCGGAGCCGACCGGATAATTCTTGTCGCCTCTGCGGCTGTCCACCTTGAACGTGAAGTTCTTGTCAGGGTAAACCTGATCCACATACTCCACGATCACTTTCTTTAAGTTTTCGTAGTCGCGCTCCTCAATCTGTACCATCGGGCAAATGTCTGCGATACCAAAGACGCGCTTTAACGCCTCGATCGCGTCCTCGTACTCATAATCGCCCTCGGCGTTCACATAGATACGCCCGGACTCCTTTGTCACGACAAACTTTCCCTCCACACGGCGAAGCGCGATGTTGATCTGCTTGACCAGGGCGTCCTCGAACATATAGCGATTCTTGCCCTTTGTGCCGATCTCGGCATACTTAATCAAAAAGGATTGATATTTCATATAGTAAGTGTTCCTTTCATCGTCTGGAAAACAGTCTGAGCCGTCCCAGCAATTCTCCCAGAACCTGGATGCAGTAATCCACCTCATCCGGTTCGTTAAACATTCCAAAGCTAAAGCGCAAAGTGGAATCCAAGAGATCTCTCTTGATGCCGACTGCCTTTAACGTTCCGCTGATCGCGGGGTGATTGGAGGAGCAGGCAGAACCAGAAGAGACATAAATTCCTTTTTCTTCCAGTGCGTGCAAGAGTACCTCGCTTCGCACCCCGGCAAAACTCGCGCTCACAATCTGCGGAGCAGAGCCTTCTCCCTTTTTGCTGTTGACCGTGACGCCCGGAAGCGTCAAAAGCCCGTCAATCATCCGGTCTTTGAGCGCGTAAATCTTTGCAATCTTTTCTTTGTGGTTCTCGTAAATCTCCTGCGCCGCCGCGCCCAGTCCCGCGATTCCGGGGACATTCTCCGTTCCAGAACGCAGATCGCGCTGCTGACCTCCGCCGTACATCAGCGGATGAATCTTGACGCCGCTTCGGATGTATAGAAATCCCACGCCTTTTGGACCGTGAATCTTGTGCGCGCTGACCGATAAGAGATCAATCCCCATCTGTTTGGGGCGAATCACAAACTTTCCGTAAGCCTGAATCGCATCCACATGAAACAGCGTTTTGGGGTTCTTTTTATGTACGAGCTGACCGATCGCCTCCACTGGCTCCACTGCCCCGATCTCGTTGTTTACATACATGATCGAGACGAGAATCGTGTCCGGACGGATCACCTCCTCAAGCTCGGAAAGCGAGATGTGTCCCTCGCCGTCCACGCTCAGATACGTCACCTCAAATCCCTGTTCCTCCAAAAATGCCAGCGGATTGTGGACCGAGGCGTGTTCAATTCGGGTGGTGATGATGTGCATTCCCGCGCGCTTATTCGCCATCGCCGTTCCAATCAATGCCATGTTGTTGGACTCCGTTCCGCCTGAGGTAAATAAAATCTCCTTTGGCTCCACGCGAAGCGTCTTTGCCACTTGCTCTGTAGCGCGGCGCACAGATTGCTCCGCGTCCATTCCCTTCTTGTGCTTGGAAGAAGGATTGCCATAATCGCACGTCATCGTCTCAACGACAATGTCGCGAACGCTGTCAAAGACTCGCGTGGTGGCAGAATTGTCAAAATATACGTCCATGCTTCCTCCTTAAATTCCGCCTTCTAAGCGCAGCATCAGCGCGGAGAGCATCGCAGGTCCCGCCGTTTCCGTGCGAAGAATCCGCGCGCCAAGGCTGACCGGGATTACGCCTGCCTTCTTTGCAAGCTCGACTTCCGCGGAGTCAAAACCGCCTTCCGGACCGATAAAGACGGCGATGTTTTTTGCCGTAGCGGAAGAGGAAAATGCTTCCTTTGTCGCCTCCATGCCCCGCTCATTTTCGTAAGCGATCAAGCTCAGGTCAAAGTCCTTGCACTGCTCTACTGCCTTTGCAAAGGTGCACACGCCCTCGATTGTGGGAATCACGCCGCGCTTACTCTGCTTTGCCGCGCTCTCTGCGATCGCCTGCCAGCGGCGCAATTTGTTCTCCTCTTTCTTGGCGTCCAAGCGCACGACGGCATTTTTCGTCGCAACCGGAACAATCGCCCACGCGCCAAGCTCCACGGCTTTCTGAATGATCATCTCCATCTTGTCGCTCTTTGGAAGTCCCTGAAAGAGCCAGATCTTTGCCGGAAGTTCCCTCGTCTCCCTGCGCTCCACGATGCTTGCCGTCACCCGATCCTGCGAGAGTTCCGCTACCGCGCAAAGGTAATCATTACCCGCGCCGTCACTTAAAAGGATCTCCTCCCCGACGCGAAGGCGCAGCACATTTTTCATATGATTGACATCCGAACCCGTAACGACGATCTCACGCTCGCCCACGTTTTGCGGATCTACAAAAAAATGGTGCATGGCAATTTACCGCTTTCTGGCGGTGACGGAAACCCACTCGCCCTGATACGTCACTTCCACCACCTCAAAGGCAGGATTTGCGGCAAATGCGGCGCGCACTGCCTCCTCCTTTAAGTTGATGATGCCGGAGGTGATGAAGATTCCGCCCTGCTTTAAGTGCACGGGAACCTCGTCCACCAGCGGGATAATCACGTCCGCCAAGATGTTTGCGACAACCACGTCATACGCCTCAAAACCAGCCCACTTTTGCACACTCTCATCGTCGAGAATATTGCCCTGAAGCACCTCAAACTTTTCCTTGGAAATGCCGTTTGCCTCCAGGTTCTCGCCGACTGCCGTGATCGCGTTCTCATCGAGATCCGTGCCCTTAACTTCCTTTGCACCCAGCTTTAACGCCGTGATGCCAAGGATTCCGCTTCCCGTTCCCACATCAAGCAGACGCGTTTCGGGGGTAACGTACTTTTCCAGCTGGCGGATGCAAAGCTGCGTCGTCTCGTGCATTCCCGTTCCAAATGCCGTTCCGGGATCAATCTGCACCAGAAGTTTGTCCTTGTGCTCCTCCGGGATCTCCTCCCAGGTCGGCTTAATCAAAATGTGATCCACGGTAAAGGGCTTAAAATACTGCTTCCAGTTGTTGATCCAGTCCTTGTCCTCGGTCTCGGACTCCACGATCGCGCGCTCGCCCAGGTTCACAAAAGCGGACAGTTCGTCCAGTCCCTCGTTGACGCGCTCCAGCAGCTCCTTTACATCCGTGTCCTCATCCACATAAAAGCTCAACTTCGCAACGCCCGCATCCGGCGGAAGCTCCGGCAGAATGTCAATAAACATTCCCTTTGTCTCCGCCTCAGTCAGCGGCACATTGTCCTCGATCTGTACGCCCTCAATTCCGATGTCATCCAGCATACTGCTGACGAGATCCTCTGCCTCTGTGGTCGTGGTCAGAGTAAATTTTTTCCATTTCATATTGCATTTCCTCTCTGAATCGTTCTGTTTCTCACTGCTCATCACAACGCGCACCGCCTCAAGTTCGCGGCGCGCAATCCACATTATCTTAGCATAGAATCGGGGGACTGACAAGGGAGCGCGAAAAAAATGCTGCCCGCCATCTTGGCAAGCAGCACTCTTTTCTAAACAGATTTACTTTGTCCAGCTTCCGTCGCTTCCAATCCAGTACCCGTCCGGGGTCTTCTGATTGGCTGCCATGGAGCCGTCCGCGTTCAGGTAATACCAGCGGTCTTTGTACTGCACCCAGGTACTCTCTGCCATGGAGCCATCCGCGTTCAGGTAGTACCACTTATTGTTCAGCTGTACCCAACCGGTGAGCATATAGCCCTCCGCGTTAAAGTAATACCAACGTCCGTTGATCCGGCTCCAGCGCGCAGCGGGATACCCGCCGTTTGACAGCTGATACCACCAGCCCTTTGCGTCCTGTCTCCAGGTTCCGGCTTCATTCGCAACTGCATTCTGTGGACCAGTGTAGCTGTATCCGCCCAAAGAGCTCGTGCTGTTCTTTCGCACCCAAACCGTAAAGGTCGCGCTCTGATCCTGATACGTCACGGTGATAGTCTTTTCTCCTGCCTTTGTGAAACTGTCGCCAGAGATGGTGTAGTCCGTCACCTCAAGAGACGTTGCGTCCTCGTAGAATGCCGTCACAACGAGTCCCTCGGTGTCGAGTTTCTGTCCGACACGGTAGCTTGTGCGGTCGGGAAGCGCGGTGATCTCGATGTGCGTCAATGCCTTCTGCGGATCTTCCTTCTCCTGCTTCTTTCCTGCCATCACATACGTTCCAGTCTTTGTCGCGATAAACTCCACTCTGCCCTGAGCAAAGGTCGCAGGAACCTTCGTCAACTCGCCGTCTGTACTCACCAGATACAGGTCGTTCTCGCTCTTGGCGGCTCTTGCTCTTGCAAAAAGCTCCGCGGGAACTTCCATACTTACTTTTACAGGAATTTCCAGTGCCTTCTCCTCGTCATTGACAAGTACAGTAAGACTCATTCCGACGAGCGGGCGGTCTTCCAGCTCTTCCTTGATCTCCTGCGTCAAGTCTGCCTTTGTCACATGGACATCGACTTCCTTTGCGAGAGCATCCTTTGCCCCGTCTGCCGCCAGTGCCGCGCCGGCAACGCTCATATTCTCAGTCAAAGCGGCATTTCCCGTAATCTTCACACGGACATTGGCAAATGCCTGCGTAAAGTACGATTCCACCTGCTCAATCGACTGCATCACGGTATCAGAGATGGTCTCCTCTGCCTCGCACAGTTCCAGTCCGGCAAGTTTCTCTCTTGCATCCTCGGCAGCGTTCTTTAACTCTTCCTCGGTGCGGAACTTCTTGTCCGATCCCTCAAAGATCTCCTCTGCCTCTTTCTTTGCAAGCTCTGCCCTCTCGTCCGTCACCTTCATCCGGTCATTCGTCACCGTTACGTTAAAGTGCGCCTCAAACGTCTTCTGCGCTCCGTCCTCACCGATTCCCGTGTTGGAAACGGTCACGGTGTACGTTCCTGCCTCGTCAAAGTCGTCTGTTTCCACCTCATACGCATCGTCTGCAAGCTCCTCGGTGTAGGTTCGCACCGCATTGCTCGCACTCGCCTTCATCACGCGAAGCACCTGCATCTTGTCGGTATCCAGCTCCTCGCCTACCTCGTAGACCGTCTTTTGGGGCTTTCTTCCAATCACCAGTGCATCCTGATAGTAGTCGTCCGCGCGCTCAATCACGGTCACGTCCACGGTGTCGGTCAGCTCTCTGTCCTCACCGTCTGCGTCCATTCCCAGGTAGCGCACCGTCACTTTCTGATCTCCCGGCTCGGAGAAATCGTACTCGTACTCGCAGCTTGACTCGTCGAGAACCTCGGCTCTTGCCGGTGCTGCATTGCTTGGGCTTGCCTCACGCAGCAGACGAATCTCCATTCCAGTCGGGTCAAATTCCTCGCCCGCCTCGTAGACCGTCTTTTCCGGCTCTTTCACCACGCGGATCGCCGAATCTGCCAGCGCGTCGGGATCGTAGACATTGACTTTGAACTTCGCGGTGACTTCATTTCCCTCCTCGTCCGTGTAGCGGATCACCACTTTCTGGCGTCCAACTTCACTGGAGTCAAATGCTTCCACCTCGTACTCGTCGCTCGTCAGCTCTCTCGTGCTTCCATCCTGAAACGTTGCGACAACCACAAGTCCTTCCAGATCCAGCTCCTCTCCAAGCTCATAGACGGTCTTGATCGGCTCTTGTGCAATCTCAATCTTCTTGACCGGCCAAACCTTGTCCGCCGTCTTGTTGACTGCCAGCCAGCTGATGACAGGATCGCTGTTTCCTGTCTTCTTGACATGGAACGTAACCACCTGATCCGTCGGGATCGTGACTTCGGTCTTGGGATCTAAGCGGTAGTTTTTCGGCTCGCTGATGGTGATCGTTCCAAGCGATACGCTCTGCTCTTCGCCATCCTCGTTCTCAAAGGTCACATACGCCTCCATGGGTCTTGTGACGTACCACCACTCGTAATAACCGCTCGTAAACTCATACGTTCCGGCTTCTAACGGCAGCTTGTAGACGATCTCTTTGTCTTTCTTTGCATACCAGCCGCGCTCGTAGATGTCGTCCGTATCCTGGCGCATTCCGCCCAGAGCCTCTGCCTCATCATAGCCCCAGCTTCCCTCTTCGTAGAGCTGGTCGGGCGCATCATTTTCCAGATCTGCCGCCTCGCTGACGCGCTCGTAGTAGCTGGAAGTCGCCTGATCCGTCACGCCTGCGTCAATAAAGTACTTCAGATTCTTCGCAATCACGTCGATTGTCGCCACAACCGGGATATTTTCCTGCGTCTTTCCGGTCACTTTCACCGTCGTCCAGGGCTGTGCAAAGTCCTCGGCATCCATTTCTTTCCAGGTAACTTCCTGCTCCTCGCCGTTGACAAGCACGGTTTCGGGAAGCTGCGGAACTTCCTCTGCCTCGGTCGCCAGAGCGGGATTTTCCACCTCAAAACTCTCAGAAACTGCCAGCCAGCTAATCAGGTGAATCTTGGTGTTTGTCGCCTTCACCACAAACTCAATCGTCTGCGCCGTGGGAATCTCAACCGCCTCGCTTGTCACAACCTTGTTGTTGTCAGACGCGCTGACGGTGATCGTTCCAAGCGATTGTTCTACTGTCTTTCCGTCTGCATCCGTGTAGCGAACCGCCAAATCGCCGGAGTGCGTCTCGCTCCAATAAGCCTGCGCGCCCACACTGAACTGCCAGCTTCCGGCTGCAACGGGGAGCTTATATACAATCTCCGTCTTATTGTTGTAGTCCACATACAGACCCGTGTCAAAGATTCCCGACTCGTAGGACGCTCCGCCCTTGATCGTCACTTTATCGGAAGGCACATAGCCCCAGGAACCTTCGGTGTAAACCTGATCCGCGCGGTCATTTTCCAGATCAATGGAAGAAGCGATGATGTCGTATGCCTCGGAGTATCCTGCCTCCCCGTTTCCGTTTGTCACCTGCGCGGTTCCGCTGTCGATAAATTGCTTTAAGCCAAACGGAACGACGATCACTTTCGTGGAAAATGTCTTGTCCACGCCTTCCACGCTTCCGGTCACAGTCACCGTCTGCCAGGTCGTGTCAAAGTCTTCCTCGCTCACATCCCAGGTGATCTCCTTCTCCTCAACCTGCCCGGCGGCATTCGTCACCTTGGCAGTCTTTGGAAGGTCAGGCATCGTGCTCTGGTAAGTCGCCATGGGCTTTACGTCCACGGAAACGTCCACAATGGTATCCGAGGGAACGATCGCCTCCAGCGCGTTCTTCAGATCCAGTGCAGACAGATCAACGCTCTTTTGGTCAGCCGCCTCTGCCAGAACCGCACGGCTCGCCTCAATCTGCGCCTCCAGCGCGTCAATCAAGCTCTGCGGATACGCTTCGGGGTCAAACTCCATCTGGGAGATCGTCTCAATCAGGCGACTCAGTTCCTCGGTATTGACGGGGTAATTGCCCTCGTCCGCCTGTGCAAACAGGTTGATGCCGTCCACAGTCAGCGTTCCGGACTGTACACTCACCTTCACCTCGTGGCTTCCGTCGCCAAGATCTTCATTCCAATAAGAAGTTTCGCGATTTCCTGCCTGCTTGGTGGAAATGTTATCGGCAACCACATTTCCGTCCACCTCGACCTGAATCTTTGCAGAGCCGGAAGCTCCCAGAATGTCGAATCCAACGCCGTCCGGAATCGTAAACTCCACGCTGCTTCCAGCAGGCATATCGGTCAAAGTACGGTTGTAATGTGCGTATACCTGGTTGAGCTTATGATTCACATTTCCCGTAAAGGTCAATTCCTCATCCGTGTCATCGAGCTTCTCATCGGCATACGCCGCCTTGCCCTCGATCGGAAGTACTTCCAGGTTATCAAATTGCGTGTTCCAGAAACCGCTCATCAAGGTCACGCGCCCCGTTGCCGCAATGCTCGCCTCGTCGGTGAAAGTCGAGATTTCTTCTCCATCTAAGTAGAGCGTGATCACATTTTCATCCGCCTCAAGCTGTAACTTGTGCCAGTCATTTGCGTCAAAATCCGCAATCGTGCCGGACTTCTTCACGGTGTTGTAGCGCAAAAGCTCCCACTTTCCGCTCTCGTAAATCTTTGCGCGGTACGCTGCGCCGCTGGAGTGTACCAACTCTCTCACGCCGAGCACAGCAAAGTTGCTTCCGTAACCGTCAGAGCTGGTATCGAGCTTAAAGTCCACGCCTGCCGTGTAGTTTGCCCAGCGGTGATCGCCAAGAACGGTCCAGGGCGTTCCCGTCGTCTGACTGCTCTCATCGCTTCCACTGCCCCAGGGATTCCAGTTGTAGGGACGATTCTCATCGTTGATGACCTGCGTCAGCGCGTATCCGCCGTCCTTTGCAGGCTCTACCTCAAACGCACCTTCCAGATCCGTGGAGAACAGCGGAGTGCCGCCACGCTCCTCCACAAAGGAATCGTCGTAGTTGTAGTCGTCACGATACGGAAGCGACAGTACTTCCCGCTCCATGCCGCTGTCATTCTGTCCGCTCTCGTACTCTGTTCCGCGGTCAGTCAAGCTCGTCAGCGTCACAATGGTGTATGGTTTTACCGTCAGGTTGATGTAACGATCGCCGTTTGCATCGACAAGCGGCTTCTGCTCGGAGACAACCTTCTGGAACCAGTTCGCGTCATACGCCTCACCGTCTTTTGGCCCAGCCGTCTCCCAGACATTGTAAGCAGCGTCTTTTGTCTTCAAATTCTTTAAGTTCAGACGGTACACGCGCTCCTCTGCGGTGTTGTTTGCAAAGATCACGGAGTAGTCGTCCGTATCCGGATCTTTTAACGCCAACCGGGTGTCCGTGGATGTTCCCGCGGTAATATCTCCATCTCCCGTCTTTCCGTCGGAGAAGCAGGCTTCTTCCAGATATTGCCAATCATTGTCCGCAAACTCCATGAAATGCTGCACCATCTGGATACCGCCATCCGCCTCAAAGTAGCCTGACCACGGGTCAAACGCACCGATCAGCTGCTTGGGGCTGTACGCGCTTCCCTCGTAGAACGCACCGATCGCCGGCTGGAACAGAAGTTCCGTCATATGGTTCGCATATCCCTTGTCGTTCTTGTAGGCGTATGCTGCGATGAAACGCTCTGCCAGAGAGATAATACTTGCAGAACCGCCCAATCCACCAAGATCCGGGTCTACATTTGCACGGTAATTCGCGTTAATCATGGGAGCGATGGACTCGCCGTACCAGATCTCTTTTCCGTACTCTTCATTCAATTTTTTGAGGTTCTCGCTTCCAGACCATACCTCATAGTGATCGGAGATCACATCCACCAAGTCGCGCAGCTCGGAGTCTTTCATCAAGTAATTTACCGTGGTGTCCATTCCGCGGTACAGATCTGCCGCCACGATCTTGATGTCGCGGTAGTCAAACGCGCCCACGCCATTTTCCCCGTCCTCGTCAAACCGCTTCGCGCAATACTTGATCCAGGCAAAGTCGTCATCGTAATCTTTGCGCCGCTCGTTCTGTCCGGGGCTGACTTCGGTGATCTTTAAGCCATACGTCTCGTAGGCAGCGTCGATCGTCTTGCGAAACCACTGGTATCTCGCCTCGTAGCGGGGATTCTCAGCGTCCTCGTATCCCAATCCTTCCTGCGTCCACTTCGGCTCGCCCCAGCGAAGCAGCTCCACACTGATGTCCGGGTTGATGCTCTTTGCGTCCGCCGCAAACTGGAATCCGGCTCCGCGTCTTACGTTCGGCTCTTCGTCAGGGGAACGCATGGTGGCTGGCTCTGTTCCGGAGGAAGAGTTGACGTCCGCGCCCATCTCGATCTTGACGTGGTTTAATCCTGCCCCGCCTTCTTTGTCAAAGAGCAGGTGCATCATTTTCCAATATTCATCCGGATGAAGTGCCTTGTAGTCCAGCAACAGTCTGGACGTGTTGTTGCAGGTCACGGAGCCGAAACCGCCGAAGGTGTTGACGGGATCAACTTTCTCACCGTCCAGCGTCACCTCGATCTGGTCGCCTTTTGGAAGCTCCTCATCCACCTTCATAATCGTAAAGCCGGAGAGCACGGCGTCGGAACCTGTGCCTGACTTTTTGGAAAATGACAGCGTGACGTCCTGCGCCTCATCGAGTGTAAAGCTACCCGCAAGAACCTTGGTATCGTTCTGATTGCCCAGCGTGGCATTTGCCAATTTGACGGTCTGTGTCGCTCCGTCCTCGTCCACATAGGTGACGTTCATGTCCACGCTTCTGGAGTAACCTCCCCACCACTCGGCGATGCTTCCGGCAGCCGTGTACGTTCCTTCATCCAGCGCAAGTTTGTAGGAAATGCTCTTATTGTTTTTTGCATAGTAGCCTGTCTCGTTCTTTGTCTTTGCCAAGGCAGCAACCTTGTCCTTCGCACTCATATCACTGCTCAGGCTGGATGTGTAACCCCACTCTCCGTCCGTGTACGCCTGGTCGGGCGTCTCGTTTTTCAAGTCGTCGGTGTCACCATTTTCCAGGAAACGCTGGTAATCCGCGGAGTCCTCCGGGTCTTTTACGTTGCTGTCTACCAGATAGACCACGGAGTCCGGGGCTGCAATGACGCTTGCCTCCACTTTCTGGTGATTCTCCTCGATCGTTCCGACCACGCTGACCACGCTTCCCGCATCGTAAAAGCTGCCGGACTTCACTTCCCAGGAAATGTTTTTGGGCGTCTGGATTGCCGCCCCAACCTCCACACAGTTGACGATGGACGGAAGGTCTTCCAGGGAAGCCGCCGCTTCCGGAATCTCACCTTCCTGCACCTCATACTGTGTTGCCGCATAGCTGACCATTCCTGCACCAGCAGGCATCCCGGAAACCGCCATCGCGGTACTGAGTGCCAGACTGAGCACCTGTTTGCCTCGTTTCTGCAACATACTCGTTCCTCTCCTTCATATTTTGTGCATTTTACTGCGCCTTACCTGCATTCTAGTGGATCTTTTATGGGATTTGAATGTATTTTTATGAGAAGGAGCTGTCGTTTTTCTGCTTTTTGAGGCAGGATTTTGGGAATTGATTTGGGAAATTTTAGAAAAATGTAATTTTTTATGGTGGGAATGTCAAATCCATCGAAAGTGGGGGGGACACTCCCATATGAATCAAATCACCTTTTCAAAAAAGAGGAAGCACAAG
>Cebus_capucinus_imitator_PRJNA485217_SSR049__coassemble_1316_pt1 | contig 23408 bp, 23 predicted proteins | sample Cebus_capucinus_imitator_PRJNA485217_SSR049__metabat2_low_PE_019 | metagenome-assembled genome bin Cebus_capucinus_imitator_PRJNA485217_SSR049
GTCCCGTCATGCGCACATGAAACGCCTCGGTCTCAAATCCCTGTTCCCCTAAGAAGAAAGACTCCGGGCGCACGCCCATACGGTAATGACCGTTTGGAACTGCCTTTGCCATCTCCCCACGAGCACGAAGCAGCTTGCCGTTTAAAAGCACGCCCTGATCCGTCACTTCGCCCTCGAACATATTGATCTGGGGCATTCCAAGGAAGTTGGCCACAAACTCATTGACTGGATTCAGGTACATTTCCTGCGGACGCTCGTATTGCTGTAAAACGCCTCGATCAATCACGGCAATGCGATCGGAGATGCTCATCGCCTCTTCCTGGTCGTGGGTCACGAACAAGGTGGTGATCTTTACTTCCTGCTGAATTCGACGAATTTCCTCTCGCGTCTCCACGCGTAGCTTGGCGTCGAGGTTGGAGAGCGGCTCGTCCAAAAGCAATACCTGCGGCTTTTTGACGAGTGCGCGGGCGATCGCAACGCGCTGCTGCTGTCCGCCAGAGAGTGCCTTTGGCTTACGGTTTAAGAGATTCTCCAGATGAACCACTGCCGCCATCTCCTCGGCGCGCCGCTTTGCCTCTGCCTTTGGCACTTTGCGGTTGATTAACGGGAACATGATATTGTCCAACACTGTCATATGTGGATAGAGCGCGTAGTTCTGGAATACCAGACCGATCTCACGATCCTCCGGCGCGATCTTTGTCACGTCCGTACCTCCGAATAAGATCTTACCGGAGCTTGGCTCCGTCAATCCGGAAAGCATAAAAAGTGTTGTGGATTTGCCGCAGCCGGACGGGCCTAAGAGTCCTACCAGCTCTCCGTCTGCAACTTCCAGACTCAAAGAATCCACTGCCTTAAAATCACCGTATTGTTTTGTCAATTCTTGAATGGAAATGTTCATAATATCCCTTTCTTCGATAACCCGTTTTTCCTCTGTTCTCTTACCAGATCACTTCAAAGTCACTGTTTGTGATCGTTCCCACCGGAGAATGTTTCCGGATAAAGTCCGCGATCAACTGCGGCATCTCATCCGTCCCTCTCCAAACCACCGGGCATTTGCCAATGGCTTCATATCCGCCCGTTCCCGTGGAACGGTAATCGCTGGCAATCAGGCGGTACTTCTTGTCTCCAAGCGGCGTTCCATCTAAGAGCGTCAGCTCCACCACACGCTGTCCCAGCGGTTTTCTCAAGTCGAACACATAGTGAAGTCCCGCATAGAAGTCGTAATTATAATGCTCAATCTTGGGCTTTAAGAACCGCTCCGATACAACCGGTTGACCGTCCGCCAGGTCAAAGTAGGAGGCGCAGCGTTCCAGAGCTGTCCGGATCACCGTCTCGTCCACTTCCACCATCACCAGCGTGTTGGAGAACAGATACGCGCTGCACACGTCGCGCATGGTGACGCGCTCACCAAATCCCGCCGGAGTGTTTGCAAGGCTGGTGCAGGAAAAATCCGCTCCGGACGAATCCAGCTGAACCTGATTAAAGAGACTCACCAGCTGCGTCCCGTGGCAGGCAAGTTCGATCTTGTCCTCAATCGCCGGGATTGCTTTTGCAAAAGAGCCGATGGGCTGGTCAAGCCACTGCTGCACAGCGTATTCAACCGGAAGCAGCTTCTCGTACACCGGTCGGACGCTCTCTGCGATTTCTGCACTCTTTACGCTCTCCAGATAAGAGTGAATCTCACATTTTCCCGCTTCCTCTTCCAGATGAATCTTGATATATCGGGCAGCGTTTGCCGGAGGCTGTACGGCATGTGTGTTCGCAATCACAGCCTGCGCCACAGCCATATGCTGATGTCCCGTAAGGAGCAGGTTAAAGTCGAGCGTTCTTGCAATCTTGCATGCAAGGTTTTCCGTGGTCTGCGAGAGCAGTTCTCCCGTTGTCAGATCCTCCTCAAAACCGCCGTGGTAGATACAAACCGTCACATCGCAGAGCGGGCGCATCGTCTCCAATGCCTTTTTTAGTGCCGCAATCGGCTCATTGACGCGCAGTTCGCTCAAATGCTCTTTCTGCTCCCAGACATTGACGTACTCCGTCACAGCCCCGGTGATTCCCACCCTGAGACCATTTTCCAGAGTATGCACCGTCCAGGGAACAAACGAGAGCTCCCCGCGCAGATCCTCGACATTTGCACAGACGCACGTCGCCTTCATCGCGCGCAGATAGTCGCGGATCGGATCGTACCCGTGATTGAAATCGTGATTGCCCAGCGTAAAGTAATCACAGCCCATCGCGCCAAATGCCTCTGCCACCGGATGCGCGTCAAATTCTTCTTTGTGCGAGAGATAATATTGAATCATCGGAGTTCCCTGAAGGCTGTCGCCTCCGTCCAGAACCAGCATATTCTCTCCCTTTGGTTCCTGTGAGGCAATACACAAAAGCCCCGAAGCCTCGGCCGTATTCGCCGCATAGTTGACCGGAAAAACGTGACCATGCGTGTCCGAGGTAAATACAATGTCTAGTGTCTTTTTCATGCTGTGTCTCCAATTTTCATTCTTGTGGGGACAAGAACCGTCACCGCCTGTTCTCTTTTTCGGACGATTCGCCCAATCAGAAGATCCATCGCGTTTTCCCACACATAGTCCGGGAACATCTCAATGCAAGTCGCGTTCCACTTGCTGTGAAGCGTTAAAATGTCGCGATAAAAGACGGTCGCCACATCCTCCGGGACGCGAATCCCAAGGTCGCAAAACGCCTCCATCGCACCTTCTGCAACTTCATCACTTCCAAGAACGATTGCGCGCGCCAGATTCTTCTCGCGAACCATCTGCTGTGCAAGCGTGTATCCGCTCTCCCGGCTCAAATCTCCCACCTTAAAATATCGCTCCTCATACACTCCCCTGCGCTTTAGAGCTGTCCGAAAACTTGCCAGCCTGCGCGCTCCGATCAGGGCGTTTGCGTCCCGGTGCAGACCGCCGATATAGCCCACGGAAGCATACTGTTTCTGATCCATCAGGTAGCTAACCAGATCTTCCACTCCCTGGTCAAAATCCACCTTCACTTGATCGTTCTCGTATCCTTCCTGATCGGAATTAACAAAGACCAGATTGGGGGAAAGTGCCTGCAAGAAGTTGATGTCGCTTCGTTCAAATCGACCAAACGCCATGATTCCGTCCACTTCCTGATTCAATTCCCGATTCAGGCGCACAAACTGCGCCTCGTGCATCTCGTCCAGTTGATCGTGCATCCCAGCCATTGTATAGAGCTGAATGTTCTCCTGACCTGCCCGGATGATCTGCCAGTCCGCAATCCCAATCAGCAGCTGTTTTTTCTCCAACGCGGCCTTCCTCTGCCTGGGTGAGCGATAATCCAGCTTCCTTGCAGCTTCAAAAATCTTCAGACGAACCTCGGGTGTCACAGCGATTGCCTTATCTCGGTTTAAGACTCTGGAAACCGTTGTCATTGAGACATTTGCCATCGCCGCCACATCTTTGATCGTCGCCATCTGTTTTCCCCCTCTCCGATCTTGTGTTGCGATTTCATCTCGATTATAACAGGAATCTCTCAATCTGCAAGATATTTTACTAAAGTTTTACTAAAAATTTTCATAAGATAACCTCACAATTTTTGTTCTCCAGAAATGCTCCGGTTCACGCACAACGCACCGTATCCCACCATCGGATTTGGATACCTATTTAATCCCGGAAACGGGCGCGCGCCGCGAATCAGGTAGGCTTTTAGCTTTTCCCCATAGAGGTAGGGGTCATTTCCCCGCACCATCCCCCACTCCATCAAAAGGGACGCCGCCCCGCTGACAAAGGGCGTTGCAAACGACGTTCCGGTAAATGTTTCGTAACCGCCTCCTGCACGCGGTGCGACAATTCCAACTCCCGGTGCGACTAGATCCGGCTTTGGACTTCCCCCTCTTCGCAAAAATCCTCTGCCGGAAAAGTCCGCATATGCTTGAAAGGCGTCGTCATATGCCCCGACTGAGATGATATGGGCTGCGGTGGAAGGAATAGTGAGTGTGGTATCCGGTTTGGAAGCGAGAAACCGGGTATCCGCACTCAGAATGCTCTGTACAGGAAGCCACAGATCGTACTGCCCCGTCACCAGCCGAATCGGGCGAAGAAGAATCTCCCAAATCCCGCTCTCCACATACGTTTCCCGCCCCAGAAAGTCCAGATAGATCTCCTGGGAAATGCTGTAAGGGCTTGGCGTTCCGTAATAGGCAAGCACTTTCGTTCCGCCAAGAACCAAGGTCTGACTTCCCGGTGTTTTGCGAAACGGGCCGCTGCTCTCACCGGACGGGGCAATGAGGCTTACCTCAAATTCGTCCGCATACGACTTCCAAAGCTGCACGCCAAATCCCGTCTGGTACGCTCCAACGGAAAGTTCCACCCGCGTCTCTTCACCAGCACGGAGCACGCCCGACGTATGCCCCGCGCCGCTTCCCTCATTTCCCGTTCCCACCACGATCGCCACGCGCCCGATATTGGACACATCATCCAGATACGTCTCCAAAAGACTGCTGCCATCGTGCGAGCCGTAAGTGTTTCCAAAGCTCAAATTGATCGCAGTCGGAATCCCAAGTGCCATCGCCTCTCGCACTACACCGTCCACCCCACGCATCAACTGCGTAGTTCCAAAAAATCCCTGCGATCCGAAATTCCCAAGCCGCACCACAAACAGATCGCTCTCCCACGCCACACCGCGGTAACGCTCTCCGCCTGCCCTGCCATTTCCCGCCGCAATCCCGGCAACCGCCGTTCCGTGCCCGCTCACGTCCACGCTGTTCACAAGCGCGAGTCCTGCTTCGCGGCTTCCTGCCCGCAACGCCGCGTTGATCTCCTCTCTTGTGTAGACGCGCCCACTCGGCTGATCCCAAAGTTTTAAGATCCGGCTTGTGCCGTCCGCATTTTGAAAATCGGGATGAAAGTAGTCGATTCCGGAGTCGATGATTGCAACTGCCGTCCCGCGCCCGGAGAGCGCGCCATTTCCCGTTTGAAGCTGAGATAGGCAAGAAGCTGCCTTCGCCGCAAACGCAGCAAAGTACAGCCTCTTTGGTTTCTCAATATAAGTGATTTGCACAAGTCGCGCCAACTGTGCGATCGTTTCCTGCGGCGCGGTGAGAATGGCATATCCTGCCAAAAGTGGTTCTACCCGCACGCCAAGCTTCAAAAGCGGTGACAAATCGCCCGCATAGCGCGCAATCAATTCCCATGTCTCTTCCTTTGAATTGTACCCAACCCGAAGGTTTGGGGACTGTTCCCGCTCATCCGGCGTTGCCTCCAATGCCAGATTCAAAAGGTTTTCTAGTTTTTGATTCTCCACAAAGAACCGCCCGGTGTTTTTCTAAAGTGTATGACTATGCAGTTGGAAAAACAACTTGCGCCTGCATTTGCGCCAAAACGCAAAGTTCAGCTGCCTTGAGCGCGTGTTCCTGCGTCATCGCATTCTCGGTGCGGTGGATGCAATCAAGAATCAGCTGCCCAAAGAAGGGATACCCCACTTTTCCGTGGACGTTGAGAAAATGTTCCCCGTCTTTGTCTACCCAAAAGACATTGTCGCTTTGCGGGCTTTTTGCCACGTCCACGAACTTGCGAAGCTCGATGTAGCCCTCAGTTCCAAGAAGGAAGGTGCGCCCGTCTCCCCAGGTCGAAAGCCCGTCCGGCGTCAGCCAATCCACACGAAAGTATCCAGTCGCACCGTTATCTGCAATCAAGGTTGCATCCCCGAAGTCGTCTAATTGTGGATATTCCGGGTGTGCGTAATTGCCAATCTTGCTGTTTGCCACCACGGCGTCCTTTGCCCCGGTAAAAAAGAGGAATTGCTCGATCTGGTGACTTCCGATGTCGCAGAGAATCCCGCCGTACTTGTCCTTTTGGAAGAACCAATCGGCGCGGGAAGCCGGGTTTAGGCGGTGCGGTCCCATTCCGAGTACCTGAATCACCTTGCCGATTGCCCCGCGCTTTACCAATTCGCCCGCGTACACCGCGCTCTCCACATGGAGTCGCTCACTGTAATTGACCATGTACTTGCGCCCGGTTTCTCTGATCGCGCGCCGCACCTCATCCAGCTGTTCCAACGTTGTAAGCGGTGCTTTGTCCACAAAGTAATCTTTTCCAGCCCGCATCACGCGAACGCCAAGAGCGGCGCGCGCGCTCGTCACACAGGCAGCCGCCACCAGGCAGACTTGCGGATCATTTAAGATTGTCTCTTCGCTCTCTGCCGCCTGAACCTTTTCCTGTGGATAAGCTCTCAAAAATGCGTTCACTTTTTCGGGATCCGGGTCATACACCCATTTGAGCGACGCCCCAGCCGCAATCAGACCGTTCGCCATCCCGTAGATGTGCCCGTGGTCAAGCCCGATCGCCGCAATCACAAACTCGCCTTTTTGTACGACTGCTCCCGGCCTTTCCCAGTTATTCATACGTTCCCTTTGCTTTCAGCTTCGCATCCTCCATCATCACCTTTCCCTTTGCGATGACGGTATCGAGCGTAAAGTCGGGACGGATCAGGAGAAGATCGGCGTCGCTTCCGCTTGCAACACAGCCCTTTTTGGGATACAGCTCCAACGCCTTTGCCACGTTGCTCGTAAAGAAGGGCAATGCCTCGGAAAAATCCATCTCGCCCACGGTGAGCAGATTCACCAGCTGCTCGTACATACACGCCACGTCCGTGACGCCCATCTGCACGAGATTTCCGGACGCATCGTAGTTTGACCAGCTTCCCTGCCCGTCAGAACTGAAAGTCAGATGATCCATCGGCACGCCCAGTTTTTTTGCCTCACGCAAAATCCCCGGCATCAATTCCGGCTGTTCCGGCTCGCAGGTGATGTCCATGTATCCGCCCAACTTTGCCAGCTTAAATCCTTCCAGCGTCAGCTCTCTCGTGCGCGTGGTGTGCGTTGGATGGAAAATTTTGGCAGGAATATCCGTGGTCTTGAGTGCCTCAAAGACGAGATCGAGCTTTCCTTCGCCATCTCCCATATGAAGCGTGATAAATCCCGGCTTTCCGCTGATCATCCCGGCAACCCGCGTGTCGCTCGCCAGGCGAATCAATTCCGCCAGCGTCACATTCGGGGAGCGGTGGTCGGAAAGCGCCAATTTTAAGCCAAGCGTTTCCTGGATAAAAGCGATGTCCTTCTTGACGCTTCCAGTGATCGTCGGGGAGGGAAGCCCGTAAGCTCCACAGAGGTTGTAGGCAGTGATTCCTTCCTCGTTTAACGCCTTTGTCTTTGCCAGAAGATCTTCCACCGTGCGGCTCATGTCATCCGTTCCCAAAAGTCCGACCACGGTTGTGATTCCCGCCTTTAAGATTGCGGAGAGCATAATTTCCGGCGTTCTCGTGTGAAAACTGCCCTCTCCGCCGCCTCCGATGATGTGTTCGTGCTGGTCGATGAGTCCCGGAGTGAGGAATTTCCCCTCCGCCTCAATCACCGTACAGCCCATCGGCGCCTCAATATGATCTGCCATTGCCTCAATCGTACTTCCTGCCACCAAAACGTCCATCACACCAAGACACTCCGGTGCGTAGACCTTTGCCTGTCTGATCAGAATCATCGCCATTCTCCTTTAACGCTTTACTTTAAGAATCCATTTACAATCTGTGCTTCCGCCTCTTCCTCGGTCAGTCCCAGGGTCATCAATTTGATGATCTGCTCACCTGCGATCTTTCCGATGGCTGCCTCGTGAATCAACGCCGCGTCGATGGAGTTTGCCGTCAGACCGGGAACTGCCACGATCTTTGCCTCGTCCATGATGATCGCGTCGCACTCGGAGTGACCGGTGCAGCGGGCATTTCCGTTGATTACGGAGCGGAAGGTCTGAACGGAGGTATCCTTTGCAACGGAACGGCTCACCAGATCGGTGCTGGAACCATCGCCGTTTAAGTCGATCTCGTAGACGCTGACCGCGTTCTGGTCGCCGTGTGTCATCAAGCGTTCCCGAACGATCAGCTTTGCATTTTCCTCAAGCGTCGCTCTCGTCACGCGCTCCGTGGAATCCACGCCCTTAATCTGCACCATCTCCATCTCCATCGAGCTGTTCTTCCCAAGACAGACCTCGGTGACGGGGTTTAAGATGCGCTTTCCGTTGCCATCTCCCTCTCCGTAGTGCTTCTCCACATAGCGGACGTGGGAATTTTCCCCAATATAGAATCGGTGAATGCCGTCGTGCTCCGCATCCTGGTCACCGCAGCTGTGGATTCCGCACCCTGCCACGATCACCACGTCGCAATCCTTACCCACATAGAAATCGTTGTATACGAGGTCTTTGAGTCCCGCCTCGCTCACCACAACCGGGATGTGAACGCTCTCGCGCACCGTGCCGTCCTTGATGCGAATGTCAATGCCGCTGACATCCGTCTTTCCGGTGATCTCAATGTTTGCCGTGGAGGCGCGTCCTGCCATCTTTCCGTTTGCGCGGATGTTGTAAGCTCCTTCCGGAACGCCGTGCAGGTCTGCAACCTCTGCCAATATTCTCTCCTGAATCTTATCCATCGCTGTCTTTTCCCCCTATCTCATCTCAAATCGGCTGCACGCATCCACTGCGGCGGATGTGCCAAGAATCTTTGGCAAAATCTCATCTCTTGTCCCGTGATCCGTAATCTTTCCGTCTGCAATCACCACGATCTCGTCCGCAATGTTGAGAATGCGTTCTTGATGGGAAATGATGAGGATGGAACCTTTCGTGTTCTTTCTCATACGCTCAAACACCTGAATCAGGTTTTGGAAGCTCCACAGGTCGATTCCTGCCTCCGGCTCATCGAACACAGAGAGCTTGGACGCTCTGGCGAGAACGGTTGCAATCTCAATTCGCTTTAACTCTCCGCCGGAAAGGCTTGCATTGACCTCACGGTTGATGTAATCTTTCGCGCACAGTCCCACCTCGGAGAGGTATTGACAGGCATCTGCCACCGAGAGTTTCTGTTTTGCCGCAAGACGAATCAAGTCAAGCACTTCCATCCCCTTAAAACGCACCGGCTGCTGGAAGGCGAAGCTGATTCCCAGATTGGCACGCTCCGTCACGCTCAGATTTGTGATGTCCTGCCCGTCAAACAGAATCCGTCCGCGATCCGGACGCTCGATTCCCATAATCAACTTTGCTGTGGTCGATTTTCCGCCGCCGTTTGGGCCCGTCACAACCACAAACTTTCCGTCTCCAATCGTCAGATTCAGATCTTTCAAAATCTCTTTTTCCCCTTTTTCGTCCCGGACGCCAAAGGAGAGGTGTTCCAATGTCAGCATACCCCTGTCCTCTCTTTGTTTTTTGATGTTTCATAGGACATAATTTCCTATGTACTAAAAAAGCCCCGGTAAAAAACCGGGGCCTTTCTGTCATGCAGAAGAAGGGAGTCGAACCCTCAAGGTATTGCTACCACACGGACCTGAACCGTGCGCGTCTGCCAATTCCGCCACTTCTGCATTTCGCCGCTCGCTCTCGCGAACAACAAAGATATTCTACTACAAACGGCGAATTTTGTCAACTATTTTTTCCGGCTTTTTGAAAAAACTTTTACCCAAAGATGGAGTTCTCTTTGATGTCGAGTTTTTTACACCACGCTCTCAAGACATTTTCCTGATAATGGGAAATGTGAAAGTCCTCCAGCGTATAGTCTAACGGCAAGTCCGTGCGAATCACAGCAAGTTCTTTGGAGAGTTTTGCAAGCTCCTCGGCACTTGGCTTCCCATCTTCTCCCGGTTTGGTGAGTGCCTTGTAGGGCGAACGGCTGATTCCAAGTGTGTTTTTCCAATACTCCTGAAGCTCTTTTAATGCCTTTTTGTCGGACTCTGCCGCATGAATCGCCTCATAGAGTGCTTCCACCGTGCCATACGCTCTAAGAAGCAAAGGAGCCGCGCTGGAGACGCCCTTGACGCCGGGAATGTTATCGGACGTGTCCCCCATAATTCCCTTGAGATCGGGGATCTGGTGCGGTAAAACGCCCTCCTCTGCCAGCACATGAGCCGCGGTAAACTCAAACGTCTTCTCCGGAAGGTTGATCTGGCTCTTCTCAAGCCCATAGACCGCATAATACTTCTCGTAGAGCTCATCCGCCTTCTCCTGGCGCGTCTGCACCATCCAGGCGCGCACGTTGCGGGAATCGTCCACGAGCTGAAGATAATCGTGATCCTTTGTCATCACAACCATATCAATCGCATCGCCAAACTTCTTGACAAGGCTTCCAGCATAGTCGTCCGCCTCAAACTCCTCGCCCATCAAGACCTGGAATCCGGCGTCCGCCAAAATCTCCTCCATCAAGGCAAATTGCTCTCTCAGCGGGCGCGGAGTCGCCCCGCGCGTTCCCTTGTATTCGGGATAGAGTTTTCTGCGAAACGTATCTCTCGTCCGGTCAAACACAAAGGCAATGTGATCGGGACGCTGCTTTTCTAAGAGCGATGCGACTGCCTTTAAGACTCCGAAAATGCCGTTTGTGTATGTTCCGTCCGATGCGTGAAGGATTCGGTTATAGTAGCGTTCTTTCTCCTCCTCTGTCTTTGCATAGAGGATCTCTCTCGGAAGAACGGCGTAATAACAGGTTGACAGCAAAGAGGAGCCGTCCACCACCACAAATTTATGATTCATGTTCTCTCCTATTTGAATAGTTTGATGGTTCCCTTCTCGTTTAAGTCACGAAGCAGGGAAAGTCCAATCGGAAACCCGAACAATCCCAGCACACCAAAAAGCTGTACGCCGAGGAACATACTGGAGAGCGTGACCACAGGGTGAAGTCCGATCTGACCGCCCACAATCTTTGGCTCAATGATGTTTCGGATCACGGTGATGACGATGTAGACCACCAAAAGCCCGATTGCAAGACTGCTGTCGCCCATAAATGCCGAGATCACGACCCACGGGATCATGATTCCGCCCGTTCCAAGCACCGGCAGAATGTCAAAGATCGAGATTCCAAGTGCGATCAGCACCGAGTGTTCCACGCGAATCAGCGTCAGTCCAATCGACAGCTCCACAAAAGTGATGGACATAATCAGCGCGTAAGAGAGGATGCACACAAAGAGCGTTCCCACGATGTAGGACTGCACCTCCATAAAGACTTCCTTTGTCGTCTCATTCATCTGGCGCAGGCAAAAACCCGTCAGCTTGTCGTAGTCGAGCGAGATAAAGAACGTAGCGATGATGAGCAGTACCAGGTTGACAAATGTTCCGGGAACCGAGGAAGCCGTTCCGGAGACGAAACTCACCACACCCATGGACACGCTGGAGACGAGCTGTCCCAGCGACTGGATCATGTGGCTCTCCACCTCCACGAGTGCCTTGCTCATCGCCGGATCCATCTGAAGGATCGCCTGCTCGATGTTTGCAAAAATCGCTGTCACCATCGGTTCAATCTGACGACTGTAAAATGTTGGGAACCCCGCCATCATTGCCCCGATTCGCGTGAGGAGCTTGACGGAGCCAAGCGTGATGAGCATTCCCACGGTCGCGTAAAAGATCAGGACAAGCAGAATCGCCATCACTCTGCGCTTTACATGGAATCGCTTCGACAGAAACCGGATCGGGCGATCCAATAGATAAGCGATCACAAACGCGGCCACAAACGGCGTCAGCATCGGCAGCACATACTTAATTAAGAGTGCGGCTCCCGCCAGAATCATTCCAAAATAGACAACATTGATGATAAACCTTCTTCTCTCTTCTGTCTTCATCTGAACGAATCCCTCTTCCTATCTTCTGCAAAAGCAGTTTTTGTTATACTTTGATATCGAAACATAAAAATCCTGCGAGCCGGATTCTCCGCCTGCGGCGGGTCGCCATAACGATACCATTCCAATCCGCCGCAATGCGTTCCACAGCGGAGCATTTTTTCGTTTCATAGGATCTTGCATTCTATGAAACAAAAAAGCTCGTACCCACCAGCCTCTGCTGATAAGTACGAGCTCCTTGTATGCGGGAGATGGGACTTGAACCCACACGAGCATACACCCACAAGATCCTTAGTCTTGCCTGTCTGCCAATTCCAGCACTCCCGCGAACAGTCATTATATTATCACAACCCAGAGAAAAAATCAAGTGTTTTTTTCAACTTTTTTAAATTTTTTTATTTCACGAGAATTTCGCGAAATTCAAAACAAAAAGTTCGGGTCAAAACCCGGCACGGAGAGCACGCTCCCCGCACCGAATCCATAAAAATCAATCGCCAATTAAGCGATCTTGCTCTTAGCCAGCTCAGCCAGCTTTGCAAAACCCTCAGCGTCGTTGATTGCCATGTCAGACAGCACCTTACGGTTCATCTCAACACCAGCAACCTTCAGGCCGTGCATCAGCTTGCTGTAAGACAGACCATTCAGACGTGCAGCTGCGTTGATACGAGCGATCCACAGCTGTCTGAACTGTCTCTTGCGCTCTTTTCTACCGGAGTAAGAGTTGGTCAGGGCACGCATTACGGACTGCTTTGCAATTCTGTACTGCTTGGAACGTGCTCCTCTGTAACCCTTAGCCAGCTTCAGGACTCTATTGTGCTTCTTCTTTGCGTTTAAACCGCCTTTAATTCTTGCCATCGGTAAATTCCTCCTTATCCAATCTCAACTTACAGGTATGGTAAAATCTTCTTCATTACCTGAGCGTTGGTCGCATCAGTAACGATATCTTTTCTAAGGTTTCTCTTACGCTTGGTAGACTTCTTAGTTAAGATATGAGACTTGTAAGCCTTATTGCGGACTAACTTACCGGTTCCTGTCTTTTTAAAGCGTTTTGCTGCTGCTCTGCTGGTTTTTAACTTTGGCATTGTAAATTCCTCCTTGAATCTTCTATTGTTACATCTTAACGTTTCGGTGTTAAAAACATAACCATGCTTCTGCCTTCCACCTTAGAGGGCTTGTCGATCACAGCGATGTCGGACAAACTCTCGGCGAAATCATCCAGGATGTACTTGGACTTGGACATATGAGCCATCTCACGGCCGCGGAAACGCAATGTTACTTTCACCTTGTCTCCCTTTTCCAAAAACTTTCTGGCTGATCCGACCTTGGTGTTTAAGTCGTTGGTGTCGATATTCGGCGACAGACGAACTTCCTTGATCTCGATTACCTTCTGTTTCTTCTTGGCCTCTTTCTCTCTACGAGCATTCTCATAGCGGAACTTACCATAGTCGATAATCTTGCACACGGGGGGCTTCGCGGTGGGCGCGATCTTCACCAGATCCAATTCCGCCTCCTGAGCCAGTCTGTAAGCGTCTCTTGCAGACATAATTCCCAGCTGCTCTCCATTTTCCCCGATCAGCCGCACTTCTCTGTCTCTGATCTGCTCGTTAATCAAATGTTCGCTAATAGCCGTACACCTCCATACTCTTTTTACAAAACAAAAATGGACTCCGCAGGGGGTCCACTCATAACAACAGCACGCACTTCATTCGTCAAATTCCAAATGATCTACTGTTCTCTATGAACCCGGGTCGCTTACTCGCGCCGAGGTGAGGTGGATACCTGCTTTCCTGTCGTTGTTCTCACAACTTTTTATATGATACTACACACGCCATCCTTTGTCAAGAATGTTTTGGAGGAAAATTCAAAAAATCTCCCCTCTAAACTGACGGGAGATTTTTATGGGATTGCTACTACTACTTTGCGGTAAATGTCGCACAGCGCGTCTCCATGGAGTCAGCTGCCCCATCGCCTGCAATGTCCACCCGCGTCGCCTGACAGCGGTTGTCCTCATTGTAGCGACAGCGCACGGCGTCGCACTCGATCGTCAAGCGCGTCTCCGGCGTCTGGAAGAGATTGGAAAAAAGTCCCTCTTTCGCCTCATCAAAACTCGCGCAGCACGTCTCAAAGGCCTCTTTTGCCTCGTATCCGTCCACAAGAATCTCACGCTTGCAGCAGCAGCCGTCCGCATTGTGTAGGCAATTTCTTACACTGCATCCCAGCTCTGTCATATCCGTTCCTCCTTTGGTCTTTGTTATGACAGAGCTAGTATGTGCAATTTTCGCGCCCTTATCCCTTTTTTATGCCATCTGAATCGCAGACTCCAAAGCCAGCGTAAACATATTCCCAAGATGAGTCTGACGCTGCTGCGGGGTGAGTGCCTCGTTCAGATAACTCTGCGCCGACTGCGGAACATTTTTCACTCGCTGCTCGCCTCATCCAGGAAGTAAAACACGTCTCTTCCCATCGTGCGTCCCTTGATGGTGTGCATATCAATCGCATACTCTGGAATCTCCGGCACATAGCCATTTGCAAATTCCTTCATAATGAGGTTCTTGATGTGATCCGTGGAACGCTCTTTCTGGCATCTGCACAGATAGTGGATCGCATGCATAAAGAAGATCGGGCGGTCGCCGTCCATGTAGGGGAATTCCTTGTGCAGATCATACATGGTCTTTACAAAGGACGCTGCCTGCGTGTCGCCAAATCCAATGTCCTCAACCGGGGTGTCGATTGCTTTTTGGATAATTCCGGCCAGACCGTCGCCATCATTGTCGCAAAGCAGGCAACGCCTCCGATCAGGTTCGAGATCGGCTCCGCCATCAAGATTCCGCTCGTTCCCAGATGGAATACCGTCGGAAGCACTACAATCAGCGGAATCACAATGATGACTTTTCGGAAGATGGAAAAGAACACGGCGCGCCCCGCCATTCCAAGTCCCACAAATACCGACTGCCCCGCAAATTGCAGGGACATCAGGAAGAATCCAAAGAAGTAGATGCGAAGTGCCGGGATTCCCGCCTCGACCAGATCGCCACCGTGGTTGAAGATGCGGATGAAAAATTCCGGGAAGAGGTGAATACAGCCCCAGACCACGATCGTGTACACCACGCAGACGACCGACATGAACGAGATCGCTTTCTTAACGCGCCCGTACTCGCCCGCGCCGTAATTGTATCCCATCACCGGCTGAGAGCTGTTCGTCACTCCCGTCACTGGCATGGTCAAAACTTCGCGCACGGAGTTGATGACGGTCATGATTCCCACATACAGATCGCCGCCCACGTTCTGGAGCATGGCATTGTACATGATCTGCACGGAGCTGTTTGTGATGGACATGGTAAAGCCAGAAAGCCCCAGTCCCATCACGCGGACAATTCGTTTCCAGGACAGGCGGCATCCGGAAAGGCGAAGCCGCAAGATTGCCTTCTTGCCCGTGAGAAACGCCACAATCCAGACCGCGGAGAGAAATTGCGAGAGAATCGTCGCAAGCGCGGCTCCCTTGATTCCCATGCCGAGCACAAAGATGAAGATGGGGTCAAGGACAATGTTTGCGACCGCGCCCAGAATTACCGTCATCATGCCGATCATTCCAAATCCCTGGGAATTGATGAAGCTGTTCATGCCAAGTCCCACCATCACGAAGATGTTGCCGAGCAGGTAGATCGTAATATAATCGTCCGCATACGAGATCGTCGCCTCACTCGCGCCAAATAAAAAGAGCATCGGACGCTTAAAGACAAGCCCCAGCACCGTAAGCACCGCTCCGGCAAGCACAAGCATCACAAAGGAATTGCCCATGATCGCCTCTGCCTCCGCCTCGTTTCCCTTTCCGCGCTCAATCGAGCAGAGCGGCGCGCCGCCCATTCCGAAGAGATTGGCAAATGCCATCACCATCGAGATGATCGGAAGGCAAAGTCCAAGCCCCGTAAGTGACAAGGTGGCGTTCTCCGGCATCATTCCGATATAGAGCCGGTCTACAATGTTGTAGAGCACGTTGATTAACTGCGCCATCGTCATCGGAAGTGCCAATTTTAAGATGTTTCCTACGACGCTTCCCTTTGAGAAATCATTTTTCTTCTCCATTCGTTTCCCCCTCTTTTCTTTCGTTCCAGTCTGCAAGATCTTGCGGGCTGTCAATGTCTGTAAGTTCCCGCTCGTCTACCTCCACAAAGAACAGATCCTGCGGGTATCTGCGAAAAAGCTGGCTTCCCCCGCGATCTCCGGTTAATTGCAAGAGTTCTTCCCGGTATTTTGCTCGAAATGCCGCCGGATTGCCCCGACGCTGTCCGCTTCTCACACAGCACATTCCCCGATCGGAATCTCCCAGCGTCCAAGCCACGTTTGCGATCGTCTGCGGTGTGATGTTTGGCTGGTCGGCGACGCAATACAGGTAGAGATCTGCCTCCTTTGCGGCTTCTGTCCCAAGGCGGATGGAAGCTGCAATCCCTTCCTCTGCCTGTGTGTTTAAGACTTGCTTTCTTGCCCCAAAACGGAAGGCATTTTCCAGAATCTCTTCGTATTGACTCACCACAACAAGCTCGCTCTCCCAGCCGCGCGCTTGAAGGATCTCCCCCGCCTCTTGCAGGCTTTTTAACCCCCTCTCATACATCGCCACGCCCCCAAGAAAGCGCGTCAGCTTATTCTCCTCGCCAAACCGCCTGGAAAATCCCGACGCCATGTAGATCATCGCAACCTTCATCCCATTCCTCCTCGTCAAAACAGCGTCGCACTCTTCTCTTGTAAGAGATTGCCGATCACCCAGCCCTCTTTTTCTCCCAGAATCTGTAAAATCCGTTCCCCAGACCTTTTTGTCTCTTCACAGTCCGCCTGAGCGAAAACGGCAAGCACCTTTGCCTGCGGGTACGCGCTCCTGAGCGGTCTTAGATACCCTTCACCCGAAAATGCGGCGATCATCTCCTCACTCACCGCGCGCTCCTCATCCGCAGCAATCCCCTGCGCCCGCAAGATGGCGAGTGCCTCATCCAGGCGGCAGCACACCTGTGCAAGCGGTCTTTTCAGAGCCGAAAGTCCCTGCACACAGAGGATCTCATCTGTCTTAGGAAGGATCACCGGTTCGCCCGCTCTTGGGACTTTCACCGGAAGGCGGCGCGATCCGTCCGCCTCGATTAAGATGAAGTCTGCACAATCCCCTGCTTCCAGAATCTCTGCCTCACCGGGAAATGCAATCTTTTCTCCCTCTTTTTTGCCAAGCACCGCAAGATGTTCCCGCTCCAACCGCTCTCTTGCCGCTCTCACCGAGTACGCGCCAAACGCCTGCGGCGCGAACATATGCGTGGTCGTCGTCACAAGCACCCGCTCGCCTCGCTCCATCGCCTCGTATGCCAGATGGCGGATCAGAGAAGTCTTTCCGCCCGCGCCGACCACCGAGATCACAAACGGCTTCCCGCTCATCGCTTTGCCCCGTTTCTTGCAAGAATCAGCTCCGCCGCAATGCTGATTGCAATCTCCGCCGGAGTCTCCCCGCCGATGTTTAAGCCGATCGGCATATGGCAGGCGGCAATCTCCTCCGCGCAGAATCCGTCCGCAAGCAACTTTTCCGTCACCACGCGGATCTTGTTTCGGCTTCCGATCACGCCAAGATACTTTGGCTTTCGCTCCATCGCCGCCCGCTGGCAATAATAGTCGAATTGATGACCGCGCGTCATCACACAGACGTAGTCCTGCGGGCAAATGTCTACCAGCTGATGAATGTCGGAGAGGTCGCCGACTACCAGCCGATATGCGTCGGGAAAGACCTGCGGATTGACAAACGCCTCTCGGTCATCCACGACCACACAGCGAAAACCGACGTGTGTGAGCACCGGCACAAGTTCCTGCGCCACATGACCGCCGCCAAAGATGTAGACAAGCCCTGCCCGCTGTAAGGGATCGCAATAGAATTCTCTTCCAGTTTCTTCCAAACATACAGAGACCGGCTTTGCCTCCAGACGAGCGATCACTTCCGGCTCCACGGTTCCAAATCCCGCGCCGTCTTCCCGGTAGAGCGACATCGACCAGACACTCTCGTCCGTCACGTCAAGAATCAGCCAGCTGTTTGCATTTTCCTCAAGTGCCGAAAGCACCGCATCGCAGAGTGCAAGCGCGCCCGCATCCTGCGGGGAAAAATATTGAAAATACAGCCGGACATTTCCCCCACAGACCATTCCAATGTCTGCCACCTGGTTACGGTTTAAACTAAAGCTCTTGGCCCCGGAGCACTTTTTCTCCAAAAGCTCTGCGGCGTAGACCTGCGCGTGGTACTCCACCGCGCCTCCGCCCACCGTTCCGAGCGCGGGCGCATTTTCCCGCACCAACATCCGGGACCCGGCTCCTCTCGGCGTGGATCCGTGACTTGCGATGATCGTCACAAGCACCGCCCCCCGCCCGGCGCGAAGTTCTGTCTTCAGCTCCTCAAAGAGTTGTCTCATCGTCTCTCTCCTCCTCAAAATATTTTGCAAACAGCTGCGTTGCCAGATCGTTTAACTCCCGCTCCATCATCAAATACCGCTCCAGATAACGTCTTGCCCGGTCGGAAAGATGCGAAAAGCCGCCGTCCGCTCCCCCGGACTGGCTGATCAAGAGGTCAAATCCCAGCTGACGCTGCGCTTCTTTGAGCATTTTCCAGCCCTTTGTATAAGAAATGTGCATCTGGCGGCAGGCGGTCTGCATCGAACCCGTGTGATCCGCCACCAGAAGGAACCGCGCCAGATCTGTGTCAAAAAATCCGTCCTCCCTTGCAAGCGAAAACTCCACTCTCGGATGAACCGGGATGATCTCCCGCTCTTTTGGAGGCGGCTCCAGACGAGAATCCCCCTCCGCCGGCCACAAGATTCCCTCATCTTCCACTGCAATCTCCTGCATCACCTGTTCGATTCGTGGCAAATGCAGCCCGGCGCGAAGTCCCCCTTCCCCACAAAAATGCATCAGTTCCGGGATCAATCGCGTATGTAAGAGCACGGGATGCCCTCTTCTTCCCAGATACGTCGGACAAGCCGCCTGTGCGCCGCTCGTCAAAAGGTTTCGCACCGTCTCCGGCAAGAGCAGAGGAAACTTTGCAGGCATCACCAAGACCTGATCGCAAAGCCCCTGAATATAGCCAAGTCCCATCCGGATGCTGTCAAACATCTGTGTGTGCTCATACTCCTCGTTTCTCAAACAGATCACGGACAGGCGCGCGACGTGCTTTTCCATCTCTTCGCCCTGCTGTCCCGTCACGACAACCACCGGATCCACCCCGGTCTGTTTTAAGACAATGATCAATCTGCGGATCACCGTCGTATCTCCAATTTGCATCAATGGACGAAACGGCGAGGCACTTTTATGCCCCGCCGCGATAATCACTGCCCCTGTCTGCATTCCATTCCTCCGTTTCTTCCTCTAAGAGAGGAGAAGCAACGCCTCAGGCGCGATTCTTAGTTTCTCAGGAACCACTCCCACCGCATCGTGGGTGTGGATCGTCTTTTCTACTTTCCACCACAGACCATTTTCCAGAGTGACGTACCACTCAAACGGCATCTCTGAGATCTGTGCCTTTCCTACGGGGATGAGATTCTCCCCGACTGCGTCCGCTCCGACCGGTCCCAGATCGTGCGCCCGGATTCCGACAAACGAGATGTCCTCGCTCACCGGCTCCTTCGTCACAAGCTCCAATCCGCCCCAGTCCAGCGCGCGTACCCGGTGCGGGTTAAGACGCTCAATCTTGGAAATGTTCTTGCATCCAGTCAGCCGCGCCGCCTGCGTGGTTCCCGGATTTTGGAAAATCTCGCGCGTGCGCCCCGCCTTAATCACCTCTCCCTGATCCATCAAGAGCAGGTGGGAGCAGAGCTGATACGCCTCATCGCGATCGTGCGTCACCAAAATCGCGATGCCGCCGAAGTCTTCCATCACGCGCAGCAGTTCCAAGCGAAGCCCCTCTCGAAGATACGAATCCATCGCAGAAAACGGCTCGTCTAAGAGCAATACCTCCGGCTCGTATGCCAGGATTCTTGCGAGTGCCACACGCTGCTGCTGTCCGCCGGAAAGCTGCGTGGGATAGCGTTTCTCCAATCCGTCCAGGCGGAACCGCTCGATCATGGCATGAGCGATCTCGGCGCGTTTTTGCGCGTTCATGCCCTTCTTTTGGAAGAATTTCCCAGTTAAGCCCGCCGTGATGTTCTGTTCCACGGTCATGTTTGGAAAGAGCGCGTAGTTTTGAAAGAGATATCCCACACGCCGCTCTTGCGGTGGAAGGTTGATCTTTCGCTCTTTATCGTAAAGTACCCGCCCGCAAGCCGCTTCCCCGTGAGCAAATTGCAAGGCAATCCGCCCCGCATCCGGCGTCACAATCCCGGCAATGGACTTTAAGGTCATGCTCTTTCCGCAACCGGACGGGCCTAAAATCCCAAGACAGCCGACCTCTGCCTCAAAGTCCATCGTCAAGTCAAATCCCTTTAGCTTTTTTTGAATCCCCACCTCAAGGTGCGGTTTGTACTCGGTACGAATCGCCATAGCCGCCTCCTAATGTTTCTTCTTCTGTGCCGCAAGTCCTGCCCAGTTCATCAGGATCACGGACAAAAAGGCGATAACCACGATGATCGCCACATATTGGTACGCGGCGTCCATGTTTCCGGCAGCCACCTCCGAGTAGACTGCCATGGGGAGCGTGCGCGTCTTTCCCGCGATATTTCCCGCGATCATTGCCGTCGCGCCGAACTCTCCAAGCCCTCGCGCAAACGCCAACACGCCACCGCTGACAATCCCCGGAAGTGCGTTTGCAAAGAGAATTTTCCGGAAAATGCTCCACTCGCTCATGCCGAGCGTGCGCGCCGCCGCCGGAAGATTCTCGTCCACCTGCTCAAACGCTCCTCTGGCGGAGCGGTACATGAGCGGAAAAGACATCACCACCGCCGCAAGTACCGTCGCACTCCAGGAAAATGCAATCTTGACGCTAAAGTAGTCCAGGAAAAATTTACCAATCGGTCGCTTCACCCCAAACAGATACAGTAAGAAGAAGCCTGCCACCGTGGGCGGAAGCACCAGAGGAAGCGTCAATACGCCATCCCAGAAAATCTTCCACTTTTCATTTTTCATCATCACCACCCGCCATGCCGCAAGCACGCCGAGGAAAAATGTGATCAGAATGGACAGCGAAGCTGTCCGCATTGAGATGAGAATCGGCGACCAATCCATCGTTTTACTCTCCCTTGGAAAATCCGTAAGACTCAAATACAGCCATCGCCTCGTCGGTCTGTAAGAAGTCTACAAATGCCTTTGCCTCATCTGCGTGCGCGCTGTTCTTGACAACGGCTACGGGGTAGATGACCTTCTTTGCAAGGCTTCCTTCCGGTGCTTCTGCCACGATCTCCACGTCCTCCGGCATACTGTAAGCATCCGTCGCGTAGACAATTCCTGCGTCCGCACTTGCGGCAGCAACCTGATTTAACACCTCGGTCACGTTCGTCGCAAAGCTCGTCTTATCTTGAATTGTATCCCAGATCGAAAGATTCGTCAAAGCTTCCTGTGCATACTGTCCGGCGGGAACACTTGCAGGATCGCCCAGGGCAATCGCAGATGCCTTCGCAATGTCCTCAAAGCTGGAAAATCCTTCCTTATTGCCGGCGGGCGTGATGAGAACGATCTTATTCTCCAGCAAGTTTACGATCGTGTCGCTCTCGATCATTCCTTCCTCATCCAGTGCCGTCATCTGCTTGGTTGCCGCAGACATAAAGACGTCCGCCTCCAGTCCCTCCTCGATCTGAGTCTGGAGCTTTCCGGAGCTGTCGTAAGTTCCCTCAACCGTCACACCGGGATTTTGTTCCTCAAACATCGGGATCAGCTCGTCCTCATACGCGTTCTTTAAGCTCGCCGCAGCCGCCACCAGAATCTGTGTAGACTCCCCGTCTTTTGCCTCTGCCTGCGTGGTCGTTTCCTCAGCAGAGCTCTCTGTCACTCCCTCTGTTGTCTCCGTCTGAGCCGCAGAACTCTCGGTCGTCTTTGTGCCGGAAGCGCATCCTGCCAACACGCCTGCCGCCAAGGTTGCCGCCATCAAGATTGCCAGATTTTTTCTCATAATAATTCTCCTTTTTTTGTAAAATATTTATCTTGCGCACTCCAAGGCACTTCCCCGAAGGATTGCAATCCCATGTCCAATGGAGCCAAGCACAAATCCAAGGCTCTCCCGAACAGCTTTCGGGCTTCCGGGGAGGTTTACGATCAACGTCGTACCGCGAATTACGCTCACACCTCTTCCAAGCATCGCCCGATCGGTGATCTGCATGGACTTTGCGCGAATCGCCTCCGCAATTCCGGGCGCGTTCCGCTCAGCCACCGCCATCGTCGCTTCCGGCGTCTGATCACGCAAGGAAAATCCCGTTCCCCCGCTTGTGACCACCAGATCCATCTGGCGACCGTCCGCAAGGCGAATCAACTCTTTTTTGAGCTGTTCCGGCTCGTCCGGCAATAATAACTCCTCCTCCACGATGTAACCCGCCTCTGCAAGCATCTTTGCCGCCGCCGGGCCGCTCTCGTCTTTTCGCTCCCCACGGGAACCTTTGTCACTGAGCGTGATCACCGCCGCGCGAAACGGTCGGTCAAGTGACGGAAGTTCTGCTGTCATCTCATCGCCGGGGCGAATCGTGCCGGGCTCTAAGACTCTTGCAAATACGCCCTGCGTCGGCATAATGCACTCACCCATCCGGTGGTAAATCGCGCAGTGACTGTGGCACTCTTTTCCGATCTGTGTCATCTCAAGCACCACACTTCCGGCGCGCAGCCTCGTTCCCACGGGAAGAGACCGAAAATCAATCCCTTCCACCACCAGGTTCTCGCCAAATGCGCCGTCTTTTACCCCAGCTCCCCGCTCGTTAAACTCTGCCACCCGATCATATGAGAGCAAACTCACCTGGCGATGCCAATTCCCGGCGTGGGCGTCGCCCTCGATTCCGTGTTCCACCACAAAATGTCCCTCCGCATCCGGAGTCTTTTCGATTCCTCTGCGCGCGCTGGTACAGACGGCGCGCACCACACCTTTTAAGCTCAATTCCTTCACCATTTATCCTCCAATTTGGCTCATTCCCTGCTGTTCTGTGATCTGTCCCGGCATTTCAAAGCAGTGCGCCGCAGGCTTTTTGAAAATCGCTTTCTGCATGACGTCGCGCAAGTCTGCATCCATTTTTCCTCGCAAAATGTCTCGAAGATTCACTCCGTCCTCGTAGCAGAGGCAGGGCTTCAAAAGTCCCGTGCTCGTCAGCCGCACCCGGTTGCATTCCGCGCAAAACTTTCCGTGAATCGCGCTGATGAACCCGATGCTTCCTTTCCAGCCTTCTGCCCGCACATATCGCGCCGGACCAAAACCGTGCGCGCTCTGATCTTCCTTTAACTGCGGGACGCGCTCTTTTAAGGACGCCAGCAAGGTGCGATGGTCAATCGTCTGAAACGTCCGCCCAAATCCGATCGGCATCACCTCAATAAAACGCACGTCAAGCGGAAGATCTTTTGCAAGACTTGCAAGCGCGAACCACTCCGGATCCTCTGCATCGTCCGCTCCTAGGTCAAGGGAGACGGCGTTGATTTTCACCCGAAGCCCTGCCGAGAGCGCGGCGGCGATTCCATCCATCACGCCTTCCAATGCGTCAAACCCGGTGAGAGAGGCATACTTTTCGCGGTTTAAGGTATCTAAGCTGATATTTACGGCGCGAAGTCCGGCGCGCACGAGGTCGGGGAGCTGTTCTTTGAGCAAAATGCCATTCGTTGTGAGTGTCACAGCCTCGATTCCGGGGATCTCCCCGATCATCGCCACCAGATCCGCGCAATTTTTCCGCACCAG
>Cebus_capucinus_imitator_PRJNA485217_SSR049__coassemble_1321_pt1 | contig 23132 bp, 19 predicted proteins | sample Cebus_capucinus_imitator_PRJNA485217_SSR049__metabat2_low_PE_019 | metagenome-assembled genome bin Cebus_capucinus_imitator_PRJNA485217_SSR049
AGATCGACAACGGCAGCCTGCGCGTGAACCAGGAGTGCGTGCTGGTCAACCATCACGAGCCGGACAAGTTTAAGAAGATCAAGATTGGAAAGCTCTATGAGTTTGAGGGCTTAAACCGCGTGGAAGTGACTGAGGCAAAGATCGGTTCCATCGTATCCATCTCCGGTATCGCAGACCTTCACATCGGAGATACGATCTGCTCCCCGGACAGCCCGGAGGCGATTCCCTTTCAGAAGATCTCCGAGCCGACGATTGCAATGTATTTTATGGTAAATGACAGCCCGCTTGCAGGTCAGGAAGGAAAGTTCGTGACTTCCCGCCATTTAAGAGACCGTCTGTTCCGTGAGTTAAACACCGATGTCAGCCTGCGTGTGGAGGAGACCGACAGCGCGGACTGCTTCAAGGTATCGGGACGCGGTGAGCTGCATCTGTCCGTTCTGATTGAGAATATGCGCCGTGAAGGCTTTGAGTTTGCCGTCAGCAAGGCGGAGGTTCTCTACAAGACCGACGAGCGCGGACAGCGGTTAGAGCCCATGGAGCTTGCTTACATCGACGTTCCGGAGGATTTTACTGGCGTTGTCATCCAGAAGCTGACTGCAAGAAAGGGTGAGCTTCAGGGCATGAGCAAGGCGGCAAGCGGCTATACTCGTCTGGAGTTTGGCATTCCTTCCCGCGGTCTGATCGGTTATCGCGGCGATTTCATGACCGATACCAAGGGAAATGGTATCATGAATACCATCTTCGACGGCTACGCGCCTTATAAGGGAGATCTGAGCTATCGTCCCACCGGCTCTCTGATCGCGTTTGAGGCAGGCGAGGCAATCACCTACGGTCTGTTCAATGCACAGGAGAGAGGAACGCTCTTTATCACGCCCGGAACCAAGGTTTACTCCGGCATGGTTGTGGGACAGAGCCCCAAGGCAGAGGATATTGAGATCAACGTCTGCAAGACGAAGAAGCTGACCAACACGCGTTCTTCCAGCGCGGACGAGGCGTTAAAGTTGACCCCGCCCAAGATTATGAGTTTGGAGCAGGCATTGGACTTCATCGACACGGACGAGCTTTTGGAGGTAACTCCGGAGAATTTGAGAATCCGCAAGAAGATTCTTGACCCGACGATGAGAAAGAGAGCTTCTTTTAAGAAGTAATGACATAGTACGAAATACGGCGAATTCTGGCGAGCGATTGTCTGGGTTCGCCGTTCTTTTTTTTGACATTTCCTCATAAAGTATATTGTACCGTGAAAAACGGAAGAAATTGGAGAATAGTAGAAAAGAGGAGAAAGATACTATGCCGGAAAAAGTGATTGAGAACAACAGGGTGAGCGTGATCGGAACGATCGTGTCGGGATTTACATTCAGCCATGAAGTCTTTGGGGAAGGGTTTTACATGGTCAACCTGGAAGTGAGGCGTCTGAGCGACCAGACGGATGTGATTCCCCTGATGATCTCGGAGCGATTGGTGGACGTGAACGCGGACTGCCAGGGGCGCACCATCGAGGCAGTGGGGCAGTTTCGCTCCTACAACCGCCACGAAGGCTTAAAGAATCGCCTGATGCTCTCCGTGTTTGTGCGCGAGATTCGATTTATGGAAGAATTTACCGATTACACCAAGACCAATCAGATTTTTCTGGACGGATACATTTGCAAGGCTCCGATCTATCGAAAGACGCCGCTTGGTAGGGAGATCGCCGATCTTTTGCTGGCAGTGAACCGCCCCTACGGCAAGTCGGATTATATCCCCTGCATCTGTTGGGGGAGAAATGCACGGTTTGCCTCAAACTTTACGGTGGGCGAGCGAGTGCAGATCTGGGGACGGGTGCAGAGCCGCGAGTACACGAAAAAACTCAGCGAGACGCAGTGTGAGCGCAGGGTTGCGTATGAGATTTCCATCAGTAAATTAGAAGCAAATCTTACATAATTTTTAAGAAAAAATTGCAAATTTAATAAATTTGTGGTATCGTATCATGTGAACACGAAAAAATCCCTCTGGGATGAATGAGGTGCGAGAGATGAAAGAAAGCATGATACAGGTGATCTGTGGGCCTGGGCGCGGAAAATCGGCGGCGGCATTGGGCAAGGGAATCAGTGCCCTGACCAGGGGAATGACCGTCATCATGGTGCAGTTTTTGAAGGGTGCGGACGAGATCGGAAACACGGATGTGATCAAGCGTCTGGAGCCGGAGTTTAAGCTGTTTCGGTTTGAGAAATCCTCGGTCTGCTTTGAGAGCCTGAGTGAACAGGAGAAGGCAGAGGCGAGCGCGAATATCCGAAACGGGCTGAATTTTGCAAGAAAAGTGCTCACAACTGGCGAGTGCGATATGCTGATTCTCGATGAGATCTTAGGGATTGTCGATGAGGGAATCCTGACAGTCGAGGAGCTGGCAGCCATTGTCGGACAGGCGCGCCAGGCACAGATTCAGCTGCTCTTGACCGGAACCGTTTACCCGGCAATCCTTGACAGCTGTGTGGACGAGGTGACGCGGATTCAGACGCGTTTTGAGGACGGACTTGACAAGGAATCTGTTCAATGATATGATACAAATTAACAATCATAGAGTAGAGGTTGCGTTGATCATCAGTACGCGAGCCGTATGTGGCAGGCACAGCGGATGGCTCGCGGAAAGGGAGAAACGCCGAAGAGAGAACGGCACCTGACTGCCGGGCTGCTCTGGGCATATGGCGAAGAGCTATGTGACTGTCATCCGAAGCGGATGGTGAGCTACCTTATAAAGCGATGCGTGACTGGGATCGATGGTAAGAGAGCGAACTACCGTCGGTCCTATTTTTATTTCTTCTATGAAATAAAAAACGCTCCGCGATCTGTTCGGCAAGGAGACACCGGTGATTGGTTTTATGTATCATTTATGGAAAAGGAGATAAGGATTATGGCTATTTTCACTGGAGCAGGCGTTGCACTGATTACTCCCTTTAAGGAGAATGGGGAGGTCAATTACGAGAAATTGGAGGAAGTGTTGGAGGAGCAGATCGTGGGAGGAACGGACGCGATTATCGCCTGTGGAACGACTGGAGAGGCTTCCACAATGACGCACGAGGAGCATCTGGACGTGATCCGCTATACCTGCGAGGTGGTGAAGGGACGCATCCCCGTGATCGCGGGAACGGGTTCTAATTGCACACAGACCGCGGTTTACCTGTCTCAGGAAGCGGAAAAGTACGGTGTGGACGGACTGCTCGTGGTATCCCCGTACTACAACAAGGCGACGCAGAACGGTCTGATCACCCATTTTACCACGGTCGCAAACTCCGTAAAGACTCCGATCCTTCTTTACAACATTCCTGGACGCACCGGAGTGACGATTCAGCCACAGACCATCGCAACGCTGTGCAAGAACGTGGAGAACATTGTCGGCGTCAAGGAGGCGAGTGGAAACTTCTCCGCCATCGCTACACTTATGAATCTGGCGGACGGCAAGGTTGATCTCTACTCCGGAAATGACGACCAGATCGTTCCTTTACTGTCCCTGGGCGGAAAGGGCGTCATCTCCGTTTTGAGCAACGTAGCACCCGCGCAGACGCACGAGATCTGCCAGTCCTACTTTGACGGCGACGTGGCGCGCAGTGCGAAGATGCAGATTGAGGCGATTCCGTTAATCAGCGCGCTGTTTTCTGAGGTCAACCCGATTCCGGTGAAGGCTGCGATGAACTTGATGGGCAAGGAAGTTGGTCCTTTACGTCTGCCTTTGACCGAGATGGAGCCCGCGCATCAGGAAGTGCTGGCTGAGGCGATGAGAAATTACGGCATTCTGTAAGAGAAACCTGGGAGGACGATGAGATGGTACGGATGATGATGCACGGATGCACGGGCGCGATGGGGCGCGTGATCACGGATCTGGTAAAAGAAGAGAGTGAGATTGCCATTGTCGCCGGTGTGGATCCGCGCCCGGCAGAGGGATTGGGATACCCGGTCTACGAGACGCTAGAAGCGTGTAAAGAGGACGTGGACGTGGTCGTGGACTTCTCCTACGCGGGTGCAGTGGACGCGCTCTTAGATTGGTGCAGAGAGAAAAAGACGGCATTGGTGCTCTGCACGACGGGACTGAGCGAGGAGCAGCTTAAAAAGGTGGACGAGGCGTCAAAGGAGATTGCGATTCTTCGCTCCGCAAATATGTCGCTTGGCGTGAACCTGTTGATGAAGCTCTTAAAGGACGCCGCAAAAGTGCTTGCCGGTTCTGGGTTTGATATGGAGATCGTTGAGAAACACCACCGCCGCAAGAAGGACGCGCCGAGCGGAACGGCTCTCGCACTTGCCGATTCCATCAACGAGGCATTGGACGGCGCGTACCACTATACCTACGACCGCAGCCAGCAAAGCCAGGCAAGAGATCCCAAGGAGATCGGCATCAGTGCCGTTCGCGGCGGAACGATTGTCGGCGAACACGACGTGATCTTTGCCGGAATGGATGAGGTTGTGACTTTCAGCCACACCGCTTATTCCAGAGCCATTTTCGCAAAAGGAGCATTGGCGGCAGCCCGCTTCCTTCCCGGAAAAGAAGCCGGAATGTACGATATGGCGGACGTGATCGGTTTATAAAATGCTTGTCTCTCTGCGCGAAACGTAATATACTACAATGGTGCAGAAATTTGGGAGCGTGAATTGTGATTTTTGCAATCTATTCTGCCGCTGCAAAGCGCAGATGGCGGTATTTGGCCGCAAAAAGGCTGTGGGCAAGACCGCGCTTGCCCCGGCTTTTCTGGGTGATCAGTCTAGCTTTTCTTTTGATGCTGCTGGCTGCGTCCGTTCCAAGGCTTGTTCGTATAGAGCGGACACACAGCGAATCCGTGCATGGGGAGGAACATTTTCCCGGAAAGAGAAGGAGAGGACTTTCGCTTGACTGGGAGAGCGGCGTGCTGCGAATCTTCACCGAGGAGGAGTATTCGGTCTGGGAAAATGATTAGCAGATCCATGGGAAATCTATTAGGAATTTTAATGACTGTCCTTCTTGTATTCAAAAGAGGAATGTATTATAATTTCTTCTGAAAGGACATTCTTTTATTGCCCTAACTTATAAGTCTCTACATTGAAAGAAAAGGACAGGTGGACACCCATGGAAAAGAAAGAGATGCTTTATGAAGGAAAAGCAAAGAAGGTTTATGTGACGGAGGATCCCGATGTTTTAATTGTATCCTACAAGGACGACGCCACGGCCTTCAACGGTCTGAAGAAGGGAACCATCGTTGGAAAGGGTGCGATCAACAATCGCATGACCAATTTCATCTTCAAGAAGCTGGAGGAGGAGGGCGTGCCCACTCATCTGGTAGAAGAGTTAAACGATCGTGAGACGGCTGTAAAGAAGGTGGAGATCGTTCCGCTTGAGGTCATCATCCGCAACTACTCTGCCGGCAGCTTTGCTAAGAAGATGGGCATGGAGGAAGGCGTGAAGTTTAAGTGCCCGACCCTGGAGTTTAGCTACAAGAACGATGATCTGGGCGATCCCTTCATCAACCGTTACTACGCGCTGGTACTGGATCTGGCGACTGAGGAAGAGCTGGACGACATCGCAAAGTACGCATTCAAGGTCAACGAGGTGCTTCAGAAGTATTTTGACGGCTTAAACATCGACCTGATCGACTTTAAGATCGAGTTTGGACGCTATCACGGCAAGATCATTCTGGCAGACGAGATTTCTCCAGATACCTGCCGTCTGTGGGATAAGGATACGCACGAGAAGCTGGATAAAGATCGCTTCAGAAGAGATCTGGGTGGCGTTGAGGATGCCTACGAGGAGGTATTCCATCGTCTGGGAATCCAGTAAAATCCCGACAAACGAATAAACGAAACGTGAAGATTCCCCCCTGCCATATGGCAGAGGGGATTGAGCGTCTTTACCAGAATTAGGACGAAAGGATTGAACTGGATGAATCAGCTGGATTTTGAGATCAATGCGGATGAGGTGCGCGAGGAGTGCGGAGTCTTTGGCATCTACGATTTTGACGGAAATGATGTGGCGTCTACGATTTATTACGGATTGTTTGCGCTTCAGCACAGAGGGCAGGAAAGCTGCGGTATTGCGGTCAGCGACACCGAGGGACCAAAGGGCAAAGTTTCTGCCTACAAGGGCATGGGACTGTGCAACGAGGTCTTTACGCCGGAGAATCTGGAGACCATGCACGGAAACATCGGCGTGGGTCATGTGCGCTACTCCACGGCGGGAAGCAGCACGCGGGAGAATGCACAGCCCTTGGTGCTCAATTATGTGAAAGGTACGCTGGGATTGGCACACAACGGAAACCTCGTCAATGCCCCGGAGCTTCGCAGAGAGCTGGAGTACACGGGCGCGATCTTCCAGACCACGATCGACTCGGAGGTCATCGCCTACCACATTGCGCGCGCACGAATCAACGTGCCGAGCGTCGAGGAGGCGGTTGCCGTTGCCATGAAGAAGTTAAAGGGCGCGTACTCTTTGGTGATTATGAGCCCAAGAAAGCTCATCGGAGCGCGCGATCCCTTTGGATTTAAGCCGCTCTGTATCGGAAAGCGGGATAATGCCTATATTCTGGCATCGGAAAGCTGCGCCTTAGACACCATCGGCGCGGAGTTTGTCCGCGATGTGGAGCCCGGAGAGATTGTCACCATCACAAAAGAAGGGATTGCTTCCAACCGGGAGATGATGCTGCCGGAGGCGAAGAAGCAGGCGCGGTGCATTTTCGAGTACATCTACTTTGCGCGTCCGGACAGCGTCTTTGACGGTGTGAGCGTGTACCACTCCAGAATCCAGGCAGGTCGTTTTTTGGCAAAAGACGCTCCGGTTGACGCGGACGTGGTAGTCGGTGTGCCGGAGTCCGGAAATGCGGCCGCCCTGGGATACTCGATGGAGTCCGGGATTCCCTACGGCACGGCATTTGTCAAAAATTCCTATGTGGGAAGAACCTTCATCAAGCCAAAACAGAGCAGCAGAGAGTCTGCGGTGCGCGTCAAGCTCAATGTTTTGAAGGAAGCAGTTGCGGGAAAACGCGTGATTATGATTGACGACTCGATCGTGCGCGGAACGACGAGTGCCCTGATCGTGAATATGCTGCGCGATGCGGGAGCGACGGAGGTTCATGTAAAGATCAGCGCGCCACCATTTTTACACCCGTGCTACTTTGGCACGGACATTCCGTCCGAGGATCAGCTGATCGCACACGGGCGCACCGTGGAGGAGATCCGCGAGATTCTGGGCGCGGATTCGCTGTCTTATCTGAAGATGGAGCGTTTGAGCCAGATGGCGTGCGGTCTTCCAATCTGCACCGCCTGCTTTAGCGGCGAGTATCCCATCGAACCTCCCAAAGAGGATATTAGAGGTTCCTACGACAAGTAGGACGACAAAAAAGAGAGGATCAACGACATGAGTTACGATAAATATGTAAGCCCCCTTTCCGAGCGGTATGCGAGCAAACAGATGCAATATATCTTTTCTCCGGATATGAAGTTTAAGACCTGGAGACGGCTCTGGATCGCTCTGGCAGAGACGGAGCGTGAGCTGGGTCTGCCGATCAGCCAGGAGCAGATCGACGAGTTAAAGAGCCATGCCGAGGATATCAACTACGAGGTGGCACAGGCAAGAGAGCGCGAGGTGCGCCACGATGTGATGAGCCATGTGTACGCATACGGCGTACAGTGTCCCAAGGCAAAGGGCATCATTCACTTAGGAGCGACTTCCTGCTATGTGGGCGACAACACGGATTTGATCATCATGACCGAGGCGTTAAAGCTCGTTCGCAAGAAAGTTCTGAACGTACTGGCAGAGCTTGCAAAGTTTGCAGACCGCTACAAAGACCAGCCGACGTTGGCATTTACCCACTTCCAGCCCGCACAGCCCACGACCGTTGGAAAGCGTGCGACGCTGTGGATGATGGAGTTAAAGCTCGATCTGGACGATCTGGACTATCTGATCGGTTCCATGCGCCTGCTTGGCTCCAAGGGAACAACCGGAACGCAGGCGAGCTTTCTGGAGCTGTTTGACGGCGACCATGCAAAGTGCCGCGAGCTGGATCAGAAGATTGCCCAGAAGATGGGATTTGAGGGATGCTACCCCGTCTCCGGACAGACGTATTCCAGAAAGATTGACAGCCGTGTACTTTCCGTACTTGCGGGAATCGCGCAGAGCGCGCACAAGTTCTCCAACGATGTTCGTCTGCTCCAGCACTTAAAGGAGATCGAGGAGCCGTTTGAGAAGAAGCAGATTGGTTCTTCCGCGATGGCGTACAAGCGCAATCCCATGCGTTCCGAGCGAATCGCTTCTCTGGCAAATTATGTGATGAGCGACATGATGAACCCCATGCTGGTTGCCTCCACGCAGTGGTTTGAGCGTACCCTGGACGATTCCGCCAACAAGCGTCTGTCCGTTCCGGAAGGATTTTTGGCAGTGGACGGAATCCTGGATCTGTACCTGAACGTGGTAGACGGACTGGTGGTATATCCCAAGGTGATTGAAAAGCACATGATGGCAGAGCTGCCCTTTATGGCGACCGAGAATATTATGATGGATGCGGTAAAGGCAGGTGGCGACCGCCAGGAATTGCATGAGCGCATCCGTGAGCTTTCCATGGAAGCCGGACGCAACGTGAAGGAGAAGGGATTGGACAACAATCTGCTGGAGCTGATCGCGGCAGACCCCGCGTTTGGACTCTCTCTTGAAGAGTTAAAGCAGACGATGGATCCCAAGCGTTACGTTGGACGCGCTCCCAAGCAGGTGGAGGAGTTTTTGGAAGAGGTGATTCAGCCAATTCTTGAGGAGAATAAAGACGTGCTTGGCTTGACGGCAGAGATTAACGTCTAAGAAGAAAAGATTGCGGCGCAGCCTCCGCTGCGCCGTTTTTTGCAAGGCGCGGTTTCCATAGAATTGGATTTTTTGCTGGAATCTTCCGAGAATCTATGATACAATCATGCTGTTGCCACCCCTAGACAGGCATAGGAAGGGGGTGTCTGTATGTGTGATGTAGTTACATCATTTTCGCATTCAATGTAACATATGTAAAATGAAAATTCAAAGAAGTACACATTCCAAAAATATCAGAATATGTACTTCTTTGATTTTAAGACTTTGTTTTTTTAATGAAAATTATATAGCATATCAGCATAATTAATCCAATTAATCGTACTAAATCAGATATGATTGAATCCCCTAGTATATGCTTAATGGGGAAACTGGAAATTAGTAGTACAATAATTAGAATCATAAGTAAAATACGCAATTTTTCCATCTTGTCATTTTGCATAGTTTTTTTATTGAGATATAAACCAAATTGATTGAGTAGTCGTTCCAAAATCAGTCTGAATATTCATAATGATTCCTCGACCAGGAGCGGCCGCCTGTTCAACTTGCCATCTATAAATTAATGTACCTACGCCAAGTATACCAGCTTGAGGTTCCTCCTCTCTTTGATTCCTTATGATTGGACTTTTAATGAAATTAGAATATTAATTATTATAACTTCCCATTGGTATCACACTCCTTTATACAATTATATATTTCAAGCAAATATATCATATCATAAGAAATACTTATCTTTCCTGAATTGATAATAACTAATCAAGAAATTTACGGCATAGTTATTTGTCTAATATTATAACATTAGCGTAGAAATTAAGCAATGACGGATAATACCGAATGCTATCGAAAACAGGTAGAGAAAGAGGAGGAGTCACATGAGCGAATTACTTACGTTTTTTCCGCTCTGTTTGAGCAAACGTCGTCACCTACTCCATCTGCAAATGGCTGGACGAAGAAGAATAGCTGGTAGCAAAACTTGGGATTAAGCCAAGCAAAGCGGAATAGAACAGTCCCGGAGTTGTGACCTCTGGAGCTCTTTGCGTGCCACATGAGCACTCATATCTTTCTTGCCTACTGGCATCATATCATATGCCTTTCAGCATTTCAAGTATGCCCAAGAAATAGGATAGCGTAACTTTACCTGGGGACTCCATTGGGCAGGCTTTTCCCGTATATCCGCTTTCTTTTCCCCTTCTCCAGATACCCTACATAACCGTTTTACATTGAAAAGGATCGTCTTATTTTTTATTTTTTTCATTTTTCCCAGGTAAAGTTACACTGTCAGCAATTCATCCCACCGCTTTAGAAGCGGAGGACTTCTTGCTGAATCATGTTAAAATGAGAGAACTTGACTCCTTCCACGCTTTGGTATATACTGTCTTAAAAAATCCGCCCCAGTTCAAGGGCGTTTTTTGTTTTACAGGGACTTGCGTTCGATTAGAATATACAAAAGACTGGGAGAATGAATATGCTTGGAAAGACACATTTTTGTATTGGAATTGGAGCTTCTCTGGCGGTGCTTCAGCCGCAGACCATGCCGGCTCTTGTGGCGGGAGTCGGGGCGGCGGCAGTTGGGAGCGTGATCAGCGACATTGACTCTGATACCTCACACGCGCGCCGAGGGGCGAACTATGTGATTACCGCCTGTGCGGTTGCGACCGCGCTCGTCATCATTGCAGAATCGCTCTTTCATGTTGGCATTTACGAGCGGATTTTGAGAAATAGCAGTTTTACGCGCGTTCTCGTGGGATTTGCTGCCTTTGTCCTGATATGCGCTGTGGGAAAGGAACAGCCGCACCGCACCTTCACGCACTCTTTTGTCGCCCTCGTCATGCTTACTGCCTGCGTCGGAACCATCTACCCGGACGCCGCACCGTACTTTGCCGTGGCATTTCTGACGCATCTGGGGCTTGACCTCCTAAATTACAAGCAGGTCAAGCTCCTTTGGCCCATGAAAAAAGGGTATTGCCTTGGCGTGTGCAGTGCGAGCGGGCTGGTCAACCAGATCTTGATGACCGTTGGCCCGTTCTGGATCGCTTACGAGCTTGCGACCTCTGCCAGTGCAAAGCGTCTGGCGCAGCAGATTCTGCATTTACTTTCTATTTCATAGGAAATTGCATCCTATGAAAAAACGCTTCGCTGTGGAGCATCATTTTCCTAAATAAACGAGACATTTTACCTAAACCGCTTTACTTCTCTCGCAGGTTGTAGTAAAGTAGATAAGGAATGGGTTCAGCTAGGGCTGAATCTGCGCCTATTTAGACAAGATGGCTCTGCCAAGTGCAGTGCCCAAAGGAGGAATTTATAGAATGGTTCAAGCGATTGTAGGAGCGAACTGGGGAGACGAAGGAAAGGGTAAGATTACCGATATGCTGGCCAAGGAGTCGGATATTGTCATCCGTTTCCAGGGCGGCAGCAATGCCGGTCACACCATCATCAACAATTACGGAAAGTTTGCCCTTCACCTGCTTCCGTCCGGCGTGTTCTATCAGCACGTCACCAACATCATCGGAAATGGAGTGGCGTTAAATATCCCGTATCTGGTAAAGGAGATTCAGTCTCTGGTGGATCAGGGCGTTCCCAAGCCCCACATCCTGGTTTCTGACCGTGCTCAGATCCTGATGCCTTACCATGTTCTGTTTGACACCTACGAGGAGGCTCGTCTGGCAGGAAAGTCCTTTGGTTCCACCAAGTCCGGTATTGCGCCGTTCTATTCTGACAAATACGCAAAGATCGGCTTCCAGGTGAGCGAGCTGTACGATGACGAGGCGATCCGTGAGAAGGCTTACCGCGTTTGCGAGATCAAGAACGCTCTGTTAGAGCATCTGTACCACAAGCCTCTGTTGGATCCGGAAGAGCTGATCCGTGAGCTCAAGGAATACAAAGAGATGATTGATCCCTATGTATGTGACACCGGTGCGTACCTGCATCAGGCATTAAAGGATGGAAAGAAGATCCTGCTGGAGGGACAGCTTGGTTCCTTGAAGGATCCGGATCACGGAATCTACCCCATGGTAACTTCCTCCTCCACCCTGGCCGCTTACGGTGCAATTGGAGCCGGAATCCCGCCTTATGAGATCAAGAACATCACCACCGTTGTGAAGGCTTACTCCAGTGCCGTTGGAGCTGGTGCATTCGTCAGCGAGCTCTTTGGCGACGAGGCGGAGGAGCTGCGCCACAGAGGTGGAGACGGCGGCGAGTACGGTGCAACCACCGGACGTCCTCGCAGAGTGGGCTGGTTTGACGCAGTTGCAAGCCGTTATGGCTGCCGCGTACAGGGAACCACCGAGGTTGCGTTCACGGTTCTGGACGTACTGGGATACCTGGATGAGCTGCACGTTTGCGTGGGCTACGACGTAGACGGCGAAGTGACCCGCGATTTCCCGACCACCGTGAAGCTGGAGAAGGCAAAGCCCGTATACGCAACTCTGCCCGGCTGGAAGTGCGACATCCGCGGCATCAAAAAGTACGAGGATCTTCCCGAAAACTGCCGCAAGTATATTGAGTTTGTCGAGAAGGAGCTGGAAGTGCCGATTACCATGGTCAGCAACGGCCCCGGAAGAGACGACATCATTCATCGCGCATAATTGCAATAAAAAACACTCAGGATTTTTAAGATCCTGGGTGTTTTTTGTTTCATAGGAAAGAGCGCCCTATGAAACAAAAACGCTCCGCTGTGGATCGCACTGCGGCGGCTTGGAAGAATGTCGCTATGGCGACCCGCCGCAGGCGGAGAATCCTGCTTGCAGGATTCTATTGCCATGTAAAAATCAAGAATCATCTTCGTCGGAAGAGTCCGGGCGGCGCACCACGCGCGATAAGAGCGACATGGCATAGAAAAAGACCGGAATCAGGACAAGGCAGAGTAAAACTGCCATCAGGCTCTCTTTGGAAGCACCTGAGATTGCAAGGATGAGCAGTGTGACGGAAAGTCCGATCAGTGCAAGTGCCCCAAGCAGGGCAAAGACGCGCCGCGCCTTCATGAAGATACCTCCTCGGCAAGCTCCTCCCAGCGGGCGTAAAGCTCCTCCAAGCGGTTTGCGGCAGCGTCTTTTTCCTTGTTTAATTCCATCAAACGCGCCACGTCCGTATAGACCTCCTCAAGACTTAACAGTTCGTCGATTTCACCATCTCGGCTCTCCAAACGGTGAATTTCCTCCTCCGTCTTTTTGAGTTCATTTTGGAGCTTTCGGATTCTTGCCTGCTCCTCTTTTTGAGCTTTCCAGTCCAGCGCGCTTGAGGAAGCGGCAGTCTGGGCGGAAGCGGACGGCGCGTTCTTTGCCTCTTCTGGGACAACTGCGCCGCCGGAAGCAAAAGAGACGTTTGCTTTTGCAAAGTGCGCCGCCTCCACATCTTCTTTCTTCTCCAGATAATAATCGTAATTTCCGATGTAATTGACGAAGCTGTGATCCGTCAGATCAAGGATTCGCGTCGCCGTCCGATTGATGAAATATCGGTCGTGGGAGACGTAGATGACGGTTCCCGTGTAGCGGTTTAAGGCACTCTCCAGAATCTCCTTGGAGGTGATGTCCAAGTGGTTGGTCGGCTCATCCAATAAGAGAAAATTGGCGTCTGAGAGCATCAACTTTGCCAAAGAGACGCGCCCGCGCTCGCCGCCGGAGAGGTCGCGGATCAGCTTAAAGACGTCGTCCCCGGTAAAGAGGAAGGAGGCGAGCGTGTTGCGGATCTGCGTGTTGTTCATGTTCGGGTAGGTGTCCTGCATCTCGTCAAAGAGCGTCTTGTCCATGTGCAGCACCTGGTGTTCCTGATCGTAGTAGCCGATGTGTACCTTGCTTCCGAGGCGGATTTCGCCCGCGTCCGCCGGAATCATGTGGTTGATGAGCTTTAAAAGCGTGGTCTTTCCCGTGCCGTTGTTTCCGATGATGGCGACGCGCTCTCCGCGCTTGACCTCAAAGCTGGCGTGAGAGAAGAGGTGCTGGGAGCCGAAAGACTTTGCGAGATCCTTGACCGTCAGCACGTCATTTCCACTCACCACATCGGGCTCTAAGCGGATGTCCATCGCGTCGTTGACTTCCGTGGGACGCTCCACACGCTCAATCTTGTCGAGCATTTTCTCACGGCTCTCCGCGCGCTTGATGGATTTTTCGCGGTTAAAAGAGCGCAATTTTGCGATGACTGCTTCCTGATGCTTGATCTGCTGTTGTTGGTTTAAGTAGGCGCGGATCTTGGCGTCGCGAAGCATCGCCTTCTTGTCGCTGTAAGCTGAGTAATTGCCGGAAAAGACGGTCGCCTCTCCATTGTCAAGCTCCACGATCTTTGTCACCACGCGGTCGAGGAAGTACCGGTCGTGCGCCACGATGAGCACAGCACCGGGGTAAGTCTTTAAGTAAGTCTCCAGCCAGGCGATGGACTCCATGTCGAGGTGGTTGGTCGGCTCGTCAAGAAGCAAGACGTCTGGCTTTGTGAGGAGCAGTTTTCCGAGGGAGACGCGCGTCTTTTGACCGCCGGAGAGTGCCTGGATTGGTTTGGAAAATTCTTCCTCCGTAAATCCAAGACCCTTTAACACGCCAGTGATCTCACTCTGACAGGCGTATCCGTTTGCCATCTCAAACTCGTGGTTTAAGCGGCTGTATTGGGAGAGCATCTCCTCAAGCGCGTCGCCGGATGCGGACTTCATCTGGCTTTCCAGGCGGCGAAGCTGCGCCTCCATCTCAAGGATTGGGCGTTTCACCTCAAGAAGCGCGTCATAGATCGTCTCGGCTCCATCTAAGTCCTGGTGCTGCGCCAGGTATCCCAGAGCCGCGCCCTTTGCCAGTGTGACATTTCCGGAATCTGGGGAGAGGTGTCCCACGATGATCTTTAACAGGGTGGATTTTCCCGCGCCGTTGATTCCAACCACGGCGGCTTTCTCATGTTCCTCCACATGGAAGGATATATGTTTCAAAATGTCGTTGTCTCCAAAAGACTTGCAGATGTTGCTGCATGATAAAATCATAGTATTCTCCTTGCCGTTTCGCGTATTTCAGGCTCTAATCAGTATAGTAGATTCTGTTATTTTTTTCAAGAACATCATGAAACGGGTTTGACATTTTTTTGACAGCTGATTATAATAAAATTATGTAAAAATTACGAAAAATTCAGTGGATTTTTCAGTTAGAAAGGTGGATTATTTTAAATGGAAACAAAGGAGATCTCCAAGGCGGTGATCAGCAGGCTTCCGCGCTATTACCGGTATCTAGGAGAGCTGATGGAGGAAGGGGTGGAACGCATCTCCTCGAATGAGCTCAGCGTCAGAATGAAGGTGACGGCTTCCCAGATTCGTCAGGATCTGAACAACTTTGGCGGATTCGGTCAGCAAGGTTACGGCTACAACGTGAGCCACCTTTACAACGAGATTGCACATATTTTAGGAATTGACCGTCAGCACAACTTGATTATCATCGGAGCCGGAAATTTGGGTCAGGCGATTGCAAATTACGCCAATTTTGAGCGCAGAGGCTTCCTCATTAAGGGAATGTTTGACATCAACCCCAAGCTGATCGGACTTGTAATTCGGGGAATCGAGGTGCGCTCCGTGGATGATCTGGAACATTTTATTGCGGAAAATGATATTCAGATCGCGGCATTGACGATCCCTAAGACGAAAGCACCGGAGATTGCGGATCGCCTGGTGGCTTCCGGCGTGAAGGCAATCTGGAACTTTGCACACACGGATCTTGCGGTTCCAGACGATGTGGTGGTGGAAAATGTTCACCTTTCGGAGAGTCTGATGCGTCTGTCCTACCGCGTGTGCCGGATGCAGGATGAAGGGGAGACGAAGAAGAAAAAATGATCGTCGGAGTCGGTACGGATCTTGTGGAGATCGCGCGCATCGAAAAAGCCTGCGCGCGGGAATCGTTTTTGATGCGTATATTTACGGAGGAGGAACGCAGACAGGCGGCGGGACGCAAAGCGCGTCTTGCCGGAGATTTTGCAGTGAAAGAAGCGGTGGCGAAGGCTCTGGGAACGGGCTTTCGCTCCTTTTTGCCCTGTGAGATCGAAGTGCTGCGGGACGCACTCGGAAAGCCGTATGTGCGCTTATCCGGCGGCGCGGCTCAGGTTGCCGGCGCGCTTGGAGTGCGCCAGATTCAGGTATCCATCAGTGACACAAAGACCCTTGTTATGGCGTTTGCCGTGGCAGAGGGAGCGGAAAGGAAGGATGAGGGATGAGGACGCTTCTTACCGGAAAGCAGATGAAGGCAGTGGACACATTTACCATCCGTGAGGTCGGAATCCCCTCCATGGTTCTCATGGAGCGGGCGGCGATGGGGGTGGCAAGAGAGGCTAGGAAAATGCTTGAAAAGGCAGGCATATCGCGCGTGGTAGCTCTGTGTGGAACGGGAAACAACGGAGCGGACGGCGTGGCGGCGGCGCGGATGCTTGCAGTGCATGGAATCGAGGCAGCAGTTGCGATCGCCGGAAATCTGGATCAGGCAAGCGAGGAGTTTACCAGTCAGCTTTCCATCGCAAAAAAGGCGGGCGTACACGTTTACACCGCAGACGAGTGGATGCAGGATACGCGCCCGTGTGTGCTCCTTGACGCGCTCTTTGGTGTCGGGTTGAGCCGCGACGTAGAAGGCGCGTATGCCGCCTATGTGCGCCACGTCAACGCGCTTCGCGGCGAAGAAAACGGGATTGTCGGCGTGCTTGCCGTGGATCTTGCCTCCGGGATTAACGCGCAGACGGGGCGAGTGATGGGCGTGGCGGTGCAGGCGGATGTGACGGTGACGTTTGGCTGGGAAAAGCGGGGAACACTGTTGTATCCGGGGCGCGCGCTTTCCGGAAATGTGATTGTGGAGGACATCGGCTTTTGGGACGCGTGTCTAAAGAACGTGGAGCTGGGGGTTGAGGAGGACGAGGAAGGTCTTGCGTTTTCCCTGGAAGCGGGCGATCTTTTAGAGATTCCAAAGCGCGAAGCCTACTCTAATAAGGGAAGTTTTGGAAAAGTATTGATCGTGGCCGGATGCGTGGGAATGTGCGGGGCGGCGTATCTGAGCGCGCTTTCTGCCTACCGGACGGGGGCTGGGCTTGTGAAGATTTTGACGGTGGAAGAGAACCGCCCGACGCTTCAGATGCTTCTTCCAGAGGCGATTATGGCAATCTATACGCCAAGTCAGCTTTTGGAGGGGCGCGAAGAGTTCCGAAAAGAGCTTGATGAAGAGTGCCGCTGGGCGGACGTGGTCGTGCTTGGACCGGGGCTTGGGAGCGACTCTTATGTGGAGTACCTCGTGGAAGACATTCTCACCATGGCGTGTACCCCGGTTGTGGTCGATGCGGACGGCTTAAACGCGATTGCGGCGCATCCGTATCTGACCTCGTATTTTACGGAAAATATTATCATCACCCCGCATCTTGGCGAGATGGCGCGGCTGACCGGGCAGAGCATTTCCCAGATACAGGAAAATCTCGTCCAGACGGCACAGGCCTACGCCGCAAGATACGGGATCACCTGCGTGTTAAAGGATGCGACGAGCGTGATTGCCTCCCCGGAACGAGAAGTGTTTCTCAATGCGAGCGGCACGAGCGCGATGGCAAAGGCAGGTTCCGGCGACGTGCTCACGGGCGTGATTGCGGGACTTTTGGCACTTGGCATGGAAGTGACGCAGGCTGCGCGCCTTGGGGCGTATGTGCACGGGCTTGCGGGCGAACTTGCACAAACGGCAAGCGGAAGACACGGTCTGCTTGCGAGAGAACTGGCTGATGCGGTTGGTCAGATCATGGATGGACGGACGACAAAAGAGAGGAAGCGAGAAAATGATACCCTATGACAGGATCTGGGCAGAGATTGACCTGGATGCAGTGGAACAAAATATGAAGGCGATGCGGGAGATTTTGCCCGAAAAGACGGGAATGCTCGGCGTGGTGAAGGCGGACGCCTATGGACACGGCGCGGTGCAGATTGCAAAGGCGATTGATCCTTATGTGGAAGGATTTGCGGTTGCAACGGCGCAGGAAGGCGTGTCGCTCAGGAGAAACGGAATCACCAAGCGGATCCTGGTACTCGGCGTGACGATGCCCCAGAGCAATCCATTGCTTGTGGAGTACGACATTTGCCCGGCGATCTTTACTGTGGAGCAGGCGAGCGCGCTCTCAGAGCTGGCACTTGCGGCGGGAAAACGCCTTCGCGTGCATCTTGCGCTTGACACGGGAATGAGCCGGATCGGCATGGAACCGAACGAATCAGGCATAGAGACCGCACTTGCGATCAGCAAGTTTCCGGGGCTTTTGGTGGAAGGAATGTTTACCCACTTTGCGCGCGCCGACGAGGAGGATAAGTGCGCGGCGACGGCGCAGCTTGAGAAGTATGTTTCTTTTGAGAGAGAGCTTCGTGAGCGGGGACTTTCGATTCCGCTTCGCCACTGTTCCAACAGTGCCGGGATCCTTGAAGGCATGGACTCCAACACCATGGAGCTGGTGCGCGCCGGAATCTCGATCTATGGGCTTTCGCCCTCGGATGAGGTGGGTAAATGCTTTCCGTTCGCGCCTGTGCTCTCGTTTCGGGCAGCCGTCACCTTTGTCAAGACGATCGCGCCCGGAAGTGCCGTCAGCTATGGAGGAACGTTTGTGGCGGATCGACCGCTTCGCGTGGCAACGGTTGCAGCCGGGTACGGCGATGGATACTCCAGGAATCTCTCCGGAAAGGCGGACGTCTTGATCCGCGGAAAGCGGGCAAGGATTCTTGGAAGAGTCTGCATGGATCAATTCATGGTGGACGTGACGGACATTCCCGGCGTTTCGGCGGGAGATACGGCGACACTCATCGGAAGAGACGGAGATGAGCGCGTCGCGGTGGAGGAACTTGCGCGGCTTGGCGGAGGATTTCACTATGAGATTGTCTGCGACATCGGGAAGCGTGTGCCGCGCGTGTATCTGAGAGGCGGACAGGTCGTTGAGACGAAAGATTATTTTGGAGAATAGAGAGGAATCGCTCCGATGGGGGCGGTTCCTTTTTTGAAAAAATCCTCATATTCTAATAAAAAGCGTGGAATATGGAGGCAGTCTGCTTTGCTTGTCAGACGAGGAGAAATCTATTATGCGGATTTAAGACCGGTGGTTGGTTCGGAACAGGGCGGTGTGCGCCCGGTTCTTATCATACAAAACAATGTAGGGAATCGCTATAGCCCCACAGTGATCTGCGCGGCAATCACGTCGCGGATGAATAAGCCGAGGCTTCCGACGCACATTGAGCTTGCGGCAAAGACAACGGCGATGGCAAAGGACTCGGTGATTCTTCTGGAACAGCTGCGAACGATCGACAAACAGCGTCTCAGGGAGCGGATTGGCGCGATTGACGGGGAACTTTTGCGGCGCGTGGACGCCGCACTGTTGGTCAGCCTGGCGCTGGATACTTGACGGAAGGCGAGAATTGATGATAAGATAACAGGGATATGCATTTTCAAACAATTAAGAAAAAAGAAAGGTAGGTCTGTTTGATTTATGGACGATGGCAGTTCGCCCGTCAGTATTTTGTTGTTGATGGGGTTTATTCTTCTGGAGGCAGTGTTTTACGGATTCGGAGCGGCAATTCAGAATGTGAATGAGGGAAAGCTCGACGAGGACGTCCGAAACGGGAGTAAGAAGGCGGCGCGCCTGGCAAAGATTGTCAATCGGCCGGGGCGGTTCGTGAACACAATCCAGATCACCACACATCTGGTCGGCATCATCACCGGCATTTTTATCCTTCCGGCTCTGATTCAGTCTGCGGCCAGTCATTTTCAATCTTTGACCGGGGGCGGTCTGGACGAGCTGTTTGCACAGAACGCGCCGCAGTGGTTTGCCAATCCGCTCTGGTGGAAGTGGGCGGTATTGACGCTGGTGACAACGCTGATTCTTCTGATTTTGATTGTCTGTTTTGGAATCATCATCCCGAAACGCTTGGCGGCAAAAGAGCCGGAGCGGTGGGGGTATCGGATGCTTCCGGTTGTTGTGGTCACGGCGACGATTCTTTTGCCGCTCACCACGGCGATCACGCTTCTTGCAAAGGCAGTTTTAAAGCTCTTTGGCGTGGAAATGACGGCAAATGACGAGAATGTGACTGAGGAGGACATCATGTCCATGGTCAACGAGGGACATGAGCAGGGACTTTTGGAAGCCGGGGAGACGCAGATGATCACCAACATCTTTGAGCTTGGCGAGAAGGCTGCGTGGGACGCAATGACGCACCGCACCAACATGGTGGTGCTCGATGACGATCTGACCTTGCAGGAGGCTGTGGACTTTATCCTTCATGAGGGAACCAACAGCCGTTACCCGATCACGGGCGAGGACATGGACGACATCATCGGAATCCTGCACATCCGCGACGCGATGACATTTTACGCAAATCCCGAAAACCGCACGAAGATGATTAAGGAGATTCCCGGAATCCTGCGCGAGGCGAGCTTTGTGCCGGAGACAAGAAGCCTTGATACGCTCTTTCAGGAGATGCAGTCGAAGAAGATCCACATGGAGATCGTGGTGGACGAGTACGGTCAGACGGCAGGTCTTTTGACGATGGAGGACATTCTGGAAGAGATCGTGGGAAACATCATGGACGAGTACGATGAGGAGGAGGACTTCATCCAGAAATTGCCAGACGGAAGCTACCGGATGAGCGGAATGACGCCGCTTGACGATGTGATGAAGACGCTTGACGTAGAGTTCCCGGAGGAGGACTGTGACACCTATGATACCTTGAACGGCTATCTCAGTTCTCGATTTGGGAGAATTTTACAGGAAAATGAGCGGCCTTTTGTGGACTATGCGTCCTGGCGTTTCCAGGTGCAGGAAGTCGGCAGTAAGATGATCGAGTCGATCCTGGTCAGCCAGATTGCGCGTGAGGAAGTGGCAACGAAAGAAAATGAGCAGATGGGGGATACAGATGAGTCCAATCAGTCGGACAAAGGAAATGTTTCGTGACCGGATTTTTCTGAAAAAGGCGGTTGAGATCGCCTGTCCGGTTGCACTTCAGGGAATGTTAAATACCGTGGTAAACCTGGCGGATACGCTGATGGTCGGCTCGCTCGGAGCAGCTGCCATCGCCGCCGTCGGTCTTGCCAACAAAGTCTTTTTTGTCTTTTCGCTTCTCGTCTTTGGCATTGTCAGCGGAAGCGGAATCCTGGCAGCGCAGTATTGGGGAAGTCGGGAAGTCTTAAAGATCCGAAAAGTGTTCGGTTTGTCGGCGACACTGGCTCTCGGCGGGGCAGCATTTTTCGTGATTCCTGCCGTGCTCTGTCCGCACGCCGTGATGCGAATCTTCACGACAAGTCCGGACAGCATCGCGCTCGGCGCGAAGTATCTGAGAGTGGCGGCTTTGACGTACCCGTTTATCGCAATGACGAATGTTCTCGTGGCAATGCTTCGCGCCGTCAATCAGGTGCGCGTTCCGGTCATCACAAGCTGTGTCGCGATTGCGATCAACGTGTGCCTAAACTACACCTTCATCTTCGGACATTTTGGCGCGCCGGCACTGGGCGTGGTGGGAGCCGCGCTCGCAACCTTGATTGCCCGCGCCATTGAGGTCTGTCTGGTGCTTGGTTACACCTATGGGACGCATTCGCCGATCGCGGGGCGGCTTTCGGAGCTGTTTGGCTGGCCGCGCGAGTTTACGGGAAAGTTTGCCCAGACTGCCGCACCTGTGATTGCCAACGAGTTTATGTGGGGACTTGGAACGACGATGTATTCTCTGGCATACGGCCGGATGGGCGATGACGCAGTGGCTGCGATCACGATCGCGACGACGATTCAGGACATTGTGGTCGTACTCTTCCAGGGACTGAGCGCGGCGACTGCCGTGATTCTTGGAAATGAACTCGGAGCTGGGAAACTCAAGCGGGCGGAGCGGTACGCGACGAATTTCTTTATCTTGCAATTTCTCGTCACATTGGCTGCTGCCGCAGTGGTGCTTGCAATCCGCTCTCCGCTCATCGGGCTTTACAACATTACCCCGCAGGTTGCAAACGATGTGAGAATGTGCATCCTGGTATTTGCGCTGTATATGCCGGCAAAGATGTTTAACTACGTCAATGTGGTCGGCGTATTGCGAAGCGGTGGAGATACGAAGATGTGCTTTTTCCTGGATACGAGCGGCGTGTGGGCGATCGGAGTCCCGCTGGCATTTTTGGGCGCGCTTGTCTGGCATTTTCCCATTTACTGGGTGTACGCGCTTGTGATGCTTGAGGAGGTCTACAAAATGATCCTCGGATACATCCGCTATCGCCAGAAAAAGTGGCTGAAAAACTTGACAATCAATGCTTAGGACGCGGAAAAATACTTGTCAGGTCTTAGAAATCGTGCTAGTATAAATGAGATGTGTCCGCTTTTAGACGTGAAAAATCAGAAAGAGAAAGGGTGTTATACGAATGTCAGGACATTCTAAATTTGCCAACATTAAGCATAAGAAAGAGAAAAACGATGCTGCAAAGGGAAAGATCTTTACCGTCATTGGACGTGAGATCGCAGTTGCAGTAAAAGAGGGCGGTGCAGATCCTGCCAACAACAGCAAGCTGCGCGACGTCATCGCAAAGGCAAAAGCCAACAATATGCCCAACGATACCATTGACCGTGGAATCAAGAAGGCAGCAGGCGATGCCAACTCCGTAAACTATGAGACGCTGACCTACGAAGGATACGGCCCCAGCGGCGTTGCCATCATCGTAGATACGCTGACTGACAACAAGAACCGCACGGCTGCCAATGTTCGCAGTGCCTTCACAAAGGGCGGCGGAAACGTTGGAACGCCCGGAAGCGTTTCCTATATGTTTGACAAGAAGGGTCAGATCATCATCGACAAGGAAGAGTGCGACATGGACGCAGACGATTTGATGATGCTGGCACTGGATGCCGGAGCCGAGGACTTCTCCGAGGAGGAGGGCGGCTACGAGGTCTACACTGCACCGGAGGATTTCAGTAAGGTGCGTGAGGCACTGGAGCAGGCAGGCGTTCCCATGATGGAAGCGGATGTGACCATGATTCCTCAGACCTGGGTGGAAGTGACCGGAGAGGAAGACTTAAAGAAGCTCAACCGTATTCTGGATCTGCTGGATGATGACGACGACGTTCAGGCAGTATATCACAACTGGGACGAGTAATAAAAAGAAAAGATGAGCAGGGAGCCTGGAATGTGGGGCTCTCTGCTTTTTGTTTTATAGGAAACTGCGCTCTATGAAACAAAAAATGCTCCGCTATGGATCGCACTGCGGCGGAAGAATCCGACAAGTAGGATTATTTTGTTTCCTAAGAGTTAGGAAGAAGAGAATTACACGAATCATAGGGAAGGGAGTAAGAATATGCTGTCAAAGCGTCAAAGTGCAATCATTGATCTTTTAACAGGATTCAGCAAGAAGTCCCCCGCTTCTAAAGCGGTGGGATGAATTGC
>Cebus_capucinus_imitator_PRJNA485217_SSR049__coassemble_1324_pt1 | contig 23000 bp, 17 predicted proteins | sample Cebus_capucinus_imitator_PRJNA485217_SSR049__metabat2_low_PE_019 | metagenome-assembled genome bin Cebus_capucinus_imitator_PRJNA485217_SSR049
GCTGCCCAGAGAATGGGATGGTCGGGGGACTGGGCTCTCTGCTCAATCTGGCGCAGACGCTTGTGCGCGCCGGAAGCCGCCTCACGGATCGTCTTTGCGAACAGCTCCGGATCCATAAAGTGAGAGCAGGAACAAGTCGCAAAATATCCGCCGTCCTTGACGAGCCTCAGACCGCGCAGGTTGATCTCACGGTATCCCTTCACCGCCTGCTTAATGGAAGAGCGGGACTTGGTAAATGCCGGCGGGTCAAGGATCACCACGTCAAACTGTTCCCCATCTTTTTCCAGTTTTGGCAGCAGATCAAATACATCCGCGCACAGAAACTCCACATTTTCTTCCAGACCATTTAACGCCGCGTTCTTTCTCGCCTGATCCACTGCAAGCTGCGATGCGTCCACACCGAGCACCTTCTTTGAGCCGGCAAGACCCGTGTTTAACGCAAATGAACCCGTGTGCGTGAAGCAGTCGAGGACACGATCCGGCTGAATCTTTCGGCAGAGGTTTTGCATCGCCAGACGGTTGTACTTTTGATCGAGGAAAAATCCCGTCTTCTGCCCGTCCTTCACATCCACAAGATAGCGCACGCCGTTCTCGACAATCTCCACGTTCGTGTCAAATTCCTTGCCGATAAAGCCCTTAAACCGCTCCATCCCTTCCTGAAGCCGTACCTTTGCATCGCTTCGCTCATAGATTCCAAGAATCTCGATTCCATCCTCTGCGAGAATCTGGACGAGCTGATCGAGGATCACCGGCTTTAAGCGGTCGATGCCAAGTGCCAGAGATTCCACCACCAGGACATTTGCAAACTTGTCCACCACAAGACCCGGAAGGAAGTCGGCTTCCCCGAAGATGACGCGGCAGCTGGACGTGTCCACCGTCGCCTTGCGGTACTCCCAGGCATTCTTTACGCGCATTCTCAAAAATGCCTCGTCGATCACGGCATCCGCCTTGCGGGAGAGCATCCGCACCGTCAATTTCGACTTGGTGTTGATAAATCCGTGTCCCAGGCAATATCCGTCAAAATCCTCCACGCGCACGAGATCCCCGTTTGTGAACTCGCCGCGAATCGCCTCAATCTCATTGTCGTAGATCCACGCGCCGCCCGCTTTGAGCATCCGCGCGCCGCCTTTTTTCACCTGCACTGTGGCAGTTTCTCGAAACAAATCATTCATATAGAAAAAACTCCGCCTTTCGCTTCAATTCTCGAAACATTATATCATCGCGCCCAGCCTCGTGCAATCCCCGCATTATGAGTTCTCAAGCACCCGGATGCCTTTTGTGATGATCTGCTCCGTCAAAGAGGCGAGTTCCTCCGGCGTCTCCTGCATTCCCGACTGAATCCAGTGCTGTACCAGCCCGATGCAGCCCGATACGATAAACGAGTAGTACGCCTCAAAATAGTCCGAGTTGGACGGGCGAAACATTTCCATCCACTCCTGAAGACATTTCTCGCGCACGAGCAGCTTTAACCGGGTGATGAAGTTGAGATCCCCATTTTCTCCCAGCAAAATCTCGACCAGACCGGCATTTTCCTGAACCAGATGGAAAATGTCGGCGAGCGTCTCCGAGAGCCGAACCGCCATATCCGCCTCGCGCGGGCGGTACATCAGCCGTTCCAGCTCCTCAATCATGCCATTCTCCGTCTTTTCCAGCAGATCAAACACGTCCTTGTAGTGAAGATAGAAGGTCCCGCGGTTGAGATCTGCCATCTCCGTCAGCTCCCGGACACTGATGTCCCGGACTTTCTTGGTTTTCATCAGCTCTGCCAGGCAGTCCTGCAAGAGTTTCTGTGTTTTGCGGACGCGCCGATCCTTTCCGTCATTTCCCATAATTTAGACCTCCAAAGTTTAAAAAAATTTTATAATTTAAGATTCAACACTTTAACTTAAAAATGTTGATTAGTGAACAAAAAGTGAAAAATTAATGATTGTATCAATCAACATCAGTTAGTATAATCCATTATAGTCTAGTAATCAACAGATGTCAATTATTAGAATCGTGTTGTTTTGTGAACATAAGGAGAGTTGGTATGAGAAGGATTCAGAAGGCGGCTGCAATCGGACTTGCGGCGACGACCGTGATGCTTGGGCCTGTGAATGTCGGCGTCCTGACGGCTCTGGCAGGGGAAGGCTTTGTCGAGGAGAACGGTTCCTGGTACTATCAGGGCGACGACGGTAAATATGTGACCGGGCAGCTCACATTGGGCGATACGGTGTATTCCTTTGGGGCAAAAGGCGCGCTGCGCCAGGCATCACGCGTGGAGAACACGGGCGGCGGTGCGTATGAGGTTGCGATTCTGGATGAAGCGTCTCAGGAACTCTTTGACAAGATGAATGAGGAGAAGAGCGACGAGTATTTTGACCTCTACGATGAGAGAGAGGACGAGTACGACGGGGATGCCAAGAAGAGCTACGACCGATATGCAACGTACCGCATGACGACCGCGCTAAACGATGCGGCGGCGGCACGGCTTGCATCTGCCCGCGAGAAGAGCTACACGAACGGCTCGATTCCCGGAGAGGGCACGGTGAAGGACTACTTAAAGAGCGTCAATTACCGCCCGCACGCGACGACGATAGAACTTTACTTGAGAAACTGCGACGACGTGGACGACGCCTGGGAAAAGTTCGAGAAGAAGATGAGCGAGCGATATGAGAAGCGAAAAGACCGCGCCTTCAGCCCAGAGTATTATCGGGAAGCAGGAATCGCTCATATTGAGGAAGATAACAAGCATTCATTTATGATCATCTTGATGCGCTAGGAGTGAGAGACCATGGGAGAGAAGATGTTAAAGCATTTCAAAAAGAAAGAGGGGGGAGCCAAGGGAGAGCACTCCAAAGAGAAGGAGAAAGCCTCTCTTCACCTGGCACGCTTTATCATCCGGCGAAAAGGCTGGATTGAGAGCGTCTTCTTTTTGGGATGCGTGATCAGCCTGGTATTGATGCTGTTTGTCAACGTCAACTACGACATGACCGCGTATCTGCCGGCTGATGCGGAGTCCGAGATGGGACTGGAGAAGATGAGGGAAGAGTTCGGCTATCCCGGAACTGCCCGGATCATGTTAAAAGACGTGACGCTTTACGAGGCGAAACAATACAAAGACAAACTGGAAGCCGTGGACGGCGTGGATCAGATTCTCTGGTGCGACAGCACGATCAACGTCTACGCCGGGGAAGATTTCATCGACATGGATTCCATCGACGATTACTACAAAGACGGCTATGCCGTGATGGACGTGACATTTGACGAGGGCGATACCTCAAAGACGACCTCAAGGGCGATTGACCAGATGCGCGAGATCACCGGGGACAAGGGATATTACACCGGACTTGCGGTTCAGAACAAGTCGCTTCAGGAAAATATGGCGAGCGAGATGAACCTGATTCTTGTGATCGGCGTCATCATGATCTTTGTGGTGCTGTGCATTGCGACGACCGCCTGGTCAGAGCCGATTCTGTTTCTTCTGGTCATGGGCGTTGCCGTATTGCTAAACCGAGGAACGAATATCTTCTTCCCCTCGGTATCGTTCTTGACAAACAACGTTGCAATCGTTTTGCAGCTTGCAACCTCGATGGACTACTCCATCTTCCTGCTGGACGCATTTACCAGAAGAAAGAAAGAAGGCATGGACGAGAAAGAAGCCTTAACCGGAGCGATCGACGAGGCAATCAACTCCATTCTTGCGAGCAGCTTAACGACGATCATGGGATTTGTCGCACTCGTTGTGATGCGCTTTAACATTGGATTTGATATGGGTCTGGTGCTGGCAAAGGGAATCGTATTCAGCTTGCTTTCCGTGCTCTTCTTCATGCCGGCGATGATCTTAAAGTTCTCGCCCTGGAACGAGAAGACGAAGCACCGCTCCTTTATGCCGGAGTTTCACGGTCTGAGTAAGTTCATCTACAAGGCGCGTTTCATCATCCCGGTGCTGATGCTGCTTGTCACACCTCCTGCGTATGTGGCGCAGGGTATGAACGATTTCCTGTACGGAAACAGTGCCGTTGGCGCGAGTGAAGGAACTCAAGTTTACGAGGACGACGAGGCGATCGCCGAGAAGTTTGGGCGAAGCAACATGATGCTGGCACTCTATCCGAACACAGATCCGATTGCCGAGAAGAAGATGAACGATGAGATCGAGGACTTGAGCTATGTAAAGAGCGTAACCTCGATGGCAGGTGTGCTGCCGGATGGAATCCCGGAAGAGTTTCTTCCGTATTCGATTACGAGCCAGGTTCACACAAAAGACTACGCAAGAATGTTGATCTACACGAGAACAAAGACGGAGAGCAGCGCGGCGTTCTCTGCGGCGGATGAGATTCGCGAGATCGTAAAACGCTACTATCCCGAAGGATCGTTCCTCGTCGGCGAGACGCCCTCGACGCAGGACATCAAGACCATCATCACCGACGACTACAACCGCGTCAATATTCTCTCGACCTTGGGCGTGTTCCTCGTCGTGATGTTCAGCTTTAAGTCCCTGCTCATCCCGGTGATCGTCCTGATCCCGATCGAGGTTGCAATCTTCTTAAACATGGCAGTTCCGTACCTGACGGGAGATACAATGGTGTTCATGGGATACGTCATTGTCAGCAGTATTCAGCTGGGAGCGACTGTGGACTACTCGATTCTTTTGACGAACACTTACATGGCGTGCCGAAAGACGATGAAGAAGAAAGAGGCGTGCCTGGCGGCCGTCAGACAGTCGGCTTCCTCGATCTTTACCTCCGGAACGATTTTGATTCTGGCAGGATACATCGTCCACTTCATCTCCAGTACGGCGGCAATCGGAGATCTGGGACATCTGATCGGGCGCGGCGCGTTGATGTCCGTGTTCCTGGTATTGACCGTGCTTCCCGCGCTTCTTCTGCTGTGCGATAAGATCATCATGGACAATGAGATCGACCAGATCAAGCGGCTTTTGGGAAAAATCGGAAAAGCACCCGCAAAGGCGGCGAAAAAAGGGCTTCAGAAAATGACAAGTCGAGACAGAACGAGTGATCGAGTGGAGGTAGAGGGCGATGAGATATAGTAAGAGAATCACGGCAGCAGCACTTGCGGGACTGATGCTGTGTCCGACAGGAACAATCGGCGGCATTGGAACGGTCTATGCAGCCCCCGCCGGCGTGGACGTGGATGAGGCAATGTATGTGAACCTGGATTATTACGGAAATGCGGAAAAGATCAACGTGGTGAAGGGACTCAGCGTCAACGGCAATACGGAGTACACGGATTATGGAAATTATACCCAGGTTCAGAATATGTCAAGCGATTTGGCTCCCGCTTTGGGCGATGGTAGTGTGACGTGGACATTTCCCGAAGACCAGAAGGGACGCTTCTATTATAAGGCGAGTCTGGAAAATGGTCAGGTGACGCTCCCCTGGGACTTTGACGTTTCCTACAAGTTAAACGGAGTTCCGATCAATGCCGACAAGCTCGCCGGGGCGTCCGGTCTTGTGGAGATCAACGTGAAGGCGACCCCGAACGACGGGGCAAAATCGTACTACCGCAACAATATGATGCTGATGGTTGCCGTTCCCGTGGATTTGACGAAATGTTACAGCGTGGAGGCGGATGGCTCTCAGACCCAGAATCTGGGAGATACCACGGCAGTCGTCTTTTCGGCTCTGCCCGGTGAGGAGGGCGATTACACGGTTCGCATTGGCACAGACAGCTTTGAGTCCATCGGCGTGATTATGGCGATGGTTCCCGGAACCGTGGAAGATCTGGAACATATCAAGGACTTAAAAGAGGCAAAGGACACCTGGCAGGATGCGGGCGATTCGCTCTACGATAGCCTGGAGCAGATGGCAAAATCCGTTGAGGGAATGAGAAGTGGCGTGAACACGCTTAAGAGCGGGTTAAGTTCGGCAGAGGATGCAAGACAGGTCTGGAGCGGCGCGAAAGACGGAATCCTTGCAAGCAATGACGAGAGTCTTGCGGCACTCTCCGCGCTCTCCGAGCAGCTCTCCAACATGGTTCCATACCTTCAGACGGCAAAAGACGCGGCAGCGACGGCGCATGAGGGACTGGACAATGTGGTGGACACCTTGACGCAGATGCAGGACCCGCTCAGAAAGCTCCACACCCGCTTAAAAGGCGTGGAATCCAACATGGAATCGCTTTCTTCCCAGCTTCCGGAGCTTCGCCAGCTGATGATCCAGATTGCAACGCTTGACACGCAGTTCCAGGCAAACGAGCAGATGGCTCTTGCCGGAATCCAGGGCGTCTCCGAGGCGATGGAGGACGCAGACGAGGTCTACTTTGCGGACGAGGAGGACGTTGCCACCGAGTCACAGGCGCGTGTGGCTGCAAATGCTGGGCAGATCGTGGCGCAGCTTCAGCAAAAAGTCGCTTACCTGAATGTATTGGCGCAGGGAAGCAGTAAGCTGGTAGCCAACATGAGCGGACTTCTCGATGAGGGTGCGGACGCTTCCAAGTACATTCGTGAGCTGACCGACAACTTCGATTATCTGATCGAGGACACGGCTGCGTTAAATGACTCCATGGACACCTACTACCCGGATCTTCAGGATGCGCTGACCGACAGCCAGGAACTCGTAAACCGCACCACCGAGGCATTAAACAGCGGAACGAACAGTCTGAGCCTGCTTCAGAACGCGGTGAGAAACAGCAGCGACAGTTTTGACGCGGCAGCAAGAGAGAGCTTAAAGGGCAGCATGGCAGTGCTTGACCAGAGCCTTCAGATGATTGATGCGACGACTGCGATGCGCCAGGCGGGACGCACCATGAAAGACACGCTCGACAGCGAACTGGATAAGTTCGACACCGAGAACAACTTCCTGTTCATGGACCCGTCCGCTCCCAAAGAATCTTTGACTTCCGACCAGAATCAGGAGCCGAAAACGCTTCAGGTGATCCTTCGCACGGACGAGATCAGCTTGGACGATGAGGAGGAAAAGACGCTGGATGCGGAGACAAAGGAGGAGTCCGTCAGCCCGCTTCGCAGAATGTGGAACGTTCTCGTGAAGATGTGGCAGTCGATCGTCCAGATCTTTAAGGATCGTTGAGAAATACGGATCGAAATCTTCAAGAAAATGAGATAGAAATCTAAAATAATGTGTGTTATAATGTGCTCCGATTACGAGATGCAAGGCGCGTTGGGAACAATTCCCGATGCGCGTGGCGTTCGATAAAAGGAGCACATTTTTTATGAAAAGCTATGAGATGGACTTGAGCACGGGATCGCTCTGGAAGAAGGCGTTGATCTTTAGCGTGCCGCTGATGTTTTCCAATATTCTCCAGGTGCTGTTCAATATGTCGGATATTGCGGTTGTGGGGAAATTCTCCGGGCCGATCGCACTGGGCGCAGTTGGCTCAACCAGCCTTCTGATCACGCTCTTTACGGGAATCCTGATCGGTCTTGCAAGCGGCGTCAACGCCCTGACCGCTCTTTACATCGGTTCCAAACACGAGCGAAACATCAAAAGCTGCGTGCACAGTTCGTTTGTGATCTGTCTGGGCGCGGGAATCTTGATTACGCTGTTTGGAGAAATCTTTACTCCGGCGATTCTTCGCTTGATGAACACGAAAGAAGAGCTGATCGGCGGGGCGGTGCTTTACCTGAGAATCTACTTGCTTGGCGCACCGGCTCTTGGACTGTATAATTTTGGAAATGCTGTGCTCAGCGCGGCGGGCGATACGAAGCGTCCGCTCTACTGCTTGCTCTTTTCCGGCATCTTAAACGTGGTCTTAAACCTGTTTTTCGTGATTGTCTGCGGGATGGACGTTGCGGGAGTCGGTCTTGCAAGCATCATTTCCCAGTACATCTCCGCGATTCTGGTGGTCGGAATGCTCGTAAAGAGCAAGGCAAGTTTTGCCTTCCACCTCCGCAACGTGCGCGAGTACCTGGACAGCGACAAGATGCGCCGCGTGTTGAGCCTTGGCGTTCCGGCGGCATTTCAGAACACGCTCTTTGCGATCGCAAACCTCTTTGTGCAGGCGAGCGTCAACTCCTTTGACCATGTGATGGTGGAGGGCAACTCCGCGGCGGCGAACGCAGACCCGCTCGTCTACGACATGATGGCGGCATTCTACACCGCAGGAACGAGCTTTATCGCGCAAAACCTCGGCGCGGGCAAGAAAGACCGCATCTTAAAGAGCTATCTAATCTGTACGGGGTACGCCTTTGTGTTGGCGTTGCTGCTCGGCGTGGGAATCTACGTCTGCCGCTACGGATTTCTGGGAATCTTTACCAATGACCCGGACGTCGTTGCAGCCGGAATCCACCGCCTCTCGATCATGGCACTCTCGTATGCGATCAGCGCGTTCATGGACGGCACAATCGCCGCTTCGCGCGGTCTTGGAAAGACGGTTGTCCCCACGATCGTGGTGATCCTTGGTTCCTGCGTCTTTCGCCTTGCCTGGGTCTACACGGTGTTCGCACATTTTCACACGATCCGCGCCCTCTACCTGCTCTATCCCGTATCGTGGAGCATCACGGCGGCGGCTGAGATCGCTTACTTTATCAAGGTATACCGACAGATGATGAGGGAGGACGGATGAGCAAAGACGAGACAAAGTACAAATTGGCGGACGCGATGAAGGAGTGTCTGAAAAATGCTTCCGTCGAGAAGATTACGGTCAAGCAGATCTGCGACGCGGGCAAGGTGACGCGCCAGACCTTTTACCGCCATTTCCTCGACAAGTATGACCTCATCAACTGGTATTTTGACAAGATGGTGCTTCGCTCCTTCGGCGAGATGGAGCAGGGGCACACGGTGGAGGAGAGTCTGCGCCAGAAGATGATGTTTATCATGCGGGAGCGCGTCTTTTTCTCGGCGGCATTTCGCTGTGATTGTCAAAATTCTCTCAAAGATCACGATTTTGAGCTGATTCTTCAATTCTACCGTGATCTGATCGCCAAAAAGACGAGCGAGCCGCTCGGCGAAGAACTTGGATTTTTATTGGAAATGTACTGTCAGGGCTCGGTTTACATGACGGCAAAGTGGGTGCTGGCAGGATTTGATATGCCTCCGGAGAAGATGGCAAGGATTCTCGTGGAGGCGATGCCGCCCAGGGTGGCTGCCGTGTTTGATAAATTGGGGCTCTTGTAAAAAATGCACAACTAAAGATGTGAAACTTTGCCAAAATTCCAAAGAAAGTGACAGATGAGAAGGTTTGTCACTTTCTTTTTTTTCTGGTTCTTGTTAGACTATTCACAAAGAGAAGTAAGAACTCAGAAAGAAAAGGAGATATGAGATTATGGCATTTCGTATTGTTTTGAATGAGACATCTTATCATGGAGCCGGCTGCATTCAGGAGATCGCAGGCGAGGTGACAACCAGAGGATTCAAGAAGGCGTTCGTTTGCTCCGATCCCGACCTGATCAAGTTCAACGTGACCTCCAAGGTGACGAAGGTTTTAGACGACCACAATATGCCTTACGAGATCTACTCCAACATTAAGCCCAATCCCACCATCGAGAATGTACAGACCGGTGTTGCCGCTTTTAAGGCGTCCGGCGCGGACTACATCATCGCAATCGGCGGCGGCTCTTCCATGGACACCGCAAAGGCAATCGGCATCATCATCGCAAACCCGGAGTTTGAGGACGTGAGAAGCCTGGAAGGCGTTGCTCCCACCAAGAAGCCTTCTGTTCCGATCATCGCCGTCCCTACCACCGCAGGAACTGCGGCAGAGGTAACGATCAACTATGTAATCACCGACGTGGAGAAGAAACGTAAGTTTGTCTGTGTAGACCCCCACGACATCCCCGTTGTCGCTGTCGTTGATCCCGAGATGATGTCTTCCATGCCCAAGGGACTGACCGCAGCAACCGGTATGGATGCTCTGACTCACGCAATCGAGGGCTACACCACCAAGGGTGCAAACCCCATCACCGATATGTTCAACTTAAAGGCAATCGAGCTGATCTCTGCAAGCCTGCGCGGTGCTGTTGCAAACACCGAGGAGGGAAGAGAGGGAATGGCTCTGGGTCAGTACATCACCGGCATGGGCTTCTCCAACTGTGGACTGGGAATCGTTCACTCCATGGCACACGCTCTGGGCGCGGTTTATGACACTCCCCACGGCGTAGGAAACGCAATCCTGCTTCCCACCGTTATGGCTTACAACGCAGAGTGCACCGGAACCAAGTTAAAAGACGTTGCAAAGGCAATGGGTGTTGAGGGCGTTGACGAGATGACTCAGGAAGAGTACCGTCAGGCAGCAATCGACGCAGTCAAGAAGCTGTCCGCTGACGTTGGCATTCCCGCTGACTTAAAGGCAATCGTAAAGCCCGAGGACGTTGACTTTTTGGCGCAGTCTGCAATGGATGATGCTTGCCGTCCCGGCAATCCCAAGGATCCTTCCTTCGAGGACATCAAGGCATTGTACCTGTCCTTAATGTAAAGAAAATGCTTCCCGCATAGGCAAATCCGTGCAGGGAAACGCAAGTTTAGAAAGATTTTAGAATCGAGCCGTCTGTGCGCCGAAAACGCGTGCAGGCGGCGATTTTTTTTCAAAAAATGGCGAAAAATCGTCAAAAAGTAGACATAATTAGGTTATCTGTGTACGCTATACAGATACAAATGTATGCTGAGGGCAAATAAAGACTTGACGAACAGCAGACATAATGCTAAAATGGGGAGAGCGTTTTTATTCACTTTATCGAGAGTGCAAGAATCGCACAACATTCAAGGAGGAAAAATCTATGAGAAAACGAGCAACACGTCTGGCAGCTCTGGCTCTGGCAGCGGCGATGGCGATGACCGCTTGCGGCGGCGGCGGTTCCAATTCTGCAAACAGCAACACGACCAACAATGAGTCAACCAACAGCGCAGAAAACAAGGAAGCCATCAAGGATCTGGTAACTTACGAGGCTCCCAATCGTGAGCAGGAAGGCTTCTTTATCCTGAACACGGAGAAGGCTGCGGACTTAAACGTACTGTGTAACCTGTATTCCCCTCTGCTGGAAGTAGACAACATGGGTAAGTTAAGACCCGCTGTTGCAAAGGAGTGGGGCACCGAGGATGGTGGCCTGACCTGGACCTTCAAGCTGAGAGATGATGTGAAGTGGGTTGACATCAACGGAAACGAGAAGGCAGACTGTACTGCTCAGGACTGGATTACCGCGATGGAGTGGATCTTAAACTTCCACAAGAACAGCGGAAACAATACCTCCATGCCGATTTCTCTGATTCAGGGCGCAGAAGATTACTACAACTACACCAAGAACTTGAGTGCAGATGAGGCGAAGGCTCTGGACACCACCAAGTTCTTAGAGATGGTTGGCGTAGAAGCACCCGATGATTATACCTTGGTTTACCATTGTGCATATAAGGCACCTTACTTTGATACCGTTGCAACTTCTGCTTGTATGTACCCCGTATCTCAGGCTCTGATCGACGAGCTGGGTGTGGACGGTATGGTTGGAATGAGCAATGAGACCATGTGGTACAACGGACCATACTTTGAGACCACCTTCACCATGAACAACGAGAAGGTTCTGGAGAAGAACGATTCCTACTGGGACAAGGATGCGACTCTGTTTGACAGCGTAACCATCCGTATGGTAGATTCCACCCAGCAGTATCAGCTGTGGCAGAACGGCGAGCTGGACAACATCAGCCTGTCTGAGGCGGATCTGAGAACGATCTACAACGATGACAGCAATCCGGAGAAGGCAAACCTGGTTGAGACCCGTCCCAAGAAGTTCTCCTACCAGATGCACTTTAACTATGCAAAGAACAAAGAGGATGGAACAGCGGACGAGAACTGGAACAAGGCAGCTGCCAACGAGGCATTCCGTCAGTCCTGGTATTATGGTCTGGACTTCACCAAGTCCTGGGCGAGAAAGAACTTCATCTATCCGCTGCATTGCGAGAACCTGGGCTACACGATGAAGGGACTGCTGTACTACTCTGACGGTACGGACTACAACGCCAAGGTTGTGGAGAAGTTAGGCTACGGCGAGTCCGACGGCAAGACCCCCAGAAGAGTGGATGCTGAGAAGGCTGCCGAGTACAAGAAGCAGGCAATGGAAGAGCTGGCTGCTGAGGGCGTAACCTTCCCCGTACAGGTTGATTACTACATCATTGCAGGCGATCAGGCGGCTCTGGACGGTGCAACCGTATTAAAGCAGATCTTTGCCGAGTGCCTGGGCGAGGACTATGTAAACCTGAACATCAAGACCTTTGTTTCCAGCCAGAGCAAGGAAGTAATCCAGCCCAGTCTTCAGTCCTTTGTTACCAATGGATGGGGCGCGGACTTTGGTGATCCTTCCAACTTCCTGGATCAGGAACGCTATGGCTATGACCAGGCTTACTATACCAACAACTATTCTCACGCAAACGATGTGACGGACGAGGATCTGATCGCGACCTACAAAGAGTTCTCTGATCTGGTAGAGAAGGCTGGCGAGGTGACGGATGATCTGGACGCACGTTACGATGCTTACGTAGAGGCTGAGGTGTATATGTTACAGCACGCATTGTCCATCCCGGTTGAGTATGAAGTGGGCTGGCAGCTGACCAAGGTCAACGACTACTCCAAGATGAACGCAATGTACGGTGCTCAGAACTCTACTTACAAGAACTGGGAGACCTCTAAAGACGCTTATACTACCGAAGAGTATGAAGGATTCGCGGAGGCTACAAAATAAATGGCTAAATACACAATCAAACGACTGTTACAATCCCTTGTAACAGTCCTGGTTGTGGCAACGATCGTTTTTCTGTTGATGCGTGCGCTTCCGACGGACTACTATTTTACAGAAGACCAGGTAATGAAGCTTACAGAAGAGCAGAAAAACGATCAGCTGCTTGCAGCGGGACTGTTAGATCCAATGGGAGAGCAGCTGCTTCGTTTTTACGGGCAGCTTCTGCACTTTGATTTCGGTGTTTCGAGACGAATTCAGACCGGAGCTTCTGTGATCAAGGTAATCGGAACAAAATTTGCGGTGTCGATGCGACTGGGCTGTATCGCTCTGGTGATCGCACTCGTGATCGGTATCTTGCTGGGCGTGATTCAGGCGCGCAACAAAGATAAGATCTTAGACCATATCGGAACGGCGTACACTGTATTCGTAAACGCGGTACCGCCTCTGGTATCGTACTCGCTGGTATTGGTGTTTGGAGCGCACGTATTGAACCTGCCGACACTGTATTCCACCAGAAACGTGGGACCATCCAGCGTCCTTCCCATCATCTGTCTGGCGTTGGCTTCCATCGCACACTACGCGCTGTGGACGAGACGTTACATGGTAGATGAGCTCAACAAAGACTATATCAAGCTGGCTCGCATCAAAGGTATGTCCTCCAAGGACATCATGGTCAAGCATGTCTTAAAGAATGCGTTTGTACCCCTGGTACAGTACATTCCGGCGTCCTTCCTTCTGACCATCAGCGGATCTCTCTTGGCAGAGCGTTTCTTCTCTGTTCCCGGAATGGGTCCTCTGCTGACCGATGCAATCACCCGCTATGACCTGAACGTTGTTCAGACCCTGGTAATCATCTATGCGGCTCTCGGTATTCTGGGCGTATTCCTGGGCGATGTGCTGATGATGGTATTAGATCCCAGAATCAAACTGACAGACAAAGGAGGAAGCCGATGAGTAACCAGAAGCAGGACGACAAGTTCCGGTTTGTGGAGTATTCGCCCGAGGCGGCAGAACGCGTCGGATATTCGGATTACTCTTACTGGAAATCCGTTTTCCAAAACTTTTTGAAGAAAAAATCCGCGGTTGTGATGGCGTTTGTATTCTTCGCGCTTGTCATCTTTTCCTTTATTGCCTTAAAGATCGGAAAGTATGACTATTCCACCGCACAGATCATGACCGATGCATCCCTGGCCTTTACCGCTCCAAACGGAGAGTTCTGGTTCGGAACGGACAACCTCGGACGTGACTATTGGTGCCAGGTGTGGTACGCCGCACAGGTATCCATCAAGCTTGCCCTGATTGTAGCAATCGGAGAGTGCGTCGTTGGCGTCACGATCGGCTGTATCTGGGGCTATGTCAGAAGTCTTGACCGCTTCCTGACAGAGGTTTACAACGTAATCAACAATATCCCGACCATCATCTACATGACTCTGGCAGCGTTGCTGTTCGGTCAGAGCTTCCGCAACATGGCGATCGCAATGATCACCGTCGGCTGGCTTGTGATGGCTCGTAACGTCCGCAACCTGGTGCTGATGTACCGTGACCGCGAGTATAACCTGGCGTCCCGGTGCCTGGGAACCCCGGTGTGGAGAATCCTGGTCAAGAACATTTTCCCGTATCTGATCAGCGTGGTGATCCTGCGTCTGGCTCTGTCCATCCCGCAGACCATCGCTCTGGAATCAACCCTGTCCTACCTGGGACTGGGATTGGACGTGAATACGCCCTCTCTGGGCATTCTGCTTAGAAATGCCCGCAACTATTTCCTCCAGTATCCGTATCTGCTGATTTTCCCGGCGGTGATCGTATCCTTAGTTACCATCACCTTCTATCTGGTGGGAAATGCTTTCTCAGATGCGGCTGACCCCAGAAACCATGTATAATACGGAGGAGACAGCTATGCCAAATATGGAAAAAACGCCGATCCTGTCCGCAAAGGACGTGGAGATCCAGTTCAGCCTGCGCGGCAAGAAGCTCAACGCGATTCGCCGCTGCTCCCTGGATCTCTACGAAGGGGAAACGCTTGCAGTGGTTGGAGAGTCCGGTTCCGGAAAGTCGGTATTTACCAAATCTTTCCTTGGAATGTTGGACGCCAACGGAAGCATTGTGGGCGGCTCCATTATGTATGAGGGCAAGGATCTGGCAAAATATAAGACGGAGAAGGAGTGGATGAACATCCGTGGAAAGAAGATTTCCATGGTCATGCAGGATCCGATGACTTCTCTGAACCCTTTAAAGAAGATCGGTCAGCAGATCGAGGAGAGTATCACCTTAAATCAGGGCATCAAGGGCGCGGAGGCAAAGAAACTCGCGATGGAGATGCTGGTAAAAGTTGGTATTCCGGACCCGGAGCGGCGTTACAATCAATACCCGCACGAGTTCTCCGGCGGTATGCGCCAGCGCGTGGTAATCGCGATTGCCGTTGCCTGCCATCCGCAGATTCTGATCTGCGACGAGCCGACAACCGCTCTTGACGTTACGATTCAGGCGCAGATCCTTGACCTGATCCGCAACCTGCAAAAAGAGCTCAAGATGACCGTTATCTACATCACCCATGACCTGGGCGTTGTGGCAAATGTCGCTGACCGTGTGGCGGTTATGTACGCCGGTCAGATCGTCGAGTACGGCAAGGTGGACGAGATCTTCTACGATGCGTGGCATCCTTACACCTGGGCACTGCTCTCCGCACTGCCTCAGCTTGGAATCAAGGGAGAGGAACTGCCCACCATCGAGGGAACGCCGCCAAACCTGTTCAACGAGGTGAAGGGCGACGCATTTGCACCGCGTAATAAGATGGCTCTTGCCATTGACTTTGAGGAGGAGCCTCCGTTCTTTGAGGTGTCCCCGACACACAAGGCAAAGACCTGGTATCTGGATCCGCGCGCGCCCAAGATCGAGCAGCCGGACTCCATCCGCAAGCTGCGTGAGAAAATGAAAGGAAGAGGGTAGTCGGCAATGGCAGAGAGAGAAAAATTAATTGAAATCAAAGACTTGCAGATTACCTTTGGCAGCGGAAAGAAGAAGTTCGTGGCAGTCGATCACGTCAACTTTGACATTTACAAGGGAGAGACCTTCTCTCTGGTAGGCGAGTCCGGTTCCGGTAAGACCACGATCGGTCGTGCGATTACCCGAATCAACCCCGTCTCCAGCGGAGAGATTCTCTACCGCGGAAAAAAGATCAGCGGCAAGATCCCAAGAGAGCTTGACCGTGAAGTCGTAAAGTCCTGCCAGATGATCTTCCAGGACCCGATGGCATCCTTGAACGAGCGCGCAAAGGTAGACTATATTGTCTCCGAGGGCTTGATCAACTTCCATATGTACAAGGACGAGAACGACCGTAAGCGCAAAGTTGAGGCGGCACTTCGTGAGGTGGGACTGCTTCCGGAGTTTGCTTCCCGCTTCCCGCACGAGTTCTCCGGCGGTCAGCGTCAGAGAATCGGAATCGCCCGCGCCCTGATTATGGAGCCAGAATTTGTGGTTGCCGATGAGCCGATCTCCGCACTCGATGTTTCCATCCGTGCACAGGTCTTAAACCTGCTCAACAACTTAAAGAAGAGCAGAGAACTGACCTACCTCTTCATCGCTCACGATCTGTCGGTTGTGCGCTTCATCTCAGACCGTATCGCCGTAATCCATAAGGGAAGAATCGTGGAGTTAGCTGAGGCGGAGGAGCTGTTCTTACACCCCCTGCATCCCTACACCAAGGCTCTGCTCTCCGCTGTGCCGATTCCCGATCCGGAGCTTGAGAAGAACAAGAAGCTCCTGGTTTACGATCCCTCCGTACACGATTACAGCGTGAACGCGCCGATCTGGGAGGAGATCAGACCCGGTCACTTCGTCTGGGGCAACAAAGACGAGCTTGTGGGCTACAAGAAAGAAATCGAGGCAAAATAAATGAATGAACGATTGGAACGCTTGATTCGTCCGATCCTTTATAAATTTACCGCAAGAGCAGCGTTGGCAGTGACCGCGCTGCTCTTGTGGAATCGCTGGCTCAATCATGGGCAGCGACCGCTCCTTCGCGATGGGTGTCTAATTGCGGGGGTTTTATTTTTATGTATGTGCTGGTTTTCCTATCTGAAGTTGGACGGATTCACAATTCACCATTTATTGGAAAAACCAGAGAAAAAGAAAAAGCCAAAGCGCAGAACCTTCTCGGACATCACGGACTTTGCCGATGAGCACATCGTTTCGTTCGATGAGCTGGAACCGAGAGAGCAGGCAATCTGCACTTTGACTTCCAACGCGATCTGCGCGGTGATCTTTCTCTTACTCGCGCTGATTGGAGCGTTGATCTAACTTTTTATTTCTCCAGAGCTTCGCACAGGGCGATCAGGGTCAGGGACTGACCGTATGCCATGGGATGAATGGCGATGTTGCGGTAGTGATCGGCGTCAAGACCGATTCCCGTTCCAGCGGACACGTTCTTGACCAGTCCGTCCTCGGCAACCATGCTGCAGATGCCCTCGATTGCCTTGTCGGCGACTGCGCGGAAGGACTCGTCAAGCACACCGGCTCTCACGCCCTTGATGATTCCGGCAGCCATTGCCGCGGAACCGGAGGTCTCCACATAGCTCGTGGGATCGTCCAGAATCGTGTGCCACAGTCCCGTTTCCGGATCCTGGAGAGCCTTGAGCGCCGTTGCCTGTGCGCGGAAGGTGTCTAAGAGGTATTCCTTCACCCCTGCGTCGAGTGTGCCGTGGCAGGCGTCGATGTAGTCCATCACGCCGTAGGTGAACCAGGAGTTGCCTCTGCACCAGAAGATTCCGCCAAAGTTATCATTTCTTCCAAAACTCCATCCGTGGTGGATCAGTCCCGTCTGCTTGTCATACAGATACTTGATGTGCAGCAGGAATTGATGAACCGCCTCGTCCTTCCATTCTTTTACATCGTACTTCTGTCCCGCAAGATTTAAGAACAGAACCGTCATAACGAGCGTGTCCGCCCAGACCTGTCCCTCATTTAAGCTCACGCCGTTGCGGTCGCCGATGGCACTGGTGACGTGCTGGAAGCCGTTCTCGCGCGTTCTGGGAAGCCCGTTCATCAGCCACTTGGCGCGGTCAATGCACATCTGGCGGTATTCCTCGGAGTGCGGAAGCGCGTCCACGAGGTGAATCAGGGCGAGGAAGGGAGCCGTGGTGTTGACGTTCTTGGAAGGCAGACCGATTTTGATATTATTCTGATACCAATTCTCAAAAAACTCATTGTAGCGATTGTCCCCGTAGTATTCCTGCAACTTTAACAGACCGTACAGACCGACGCCCTGGGGCCAGTCCCACTCCTCGATGCCGAAGTCGCGCTGGATCATTCCGGTCTTGTGGGAGGCGGCGTCCGTGGACTTATCCTTCTCCGCATCGCATCCGCCCAGATTCATCAGCTTTTCCGCTACCAGGTGAATTTTTTCCAAAAGCATTTCGTTTGTCATAATTCTTCTTCTCCTTTTATTTTCTCTATGTAATCCGTTGGGGTGGAGCCGGTGTACCGCTTGAACACCTGACTGAAGTATTGGGGATTATTTCCAAATCCGACGGCTTTGGCGATGGTCTTGATGTTGTCGTTGTGATAATAGACCATCAACCGAATCGCCTGTTCCATTCTCCTTCGGTTCAGGTAGTCCGAGAAACGGATTCCCTCCTCCTTCACGAATTGCTTGCTCAGATAACCGACGCTGACAAAGAGATAATTCTGTGCCAGCCACTTGAGAGAGAGCGTCTCCGAGTCGAGATGCTCCTCCACATACGTCTTTAACAGCCCGATGTTGACGCCGCCCTTATTTCCCTGTTCCGGGGGCGACTCCGAAAGGAGGGCGACCTCTGCCAGTTCGCGAATCTGCGCCGCCGACTCGCAGCTGTAGAGACGGCGGAAAAAGTCACACGCAATGTCAAGGGGCTGCCCGCTGTCTGCGTCCTGCTTTAAGAAAAGACCCAAAGCAAGAGCGCGCGCCGCCTCCAGTCCGAGAGAGGGCGAGAAGTACTCGTCCAGCAGTTTGTAGATCTCCTCCGGTTCCTGCGCGCCCTCCAGCGTGTCGTGCAAACGCTTGATGCGCCACGGCGCGGCGATATGGTTGTGAATCTCCCGCATTTCCCCGGCAGTCGGACGGATTAAGAGAATCCGTTCATACCGGGAGATTTTAAAGACGACTTGCTCGAACAGCTCCCTGGAAGTATCCGCGTGCAGGAAACTCACGTCAAGCGATACGCTCTGCCCCGGATAAGAGAGAGCTTCCAGCCGTTCCTTCACCGCCGCCTGCGCCGCAAGAGAGGGCGAGGAGAGGAGAAAGAGCGCGCTGTTTTTGACGTAGATCACGGGAAAGATCCGCTCGGCAGACGATTCTTTCAGGATTTTCCCAAGATCGGTAAGAAACGATTCCAGAAGTGACTCTTCCAAAAACGAGCAGATGCAGGCGCAAAGCCCCTCCGTCGGGATAGAAAGAAGCGATTGGTACTTTCCAAAGACCTGCGAGACGTGACCGCTCTCCAAGGCTTCCATAATCAGGCTCTGTTCCAGAGGAGCCTGCATGGAGGCGACAAGCTGGTTTTGCTCGGCGGCTCGCTGTCGCTCTTTCTGCTCCTTTTCTTCCCGCACGGCGATCAGAGCTTCGATGAGTTCCTGCTTGTCCGTTGGTTTTGAGAGGTAGTAGCGCACGCCGTACTTCATCGCCTGCTTGGCGTACTCGAACTCATTGTAGCCGGAGAGCAGGATGAAAGTGATCTTGGAGTCCGTTTTCATGGAACGCTCAATCAGGTCAAGCCCGTTGAGAATCGGCATTCGGATGTCGGTGATTACGACGTCCGGGTACTCGTCGCAGATCATATCGTATGCTTCCATGCCGTTTTTTGCCGTGGCGATCACCTCATAGCCGATGGAGGCGTAGTCGATCATGGAAGACAGAGCTTCGCGGATGATCTCTTCGTCATCCACGATCATCAATCGGAGCATTTTGCACCTCTCTTTCTTTGGGAATGGTCAGCATGACAACCGCCATGCCGTCTTTGTTGTAAATGTTCAGACCATACCGATCTCCGAAGATCAGCTTGAGTCTGGAGTGGATATTGACAAGACCGACGCCCGATCCCTGCGGCGTGACCTCGTGATTTTGAATCTTCTCGATTAAGTGGTCTTCAAATTGCGATCCGGTGTTGGCAACCAGAATTTTCCAGTCCTCGCCCTCATCGAGAACCGATACGCGGATGGTGCAGACCTCGTCGCTGTACTCCATCGCGTATTTTAGGGCATTCTCCACAAGCGGCTGAATACAGAGCTTTGGAACCTGAATCTTTGAAATGTCCTCCGGCGTGTGAAGCTCAAAGGCGAGCCGATCGCGGAAGCGAATCTGCTGAATCTTGATGTAGTTGTCGAGCACCTTGAGTTCCTCAGAGAGCGGAATCAGGTCATCCTGCCCCGTGATGGCGGCGCGAAAGAGGTTTCCCAGTGCCCTTGCCATTGAGGAAATGTCGTCCGCCCCGTACCGCTGCGCCATCCAGTTGATGGTGTCGAGCGTGTTGTAGAGAAAATGCGGGTTGATCTGCTGTTGCAGCATCTTGATCGTGGTATCGCGCAATAAGAGCTGCTTCTCATAATTCTTGTCGCGCAGCACCTTCACACTCTGCGTCATCTCGTCAAAACTGCGGTGGAGCTGGCCGATCTCGTCCCCGCGATCGCTGTAATCGTAATTGCGAACGTCTTCCGGGGCGGGAAGTCCCTGCCCGAAGCGGCGAATCTTCTCCACGAGAAGTTCCAGATGGCGCATGATCCGCTGAATGACGGTTCCAGACAGAACGAGGGCGATCAGGGCAAATGCCGCAAGAAAGAGCATGACATGGATTCTCGTTCGCTGAATCGAGGAGAAGAGCTCGTCGTAGTCGCGAAAGTAGAGGTAACTCCAGCCCGTCTCCGGCAGAATGCCGCCGAGAATAAACGACTTTTTCCCGTCAAATGAGGCGATGGAGTAGACGTTCTCCCCGTTTGCAAGATCCACTTTTTCGAGCACATTTCGCGCCACCTCATCGTGGTAGCCTTGTTCCGGGTAGAATCGGGAATCCTCAGAAAAAACGAGAAAACGCGCCGCGTCCTGCGCCTGGTATCCAGCATTGACAAACGCCTCCTCCACAAGCGATTCCAGATCCACCACCAGATAGACGTAGGCGAGGTAGTCGAGCGTCATGTACTTGAGCTGGCGAAGTTCCCTTGCCGCCGCGATGAAGCTGCCCGGCTGTTTGGGCTGCTTCCAGACGATCCGCCCTTGATTTTTGCGGGCAGCTCTTGCCATTGCCGCCTGATTAAAACACTCGATGTCACTCGTATTTCCCATACAGATGATGCTTGCGTCCGGCAGTGCGATCACGATGGAGCGGATGTAGTTCTCGTAAAACGTGTAGGGATAGAGTGCCTCGTAGATGTCCCTGCGCCGCGGCGCGTTTCGCCCCTTTTTGGATTCCACCTTCATCGCGGTGAGATTTTCCTGAATTACACGGTCCGCGAGAATGTTGTTGGAGACCGACTCAATGGCAAGCAGCTTTGCCGACACATACGAGGAAACGTAGTCGAGCGACTGCGCGTTTGCCGCGTAGAGTTCCTTCTCGTACTTTTCGGAGAGCAGATGAATGCCGCCGAGAAAAGCAAAACACGAGCAGACCAGCGTGACAGAGAGAATGAGGAGAATCTTTTTATACAAAGATAGACTGTTAAATGCACGTTTCACCCCAGATTCCTCCCCATTTGTTCAAATTATCTCTCATTATAGCTCAAAAACATAAAATACAAAAGAGGAAAAGCGAGAGAAAACCATTTTTTTAACGTGGGAAAGCCGTTTTTTGTACCCATATTTTCTTACAAAAATTCTGTATCCAACTGGAAATTTATCACAAAAATCCTGTAAATTAGCATAATAAAACATTTAATAAAGGAATAAATATTGACATTATGCACAAAAAGATGGTAAGATTCTATTACATAAAAAATGTTTTGGAGGAGGAATACTATGAGAAGACGAATCGTATCAGCGGCATTGGCACTAGCATTGGCAGCTTCTCTTACGGCCTGCGGCGGCGGGGGAACAAACGCCGATGCGGGGACAAAGGGGCAGGAGAGCAATTCCGAGGGAAGCGGTAGTGCGGACGGGGAAAAGATCACGCTAAACCTCTATTGGTGGGGGAACCAGGTGAGAAATGACGTGACTAAGAAGGCGGCAGACCTCTATATGGAGCAGAATCCCAACATCGAGATCAAGATTGAGTTTACGGACTGGGGCGGCTACTGGGACAAGCTCTCCGCAATGACGGCAGGCGGCAATATGCCCGACATCATCCAGCAAGACTATTCCTACCTGAGACAATACCAGGAGAGCGGCTCTCTGGCAGATCTCACGCCCTTTATCGAGGATGGAACGATTGACGTGAGCGACATCCCACAGAGTATCATCGAGAGTGGAAGCATTGACGGAAGATGCTACGCGCTGAGCCTGGGAAGCAACGCGAACCTGATGGCGTATGACAAAGAGGCGGTGGAAGCGGCAGGCGTGACGATGCCCGAACAGCCGACTTATGAGGATCTGATCGAGATCGGACAGAAAGTCTACGAGGCGACCGGAATCCCGACCACCTTTGACGGTGGCTTAAACATGATCCAGATGATGGCAAGAGAGGACGGCTCCAAGATCTTTGACGAGTGGACGGCGGGAGAGAGCACGACCACGGCAAAATATTACCAATATCTGGAAGATACAAGAGATCTGGAGTGGACGATTCCGCCGGAGATTCTCTCCGAGAAGGACACGGGCGCGCTTGAGACCAGTCCGATCGTGGATGCGAGTGCCTGGGACAACCTGATGACCTCGAATATGTTCATCGGATTGAGTGCCGTGACGCCGCGTCCTCTGGGACTTTGTATGTTTCCGGCTTCCGAGGACATGGTGGAGCAGCCGCTCTTTTTAAAGCCCAGCCAGTTCTTCTCCATCGCAGAGACCTCCGAGCACAAGAAAGAGGCGGCGGAGTTTGTCAACTGGTTCACCAACAGCGTGGAGTGCAACGAGATCTTACTTGCGGAGCGCGGAATCCCGGTCAGCACAAAAGTTGCTGAGGCGATCAAACCCAAGGTGGACGAGACGACACAGATGGTCTTTGACTACATCGCAAAAGTCGGCGAGATTGCAACGCCCATCGACCCGCCGGATCCCAGCGGAAAGGGCGAGATTGAGGCAGGACAGAAGCTCCTCTCCGAGGAAGTCCGCACGGGCGGCGTCACAGCAGCAGAGGCGGCACAGTCGCTCACTGATCAGGCAAAACGCATCCTGAACAACTAACAAAACCGTTTTTTGTTGTTCAAAAAGCCATTTTTTTACTTTACCGTTGTGCATATTTCCCATAAAATAAAGGTAATTATTTGA
>Cebus_capucinus_imitator_PRJNA485217_SSR049__coassemble_1348_pt1 | contig 21421 bp, 19 predicted proteins | sample Cebus_capucinus_imitator_PRJNA485217_SSR049__metabat2_low_PE_019 | metagenome-assembled genome bin Cebus_capucinus_imitator_PRJNA485217_SSR049
GAGGGAAATGATGTTCCACACACGTTCCAGGGTTCCCCCATCGTGTTGATCACGGCAGGACTGATGGCAATCGCGTTTTGCGGATTCTCAGGCCTGATCTAAGAAAGGGAGGATAAGAATATGCTGACAGGAATAATGATAGCAGCTGTGGTGGTGGGCATCACCGGAATCCTTATCGGTATCTTTCTGGGGGTTGCGAGTGAAAAGTTCGCCGTCGAGGTGGATGAAAAAGAGATCCTGGTTCGGGAACAGCTTCCCGGCAATAACTGCGGCGGCTGTGGTTACGCGGGCTGTGACGCATTGGCAAAGGCGATTGCCGCTGGAGAAGCTCCGGTCGGTGCTTGTCCTGTGGGCGGCGCGCCGGTTGCCGAAAAGATCAGTGAAATCATGGGCGTGGAGGTAGGTACGCAGGAGCGAAAGGTTGCATTTGTAAAATGTGGCGGAACCTGCGACAAGGCGAAAGTTCAGAGTACTTACTACGGAATCCAGGACTGCCGCAAGGCGTCTGTGGTTCCCGGTGCGAAAGCCTGTGACTACGGATGTATGGGATACGGTTCCTGTGTCAATGCCTGTGAGTTTGACGCGATCCATGTGGTGGACGGCGTTGCGGTGGTTGACAAGGAAAAATGCGTGGCGTGCGGCAAGTGCGTGGCGACCTGTCCTAAGAATCTGATTGAGCTTGTTCCCTACAAGGCAAAGCATCTGGTGCAGTGCAGCTCTCACGACAAGGGTAAGACCGTCAAGGCGGTCTGCGAGGCGGGCTGTATTGGCTGTACGCTCTGTACCAAGGAGTGCCCGTTTGACGCCATTCACATGGACAACAACGTGGCAGTCATCGACTATGACAAGTGCAAAAACTGCGGCAAATGTGCAAAGAAATGCCCGGTTCACGCAATTCTGTAATCAAATATTTTCCAATTTACGGCTCTTTCCGAACGAAAAACGGGGAGAGCCGTTTTTACATATGAAACAATAATTAACAATAATGTAATAAATTTGAAAAATATACCTGGACATAAGCAATAAAAATCAGCAGATATTCCGCTGAAATTTCCTTCGCTCTGCTAAAAAATTAAATATTTTAATTAAAATGCAAAAAAAATGTAACAAAGATGACCGCTCTGCATTGACATTCCGGGGAGCAATCCATATAATTACCCATACATCCCGAAAAATGAGGCAAAAAGCGGGGGATTCCCCCAAAACGAGAAGGAGTGACTATGCTGAAAATGACGGAGCAGACACACCGCCGACCGGTGGTGCTTACTGCGGGAGCTGTCGTGCTTGCTGCTGCCATATTGGGCGCGGGCGGGTACGGCTCAGATGGAAATCAGGCATTGGCTGCACAGACAGCCGTGGTACAGGAAGAAGCTGTGATCGAGGAGACGGTTTCTGCCGAGGCAGTTGAGCTGAGGCAAAAACTTACAGATAGAACGGATGAGGGCAGCGTCCTTGCAGGAGAGATCCTTGCAAAGACCATTCGCCAAAAGGAAGAGGAGGCGCGCGCCGCAAAGGCGGAGATTGAGGCGCGCCAGAGAGAATTGCTTCGCCAGCAGCAGGAAGAACAGGCGAGAAAAGAAGCCGAGGAGGCTGCGAAGCGGGCGGAGGAGGAGAAAAGAGCGGCAAGACGCATCTCCTACACGGATGAGGATTATCAGATTTTACTAAAGATTGTCCAGGCAGAGGCGGGAATCTGTGACGATAAGGGAAAGATTCTGGTGGCGGACGTGATCATCAACCGGGTGCTTTCCAAGAAGTTCCCGAATACCATCAAAGGTGTGGTCTACGCCCCCTCACAGTTTCAGCCCGTGTCCACCGGACGGATTCACTCCGTCAAGGTGAGCCAGAGCACCATTGACTGTGTAAACCGCGCCCTCGACGGCGAGGACTATTCGGACGGCGCGTTGTATTTTATGAACCGCAGAGCGAGCGGGAAGCGTTCGTCGTGGTTTGACCGCAACTTAAATTATCTTTTTGCCCACGACGGGCATGAATTTTTCAAGTAGACTTGAGTTTCTCCTGCATTTGGGTGTATACTGAGAGAGAACCCAAACGGGTGCAGACATCGGATAAAGGAGAGACAAGACATGATTTTTGATGAAAAGAAGAATCTGGATTTTTACCGGAATCTGGGAATTGAGGGAAGATACGCAAAGGCAGTGGACTTCCTCAAGAATACGGATCTGAAGGCTCTGGAGCCCGGAAAGTACGAGATTGACGGAAAGAACGTATATGCAAATGTCAGCGAGTACACCACCATCGGCTGGGACGAGGCCCGCTACGAGGCACATGAGCACTACACCGATATTCAGTACATCATTGAGGGATGTGAGTTGATGGGCTACGCTCCATTGGAGGGAATGAAGGTTTCCGTTCCTTACAACGAGGTGAAGGACGTGGTTCACTTTGAGAGCATCGAGAACGATGTGAAGATCCCTGTGGGAGAGGATCAATATGCGATCTTCAATCCCTGGGATGCACATAAGCCAAAGGCAGCTGTGACGACCCCGGCTTTCGTAAAGAAGGTTGTGGTAAAGATCAAAGAAGACTAAGAGATACAAAAAATCCCAGGGCACTCAACGTTCTGGGATTTTTGTATCATTTCATAGGGAACTGCGCCTTATGAAACAAAAAACGCTTATAATTCCGGCATCCATCCGCCGAGCACACGGCTCTTGTCAAAGTGGGAGATTTCGGATTTGTCAAGTAAATGCACCCAGTCCGGGCGGTTTGAACAGTCGCCGGACGGGCCGTAGCTGCCGTACTCGGCGTAAAAGCTGTGCTCTCTTGCGGCAGGCTTATTCCAGTCGTGCCACCCCGTCTTTTTGATGTGGCGATCCATGTAGCAGTTGATGAGAACGGTCTTTGCGTACTCTCTCCAGGGACGGCCAAGGTAGACGGTGTCGGGCGGGCAGTTTCCGGTGAAGTGGCAATTCTTCATCACATAGCCGTACTCCTGACCTTCCGGTGTGGAGGCGGCGGTGACGTATCCACAGCAGTCCGGGGCATTTTCCTTGTATTCGGGGCGATCCGGGTAAATGCTGAAGAACTCACAGTCCTCAAAATATGCGGTGGCACTTCCGAAGATAAAGTCAATGTCGCCTTCAATGTAGCAGTTCTTATAGTAGTGGCGGCCGTTGACGCGGGGCGCGAACTGCTTGGGACCGCGAAAACCGCCGGGTTCGACTTCCTTTGGCGGAAGTGGAGCCGTAAAGAGCGTGTCCTGATGACCCTTTAAGTAGCAGCGGTCAAATACCAAACGATCGCCGTCCGCATACAGTGCGAGTGCTTGTCCGGCAATAAATCCGGGACCGGCGTCATTTTCCAGGGTCAAATTCTTGAATGTGACGTCGTGGGTGTCCACTAGGCAGGAGTAGGTGCGAAACGTGCCGCGTGTCGCGCCGTCTTCCAGGATCTCCCTTGCAGAAAAGCTCTGAACGATCACCGTCTTTCCCGGTCCGTCGCCGATCAAAGTGACGTTGGGCGTGGTGATGGTGAGGCGTTCCCGGTAGATTCCCGCGTGAATGTAGATCACAGCAAGGTTCTGATTGTCCTTGGGGATCGCGTTGAGTGCATCCTGGATCGTCGGAAATGTTCCGCTCTTATCCTCGTAAATGTGGATCATGAAAGAATCCTCCTCGTACATTTCACTTCACATGAATTTATGATATAAAATCTTAGCGCAATTATCGGTGACAGTCAAGAAACATCTTTGTAGAATCTAGTCATTATATCGACTATATCCAAGCTTCCCGGCAGACTTTATTATTATAGTGATCAGATAGGATAAAGGAGTCGGCTTTGCGTGATTACTTATGAACCGTTTTGGGAAACGTTAAGGTCGTCGGGAGAGACGACGTACTCGTTGATTAGCAAATATAATATTTCCAGCGCGACGATCAATCGTCTGCGCCAGGGGCAGGCGGTCAACACGACCACCATCAATGATCTGTGCCGGATTTTGAATTGCGATATTACGGGAATTGTCCGATACCGTCCGTCGGAGAGAGACCAGAAACTGTGAAGCATTTTGTAAAATTATTGAAAATGCTCTTTACAAACCATATATCCTATGTTATACTCTCATTCGTTCGGGGCATTAGCGCAGTTGGGAGCGCGCCACACTGGCAGTGTGGAGGCCACGGGTTCAAGTCCCGTATGCTCCACGGTACAGCCCTTGACAACAGAATGTCGAGGGCTGTTTTTGTGTAAGCACAGTGCATACACAAGCAAAAAAGGGAGAGCATTATGAAAATGAGAAGCATACTGGGCAATGCGGCCTGGGTTGCCTTGACGGCGGCTCTGGTGCTGGTGAATGCCGGAGTGGGCAGATAAGAACAAGGTGAGAGCCGGGAGCAGGAAGATTTTCTGCTGCCGGTTCTCTTCGCAGAGGAGGGATTTGGATGGATCAGAGAGAGACGCCGAGACCGGGAGAATTGTACCGACATTTCAAAGATAAGCTCTATCAGATTGTGGGAATCGCCCGTCACTCGGAGACCATGGAAGAGCTGGTAATCTACCAGGCACTCTACGGGGAGTACGGTCTGTTTGCGCGCCCGCTCTCCATGTTTTTGAGCGAGGTGGATCACGAAAAATACCCGGAGGCGACGCAGCAATACCGCTTTGAGCGGGTGGTGATCGCGTCAAAGGAGGAAGAAAAACCTGCGCGAAAAGAGGCGAGAGAGGAAGCTCCAAACCCGTATCTGTTGGCATTTCTCGATGCGGACACGATCCCCGAAAAGCTCGACATCCTGCGCCGGATGAGCGGGCGCGTCGGGCTCTCCGAGGTGGAGAGTATGCGGGCAGTTCTGGAACTGGGACCTGGCAGAGGAAGCGTGGAGGAGCAGCTGACGGATATTCGGCTGGCACTCCAGATGCAGGGACGGTTTGAGGGAAGAGGACTCAGGGAGCGAAGGAGACGCGATGGTATTTGATCTGGAAGAGGAATTAAAGAAATTGCCGTCCTCGCCCGGCGTGTACCTGATGCACAATGCGAGCGATGAGATCATCTACATCGGAAAGGCGGTAAGCCTCAAAAACCGGGTGCGCCAATATTTCCAGAGTAGTAGAAACAAGACGGAAAAGATCCGTCGGATGGTCTCGCACATTGCCTGGTTTGAGTACATTCTCACGGACTCAGAGTTAGAAGCTCTCGTTTTGGAGTGCAACCTGATCAAGGAGCATAAACCGCGCTACAACACGATGCTAAAGGACGATAAAACGTATCCTTACATCAAGGCGACAACCGGGGAGGAGTTTCCGCGCCTGCTTTTTTCCAGAGACCAGAAGAAAGATCCGAAAAGCCGCTACTTTGGCCCGTACACGAGCGCGGGTGCGGTGAACGCGTCGCTGGAGCTGATCCGCAAACTCTACCAGATCCGAACCTGCCGGCGCGTACTACCGCGCGACATCGGAAAGGAGCGGCCGTGCTTAAACTACCACATCCATCAATGCAGCGCGCCCTGCGCCGGATGCGTCACGAGTGAGGAGTACAAAAAGACGTTTGAGAAGGCACTCGATTTCTTGAGCGGGAATTACGCGCCGCTTCTAAAATCGCTGGAAGAGCAGATGCTTCAGGCGAGCGAGGAGATGGACTTTGAGAAGGCGATCGAGTACCGGGAACTTTTGGCAAGCGTCAAACAGATCGCGCAAAAGCAAAAGATCACTTCCCAGGGAAGCGAAGACCGCGACGTCATGGCTCTTGCAAGAGACGAGGCGGACGCCGTGGTGCAGGTATTCTTCATCCGGGAAGGAAAACTCATCGGTCGGGATCATTTTCATATTCAGACGGGTGCGACGGAGGAGGACGCGGAGATTCTGGAAAGTTTTGTAAAACAGTTCTACGCCGGAACGCCGTTTATCCCGCGGGAAGTCTGGCTTCAGCACCCGGCAAAGGAGGAAACCTTGATCGGCGAGTGGCTCTCGAAAAAGCGGGGGCAGAAGGTGCGGATCGTCGTCCCGAAAAAGGGAGAGAAGGAGCGGTTGGTGGAACTTGCCGCCCGAAACGCTGCGCTCGTTCTCGCACAGGACAAAGACCGGATCAAGCGGGAAGAACGCCGAACCGCCGGGGCGATGCGCCAGGTGGCGGAGCTAATCGGGCTTTCTGACGTGCACCGGGTGGAGGCATTTGACATCTCAAACATCAGCGGCGTGGAGTCGGTCGGCTCTATGGTGGTCTACGAGGACGGAAAGCCAAAGCGCAGCGATTACCGGAAGTTTAAGATCAAGACCGTGGTCGGGCCAAACGATTACGCCTCGATGCGGGAAGTCCTCTCCAGGCGGTTTTTGCACGGGATGCGGGAGGAAGAGAACGGATTTTCGCGGTTCCCGGATCTAATTATGATGGATGGCGGCAGAGGTCAGGTGAACATCGCGCTTGAGGTGCTCTCAGAGCTCAACCTTTCGATTCCGGTCTGCGGCATGGTAAAGGACGATTCGCACCGGACGCGGGGACTCTACTACAACAACGAGGAAATCCCGATTGACCGGCACGGCGAGGCATTTGCCCTCATTACGAGAATCCAGGACGAGGCGCATCGGTTTGCGATCGAGTATCACCGCAGCTTGCGATCGAAAACGCAGGTAAAGTCAGTTCTTGACGACATTTCCGGGATTGGTCCGACGAGAAGAAAGGCCTTGATGCGCGCCTTCGGGGACATTGAGGCGATTCGGGCGGCGGATGAGGAATCACTTGCAAATGTTTCGGGAATGAATGCGCGGGCGGCGCGCCAGGTCTGGGAATTCTTTCATCCGGCGAGCGCGCCAGAAAAGGAATGACAATCACAAAAACTTATGTTATGATAATTGTAAAATCCTAGGGGGTAACAAGCGATGCATGGAGTGACAATCACACAGGTTATTGAGAAATTTAATTTGAAAAATAGAACGCCGGACATTGACACAGACAAAGTGGTGCTGACGCACCCGGACGTAAACCGCCCGGCGTTGCAGCTGACCGGATTTTTCGATCACTTTGACCGGGAAAGAGTCCAGATCATCGGATATGTGGAGCAGGCCTACATCAACTCCATGGAGCCGGAGAGAAAGCGCAGAATGTATGATAAGCTGACGTCCAGCCAGATTCCCTGCCTGGTATTTTCCAGAGGTCAAGAACCGGACGAGGATCTGCTGGAGTATTGCAACTACTACGGAGTGCCCTGCATGGTCTCCGAGAAGACGACTTCCTCTCTGATGGCGGAGATCATCCGCTGGCTCAACGTGATGCTGGCTCCCTGTATCAGCATTCACGGCGTGCTCATCGACGTAAACGGTGAGGGCGTGCTGATCATGGGCGAGAGCGGAATCGGTAAGAGCGAGGCGGCTCTGGAGCTGATTAAGCGCGGACACCGTCTGGTCAGCGACGACGTGGTGGAGATCCGCAAAGTCAGCGACGATACCCTGATCGGAAGCGCGCCGGATATCACCCGCCACTTTATCGAGCTGCGCGGCATCGGAATCATTGACGTAAAGACATTGTTCGGTGTGGAGAGCGTAAAGGATACACAGTCCATCGACATGGTCATCAAGCTGGAAGACTGGAGCAAGGACAAGGAGTACGATCGGCTTGGACTGGAAGATCAATACACCGAGTTTTTGGGCAACCAGGTTGTCTGCCATACGATTCCGATTCGTCCCGGCAGAAACCTGGCAATCATCGTGGAATCCGCCGCCATCAACTATCGTCAGAAGAAGATGGGCTACAACGCGGCAAAGGAGCTGTACAAGCGGGTTCAGGAAAATCTTGGAAAAGGAAAAGAGGACTAAAACGTGCAATTTGACCACCAAAAGCGCGCTCTTATCGCGTGTTTGACATCAGAGCAGTCGGTACTACTGGAGCAGGAACCGATGAAACGCCACACCACCTTTCGTGTGGGCGGTTCTGCCCGGTTTTTTGCGATTCCGGCTACGGAGGGGGATCTTTGCAACTTATTGCAGGCGGCAAAAACACTGGAACTTGAGGTCTATCTTCTGGGAAATGGCAGCAACCTCTTGGTGAGCGACGCCGGGGTGGACGGATTGGTGATCGCGACAGAGGGGCTTTGCGAACTGTCGCGCGCAGAGGACGCAGTTTACGCGGGGGCAGGCTGCTCGCTTGCCCGCATCGGAGCATTTGCCAGAGAAGAATCACTCACCGGCATGGAAGCTCTATCCGGGATTCCGGGAACAGTCGGCGGCGCGGTGGTGATGAATGCCGGGGCCTACGGCACGGAGCTAAAGGACGTGTTAGAGTGGGCGCGTGTGCTTGATGAGAACGGGGAGATTCTTACGGTGAAGGGCGAAGATCTCGCTCTGGGGTATCGCACCAGCTGCGTGGATGAAAAGGGCTGGATTGTGCTCGGCGCGAAGTTTCGGCTGACGCCGGGCGATTCGGAGGCGATTCGCGCGCGGATGGCGGAACTTTCCGCAAGCAGACGGGAGAAGCAGCCGCTCAATTATCCCAGCGCGGGAAGCACGTTTAAGCGTCCGACCGGATACTTTGCCGGGAAGCTGATTCAGGATGCGGGCTTAAAGGGATTTTGCGTGGGCGGCGCGCAGGTCTCCGAAAAGCACAGCGGCTTTGTCATCAACAAGGGCGATGCGACGGCGAAAGACATCATGCAGCTTTGCCAGGCGATTCGCGAGAAGGTGCGCGCGGACTTTGGTGTGGAGCTTGAGATGGAAGTGCGCCGCTGGGGGAATTTTGACTGAAGAGAAATGAGGACAAGATACGGATGGAACTGGTGATTGTGACCGGGATGTCCGGAGCGGGAAAGACCATTGCCCTGAAAATGCTGGAGGACTTGGGCTTTTACTGCGTGGACAACCTGCCGATCTTTCTGGTGGACAAGTTTGTGCAGCTGGCGTCAAATGGCGAGGGAATTACGCGCGCGGCACTCGGTGTGGATATTCGCAGCGGAAGAGATCTGCCGGATTTGGAGATCATCTTTGCCGGCTGGAGAAAGCAGGGGCTTTCGTACCGGGTGCTGTTTTTGGATGCCTCGGACAGAGTATTGATCAAGCGATACAAGGAGACGAGGAGAAATCATCCCCTGGCCGGCGCGGGGCGCGTGGATCGGGGAATCGAGAAGGAACGCGAAAAATTGGCGTTTTTGAAGGCGGACGCCGATTACATCATCGACACGACGACGCTTTTGACCAGAGAACTTCGCTGGGAGCTGGAGCGGATCTTTGCACAGAACCAGCGGTTTGGAAATATGTTTGTGACCGTGCTCTCGTTCGGCTTTAAGTACGGGATTCCGCAGGATGCGGATCTGGTCTTTGACGTGCGGTTTTTGCCCAATCCCTTTTATGTGGATGAGCTGAGACCGCTGACGGGGCTTGATGAGCGCGTTCGGGCGTATGTCAAGCAGGGAGGAATGGCCGCAGAGTTTTCCGGGCAGCTCAATGCGATGATGGATTTTCTCATTCCGCGCTACATTGAGGAGGGGAAGAACCAACTCGTGGTCGCCGTCGGGTGTACGGGCGGAAAGCACCGCTCCGTGACCATGGCTCTCGCGCTGTACGATCATTTGAAAGAAAATCAGGAACTGGGGCTTAAAATTGAGCACCGCGATATTGACAAGGACAGTCGGCGGGGGGCTTAGAGATGGCGTCATTTTCCGCAAAAGTGAAAGAGGAAATCTCCCACCAGATTCCGCCCGCAAGGCATTGCCAGATTGCGGAGATGGCTGCAATCATCAGCCTGTGTGGCAGAGTACGCATTTCCGGGCGCGATCGCTTCTCCATGGAGATCCACACGGAAAATGTGGCGGTGGCAAGAAAATACTTTACATTATTGCAAAAAACATTTAATATAGGTAGTGATGTGTCCGTGCGGAGGGGAGTCGTTTTGAACCGCTCCTATGTCGTTGCCGTGCGGGAACATGAGGCGACGCTGCGCGTGCTGTCGGCGACGAAACTTCTGGACGAAGACTGGGAGATTCGAGAGGAGCTTTCTCTCGTGAAAAACCGGGTGATCCAGAACAGCTGCTGTCGCAGAGCGTTTATCCGCGGGGCATTTCTTGCCTGCGGCTCAATCAGTGACCCGGAGAAATTCTACCACCTGGAATTTGCCTGTCCCTCTCAGGAGAAGGCAAAGCAGTTGCAGGAGCTGATCGCCTCGTTCGGCGTGGATGCAAAGATTGTGCGCCGAAAGAAATATTATGTGGCCTACATCAAAGAAGGAAACCAGATAGTGGATCTTCTGGGGGTGATGGAGGCTCCTTTGGCTCTGATGGAGCTGGAGAATATTCGGATTCTGAAAGAGATGCGAAACCGCATCAATCGCAGTGTCAACTGTGAAACGGCAAACCTCAATAAGACCGTGTTAGCGGCGATGAAGCAGATTGAGGACATTCGGTATCTGCTGGAGGTTATGGGGGCGGATGAGCTCCCGGATAATTTAAGAGAAGTTGCCCTGGCACGTCTGGAACGGCCGGAGGCATCGCTCAAGGAGCTGGGAGAGAGTCTCTCAGAGCCGGTTGGAAAGTCGGGTGTCAATCATCGCCTGCGTAAGTTAAGCCAACTGGCCGATGGTCTGCGACAGGAAAACGGCTCTGGTAAATGAAGGAGGAAGTAGTTATGCTGAAGAAAGTAATCACAATCGAGGGACAGGAAGGTTCCGAGGCAAAGCCCGTGGCAATGCTGGTACAGGTAGCCAGCCAGTATGAGAGCAAGATCTATCTGGAGCTGGGTTCCAAGCGTGTGAACGCAAAGAGCATTATGGGAATGATGACACTGGCTCTCTTAAAGGGACAGGACATCACTGTTGAGGCGGACGGAAAGGACGAGGAAGCCGCTGTCGCTGCGATTGAAAAGTACCTGAATAATAACTAATCATGAAACAAACGGAATATGAAATCATAAGAGAAGAATCCTGCAAGCAGGGTTCTTTTCTCATGTAGAAAGGAGAATTTATGGCCTTTACCCATCTACACGTCCATACGGAGTACAGCTTGCTGGACGGCTCGTGCAAGATCAAAGAGCTGGTTGCCAGAGCCAAGGAGCTGGGGATGGACAGCATGGCGGTGACGGATCATGGCGTCATGTACGGGGTGATTGACTTTTACAAGGCTGCCCGTGAGATCGGGATCAAGCCCATCTTGGGATGCGAGGTCTATGTGGCTGCCGGTTCGCGGTTTGACCGGGAAACGGTGAGCGGTGAGGATCGCTATTACCACCTCGTACTCCTTGCCGAGAACAACCAGGGATACCAGAACTTGATGAAGATCGTGTCCAAGGGATTTGTGGACGGATTTTATTATAAGCCGCGTATTGATTTCGAGCTTCTGGAAACGTACCACGAAGGAATCATCTGCCTTTCGGCGTGTCTTGCCGGTGAGGTATCGCGCTACCTGAGCTGCGGGATGTACGAGGAGGCAAAGCGCGCAGCACTTCACTACGAGAGCATTTTCGGAAAAGGAAATTATTTCCTGGAACTTCAGGATCACGGGATGGACGAGCAAAAGCAGGTCAACCAGGGACTCTTGCGCCTGAGCAGGGAACTGGGAATCGGGCTTGTCGTGACAAACGATATTCACTATACGTTTGCGCAGGACGCCAAGGCACATGATATTTTGCTATGTATTCAGACTGGAAAGAGAGTCTCGGACGAAAACCGGATGCGCTATCCGGGCGGGCAGTACTATTGCAAGTCCGAGGAGGAGATGCGCGCGCTCTTTCCGTATGCAGAGGAGGCGATCGAGAACACGCACAAGATTGCCGAGCGGTGCAATGTGGAGATTGAGTTTGGTGTGACCAAGTTGCCAAAGTTTGACGTGCCGGAGGGATTTGATTCCTGGACGTATCTCAACCACCTCTGCGAGGAAGGATTTGCCCGCAGATACCCGAAAGGCGGCGAGGATTTGCGAAAGCGGTTGGCGTATGAGCTGGATGTCATTCGGACGATGGGATATGTGGACTATTTCCTGATTGTGTGGGATTTTATCAATTATGCCCGCTCCAAGGGAATCTCCGTAGGACCTGGACGAGGTTCGGCTGCCGGAAGCATCGTCAGTTACAGCCTTGGAATCACGGACATTGACCCGATTCGCTATAACCTTCTGTTTGAGCGGTTCTTAAACCCGGAGCGCGTCTCCATGCCGGATATTGACGTGGATTTTTGCTACGAGCGGCGTCAGGAAGTGATCGACTATGTGGTAGAGAAATATGGCAAGGATCAGGTGGTTCAGATTGTCACTTTCGGTACGATGGCAGCGCGCGGCGTGATCCGCGATGTGGGGCGGGTGCTCGATCTGCCATACGCGCTCTGTGATTCGGTGGCGAAGATGGTTCCAAATGATCTGGGAATGACGCTTGACAAGGCGTTGAAGGCAAATCCGGATTTTCGGAAGGCATACGAGGAAGATGAGCAGATTCGCAACCTGATTGATATGTCGAAGCGACTGGAGGGACTTCCCAGACACACCTCGATGCACGCGGCGGGTGTTGTGATCGGCAGCCGCTCGATTGACGAGTTTGTTCCGCTCTCCAGGGCGCAGGACGGAACGATCACCACGCAGTTTACGATGACGACGATCGAGGAGCTGGGACTTCTCAAGATGGATTTTCTTGGACTTCGGACGCTGACTGTGATTCAAAATGCCGTGCGGATGGCGAAAAAGCGGGGCGAACAGATTGATCTGGAGCGGATCGACTACAACGATAAGAAAGTGCTTGACTCTATCGGAACGGGGAAGACGGAGGGCGTGTTCCAGCTGGAAAGCGGGGGCATGAAGAGCTTCATGAAGGAGCTAAAGCCGGAGAGTCTGGAGGACATCATCGCCGGAATCTCCCTTTATCGCCCCGGTCCCATGGACTTTATTCCAAAGTATCTGAAAGGGAAATCAAACCCGGCGGCCGTCACATACGACTGCCCACAGTTGGAGTCGATTCTGGGGCCAACTTACGGGTGTATCGTTTATCAGGAGCAGGTCATGCAAATCGTGCGGGAACTTGCCGGTTACACGATGGGACGCGCGGATCTGGTACGCCGTGCGATGAGCAAGAAAAAGGCCGCGGTCATGGAGCAGGAACGCCAAAACTTTGTCTACGGAAACGAGAAAGAGGGCGTGAGAGGCTGCATCGCCAACGGAATTGATGAAAAAACAGCGAATCGCATCTACGACGAGATGATTGATTTTGCGAAATATGCGTTCAACAAGTCGCACGCCGCAGCCTACGCGGTTGTGGCTTATCAGACCGCATATTTGAAATATTATTATCCGAGAGAGTTTATGGCGGCGTTGATGTCTTCCATGATGGAAAATGTGGCGAAATTTTCCGAATACATCATGACGTGCCGCCAGATTATGAAGATTACGATTCTCCCGCCGGACATCAACGAGGGCGAGAGCGGATTCTCCGTGTCCGGGGACGCAATTCGCTATGGTCTTTCCGCAATCAAGAGCGTGGGCGTCTCCGTGGTGGAGGCGATCCTCGCAGAGCGTGAGGCAAACGGGCCCTTTGCGAGTATGGAAGACTTCATCGACCGCATGACGAACAAAGAAGTCAATCGCAGAACCATGGAAAACTTCATCAAGTCCGGTGCGCTCGACAGCCTTGCAGGCACGAGAAGGCAGAAGATGGAAGTCATGCCGCTTCTTCTTGAGGAGAAAGCGCGGGAGAAGAAAAACGTGATGGAAGGGCAGATGAGCCTCTTTGACATTGCAGGGGAGGAGGAAAAACAAAGTTATCAGATCCACTTTCCAGAAGTTGGCGAGTACTCCAAGGCAGAACTGCTTGCATTTGAAAAAGAAGTGCTCGGCGTCTACGTCAGCGGTCATCCTCTCGACGATGTGAGAAATGCGTGGGAGAAGACGGTGACGGCAAATGCCTCGGATTTTCTGGTGGACGAGGAGACAGAGCACGCCAGAGTCACGGACGGACAGCGCGTGGTGATCGGCGGTCTGGTGGCTTCAAAGACCGTAAAGACCACGAGAAACGGGCAGCTGATGGCATTTTTGAGCGTGGAAGATCTGATGGGAACGGTTGAGGTGATCGTCTTCCCGAAAGATTACGAGACGCACCGCGATCTCTTCGTCGAGGACGCCCGCATTTTCATAAAAGGAAGAGTCTCCCTCGGAGACGAACCGGCGGGTAAGCTCGTCTGCGAGGAGGCGAGAGCATTTTCCGATCTCACAAGGGAGCTGTGGATCCAATTTGCTGACTTGCAGGAGTACCAAAGCCGGTGGGGGGAAGTGGAGAGTGACATCAAACTCAGCCGCGGATCGGATCCGGTGGTCATCTATCTGAGCCGGGAACGGGCGAAAAAAGTGCTCCCAGTTTCCTGGAATGTGACGGCTTCTGGGGCATTGCTGGAGCGGCTGATCGCGAAACTTGGTGAAAAAAATATCAAAGTCGTTCAAAAATCACTTGCCATGTGACCGAAAATGTATTAGAATAGCGATGTTATTGAGAATGTATTAAGATTTATGCATAGACGGATGAAGGAGGTAGTTGTTATGGCAAAGGAAGTTAAGACCATCGGCGTTCTGACAAGCGGAGGCGATGCTCCTGGAATGAACGCGGCGATCCGCGCGGTGGTTCGGGTAGCCATCAACAAAGGACTGAAGGTAAAGGGCATTATGAGAGGCTATGCCGGGCTTTTGGAGGAAGAGATCGTGGACATGGATTCCACCAGCGTCTCTGACATCGTAAACCGCGGCGGAACCATCCTCTACACGGCTCGCTGCAAGGAGTTCACCACCCCCGAGGGTCAGCAGAAGGGCGCAGAGATCTGCCGTAAGCATGGCATCGACGGCATGGTGGTCATCGGTGGAGACGGTTCGTTCCGCGGCGCAGGAAAGCTCTCCGCGCTGGGAATCAACACCATCGGACTGCCCGGAACCATTGACTTGGACATTGCCTGCACGGATTACACGATTGGATTTGACACCGCAGTCAACACCGCAATGGAGGCGATCGACAAGATTCGCGATACTTCCACCTCTCACGAGCGTTGCAGCATCGTTGAGGTAATGGGAAGAAACGCAGGCTACATCGCGCTGTGGTGCGGCATCGCAAACGGAGCCGAGGACATCCTGCTTCCGGAGCGTTACGACGGCGATGAGCAGGCTCTGATCAACCGCATCATCGAGAACCGTAAGCGCGGCAAGAAGCACAACATCATCATCAACGCCGAGGGAATCGGTCACTCCAGCTCCATGGCAAAGCGCATCGAGGCGGCGACTGGAATCGAGACGAGAGCAACGATTCTCGGTCATATGCAGCGCGGCGGTACGCCGACCTGTAAGGATCGTATGTACGCCTCCATCATGGGCGCGAAGGCAGCAATGCTTTTGAGCGAGGGAAAGAGCAACCGTCTGGTCGCTTACAAGCATGGCGAGTTCGTGGATTTCGACATTCAGGAAGCGTTGAACATGAAAAAAGACATTGCAGAAGAGCAGTTTGAGATTGCAAAAATGCTCGTTCGCTAATAGAATAAAAAAGACGACAGACAGGTCCGCGGCCGCGCAGGAAACGGTTCGTGGGCCTGTTTTGTCGCAGGAAAGGAAAATACGATTATGAAAGAGAAAAATGTTGTGCTCTGCGGAGCAAACTCCTACGAGGAGAAGTATTACTTTAATCAGGATTTCTCTTCCCTGCCGGAGAGTATCCAGCAGGAACTTCACATTCTGTGCGTGCTGTTCACGGAGGATGTGGGGGGAATCCTGACGTTGGAATTTACGCCGGAGGGCGAGTTGGAATTTAAGGTCACACAGGCGGAGGGGGATTATCTCTTCGACGAGATCGGAAGCGTGTTAAAAATTAAACAATATCAGGAACAAAAACGCGAACTTCTGGAGTCCTTGGAGCTTTACTATCGCGTATTCTTTTTGGGCGAGGATGTGGAGGAGTGATGGGACTGTCGATTGGAAATGTAGCATTGAAGGGAAATGTGGTGCTCGCTCCGATGGCAGGCGTCACGGATCTTCCCTACCGCATGATCTGCCGTGAGATGGGAGCCGCTCTAACCGTGACGGAGATGGTCAGCGCGAAGGCGATTCTCTATGGAAACCGCAACACAGATACCTTGATGCAGCTTGGAGAAGGCGAGCACCCGGCAGCCGTGCAGCTGTTTGGCTCAGACCCGGATATCATGGGGGAGATCACGGCGCGCTTAAACGAAGGTCCCTGGGACATCATCGACGTGAACATGGGATGCCCGGTACCAAAGATTGTAAATAACGGGGAAGGTTCTGCCTTGATGCGTGAGCCGGAGCGCGCCAGAGCCATCTTGACATCCATGGTAAAATCTTCCAAAAAGCCGGTGACGGTGAAGTTTCGCCGCGGATTTAACGAGGAAAATGTCAATGCCGTGGAGTTTGCGAAGATGGCGGAGGACTGCGGCGTGGCGGCAGTGGCGGTGCACGGGAGAACCAGAGAACAATACTACGCCGGAAAGGCGGATTGGGAGATCATCCGCAAAGTCAAGGAAGCCGTAAAGATTCCAGTGATTGGAAACGGAGATATTTTCACTCCGGAAGATGCGGGGCGGATGCTCAAAGAGACGGGATGCGACGGCGTGATGGTCGCAAGAGGCGCGAAAGGCAATCCTTGGTTGTTTGCGCGGATTAACCATTATCTGGAAACGGGCGAGGTTCTGCCCGGTCCTACGATCGCACAGATTCGTGAGATGATTCTTCGTCATGCAAGAGATCTCGTCGCCTTTAAGGGGGAGCGCGTTGCTATGCGGGAAATGCGAAGCCATATGGCGTGGTACACCACGGGGCTTCCCCATTCTGCTTCCCTTCGTAAACAGATCAATGAGGTGGAGGATCTGGCGGGTCTGGAAGGGCTTTTGGCGGTATTGGAAAATTTGTCTGACATTATGTAATCCATCAAACTTTTTTTTGACATCGTGGTTGACGAAAAAAAATAAACTGGTATAATTATTTTTGGACGGATGTTTAGGAGCACAAGTCCGGGAATTAGGAATCATGATTAAATTTCAAGGAAAAGAGGTTTGACGTAAGATGGCAGTAATTGATTTAAGCAAGTATGGCATCACTGGAACAACAGAAGTTGTGTATAACCCTTCTTATGAAATGTTATTTGAGGAGGAGACCAAACCGGAGCTGGAAGGCTACGAGGTTGGCCGTGTCAGCGAGCTGGGCGCAGTAAATGTAATGACCGGTATCTACACCGGACGTTCCCCCAAGGATAAGTTCATCGTAATGGATGAGAATTCCAAGGATACCGTTTGGTGGACCTCCGATGAGTACAAGAATGATAACCACCCTGCAACTCAGGAAGCATGGAAGGCAGTCAAGGATTTGGCAGTCAAAGAGCTGTCCAACAAGAGACTGTTTGTCGTAGATGCATTTTGCGGCGCGAACCATGACACCCGTATGGCAATCCGCTTTATTGTGGAAGTTGCCTGGCAGGCACATTTTGTAACCAATATGTTCATTCAGCCCACCGCTGAGGAGCTGGAGAACTTTGAGCCGGACTTTGTGGTCTACAACGCTTCCAAGGCAAAAGTAGAGAACTACAAGGAGCTGGGCTTAAACTCCGAGACTGCCGTTATGTTCAACATCACAAGCCGTGAGCAGGTCATTGTAAATACCTGGTACGGCGGCGAGATGAAGAAGGGTATGTTCTCCATGATGAACTACTTCCTGCCGTTAAAGGGCATGGCTTCCATGCACTGCTCCGCAAACACCGATATGGACGGCAAGAACACCGCCATCTTCTTTGGTCTGTCCGGAACTGGTAAGACCACTCTGTCCACGGATCCCAAGCGTCTGCTGATCGGCGACGATGAGCACGGCTGGGATGACAATGGCGTGTTCAACTTTGAGGGCGGCTGCTACGCAAAGGTTATCAATCTGGACAAGGAGTCTGAGCCCGACATTTACAACGCAATCACCCGTGACGCTCTGTTAGAGAACGTGACGTTGGATGAGAGCGGAAAGATCGACTTTGCAGATAAGAGCGTGACCGAGAATACGCGCGTATCTTACCCGATCAACCACATTAAGAACATCGTTCGCCCCGTATCCGCAGGCCCCGACGCAAAGAACGTCATTTTCCTGTCTGCAGATGCGTTCGGCGTACTGCCACCCGTTTCCATTCTGGATCCGGAACAGACGCAGTACTACTTCCTGTCCGGCTTTACCGCAAAGTTAGCTGGAACCGAGCGCGGCATCACCGAGCCGACTCCCACCTTCTCCGCTTGCTTTGGACAGGCATTCCTGGAGCTGCATCCGACCAAGTACGCAGAAGAGCTGGTTAAGAAGATGAAGAAGAGCGGAGCGAAGGCATATCTGGTCAACACCGGATGGAACGGCACCGGCAAGCGTATCTCCATCAAGGATACCCGCGGCATTATCGACGCGATCCTGAACGGAGACATCAACAACGTGCCTACCAAGAAGCTGCCTTACTTTAACTTTGAGATTCCCACCGAGCTGCCCGGCGTTGCAACCGAGATCTTAGATCCCCGCGACACCTACGCAGACGCTGCACAGTGGGACGAGAAGGCAAAGGATCTGGCGCAGAGATTCGTCAAGAACTTTGCGAAGTACGAGAGCAACCCCGCCGGAAAGGCCCTGGTTGCAGCTGGTCCTCAGATCTGAATCGGTACATCATGATACTGCGGCACCGCTCCGATTGGGGCGGTGCTTTTTTATAGGAGGAAAATGCAATGAAATACGATTTTACATCCATCATGGATCGAAAAGGAAAGGACGCCATCGCAGTGGATGGACTGGGAAAGCCCGGCATGGCTCCGGCAGCTCCGAAGGAAGGATTTGATGTGATCCCGATGTGGATTGCCGACATGAATTTCCCGACCGTCCCCACGGTGCAGGAGGCGATGATCGAGCGCGCAAAGCACCCGGCATTCGGATATTTCGCGCCGCGGGAGGAATATTTTTCCGAAATCATCAAGTGGCAGGAGACGAGAAACAACGTGACCGGCTTAAAGCCCGAACACATCGGCTACGAGAATGGCGTTCTGGGCGGCGTGATCACGGCGATGAACGTGTATTGTTCTAAGGGCGACAACGTATTGGTACACCGCCCGACGTATGTGGGATTTACCAACTGCCTGACAAATAACGGCTACCATATTGTCCACAGTGACCTCGTTTTGGACGAGCAGGGAATCTGGCGCATGGATTTTGAGGACATGGAGCGAAAGATCGTGGAGAACAAGATTCACGCCGCCATTTTCTGCTCCCCGCACAATCCCTGCGGCCGCGTTTGGGAACAGTGGGAGATTGAGCGCGTGATGGAACTTTACAAGAAGTACGACGTGATGGTCATCTCCGATGAGATCTGGTCGGACATCATCACGACTGGACACAAGCACATCCCCACGCAGAGCGTTTCTGAGGACGCGAAAATGCGTACCATCGCCCTGTACGCGCCCTCAAAGACCTTTAACCTCGCCGGACTGGTGGGAAGCTACCACATCATTTACAATAAGATGCTCAAAGACCGCGTGGACAAAGAGGCGTCCCTGTCGCACTACAACAGCATGAATGTACTCTCCATGTATGCCCTGATCGGCGCGTACAAGCCCGAAGGATACGAGTGGGTGGATGAGCTGTGCCAGGTGATTACGGGAAATGTGGACTATGCGTGCAATTACATCAAAGAACATTTTGAGGGCGTGAAAGTCAGCCGTCCTCAGGGAACGTATATGCTGTTTTTGGACTGCACCGAGTGGTGTGAGAAACACAATAAGACGATTGACGAGGTGGAAAAAGCTGCCTGGGATGTCGGCGTTGCCGTTCAGGATGGACGCAGATTCCACGGTCCCTGTCACCTGCGTATGAATCTGGCTCTTCCTCTGTCCAGAGTGCAGGAAGCATTTGCCCGCCTCGATCAATATGTGTTTGGAGCGTAATCCATGGAAGTGCGCGCATTTCTTCGCTTGATGGATTTGGCGGAAGCCATGAAAAACAACACAAGACATTCCTGGACGTCGTCCGGACGCCACGAGAGTGTGGCGGAGCACAGTTGGCGTCTGGCATTGATGGCATTTTTCGTCAAAGATGAGTACCCGCAGCTGGATATGAACCGCGTGATTGGGATGTGCCTCCTCCACGATATGGGGGAGGCGTTTACGGGGGACATTCCGGCGTTTGAGAAGACCGAGGAACACGAAAAGACCGAGAAAATGCAGGTCAAAGCGTGGGTGGAAAGTCTTCCGGAGCCTTACCGGACAGAGGTTGGTGCATTGTTTCGGGAGATGGAGGAAAAGCAAAGTCCGGAGGCAAAGCTCTATAAGGCACTCGATAAGATGGAAGCATTGATTCAGCACAATGAGGCAGATATTTCAAGCTGGATTCCGTTGGAGTATGAGCTTCAGCTGACGTATGGTCAGGCAGAGGCGCGCTGTTCCGAGTACACGAAGCGTTTGCGGGCGGAAATTGAGGCGGATTCTCGGAAAAAGATGGAAACAAATTCAAAAAAGGAGCAGACAGCTATGAAGAGACTGAATGAATTTATGCAACTTTTGAGTGGAACATTCGATAACTCAGAACAATACGAGCAAATGCAAAAAAACGGTGTGGAGTTTCCGTTTGCAGAACATAGAAATACCGTCTGCAACGATAAGATTACGGGATTGCCGGAAGACTTTATTGGTAAATTTCTGGTGGAGGAGAGCCGCTACACAACACAGCGGGGGAGCAATTCCTCGGCGCATCTGTTTTTGTTCACGCCGGAGCGCGACGGAATTTTGCTGACGTCGTATGAGACCCCAGAGGGATATGAAAAGGCAACTTTTACCTATGAAACGATGGGAACGGTCGCATTTTCTTCCCTAAAACCTTCTGAGAAATTTACGCCGACCCTGTTTTGCGAGACAAACGGCGTTTGGGAAGGCGCGAGTGAGAGTATGTTTACGCCGGTTGTAAAATTCATCTTGCATGAACGCTTTAGCGCGGAGAAACTCGAAGTTTCGGAGAGCATGGAAGTGGGCGGAAAACGCACCTTTGGATATGACGAGGCGATCGTGTACCGGAGAAAAGGCTGAGCGAAATCCTTGCCTGTTTCTGGAAAAATACGTGGAAGTCTTGACATTTTTGCATAACTCTGATAAGATGAGAAAAACGTCTTCGTCGGACGTAACCGTACTGCTTTTTCGGGGTTGTACTGGTTTCGACGGGGGTCATGCAGCTGGTGAAGCTATCCCCATGCAATGGGTTAAATGGCAAACCTAAATATAAACGCTAACGACGAATTAGCATACGCTGCTTAATTGCAGCTGTCAGACTTAGAGCACCCGCACTTTAAGACCCTGGCATCGACTATGTGGGAAACGACATATGCAAAGCTTTGAGCATATGGGCGTATGATGAAGCTACCAAAGCCGTCAGGGTGTTCGTTCTCGGACGGTGGAGGGAATAAACAAGAACGGACTATGATAGTAGAAGAACAGGGAATTGGTTTTCGGACAGGGGTTCGATTCCCCTCAGCTCCACTT
>Cebus_capucinus_imitator_PRJNA485217_SSR049__coassemble_1365_pt1 | contig 20358 bp, 18 predicted proteins | sample Cebus_capucinus_imitator_PRJNA485217_SSR049__metabat2_low_PE_019 | metagenome-assembled genome bin Cebus_capucinus_imitator_PRJNA485217_SSR049
CGCCGTAGAGAATCTCAATTCCCATCTGCTGGATCACGGTGGTATAAGGCTCCTCATGCGCGTAATTATCGCCGAGGAATTTAACCACAAATCCCTTTTTCTGGAACATTTTCAGGTACTGGAACGTTGCCTTGGAACCTGCGTCGCGGTCAAAGGTCGGAACGTAGTGATCGACGACGAGGATAATCTCCTTGTCCTGTGCGCGCTCTCTTGCGCGGAAGGGATTGGGGTTGCCGTCGTTGACGCACTGTTTCTTGAGTTCCTCTGCCCACTTTTCGCGGAATTTCACCAGGTTTTCCGCCTGGTAACGCTTCAATCCCGTGCCGTTGACATCCGTGCCATTTGAGATTCCCTCAAAGTGAATCACCTTGGAGAGCGGCTGATAGACCACACGATATCCTGCTTTTCGCACCTCAAACGCTAAGTCTGTGTCCTCGTAGTATGCCGGGGCAAAGCGGGTGTCAAAGCCGCCGATCTGCTCCCAGAGCTTTTTCGAGAGCATGATCGCCGCGCCGGAGATATAGTCCACGTCCTTGACGTAGTTGTAGTCCGCCTTGTCCGGGTTGTCGAGCCGTCCGTAGTTCCAGCCGGATCCGTCACTCCAGATGATTCCGCCCGCCTCCTGAAGCCGCCCGTCGGGGTAGACGAGCTTGGAGCCAACCATACCGATCGTCGGGTCAGACTCGATCAATTTCACAAGGCTGGAAAGCCAGCCCGGCGTCACCTGCGTATCGTTGTTTAAGAAGAAAATGTACTTTCCTCTCGCCTTCTTCGCCGCATGGTTGCAATTCAGGAGAAAGCCCTGATTCTTCTTGTTGCGGCAGATCACAAGTCCGCTCGCATAGCGCGACAAATTCGCCGTGGCGTCCGTGGACACATCGTCCGCGATGATGACCTCGTAGCTGACATCCGTCGTGTGCTCCAGAATCGACTTTAAGCAGGCGTAAGTGTAGGCAATCTGGTTGTAGCACGGAATGATGATGGAGACGGTCGGGCCTTCCTTTGGCACGGGCGGGAAATGCAATTTGCCGCTCGTCAAGTACCCGTCCCCGATCTGGAAATCTCCCTCAATGCGGTTTCTTCCCTCGCTCGTCGCGTAGAGTTTTCCGTAGCGGACGGGATGCTTTACGGTGTTCATTCCGTAATCCAAGACTTTGCGCTTTCTCGTCCCCTTGGGGAATGCCTTGCTGACCTCGTTTCCGAGCTTTCTTCTCGCCTTAAAGATCAACGCCTCGTGCCCGTTTAAGTACGTTGCGAGCTTTCCGACTTCGTTTAACTCGTGGCGCAGGTCGCGAATGATGATCTCCAGGTTGTGCACATGGTTGTTTGTCAACCGCTGGACTTCCTGTTCCTTGCGAATCTGGATGTTTTTCTCCTCGATCTCCGCGTCAAGCTGCACGATCCGGTCTCTTGCTCGCATCAATTCTTTCTCACGCTCCAGCAAAAGTTCCACGCGTTTTACCTCGTGCAGATACGGGGCAAGCGTGCCCTGGCAGTCGTCGCCGTGCACATACGTCTGGAAGGCGCGCTCCATCTTGTCGTAGACTGCGCGAAGCTCCTCGTCGATCCCAAACAGCGCGAGAAATTCGCTAAGATCCTTACAAGAGAGCTGCTCTCTGTGGCGGTTGTAGAAGTAGAAGAAGAGCCGCCAGCGCAGGAAATTTCTGGGAACTGCAAAGTCAAACACCCACTCATAGTCGATGAATACGAGTTTTCCGTCCACATCCATCACGTTCTCAAACAGCCCATCAATGTTGCTGACTGGATACGACTCGTCCGAGAGCGCGGGAACTTCCCCGAATACCTTGCCAAAAGACTCGCTCGGTGCGAAGGGCTTTCTTGCTTCTTTCGGGAATTCAAAGACGCGGGAAAATGCCTCTTCCAGTGCCGTTACCGGGGCTTTCCCGTCCACAATCTGCGCCGCAAGTTCCTCGTCAAGCGTCACGCCCTTCACAAAGGGGAAGGTCGCCGCGCCAATCTCTGTCTGAAGCGCCGCGCCGAGTGCCTGTACCGCGGACTTGTTTTCCGCAAACAGCTCTGCCTTCTTCTCAAAGGAGGCGATATGCGCCTTTCCCGCTTCCTGCACCGCGCTCTTTTCCACCAAGCGCGCGCCGTCTTTTTCGACAATCTTTGTGACAATTTGAAATTCCGGTTTTCTCGTGGCATTGTACTTTGCAAAGATCACGGGCTGACGCTCTGCGTCCATGCTTGCAACCACCAAAAACGCGTTTGCAAAGAAGGCAAAGAGTCCCTCGTCGATCAGACGGTCGTTTACCTCTCCTTCCTGCATACAAACGAGGCGATCCTCATCAAAGGAATCTGCCGGGTCGCTCACATCGCCCTTTGCGGGCAGGTAGCGGTCAGAGTAGATGCAGCCAGGCAGGTTCTTTCCGGGCATCGGATAGTAAAATTCCGACTGTGAAAATCCAGCATTTTCCAGAGCCGTCTCAAGCTCTCCTCTGGCAAATGCAGCCTGATCCACGTCGTGGCTCTTCCCGGACAGGTACGCAAGTCCCAGGGCATTCTCGCAGGCAAACACCAAGCGACCGCCCGCGCTCAAATGCGTTCTCAGGTACGATAACGCCTCGGTGACGCGCAGTCCCTTTGGCGGATTCAGGAAAAAGATCCAGTCAAAACTCTTGCCTTTCAGGGGATCTTCTCCCAGATTTTTCCAGTTAATTCCCGGAATGCGTGTGACGTTTTTAAGTGCGCCGTTTCTTAACCGGCTCACCTCCACGTTCTCGTCAAGCTCCTCCGAAACCGTGACTTCTTTGCACCGCGCTGCAAACAGACCAGTCAGGCTGCCATACGCGCCCCCAATCTCAAGCACGGAATCATTTTCCCCAAAGTTTAACCACTCCACCTTGTTGTGTCCCATCGGTGAGAGGGCAAAAAGCACCTCTTTGCGGCTGTCTGCGTCAAGAATCGCCTGCGCGCCCGCCTCGCCGCTTCCGTAGGTCTTGAACAAATCTAATATTTCATAACTTACGTCTTTCATTCTGACTTCTCCACCTTTTCTGCCTTTACCTGTGACTCCATGTCAAACACACCGACCGTGTTCTTGTTGGAGATCACTGTGATGCTCGTCACATCGTAGAGCCGGTGATAAACCACATGCTCCCCCGCCTCAAATCCAGTACAACTCATGCTCAAAAGATACTCTCCGCCCTGAAGCGTCATCTTTTGCGTAAACTCCACCACATAGGAATCTCCTGCCTTCACCGGCTGCACATCCGTCCCTTCGTAGAGTGTATTCGTTCCGCTTAACTCCGTTCCTTTCCGGTCTTTGATCGTGAACGTAAAGATCGGTGCTTCAATCGGAGCACTGAAACGGATGCACTCGCGGATCGTGAACATTTCCCCTTTTAGGAGAAGGTTTGTGACATTTCCCCGCGCGTCCAAAAGTCCCAGATCGTAGATCTCGGCGCGCCCGTCTCCGTACTCGGTGCGGTCCGGGTTGATCGTCATCTTATCGCGCATCAATCCCCCGCTCTCCGGCTCCAGGTTCATGCCGCCCGAAAAATCGGAAAGCTCCATCATCCGCGCCGCTTCCTCCTCACTGTCCGCAGAAGGCTGTGTCTCGCCTATCTGCTCTGCGGCAAGCTCCGCTTTCAGGGCTTCGAGCTTTCCGGCAAGGATTTTCTTGTACATATCCACCACGCGGGAAGGCGTTCCCTCGGCGATGAACTCGCCCTTGTTTAAGAGCACCACGCGGTCGCAATACTTGATGATGCTTCCCATGTCGTGCGTGACCATCAAGATCGTCGTCCCGTTCTCGCGGATCTCCTCCATGCGCCGATAGCACTTTGCCTGAAAGAATACGTCGCCTACGGAGAGTGCCTCGTCCACAATCAAGATCTCCGGCTCCACGTTGATCGCAAGTGCGAATGCCAGACGCACGAACATTCCGCTCGAATACGTCTTGACGGGCTGGTGCACGAAGTCCCCGATCTCTGCAAAGTCGAGAATGTCCTGCAACTTTGCGTCCATCTCTTTTCTGGTATACCCCATCATCGTGCCGTTCATGTAGATGTTCTCGATTCCGGTGTAGTCCATGTTAAAGCCCGCGCCAAGCTCCAAGAGTGCGGAGATCTTGCCGTTGACCGCCACCCGCCCTTCCGTCGGGGTGAGAACTCCGGTGATGATCTTTAAGATCGTGGACTTTCCGGAGCCGTTCGTCCCGATGATACCCACGGTCTCGCCTTTCTTCACCTGAAAGGAAATGTTGCTCAGCGCGTAGAAATCGCGGTGGTAGTTCTTGTGCGTCGGGCTGACCGACTCTTTGAGGCGGTCGATGGGCTTGTCATAGAGGCGGTACACCTTTGTGACGTTCTCGACCGAGATGGCGTTTTGCGCCTGCTCCTTTCGATCTGACATAATCGTTCCCCCTAAACAATCTCGTCCAGAAATACGCCTCGAAGCGGCTGGACGTAATGCGCCCAAAACGGCGGAAGTTCCAGAATCTCATCAAGCGCGCGGTAGCCAAACAGCCAGCTTGCAAATTGGTCAATCGTAATGTCCAGCACCTCGCTAGAGACGAGAACGCCGCCGTTCATCAGGTGATCTTTTCCGACTTTCTCCGCCTCGTCAAGCTGCTCTTCCTCCGGCGTCGGAAGCTCCACGGCGAGATTTTCCGCCTCCAAGGACTCCACACGCAGGAGTCTGGAGCTCTCACGGTCCAGTTTCCACCGCCACAATCCATCATTTTCCGGAATCAAATCATCGTGCACTCTCAGATAAACCTGCATCTTTAAGCAGGGGCAGTTCTGTGTGGTGGTGATCGTCTCCGCCATCGCCGTCAGATCCGTGATGCGCGCCATGATCGCGGGGCGTTTCGTCTCGTCAATCTCCATCCAGTCGTTTCTCTGGCAATACAAAAATCTCTGCTTGTTGCCCGCCCAGATTCCTTCCAGTGCCACCAGCTCGCCGCTTTCGTCCTCCCAGGCATATGCCTGCCCGTTCTGGCTGTCAAGCTCTGCCTGGAGATCTTCCATGTACGCGCCGTCACGAACCGCGTAAACCTCGTAACGCTCGTCCAGGAATCGTCCGACCCAGCCCGCACTCTTTCTCGGATCCCAGCCGCCGCTCATTCCGTCCAAACGGATCGGGATATGCTTCGCGTTGGGGAGGTCTTTTCTCAGCTTCCATCCCGGCTGATCGAAAATATAGGAAAAGCCAAAGGGCGTGTAGATGTCGGCTTGTGCCGGCATCAGGTAGCAAAACGGCTTGTAAGTGCGGTGCAAATCTGCAAAGATCTGCTGCATCACCTCGCGCATATAGCCTTTCTTTCGCGCAGAAGACGCGGTCGCCACGCCGACGATGTAGGGCAGCTCGTACTCGCGCTCTGCCACACGGAGACGGTAAAAGTTCAAATGCGCCATGGTCAAGATATTGCCCTGCTCATCCTCTTTTACAAGAATCCGGCTGTTCTCACGGCTCTTTCGGTAATAGTATGTCAAAAATGGTTCGGAGTCTTCCGGAAATGCTTCCCGCCAAAGGGGAAGGTATCGTTCAAACTCTTCTTTCTCTAAATATCGTATCATTACTTCCTCGCTGCGTTGTATTTTGCCATCCTGCCCAGAAAATGCCAGCAGGACGAAGTTATCATAGCACAGAACCGTAGATTTTTATACCTCTAAATCGCTTAATTTTTCCTGACAAAACATCGCGATCAATTCTTTTGCCCCTTTTGAGAGGTATTTGTTCTTGTGGCGGATCACGCAAAAACGCCGCGTAAGGCGCGTATCTTGCACGCAAAAGCCCGCCACGCACCCGCTCTCTCGCTCCCGTCTTGTGATGGAATCGGGAAGAAGTGAAAGCCCAAGTCCCGCCGCAACGCCCCCTAAAATCGCCTGATTGCTCGCACTCTCCCACAAAAGGTGAACATTCAATTCCCTTGCCGCGACAAGCCCGTCAAAGATCTCGCGCCCGGCACTTCCCTTTTCTCTGAGAAGAAAGGTCTCTCCTGCCAATTCTTCCCAGCTCACGTCCGCTCTCCCCGCAAAAGGGTGTTCGGGCGGGCAGATAAAGAGGAGTTCGTCCCCCGGAAAATACCGCGACTCGATGCTTGGACTGTGCGCCACGCCCTCGATGATTCCAAGGTCGATTGCATTTTTCAGAACGTACTGCTCGATGTGCTCGGAATTTTCAATCACCGCCTCAATGCGAAGGTCGGGGTAACGCTTGCCCATTTCTTTTACATATTTTGGAAGCAAAAATGTCCCGATCGTGATGCTTGTTCCAACGCGAAGCGTCCCTGCATCCTGCGGCGAGTGCATTTCCCGCTCCATCTGATCACTCAACTCACTGATGTGGCGGGCGTAGTCGAGCATCTTTTTGCCCTGCTCCGTCAGATACAAATGTTTTGCGATGCGGTCAAAGAGCTTGATCCCGTAGTATTCTTCCATCTCGCGGATCGCAAGACTCACCGAGGGCTGCGCCATGAAGAGCTTTTTTGCCGCCCCGGTCATGCTTCCCTCATCGCACACGCACAGAAAGATGTTTAAGTGCCTGAGTGTCACTGCCATTTCCCCTTTTATCCATATGGATTTTGTTATGTATTCTATTAAATTATACTATTTTACATATGGATCGGCAAGCGGTATCATATAGGACGGAGGTAGGTAGCTATGACATTACGAAAAAAACTTTGGACATTATTTCTCTCAAATCTGTATCTGAGTGCCTTCACGTTCGGCGGCGGATACGTCATTGTCACTTTGATGAAGAAGAAGTTTGTGGATCAATACCACTGGATTGACGATGAGGAAATGCTGGATCTTGTGGCAATCGCGCAGTCCTGCCCCGGTCCCATCGCCGTCAACGGCGCGATCGTGGTCGGCTACAAACTCGCCGGGATTGCGGGGCTTTTGATCTCGGTTTTTGCCACCATCATCCCGCCGTTTGTGATTCTCTCGCTCGTCTCGCTCTGTTACACGGCATTTCGCAGCAACCAATACGTCGGGTGGATGTTAAACGGAATGCAATCCGGCGTGGCGGCTGTAATCGCGCAGGTGGTGCTTGAGATGGCTTGCCCGCTCTTTGTTCAGCGTCAGGTGTTCGCCATTCTCGTGATGATCGCGGCGTTTATCGCAAGTTATTGTTTCAACGTGAATGCGGCTTTGATTATTCTGGTGTGTGCGATTCTCGGAGTGGTTGCCGGAAAGCAGATGGGAGGTTCTAAGGAATGAATATCTATCTACAATTATTTCTCAGTTTTTTACAGATCGGCGCGCTCAGCTTCGGCGGTGGATATGCCGCCATGCCGCTCATCCAACAGCAGGTCGTCGATCTTCACGGCTGGCTTACACTCTCGGAGTTTACGGATCTGATCACCATCTCGCAGATGACGCCGGGACCAATCGCCGTCAACTCTGCCACCTTTGTCGGCACGCGAATCGCCGGAGTAACCGGCGCGCTCATCGCAACCGCAGGCTGTGTACTTCCATCCTGCCTGCTCGTCTCCCTGCTTGCCTGGGCGTATCTTCGCTGGAGGAATCTGAGTCTGATCCAGCAGATCTTAAAGGCTCTTCGCCCGGCAGTTATTGCCATGATCGCCTCTGCCGGCGTCGCAATCCTCGTCACCGCGCTCTGGTCGGAAGCCGCGCTCACCGGCATTTCCCAGGCAATCTCAATCGTGAACGTGAGAGCCATCGTTATCTTTGCGGGATGCCTTGTTCTTCTCATCAAATACAAACGCACCCCCATCCTGGTTATGGTACTGGCTGGGGTTGCGGAGGTTGTCTGTCAGACAGTGATGCAGTGGTTATAATACATCCGAAAAATGTGGTCGTAACTTCTTAAACATCTTCAAACCGATGAGCATCACCACCACAGTGACAACCCAGAAGTAGATTGTCATGGTCGGACGTTCCCAGAACCAATTTCCGGTCAGCATACTGTCACGGTATCCCGCCACAATATAGTAGAACGGATTGAGCTTTAGCGCGGTCTCAACCCACGGGGCGCGGCTCGTAAAGATCGCCTCGTCGTACATGATCGGCGTCAGCCAGATTCCAAATTGAATGCAGATCGCCACAATGTTTGCCATGTCCTTGAAAAAGACGTTCACGGCACTCGTAAAGTAGCCGATCGCAAGTGCAAGCATGGAAGCCGCAAAGCTGTAATACAGAATCTGAATCCACGTCGCCATCACGGGCTTTTGGTAGATCAGATACAGAGCCAGCATGATGATGAGGAAAAATCCATGCACCAGCAGGCAGGAAAAGAGCTTGATGATGGGCAAAAGCTCCACCTGAAACACCACCTTTTTGACGAGGTAGTTGTACTCCTGAAGGCAGCCCGTCACCGCGCTGAGTGCTTCGCTGTAAAAGAACCACGGCACAAGTCCCGGAACGAGCCAGACCACATAGGTGGTATCCGGCACAGGCGGAGCCGTCTTCATTCCGTACTCGCCGAAGATGAACCAGTAGATGAGCACTGTCACCAGCGGCTGAAGAAACATCCAGATCATTCCAAAGTACGAGCCGACAAACCGCTTGCGAAAGTCTGCTTTTGCCAGATCCAGAATCATCTTTCGTTTCGCCACAATCTCTCTGAAAAGAGAAGTAAGATATTTCATACAACCGACCTCAGTTGAACTTGAAGGTGTCCTTGAGACCGCTCCACTTCTGATCCTTCTCGGAGATGATCAGCTGCATTCCCTCCTCGATGGGCCACTCTACGCCGATCTCCGGATCGCTCCAAAGCAGTCCGCCCTCATCGCCCGGATGGTAGAAATCGGTGCACTTGTAGGCAAACTCCGCCTCGTCGGAGAGTACCAGAAAGCCGTGTGCAAATCCTTCGGGAATGTAGAACTGCTTCTTATTCTCCGCAGACAGCGTCACGCCATACCACTGACCGTAAGTCTTTGAGTTGGCACGCAGATCGACCGCCACGTCAAACACCGTTCCGCGGATCGCGCGAACCAGCTTGCCCTGGGGATACTGTTTCTGGAAATGCAAGCCGCGCAGCACGCCCTTCACAGACATGGACTGGTTGTCCTGTACGAACACCATATCAAGTCCTGCCTCTTTGAAATCGTTCTGATTGTATGTCTCAACAAAATAGCCGCGCTCATCCTTAAATACCGTGGGCTCGATCACATACAGACCTTCGATCGGAGCAGGTGTCACTTTAATTTTTCCCATAATTTTCTAAACTCCTTATCTTGATTATAGACTGCTACCAGTTTATCACGCGTTTTCTCGCCATGCAAGCCCTTTTGCCTCAGCCAACCCGAAGGCAGACAATGGCAAACACGCGAAGAATCACATACACATCCATGCAAACCATCGCAAAGAGAATCCCTGCGTCCTCCTCGTCCGTGCGTACCAGACGCGAATTTCTTGTCGTCAGAAGAAGCATGGGAAGAAGCGGCAAAAGGTATCGCCCCTGAACGCCCTGAATCGTTGTCGCAGAGATCGGCGTCCAGGCAAGCAGCATGGAAAAGAGCAATGCGCCGAGGCAGACGATTCCAAGAAACCAGATCCAGACGCACGCACCGATCGTAAAGGAAATCTCTTCCTGCGGCTTTTTTGCGGCAAGCAAGACGAGCGCGACAGAAAGTCCCAGAATCACAAAGATCGGCGTATTTAAGACCGCATCCAAGTTTCCAAGCTCCCCACCAAAGATTCCCGTAAAGAGTTTCCCGCCATTCCAGGCAACGGTGTTGTAGCACATTTTGAGTACGAGCAATGGGCTGTGAATCAGCTGGGCAAACGAGTATCCGACCTCCCCCGCCCACTCAACCTGCCTCTCGCTCTCCCCGGTGTAGATCGCCACCGTTTGAAGGTTCACGGCAATCATTGCCAGGGCAAATGCGCCGAGCACGCACGCCGCGCTAAGAAGCCACGGTTTCCAACCGCCAAACTTTTTAACCGGAATCAAGAGGCAAAATCCCGCGATCACGCCGTAGACCATCTTGCACGGCCCCATAATGCCCAAAATCGCGGCAAGGAGTGCGATGTCAGCGGGACGCGCTTTCTCCTTGCAAAACGCAAGATCAAGGCAGATCGCGCCAAAATACGCGCTCAGGGCGATCAAGGCAACGTCATACGACATGGAGGCGGCAAGCTCAATGCTCATCGGAAGCAGTCCGACGCCAAAGAACACGCCCTTCCCAAACGGCGCGCGCCGAATCGCAAGTGCCATGATCGCCGCAAAAAAGAGCAGGTTAAAGAGCCGCCCCAAAAATAAGAGTCCGACTGTCCCAAACCCCAGAATCCTTGCAAGGCTGATTCCGAGTGCCTGTGGCAGGTACACAAGCGGCGTGGTGCGAACCGGCGACTGGCTGGAAACGGCAAACGTGCTCTGTGCTGCCTTCTCGCGCGGCGTGCTCAGAGCTTCTCGAATCGCCTGATACGTTTCCTGGCTCAGCGTCTGCCCGATCGGGTTTGACTCACATTTCGCTTCACTGCTTCGTCCCTCCGCCCAAAGATCCTCGGCGCGCACATAGACGTAGCCGCGCTCATCCGTGACCGGAGTGTGAAGAATCCGGTTTGAGAGCTGATAGGCGGAAATGTAGTGCGCCACCTCGTCCGGCGCGGAGAGCGGCGGCATCACAACGGCGTACAGCGTTCCGAGTGTCAAGATGCACAGGAGAAACTGCTTGGCAGGGCACCATTTCCCCGGATGAAGTATTTTCCAGAAAATACCAATCAAAATCAAGACCGAGACTGCAAGCAAAAGGAAGTAAACGCCGACCAGCCAGCTCTCTCCGCTCTCGATCACGCCCGCCTTCACGTCCCGCAGATGCCAAAGGCCGAACGCGATGACGGCAAGTATTCCCCCCTTCATCGTTTCTCCTCCAAAAGTTCCTGCACCTTTCGCGCAAGTTCCTCTTTCTCCTTCTGTTCCAGAGCCATCTTTTGCACCAGCTCTTTTTGTCGGCTCTCAATCTGCGAGAGATGAATCGTCATCGAGAACACCTTCACAAGCAGGAGAAAAATGGTAAATAAAAACAGGAAATTCGGCGTGGAGTAGATTCCAAGAATCCGCGCGCACGCATCCGCAACCGGCGGACACGCCGCAAACAGCACGAGAACCAAGGAGAGCACCACCCAGAACATCGCGTGTTCAATCTGCACCTTTGCCTGGCGGATCTTTCGGAGCATATACGTCATCACGCCCAGAGAGACGGCAAGCACGATCACACGAAACATCGGCTGCATCACGTTTCCTCCTTTTTCCAGTATTCCCGGTTCATGCTGCAAGAAACCACAAGCGGTCTTGGCAGCAGGCGGTAACACTTGCCCATCCGGTAGCCCGCGTACTTAAACGCGCTCTTTGCCACCAGATTCGGGATCAGCCACGGCTTCTTCTGCTCCATCAAAAACTTTGCCGTCTGCTTGACCAGGCGAATCCCTTCACTCTCGGAGCGAATCCCCCCAAAGACTTCCGGATGGTCTTTCTGGGAGACTGCCAGATCAAAATTGCGGTGAAACTGCGTCATGCAGCCGTAATTGTGCGAGTGAATCACCTTCGCCTCTGCTACATACGCCACCGCATAGTCGTCCTGCCGCAGTGCGCGCCCCGCAAAGATCATGTCCTCGTTAAAGATGGTGGGATGCACGAAACCGCCCTCAAACCAGAACTTCTCCCGGTCATAGGCGCAACAGACATTCGAGGCAAAAAACGTCTTGATGCCAAGCTCCTCAAGATCTGCCTTTGTCTTGACGCGGCTCTCATCCGGGTAATTAAACGAGCGGGTGTACCGCTCTGCCAGCGCGCAGTCCTTGTCCGGAAGCTGTCTGGCGTAAGCCATAATCACCGACTCGCCGTTTTGACCTTTCCAGGAAAATGCCTCGACTAAGTGCTCGATCAGCTCGTTATCCGCCGGAACCGCATCGTCCGTCATAAAGACCATCACATCGGCGCGGCTGTACTTTGCCCCCCGGTTTCTCGTCGCCCCGTGGTCAAACTCCGCCTTCGTCAGATGGTGCACTTCCATGTTGCGGATTCCTTCAAATCCCTTCTCATTCCAGTACGCCTTCTCCGTGTTCATCACGATGATCTTTCGCACCGGGTACGTCTGAAGTTCCAGCATCCGCAAAAGGCGGCTAAACTTCTTTCCCGGCTTGTAAGTCGGAATGATCACATCGACTGTCCGCAAACGTTTCTTTTTTGTCATCTCATATGCTGTCCTGTCATTCTGCATTGCTTTGATTCCTCTCTCTATTGTACGAAAAGACCATGCAGGCAAAAAATCCTGTCATCAGTCCTGCCATCAGCACAAGGTAACAGACTGCCGCCCCCAAAATTCCCTGCCACACCACAAACCGTTCCGACACGAAAAAGGCAAGGACAGCAGCCAAAAGATATACGGCAAAAATCATCTTCTGGCGGCGCATAATCACAAGCGCGTAATACATCAAGTTCGCCAATGCGTAAAATCCGCCCCCAAGCACAATTAGTCCAAACGGAAGCAGGTATCTCGTCAGACTTCCCGCATATCCCGCTCCCAAAAGCATTTCCATGATTCCAAGCACAAAGTTTCCCAAAAGAGCCGTCCCAGCGACTGCAAGCACCGTAAGTCCGCCGATGATGCCGCCGATCCGGCAAAGACAGGCGCGAAAATCGCCAAATTGGCGGTTCTCCCACAGATCCGTAAGCCGCGTCAAGAACGGGCGAATCACAAAGTTTGCCACAAGATAGATCACGGAAGTCGGCATAAAGATCAAGTTAAAATAGCCCGAATCCGCATCCGTCAGTCGCGCGTCAATCGCATACTTTGCGGCAGAGAACACATAAAAATCAAGAAACGCGGAGAGAAACAACAGTCCTGCCGCCTGCGTCAGCCGTCTCCCCTGACCCGCTTTTGCCTCCCAGTCCACACCGTCGATTGCAGGAAGAATTACAAGGTCAAAGAGCCAAAGCCCCAAAAGTTGCGCCGCCGCCGCGCCGATCGCCGCCGCCGCAAGACTCTTTGTCGCGGCAAGCGTGATCAAAAACACTCCGACCGAGGCGATGGTGCGAAAAAAGTTCGACTTTCCCGTCAAATACAGACATCCGCGCCGCTGAAACTCTGACTCGTACACATCCGCATATCCGTCCACCACCTTATAAAAGACAAGAAGCAATAAGACTGCCGCCTTGTAGGGCGTGTACCTCTGCCCGATTGCCAAAAGTCCAAGGTAGGCGGCTGCGGCAAGCAGCGCGAGTAAAGACGTCACCTTTCTGTGGCGCAGGTAATCCCCAAACGAGAACTGCCCCTTCCCGTCTGTGATCTGAAACGGGCGAATCCCAAAATACGCCACGATAAAGAGCTGCTGACCCAGAGTGGAGAATCCAAACGAAAAGATTCCGCCGTCCTCCTCCCCGGCAAGCCGCATGACAAAAAACGACAACACCATGCTTGCAAACGCGTAGCAGAAACTTCCCGCCACGTTCCAGAGCACATTTTGCCGCTCAATCCGTTCCCCCCGATACAAAAGAAGTCTCGTCCATCGTTCCATGTTTCACCTCTTGCGAAAATTCTGAATCAGCAAAATCGAGAGCAGCATCCGCATCATATACTTTGCCGCCACCATCGGTTTTAAGTAGCTCTCCCCGGCAAGCCGCTCGTCAATCTGTACCGGAATCTCCGCCACTTTCGCCCCCTGCTTAATCAGAAACGAGAGCGTGTCCGGCTCCGGCCCGTAGTTTAAGTTCAGGGCAAATTCCTCGATCATGTCCCGGTTAAACATCCGCATTCCGCTCGTCGGATCATTCACCTTCACCCCGGTCGTGAGGCGAATCGCCCCCTCAATCAGGCGGCTTCCGATCATCCGCATCGACCAATCTTTCTTCTTGTTGACGAAACGACTTCCGATCACGATGTCGTATCCTTCGTCCATCTTCTCCTTCATCGCCTCGATAAATTCCGGGCGGTGCTGCCCGTCCCCGTCAAATTGAATCGCACACGGGTATCCTTTCTTCCAGGCGTAGAGCATTCCCGCCTGAAAGCACCCGGCAAGCCCAAGGTTTACGGGCAAGTCCAAGAGGTTCCAGCCATTTTCCCGGCAAATCTGCGCCGTCCGATCGCGCGAACCGTCGTTTACCACCACATAGTCCAGCTGCGGAAATTCCCGCTCCAGCTGACCGACCACGCGCGGGATATTTTTCTCTTCGTTGTAAGCTGGGATCACCAGCAAGATGTCATTCATCGTCACTCTCTCCACACCAACATTTGAATATCCTTGCACGCTCTCACGCCCGGCTTTGCCGACAGCAGAGACTCCTGCACGTCCTGCCCCAACGCCCACTTCACGATCGCAAGCGGAAGGTTGACTCCCGCGGCATGGCTAAACGGATACCCGCCGCCAAATCGCGCGTTCATCTCCAAAACGTACCACTTGCCGTCCGCCAAGAACACATCCACATCAAGATTCCCTCTCTGGCGCAACGCCGTTCCCAGTTTTCTTCCAATCGCGACAAGTTCCGGCTCATCGACCGTAACCGCCTCGTCCGTCTCGCCGGAGCGCATCGCCGTCTTCTTCTTCACACTCACCGCGTAAGCATTTCCCGACAAGTCGTTCATCACGTCCAGCCCGTACTCCTGCCCGGAGAGCTTTTCCTGGATCATCACGCAGGCGTTCGCATCCTGAGCCGCCTCGTACTTTAAGTAAGTGTGCCCGATCTGACGGCGGCATTTCTCAAAGAAAAGCAAAAGCTCCTCCTCGTTGTCCGCCGTGAAGAGTTCCAAAGACCCCATCCCCCAGCGCGGCTTGACCATCAAGGGAAAATGCACCTCGCCGGAATGCACCGCCTTTAGCGCGTCCTTCGGTGTAAGCCAGCTCTTTGGCTGGGCAAATCCCAAATTTTGTAAAAATTCGCGACTCTTCCACTTGTCGTTACAGATTGTGACCGCCTCAAGATCCGCCGTCACAACAAGCGTTCCCTGCTCTTGAAACGCTTCCCGATGCGCGGCAAGCACCGGAAGATCAATGTCAAAGAGCGGAATGAGCAGATCAATCGCTTCTTTTTTACAATAGTCGAGCAGAAACGGAATATAGTACGCATCATAGATGAGCGGTGTGATCACCGTCTCGTCCGCCGATAAAAACGCCGGAGAAGGTTGGCTGTTTGCCGCGTGTACCTTTCCCGGACATCCCGCCATCTGTAAGGCTTCCTTAAAGTACGTTACGAGGTAGCTTCTTCGCCCTGCGCTTGTGAATAAGATGTTCATGTTTCCTCCCTGATCAGGCGGCAGATCCGATCAACTGCCTCCAGTTCCAGATCCGCGTACAGTGGCAGCGTCATCACACGATCCGCCAGATACTTTGCAATCGGCGTGCTTCCCGCGTCAAAATGCCCCTTGTAGCAGTCAAAATCGTTCGTGAGCGGGTAGAAATACTTTCGCGGGAAAATGTTCTCACCGGTCAGTTTTTCGTAGACCTGCGCCCGCGTGAGCGAACAGCCGTCAAAGATCACCGGAAAATACGCGTAATTAGAAGAAAGTCCCTCTTTGATTGTCGGCAGCTTGACGCCTTTCATTCCGTCCAGATTCTCCAAGTACCGCTGTGTCACGCGCTTTCTCTTTGCAATCTCCTCCTCAATGTGGTTGAGGTTGCAAAGTCCCATCGCCGCCTGAAACTCGTTCATCTTGGCATTTCCTCCGACCCAGACCACATGATCCTGATCCACGATTCCAAAGTTTTTCAGACAGTTGAGGCGATGCTCCATCCATTGCTCGCCAAACGCAACCGCGCCGCCCTCGATCGTGTTGAATACCTTTGTGGCGTGGAAGCTGAAAATACTGGCGTCCCCAAACGTTGCAATTCCCTGCCCGTGATACGTCTCGCCAAAAGTGTGCGCCGCATCGTAGATCACTTTCAAGTTGTGCTTTTTGGCAATCGCCGCGATCTTGTCCACATCGCAGACATTTCCGTAAACGTGAACCGGCAAAATCGCGCTTGTGCGTTCCGTGATCAGGCTCTCAATCTTGTCCGCGTCCATTGTGTAATCGTCGGGGTTTACATCGCAAAAGACCGGGGTCAAGCCGTTTCGCACGATCGCGTGCGTGGTGGAGGCAAAGGTAAAGGGCGTGGTGATCACCTCCCCCGTAAGCTCCATTGCCTGAATCACCATCTCCAGTGCCATGTGTCCGTTCACAAAGAGCACCAGGTTTTCTGTGCCGAGATACTCCTTTAATCGCGCTTCCAGTTCCTGATGGTACGCTCCCATGTTGGTGAGCCAATGTGACTCCCAGATCGGACGAATCGTTTCAACAAATTCCTCAAACGGCGGCAGGGACGACCTCGTCACCAGAATGGGATCTTCTTGTTGCTTTTCTTTCATAGTATTTCCTTTCTCACCAGCGCAGATGACAGACCTGCGTCAAAAACCGCACTTCTGCAAGGACAATCCCAAGGAAGATCCGCGCAGCCGCCATCTTGATCGGGCCTGCCTTTAAGTAACGCCGATAGTAGTAGAGCTTGCTCTGATGAAGAATCGCCTGCTTATCCCCGATTGAGCGCACGCTCTTATCAATGCTCACCGAGTGTGCATGGACGTAGGACGCGTCCGTGACAAGCACCGCCCGACGATTCATCTGGCGCAATTTCTCCCCCAGCACCTTCTCTTCATAGTACAAAAAGATCTGCGGGTCAAATAATTTATGAACCTGCCCGTCCGCAAACCGATCGACGCGGAGCATAAAAAAAGATCCGGCAAGTGCGTCCACGATGCGGCAATTCTGCGTCCCGCCCTGTGGAAGCGATGAGAGCGGTGCTTTCAGCAAACGGCGAAACAGTCGCCGAGTGACAAGTCCCGTGTCCAAAAGGTCTTTCCAGAAGGGCAAAAGACTCCAATACGAGAGCGTCTCTCTCCCCTCAATATCATGCACCATGGCAGATGCGATCGCGCCGCGCTTTGTCTTATCGAGTGCCGCGCGCACAGCCTCCACGCACTCCTCCGTGATATGAACGTCCGGATTTGCCACGATCACATAATCCGCTCCAAGCCGATCCACCGCGTAGTTGATTCCGAGCTGATTGCCGCTGCCGTAACCGCCGTTTTTTCGGGCGCGCAGCAGATCGACCCGCTCATCGAGTGCTTCCAGATATTGAAGGCGTCCCCAGGAGTCGTCCGTAGAAGCATTGTCCACAATCACAATAAAGTCCAAATTCGTCATCTGCACAAGCTCCATGACAAAGTGGCGTGTCGTGTCCGCATCGTTATAGTTGAGCACAATGATCGCTGTTTTTTTCATTTCTTTCGTTTTCTGGCGTCAATCACTTTCATGCCAAAGCCGCGGCTGATCCACAGCCGAAACGAAGGGCAGATCAAGGTGGCATGATTTAAGATCCACCAGAACGCCATGTAGAGCTCCTTTCCTCTCTGTCTTTCCATATTTTTCCAGGGTGTTTTCCCCAGATAGTGATCGTATAACTTTCGGTAGTGGTTTCGGCTTCCCCGAATCCACGGCCGCTCGTCCCCAAGGTAGTGAATGACGACTGGAGAATGCTTCGCCCGCTCAAACTCCGCCTTTCCCACTGTCCGGTATGCCGCGCAGAGGCTCTCAAGCGTCGCGTACCGAAAGTATCGGTAATTCGTGAAGAAATTATAGCGGGGCGAGAGCGGAAGAATCCGCCCAAAAAGCGCACCGTTTAAGGTGTCCTGGTCGCAGGCAAACAGACTCGCGCCGTGCGCTCCGTAGTAGTCGAGGAGTTTGTCCAGGATCGCTTCTCTTCTCCACGCCGCAATATCCATCAAAAGCACGCCGGAGTTGTAGTACGGATCGTCTTTTTTTAGCCCAATCGACGCTTTCATCTGCCCGTAGACCGTCGGCTCCATCACCATGCCGACGACATTTTCCCCAAGATCGAGCGTAAAGAGCGGGGAAATGTCGCCACAGACGATCGTATCGCAATCCAGATACAGCGCGCGCGTCACTTCTTTCGGGAGTACCTGCGGCGCGAACAGACGCGCCATCGCGCTGATGTCAAATCCTCTCGTGTCTACCTCGTAGGGGAAACGCGCCCGCAGATCGCCAAGCTCCACCGCCTCAAACATCTGCCCATATTGGCGCGCAATCTTTCCCAGGCGTTCTTTGTACGCATCGCACATTCCTGCCGAGAGCAGCCAGATTTTTAGTTTCGGAATCGTTCGGTTGTTCTCAAGCAATGATACCATAGAGGCGGCTAAGTGCGGCGCGTAGCCGTCGTTGGAAGCATAGATCACATATTTTATATCATCCATTTCTTACATTCCTCAGTCATTTTGATTACAATTTTACAATACTGCTCGCAAAAAGTAAATCCTGTATGGTTTTTTCCTTTTGAATGTGCTAAAGTGAGACTAGAAATCCTACTAAGGAGGTACCTTTTATGCGTAAATTTTTCCGGCGTTCATGCGCCGTGATCCTGGCAGCATCCATGGTATTTGCTCAGTCTGTCACTGCATTTGCAGGCACAGACGACTCCAACTATGGTCCAGGTTTTACCAACCCCAAGGCATCACAGGAAGGTCCCGGCGGTCAGACCACAAGCACCGGCCCGGCAACCTCTGCCTCCTCGCAGAATGCTGGTGATGTCCAGGCAGCAGACGGCTCCGCAATCTCTTCCGGCGACGCCAACCAGACAAGCGAACAGGCGGCGGCTCAGGCAGCGGCAGAGCAGGCGGCGGCAGCTGAGGAAGCCGCAAAGCAGGCAGCCGTCACAGCCAACACACCTTACCTTCAGATTCAGGTTCTCCGCCCCGATATGACCTGGACAGATCCGGTGGTCGGAGACGGATATGTGGACACACAGAACAATGGTTTTAAGTCCATTTGCATTTACCTCAATAATATTGTCGGAAATGTGCTCTACCGCGCCTACTCCTCCAACAGCGGCTGGACAAACTGGGCGATGAACGGCGATCACACGGACTTGTTCGCGGATGGCTCTGTGGTCGATGCAATTCAGATTCGCTTTACGGGTTTTGTCGGGAACAAGTTTGATGTCAACTACTGTGCGACGCTCAATGACGGGACGACGCTCGACTGGGCAAAGAACGGAGAGACGGCTGGCGCGATCTATTCCGGCAAGTATATGGCTGGTTTTCGCGTTTCGCTCTGGGGAAAGGACGGAGCGGCAGATTCTTATACGAGGACGAAACCGCTCGAAGCTCCGGCAGCGGACGGCGTGCAGATTGATTCTGCCGGAAATGTCACCTACTCCCAGGGAAGCGGCGCGCCCTACACGGGCTGGGGCTGGAAAAACCGTGACCGCTACTACTTTGTGGAAGGTCAGGCAGTGAAAGGCTGGCAGTACATAGACGGATACAAGTATTATTTTGGCGAAGACGGCAAGGTCGTGACGGATCTGGAGCCAGTTCTCGGCGCGAAAGGTCCCTACCTCATCCGCATCAACAAGCAGATGAACACAACAACGATCTACGCAAAGGACGGCGCGAATGGCTACATCATCCCATACAAGGTGTTCCTGTGCTCCACGGGCGACGACACTCCGCTTGGCACGTTTAAGACTCCGGAGAAGTACCGCTGGCGTCTGATGAACAGCGGCGTGTACTGCCAATACGCAACGCGCCTTGGACCGGGGCTTAGTATCCTGCTCCACTCCATCATCTACGAGAGACCGGACATCAACACGCTCAAACCGGAGACCTACAACTTCCAGGGCGTGGTTCGCTCCGCGGGCTGCATCCGCTTCCTCTCCGGGGACGCAAAGTGGATCTACGATAACTGCGCGCTCGGAACTACGGTGGAAGTCTATAACTCCTCCGTTCCCGGTCCCTACGATCGCCCCGCCATCGAGCAGACCATCTCCATGGATCAGCATTGGGATCCGACCGATCCCGTGGCAGTGGCGCAGCATCAGTAAGTAAAGGGAGACTTGCCATGGAAGCATCTACATTCAGCTGTGCGGATTGCGCGGTGCTGGCGTGCAAGAAGAAAGACGAGGAACATTACCCTTCTTTTTGCGTGACCGCCTCAGCCGATCCGGCACTTGTACAGGAAACACTTGAGATCTATCAAAACGATGAGGAGTTAGGAAAGATTGCCCGCATCTGCGCCTGTCTGGAAGGAGAATTTTACTGCCGCTTGACCCGTGTGGAGGAAACCATCGAGTTTATCAAGCGGATGGGGTACAAAAAGATCGGGATTGCATCCTGCGTCGGCTTGATGAACGAGACGCGGATCTTCTCCCGCATTCTCAAGGCGCAGGGCATCGAACACTTCGTCGTTGGCTGCAAACTCGGAGCGATTGACAAGACCGAGATCGGCATCCCAAACGAGAAGAAAGTCAACCACGGCTGCGGACACGAGTCCATGTGCAATCCGATCTTGCAAGCCAAGATGTTGGAGGCACAGCACACCGACTTTAACATGATTCAGCAAGAAGTCCCCCGCTTCTAAAGCGGTGGGATGAATTG
>Cebus_capucinus_imitator_PRJNA485217_SSR049__coassemble_1384_pt1 | contig 19749 bp, 16 predicted proteins | sample Cebus_capucinus_imitator_PRJNA485217_SSR049__metabat2_low_PE_019 | metagenome-assembled genome bin Cebus_capucinus_imitator_PRJNA485217_SSR049
ATCATGGACGTGAATAACCGCGTGGTCGGTTTTGGCGGACGTGTGATGGGGGAGGGGGAGCCAAAATACCTCAACTCCCCGGAGACGCGGTTGTTTGATAAGAGTCGAAATCTCTACGGTTTAAACTATGCGCGCACCAGTCGGGAGAAGTTTTTCTTGGTCTGTGAGGGCTATCTTGACGTGATTTCCCTGCATCAGGCTGGATTTACGAATGCCGTCGCTTCGCTCGGAACAGCATTTACCCCGCAGCACGCCACAATCCTCAAACGCTACACGGATCAGGTGATTTTGACTTACGACAGCGATGGGGCTGGCGTGAAGGCGGCGCTGCGTGCGATCCCGATTCTGAAGGAGGCGGGCGTCTCCGTCAAGGTCTTAAATATGCGCCCCTACAAAGATCCTGACGAGTTTATCAAAAATCTAGGGGCAGAGGCATTTCGCGAGCGGATTGAGGGTGCGAGAAACAGTTTCCTCTTTGAGATTGACGTGCTTAAAAAGGAATATTTTCTCGAAGACCCGGAACAGAAGACGAAATTCTACCAGGAGACGGCGCGAAAACTCTTGCGCTTTGGGGAAGCGTTGGAGCGGGACAACTACATTCAGGCAGTCGCGCGCGAGTACATGATTCCGGAGGCGCAGCTTCGCCAGATGGTGAGCCATATGGGGATGGCGATGGGACTTTCTGCCGGGGAGAGTTATGTACCGCGGGAAAATGCCGCCGGAAGGAACGCAGGGGGAGCGAGAGAGACGCAGGAAGCGACCGCGCTTCGCAAACCCGGCGGGCGGCGCGTCTCCAGAGAGGACGGCATTCGCCGGTCACAGCGTTTGCTGTTGACGTGGTTGATTGAAAACCCGGAACTATTTGAACGGGTGAAAGGGGTGATTAGTGCGGACGATTTTGTGGAGGAGCTTTACCACGAAGTCGCTCAGGAGGTGTTTTCCGCACAGCGCGCCGGAACGCTCAATCCGGCGGATATTTTGAGCAAATACATCAACGATGAGGATCAATACCGGGAGGTGGCGGCGCTCTTTAATGCCAGCTTAGACGATTCTCTAGACAATGAGGAGCAGAAGAAAGCATTTTCCGAGACCGTATATAAGGTAAAGAAAAACAGCCTGGATATCGCGGCGAAGAAAGCGTCGGACATTGCACAGCTGCAGGAGATTATCCGGCAGCAGGCCGCGTTGAAACAGCTTCACGTTACCTTGGAGTGATTAGGCGGCATGGGAGAGGTGAAACATATGATGGAAGAGAGGAACACGGGGTTTCGCGAGAGGCTGTCAGGACTGCTTGAGGAGGCAAAGAAAAAGAAGAATGTACTGGAATATCAGGAAGTACTGGATTATTTTGGGAATTTGACGCTGACCGGGGTACAGCTTGACCGGGTATTTGCATTTTTGGAGAAGCACCAGGTCGATGTGCTCCAGGCAGAAGGAAAGGGCGATCTGGATGAGGAACTCTTTTTGGAGGAGGAAGAGGAGATCGACGTGGAGCGCGTGGATCTTTCCGTGCCGGAAGGAATCGGGATCGAAGATCCAGTTCGGATGTATTTGAAAGAGATCGGAAAGATTCCACTTTTGACCATGGAGGAGGAAGTTAAACTTGCAAAACGGATGGAGGAGGGCGACTCGGACGCCTCCAAACAGCTGGCAGAGGCGAATCTTCGCCTGGTGGTCAGTATCGCCAAAAAGTATGTGGGGCGTGGGATGCAATTTTTGGATCTGATTCAGGAAGGAAACCTCGGACTCATCAAGGCCGTGGAAAAGTTTGACTACCGAAAGGGTTACAAGTTTAGCACCTATGCGACGTGGTGGATTCGTCAGGCGATCACCCGTTCCATTGCAGATCAGGCAAGAACCATCCGCATCCCCGTTCATATGGTGGAGACGATCAACCGCATGGTGCGCGCATCCCGCCAGCTGCTCCAGGAGTTGGGGCGTGAGCCAACGACGGATGAGATCGCCGAGCGCACCGGGTTCTCGCCGGAGCGTGTGGCAGAGATTATGAAACTCTCCCTGGAGCCGGTCTCTCTGGAAACACCGATCGGAGAGGAGGAAGACAGCCATCTGGGAGATTTTATTCAGGACAACCGGGTGGCAGTCCCGCAAGATGCGGCGACATTTACTCTGCTTCATGAACAGCTGATGGTCGTGCTGGGCGACTTGACGCCGAGGGAGCAGAAGGTGCTCAGGCTGCGATTTGGGCTGGACGACGGGCGGCCGAGAACACTTGAGGAAGTCGGTCAGGAGTTTAACGTTACCAGGGAGCGCATCCGCCAGATCGAGGCAAAGGCGTTGCGAAAGCTGCGCCATCCCAGCAGAAGTAAAATGTTAAAGGATTATCTGGATGAATAAGAATGTAGAGAATCAATCAAACAGCCACACAGGGATTCGGATTTCCGCCCGTCTGCGCGCGGTATCGTCATTTGTCCCAAAGGGGAGTAAGATTGCAGACATTGGAACGGATCACGGATATGTGCCAATCTATCTGGTGCAAAATGGCTTGGCAGAACACGCGGTGGCGATGGATCTTCGAGAAGGACCCTTAGAGCGGGCGCGGGCGCACGTTGCCGCGCTTGCCGCAGGTCAGAGGGAGCGGATTGAGCTTCGCCTCTCCGACGGCATGGAAAAGCTGAGGGCGGGCGAGGCAGGTACCGTGATCATCGCCGGAATGGGCGGTGATCTGGTGGTTCGCATTCTCCTTGGAAGGCGTGATCTATGGGACTGCGTGGATCGCTTTATTCTCTCTCCGCAGTCGGAACTTGACCAAGTTCGCCTTTTTCTGGAAAAAGAGGGATTTGCGATTGCGCGGGAAATGATGATTTTGGATGAGGGAAAATACTACACGATCATGGAAGCCGTGCGCGGGCAAATGAAGCCGCAGACCAAGGCGGAGCGTCTGTTTGGACGTGATCTGATTCAGAAAAAAGATGCGACACTGCGTGATTACTTAAAGAAAGAGCGATTGCGTGTGGAAGGCATCTGCAAGTACTTATCCGGCGAGGAAACGCCTGCAAAGGCGAGAGCAAAAGAAAGCTTGCAGAAAGAATTACGGTTGATTGAGGAGGCACAAAATGAAATGCAGGGAAGTGATTGAATCACTCAGAGAACTGGCTCCGGAAAGCTGCGCCTGTGATTGGGACAATCCGGGACTTTTGGCAGGCCGCTCGGACAAAGAGGTGCGAAAGGTTTATCTGGCACTCGATGCGGACGATACGGTCGTTGAGGCGGTAGCTGCGGGCGGATACGATCTTTTGATTACGCATCACCCGTTGATTTTCCGTGCAATCAAGCAGGTCAACGATCAAAACTTTATCACAAGACGCCTGATTCGGCTGATCGGGGCAGACGTCTCTTACTTTGCGATGCATACAAACTTTGACGCGGCACCTGGGTGCATGGCGGATCTTGCGGCAGAGCGGCTGGGACTTTCCGACTGCGAGCCGCTTGAGGTGCTCGGAGAGAAAGACGGAGTGTCCTATGGAATCGGAAAAGTTGGCACGTTGAAAGAAGAGATGGAGTCGGAAGCATTTGCCCGCTTTGTAAAAGAAGCGTTTTCATTGCCGTTTGCTCTGCTCTACGGAAAAGAGCAGATGGGAGAACGAATCCAAAAAGTTGCGATCTGTCCCGGAGCGGGCGCAAGTGAGGTGGATCGGGCGATTCGCAGCGGGGCGCAGATCCTTGTGACGGGCGACATCGGTCATCACACTGGGATTGACGCGGCGGCGCAGCATCTGGCAATCTTGGACGCCGGGCATTACGGACTGGAGCACATCTTTATGGAATTTGTGGCAGGATTTTTGCGTGAGCGGTTCGGGGAAAAGCTGGAAATTGCGATCGCGCCGCCGTCGTGGCCTGCAACGCTGATCTAGGACGGAGACGAAAAAGAGAGGGGAAGACGCATGGCAAAGGTTCAAATCGGGGAGAAAATTTTTGAGTATGCGGATGAACTGTGCTGGCTGGATGTAGCTCGGGCGCACCAGAAAGCGATGGAGGATGACATTCTCCTTGTGCGTGTGGACGGGAAATTACAGGAATTACACAAGCCGGTTCGCTCCTGCAAGCTCTCGTTTGTCACGGCAAGGGAGAAGCCGGGCATGAGTGCTTACCAGCGAAGCGCGACGTTGATGATGCTTCGCGCTTTCTATGAGGTGGTGGGACAGGAGCGCGTAAAGAAAGTGACTGTGGACTTTTCCGTGGGAACAGGGCTGTTTGTGGAACCGGAAGGCGATTTCTTGCTGACAGACGACCTGCTTCTCGCAGTCAAGGCGCGGATGCACGAGTATGTGGAGCAGAGAATCGAGATTCAAAAGAAAAACGTGCACACGGACGAGGCAGTGGAGCGGTTTGAACGCCACCGAATGTACGACAAGGCAAGACTTTTTCGCTATCGACGCGTCTCCAGAGTGAACCTGTACAGCATGGGCGGTTTTGAGGACTATTATTACGGTTACATGGTGCACGACGCCGGTTATCTTCGCTACTTTGATCTGATGCGATACCACGACGGATTTGTGCTTTTGCTTCCGCAAATGTCGAATCCAAAGAAGATTCCGCAATTTGTCCCTCAAGAGAAACTTTTTGGGACGCTCTCAGAGTCCTCACAGTGGGGGCGGCGGCTCGATCTTGAGACCGTCGGCGCGCTCAACGACCATATGGCTTCGGGGCGGATGGAGCGGGTGATTCTCGTGCAGGAAGCACTTCAAGAGAAACGAATCGGGGAGATTGCGGCACAGATTGCAAATCGGGAGAATGTCAAGTTTGTCATGATTGCAGGTCCGTCCTCCTCCGGAAAGACGACATTTGCCCAGAGACTCTCGATTCAGCTGGAGGCATTGGGGCTTCACCCGCATCCCATCTCCGTGGATAATTACTTTGTCAACCGCATCAACAGCCCGCGGGACGCGCAGGGAAACTACAATTACGAGGCGTTGGAGTGTCTGGACTTAAAGCAATTTAACGATGATATGACGACGTTGCTTGCCGGGGAGCGGGTGGAGCTTCCGGTCTATAACTTTAAGAAGGGTGTTCGCGAGTACAAGGGCGATTTTCTGCAGCTTGGGGCAAACGATCTTCTCGTAATCGAAGGAATTCACTGCCTAAACGAGGCGATGTCTTACGCGCTTCCGAAAGAGAGCAAATTTAAGGTCTATATCAGCGCGCTCACGCAGTTAAATATTGACGAGCACAATCGCATTCCGACAACGGACGGGCGGCTGATCCGGCGGATGGTGCGCGATGCCAGAACGCGGGGCAACGGAGCGCGGGAGACGATCCGGATGTGGGAGTCGGTGCGAAGAGGAGAAGAACAGAACATTTTCCCATTTCAGGAAGAGGCGGACGCGATGTTTAACTCCGCGCTGATCTATGAACTTGCGGTGCTCAAGCAATATGCGGAGCCGCTGCTTTTTGGGATTCCCAGGGATTGTGAGGAGTATCTGGAAGCAAAGCGTTTGCTCAAATTCCTGGATTATTTTCTTGGAATGGACGCGCAGTCCGTGCCGAATAACTCGATTCTTCGGGAATTTATCGGCGGAAGCTGCTTTGAGGTGTAAAATGAGCTGGACAAATCACAGATCGTGTGGTAGAATCTCAGATTGTGAGTAGAACAGATGGCCGCTGCTGCAATACCGAGAGGATGCAGGAGAGGAAAGTCCGGGCTTCACAGGGCAGGGTGCCAGATAACGTCTGGCGGAGGCGACTCCAGGGATAGTGCAACAGAAATATACCGCCTTCCCGCTTGCGGGGAGGTAAGGGTGGAAGGGCAGTGCAAGAGACTACCGCCCGGCTGGTAACAGGCGGGGCATATGTAAACCCCATCCGAAGCAAGACCAAACAGGAAGCATATGGCGGCCCGTCAGCTTCCGGGTAGGTTGCTTGAGGCTGTTGGCGACAGCAGTCCTAGATAGATGGCCATCCAACGACATAACCCGGCTTACCGTTTTACTCATATTTTAAGAAAAGCAAAAGACGCATGGCAAACTCGCCATGCGTCTTTTTTGTTCATAGGATATTGCGTCCTATGAACAAAAAAACGCTCCGCTCTGGATCGCACTGCTTAGTGAACCTCGTCCAGCTTGAATCCGAAGTACTTCACTGCGTTGTTGTAGGAGATGCCGCGGATGATCTCGGACAGAGCCTTCATATCAGCGGGATACTCGCCATTGTCTACCCAGCCGCCTACCAGCGCGCACAGGATGCGGCGGAAGTACTCGTGTCTGGTGTAGGACAGGAAGCTTCTGGAGTCGGTCAGCATTCCAACGAAGTTGCCCAGGCAGCCTAAGTTTGCCAGAGAGCTCATCTGCTCGGTCATGCCGATCTTGTGATCGTTGAACCACCAAGCGGAACCCTGCTGAATCTTGCCGGGGATCTTCTCCTGGAAGCAGCCGAGGATGGTTCCGATTGCAGCGTTGTCCACCGGATTCAGGGAGTACAGAATGGTCTTGGGAACGCTGTTAGTCGCACTCAGAGCGTTCAGGAAATCTGCGGTCTGCGCGCTGGGAGCGTAGTTGTTGATGCAGTCGTAACCGGTGTCTGCGCCGAGCTTCTCGAACATATAAGCGTTGTTGTCGCGCTTGCAGCCGTAGTGGATCTGCATGACCCAGTCACGCTTGTTGTACTCGTTTGCAACGAACATCATGAATGCGGTCTTGTACTTTAACTCCTCTTCCTTGGAGATTGCCTCGCCCTTTAAGCCCTTAGCCAGGATTGCGTCGATCTCAGCATCGGTAGCGGGAACGTACATTACATACTCTAACGCATGGTCAGATACGGAGCAGCCGTTTGCAGCAAAGTAATCCATACGGTTGCACAGAGCAGCCTTTAAGGAAGCGAAATCCTTAACCTCGATGCCGCTGACCTTGGACAGAGTCTCCATGTAAGGAACGAAGGTTGCCTTCTCAACGTTTAACGCCTTGTCCGGACGCCAAGCGGGCAGAACCTGAACATCGAAGGTGGGATCTGCTGCGATCTTCTGGTGCCACTCTAAGGTGTCGATGGGATCGTCGGTGGTGCAGATTAAGGTAACGCCGGACTGCTTGATGATGTTGCGGACGGTCATGGAGTCGTCCTGTAACTTTGCGTTGCACAGGTTCCATACTTCCTCAGCCGTGTCGCCGTTTAAGTAGCCCTCGTAACCGAAGTAGCGGCGCAGCTCCAGATGGCTCCAGTGATACAGGGGGTTGCCGATCAGCTTGGGCATGGTCTCAGCCCACGCCTGGAACTTCTCGCGGTCGGTTGCATCGCCAGTCACATACTTCTCGTCAACGCCGTTGGAGCGCATCTGACGCCACTTGTAGTGATCGCCGCCCAGCCATACCTGAGTGATGTTCTCAAACTTGCGATTCTCGTAGATCTCCTGGGGATTGATGTGGCAGTGGTAGTCCAGAATGGGCATCTGCTCTGCAAAATCGTGATACAGGGTCTTTGCCATGTCAGTGGATAATAAGAAATCCTTGTCCATGAACTGTTTCATTGTAACGTCCTCCTTAAATTAAAAATTGGTTGTTTGCCTTATAATGAGATCAGAGGCAATCGTTGTCTTACTTGGGACATTCATGCCGCCGAACACTCCCATAAGCGTATTGACGGTGGTGTTGCACAAGGCCTCTACCTTGGTGTCCACGGAGGTGATCTCCGGGTCCGTACAGCGGGAGAGAATGCTGTTGTTGTAGCCGATAATCGCCAGATCTTCGGGAATCCGAAGCCCCTTTGCGTTGGCAAACTTGACAGCCCCAACAGCAAGCGAGTCGTCGGAAGTCATCACCGCATCAAATCGAAGTCCGCTCTCATACAGGGAGAGCAGAAGGTCTCTGGAACTTGCGATGTCTTTATTACAGCGGTGCACGAGCGTTTCATCCGGAACTAGTCCGAAATCACGGTGCGCGTCCCGGTATCCTTCCAGTTTGTTGACTCCGCTGAAGGAGTAACTGGTATAGAGGTAGAGAATCCGTTCGTGCCCGGATTCCAACAGGCGTGTGACCGCCTGGCGGACTGCCGTGTGGTCGTCGCAGACCGTGCTGTAAATATTCTCACCTTCCAGAAAGCCGTTGACAAGCATGATGGGAAGCTCTTTGGCTGCCTCAATCAGGTAGGTGTTGTCCTTAGCGCGCATCTCCACAAACTTGGAGCCTGCAAGGATTACGGCATCTACCCGCTTGGAACGCAGCAGATTAAAGTAATTCTGCTTGGCTTCCAGATCATAGCCCGTACAGCAGAGGATCGCATCGTATCCATAGCCGCGTAGGGAGCGTTCCAGGTAATAGATTGCATTCGCCAGGTAAGGGTCAGAAGAATCGGAACACATCACTCCGACGGTCTGGATCGAGCCAAGACCAAGCCCTCTGGCAAATACATTCGGGGTGTAGCCCATCTCTTCCATGACATTCACGACCTTTGTCCGCGTCTTCTCGCTGACATTGGGATTGCCATTCAACACCCTGGAGACCGTGGCGATCGAGACGCCCGCCCGGCGGGATACATCATAAATATTCAAATGAGCTTCACCTCACATTCTGTAAGTGCTTACACACTGAAATTATTATACATACTTTTGATGGAAAATGCAATAGTTTTCTAATTTATTCTTTTGCAAAAAACACAAAAGTTTTTATTGACTTCTACTGGAAAGTTTTGTAGAATAATTGTAAGCACTTACACAAACGCGGGCACTCCTTAAACGGCGCGGCAGAATGGACGGACAGAGCATTTGAGGAAGAGGTCTGACGAGGGAGTAAATGAAAGAATTCTTAGAAGTCAGGAGACGAACACTATGCAGGACATTGTAAAGATCAATCAGAACGACAATGTGGCAGTGGCATTGCGCCCGATTCCGCAGGGAGAGACTCTGACGGTGGCAGGCGAGCCGGTGACTGCGATCGAGGAGATTCCTCAGGGTCACAAGATGGCTTTAAGCGACATTGCAGCCGGAGAGCCCGTGATTAAGTACGGATTCCGTATCGGAAACGCCAAAGAGGACATCAAAAAGGGACAGTGGGTTCATGTACATAATGTAAAGACTGCCCTGGGCGATGTGCTGACCTACAATTATGAGCCGGAAGGACATCAGGACGTCACTCCTTCTGAGCACGCGTACTTCCAGGGATACCGCCGCACAAACGGAAAAGTCGGCGTGAGAAACGAGATCTGGATCATCCCCACCGTTGGCTGCGTCAACTCCATCGCAAAGGCATTGGAGAGCGAGGCAAAGAAGAGCCTCGTAAACGGAACCGTTGAGGACGTGATCGCCTTCAATCATCCCTACGGATGTTCCCAGATGGGAGACGATCAGGAGCACACCAGAAAGGTGCTGGCAGGTCTGATCAACCATCCCAATGCAGGCGGCGTGCTCGTCTTGGGACTGGGTTGTGAGAACAGCAATATCCCCGTTTTGATGGACTACATCGGTGAGTACGATGAGAAGAGAGTCAAATTCTTACAGTGCCAGGATGTGGAGGACGAGATGGAGACGGCAATGCAGATGCTTAAAGAGCTTGCTGAGTACACGGGAACCTTCCACAGAGAGAAGATTGACGCAAGCGAGCTGATCATCGGCATGAAATGCGGCGGATCCGACGGTCTGTCCGGAATCACCGCAAACCCCACGGTCGGTGCATTTTCCGATCTTTTGGTAAGCAAGGGCGGTACGACGATCCTGACCGAGGTTCCGGAGATGTTCGGAGCGGAGACGCTTTTGATGAACCGCTGTGCGGATGAGAAGCTGTTTGAGCAGACCGTGGATCTGATCAACAACTTTAAGAATTACTTTATCAGTCACAACCAGACCATCTATGAGAACCCTTCTCCGGGCAACAAGAAGGGCGGAATCTCCACGCTGGAGGACAAGTCCTTAGGATGCACCCAGAAGTCCGGAAGCGCGCTTGTAAAAGGCGTTTTAGAGTATGCGGAGCCTGTAAAGAACAAGGGATTAAACTTGTTGTCCGCACCCGGCAATGACCTGGTGGCTGCGACGGCTTTGGCCGTATCCGGCGCGCAGATCGTGCTCTTTACCACAGGCCGCGGAACGCCATTTGCCTCCCCCGTTCCCACGGTGAAGATCTCCAGTAACAGCCGTCTGGCAGGAAAAAAGAGCAACTGGATCGACTTTAACGCGGGTCGTATGGTGGAAGATAAGACCAAGGCAGAGCTTGCACAGGATCTGTTTGATTATGTGCTGGAGGTGGCTTCCGGAAAGCTCGTTCGGGCAGAGGAAGAAGGATTCCACGATATGGCGATCTTTAAGCAGGGCGTAACGCTCTAAAGGTTCTGAAAATGCAAAAGAGCCTTGTCTTTGATTGACGGTTGCGCGATCTGCTGCCAGGTTGTATACTGAATGATAGAAGGAAGCGTACAAGAGACTCAATCGGAGGACAAGATGAAGCTAAACAGAACGACACTGAGAACCGTACAGATATTAAAGATGGCTTCCAAGCACCCCGACGGGGTGACGCTGGATGATATTTGCGGGCAGCTGGAGATGCCAAAGACCAGTGCCTATGACATTGTCACCACCTTGGTACAGACCGGGATGCTTCAGGTTGAGCGGGGAGCAAAGCAGCACTACCGTATCGGTCTGACCGCCTATCGGGTGGGAGTCAACTATACCAATAACTTAGATTTTGTCAGTGCCATTGATCCGCTGCTGCGCGCATTTTCCAGAGAGCTGGGAAAAACCGTGTTCTTTGGCGTGCGCTCGGAGGCTGAGATCGTTTACTTGTGCAAGTTTGAGCCGGACAATCCCATCATCACAACGGCGACGGTGGGAACGAAGAACCCGCTCTATTGCACGTCGCTTGGCAAGGCGATCTTGGCGTTTGAGGAGGAAGAGGTGCAGGACGAGCTGTTTGGGCGGATTCATTTTCGCAGACAGACAAGCCGTACCATCGCAGACCTTCCTTCCTTAAAAGAAGAGCTGTCACGGGTCAAATGCCAGGGATACGCGCTCGATGCCAGAGAGCTTGAGGAGCATATGGAATGTGTCGGTGCTCCCGTTTTTGGACAGGACGGAAAGGTACTCGGAGCGATCAGTGCGTCCAGCCTCTATAAACCGGAGGAAGATTATCAGGCTTTGGGCAAGCGGATCAGCCAAAAAGCAGCGGAACTTTCACGCGTATTGGGATTTATTGGAAATCCCTTCCATTAGTCCATCGAAAATTGCAACATTTTCCTGGAATACTGGTTGACAAATACATGGGTAGCGATTAAAATTTAATCATAAAATCGCATTTATGAAATTGATTCGTATATGCGAAAGAAAGAAGGAGAAGAACATGAAGAAGGAAAAAGTTTTAGCAAGACTGAAAGAAGATTGCCTGGTAGCAGTAGTTCGTGCGAAGAACTATGAGCAGGGCGAGAAGGTCGTTGACGCGATCATCGCTGGCGGCATCAACCTGATCGAGCTGACCATGACCATGGACGAGGGCGATCCCGTAGGCTTCATCAAGCTGATGGCTGAGAAGTACAAGGACAACGATAAGGTTGTAATCGGTGCTGGAACCGTTCTGGATCCTGAGACTGCAAGAGCTTGCATCCTGGCTGGCGCGAACTACATCGTAAGCCCCGGTCTGAATGTTGAGACCATCAAGCTGTGCAACCGTTACAGAGTTCCCATGCTGCCCGGCGTTATGACTCCCACCGAGGCGATCACCGCTATGGAAGCTGGCGCGGACATCATCAAGATCTTCCCCGGAAACATCGTTGGACCCGCTGCAATCAGCAGCTTCAAGGGACCCCTGCCTCAGGGTGAGTTCATGCCCTCCGGCGGCGTAGACGTTGACAACGTTGATAAGTGGCTGAAGGCTGGCGCGTATGCAGTTGGAACCGGAAGCAGCCTGACCAAGGGTGCTAAGACCGGCGACTTCGCAGCAGTTACCGCAAAGGCTCAGGAGTTCGTAGCAGCAGTAGCAGCAGCACGCGCATAAGCGTTTGACTGACCACATCTTCGCCGGGGGCGATTGTTTCCGGCGGAGTTTATTAAGATCAAATAAGGAGATTCAAAAATGGCAAAGATTGTAACCATGGGCGAGATCATGTTAAGACTGTCCACCCCCAACAACGAGAAGTTTATTCAGGCAGATGAGTTCGATATCAACTACGGCGGCGGCGAGGCGAACGTAGCAGTTTCTCTGGCTAACTACGGTCACGAGGCTGAGTTCGTAACTGCTGTTCCTGCGAACCCCATCGGTGAGTGTGCAGTAGCTGCTCTGAGAAAGTACAATGTAGGAACCAAGCACATCGCAAGAAGCGGTGAGAGACTGGGTATCTACTACTTAGAGACCGGTTCCGCTATGAGAGCTTCCAACGTTGTTTATGACCGCGCTCACAGCTCCATCTCCACTGCTACCGCTGACGAGTTCAACTTCGACGAGATCTTCGAGGGTGCTGACTGGTTCCACTTCACCGGTATCACTCCCGCTGTCAGCGATGCTGCAATCGAGCTGACCGAGGCTGCGCTGAAGGCTGCTAAGGCTCATGGCGTTACCGTTTCCGTTGACTTAAACTTCCGTAAGAAACTGTGGTCTTCCGAGAAGGCTCAGAAGGTTATGACCAACCTGATGCAGTATGTTGACGTTTGCATCGGCAACGAGGAGGATGCTGAGAAGGTTCTGGGATTCAAGCCCGGCAACACCGATGTTACCTCCGGCGAGCTGGAGCTGGCTGGCTACGTTGACATCTTCAACCAGATGGCTGACAAGTTCGGCTTCAAGTACATCATCAGCTCCCTGCGCGAGAGCCACAGTGCTTCCGACAACGGCTGGTCTGCTTGCATCATGGATGGTAAGACCCGTGAGTTCTATCACTCCAGAAAGTACCACATCACTCCTATCGTTGACCGCGTAGGCGGCGGCGATTCCTTCGCAGCTGGACTGATCTGTGGTCTGGTAGACGGCAAGGACATGAAGGCTGCTCTGGAGTACGCAGTAGCTGCTTCCGCTCTGAAGCATACCATTCCTGGCGACTTCAACCTGGTTACCCGTGCAGATGTAGAGAATCTGGCGGGTGGTGACGGTTCCGGCCGCGTACAGCGGTAATACGGCTATGGCGGAGAATTGCAGCAGAAATTTCGATCTTCTGACTCTGGGACAGGTGCTTTTGCGCCTGTCTCCGCCAGATAATGACCGTTTAAGCCGAGGCGATACCTTCGTAAAGCAGGTCGGCGGTGCGGAGTTAAACGTGGCAGTGGGTGCGTCTCTGTTGGGACTGCACACGGGCGTAATCTCCAAGCTCCCCGCCCATGATTTGGGAAGCTATATGAAGGGTAAGATTCGTTCCTTCGGCGTCAGTGATGACTTTTTCCTGTACGATCACTCTCCTTCTGCGAGAGTCGGTATCTATTACTATGAGAACGGCGCGTATCCCAGAAAACCGAAAGTGATCTATGACAGAACCAACAGTTCGTTCTATTCCCTGGACATCGACGAAATCCCGGAGGAAGTTTATACGGCTTCCAAATGTTTCCATACCACGGGCATCACGCTGGCATTGAGCGAGCAGGTGCGCGAGACAACCATTGAGATGATCAAGCGGTTTAAGGCAGCGGGAACACTGGTGAGTTTCGACGTAAACTTCAGAGGCAATCTCTGGAGCGGAGACCAGGCAAGAGAGACGATTGAGCGGATTCTTCCCTATGTGGACATTTTCTTCTGTTCCGAAGATACGGCTCGTCTGACCTTCTTAAAGACGGGTACGGCAAAAGAAATGATGAAGAGCTTCACCGAGGAATATCCCATCTCCATCGTTGCTTCCACGCAGCGTGTTGTGCACAGCCCCAAGGTACATGACTTTGGCTCTGTGATTTATGATGCGGCGCGCAAGGAGTTCTACGAGGAAGAGCCTTACCGCAGCATTGAGGTTGTGGACCGAATCGGAAGCGGAGACGCTTACATTTCCGGCGCGCTCTACGGACTGCTCTCCACGGGCGGTGACTGTGCAAAAGCCGTTGCCTACGGCAATGCGACTGCGGCAGTCAAGAACACCATCCCCGGAGATCTTCCTTCCTCCAATCTGGAAGAGATCGAGACCATCATCAAAGCGCACAATAATACCACCGGGTATCAGAGCGAGATGGCACGATAACGAAAAAGAATCCTGTTCGCAGGATTCTCCGCCTGCGGCGGGTCGTCACAGCGACATCTTTCCAATCCGCCGCAGTGCGATCCACAGCGGAGCGTTTTGGTTTCATAGGGCGCAGTTCCCTATGAAATAAAAAACAGCACCTCAGAGAAATCTGGGGTGCTGTTTTTGTGTCTAAAATGCGTCATGATTTCGTATATAAGAGTTAAGAAATCCTTAGGAAAATGTTTATTGGATTTTGGGGCAAAATATCATATAATGCGAATAGCAAAACGGAAACCAGAAAGAAACGAGGAGGTTTTAATATGAGAAAATATCATTTGGCGATGGCAGGTGTATGTATGGCGGCGGCGATTGCGATGAGTGGATGCGGTGCAAAGAGTACAACACCGACGACTGAGGCGCAGAAAGAGACTACACAGGCGGAAACCACAGTGGTGGAGCGTGTGGACGGAACGGCAGAGAGCGTGGACGAATCCGTGGAGCAGGCAGCTTCCTCCATTAGAATCTGGGGCAGCGTCAGCCACGACGAGGACGGAAAACTTGTGATCGACAATCAGTCCGGCGTCAGCTCTGAGGGAGAGATTGTCTTAAATACCTCTGAGGAGACGGTTATTCTTGACGCAGTAACCGGCGATCCGATGAGCGCGGAGGATCTCAAGGATGGAGAGACGATCTACGCCTACATCAGCGAGGCGATGACGATGAGCCTGCCGCCGCAGACGAGCGCAACTGTGATCTTTGCAAACATTCCTCAGGACTTTAAGGCTCCGGATTACATTACGGTAAAGAACGTGATGACGGATGCCTCCAGTTCCAAGGTGATGTTAAACGCGCAGGACGGTACTTCCTACGAGATTGGCGAGGACTGTGAGATAACACCTTACCTGACGAGAAATATCGTAACCGTGGACGACCTGACTGAAGGCAGAACGTGCGTGGTATGGTCGGACAGCGATAACGTGGCATCTAAGATTTTGGTGTTTGCTCAGTAAGATGAGAATAAATAGAACGCCCCCAGAGATTGCGGCTCTGGGGGCGTTCGTGTGCTCATATGGACTCTGATTTCTTTTTGCCTATTGGCATTATATCATATGCAAAATAGATTTGCAAGATTCAATTTTCTGACCAAGTATAGAACGTGCGTTTCCTCTAGGACTCAGGTGTTTGCTCAGTAAAATACCACTCAGGCGTTTGCTGTGTAATTTCCATAGAGCAAATCTAAGTCTTTTATTATCATATATTACATTACATCTTATGCGAGATTTGTCATAAATACGCATTGATTTTAATGATGAACTGCTTGATTCAGTTGCATATACTGGCATAATTCCACGCCTACCAAACAACTTTGATTTTCCGAGGTACTTTCATAATAGTTTTCAGAACCAGTCGTTTTACTTCTTCATTGGACTCACCTTTCTCTATAATTTTTGAATCTGATAAATAAAGTGTATCACACAAGCTGAAATTGTGCAACCTATATCAGCATATGTTAGAAAAACGTAAGAAAAATAAGGTAAAATCACCATGTTTTGTGATTTTTTGCATTATAGTGTATTTGGGAAGCAAATATCCTAAGATCCTCACAGAAGATCCAAACGGAGAAGCTGTGGGGATTTTTTTCGTGATCCGATAGTTTTACAACTTGGTAAAGATTTCCTCTTTGATCCGTGATATGATGAGTTTGAAAGAGGGGTGTGACTGGATGGGAAAGAATCGAATCTTGGTGGTGGAGGACGATGCGGCGATTCGGGAACTCTTGGCGATGAATCTGGAAGCGGCAGAGTATCAGGTGATCTTGGCAGAGGATGGGCTTGAGGCGAGCGCGTATCTGAGAGAAAACGAGCGGGCGTCGGCAGATCTTGCGTTGGTGGATATTATGCTTCCTGGAATCGACGGATTTGAGCTGATGGGAATTTTTCAAAAATATCGGATTCCGGTGATCTATCTGACGGCAAAAGGCGATCTGGACTCAAAAGTGTGCGGGCTTCGCATGGGAGCAGAAGATTACATGGTAAAACCATTTGAGTTGTTGGAGCTGCTTGTACGGATGGAAAAGATGCTCGAACGCACCGGGAAAATGCAGCAAGTTTTGACATTTCACGACTTATCCGTGGATATGGTCAGACATCAAGTGACAGAAAAAGGGAAACGTGTAGAGTTAAAACCCACCGAATTCGCGCTGCTGACCGTATTTTTGAAGAATAAGAATCGAATTCTCACAAGAGATCAGCTTTTGGATCTTGTCTGGGGGAGCGATTTTGTGGGAGAGAGCCGAACCGTGGATGTTCATGTGGCGAAATTGCGAAAAAAGCTGGTGACGGCGCAGGCAATCCACACGATTCCAAAAGCAGGCTATTTACTGGAGGCGGACGATGAAACTTAGAGGGAAATTAACGATTCTTGTCGCAATCATGATGATATTGACACTGGGCGTGAGTGGAACGTTTTGCATTTTCCAGATCAAACACAACGGAATGATTCTGGAAGTAGAAAACGAAAAAGAAAAACTTCGTGTTGTGGGAAATGCCTTTCGCCAGATCGGAACGAAAAGCGATCTGGAAGAGATGGGAGAGTTGGCAAGAGATGCCTATCTGAAATATCAATTTCGCCGCTGTTATCAGACGGGATATGCCTTGATTCGAGATGGAGAGACACTGGAGAACTTGACCGACTACGAGATTGTCAACTTTCAGGCAATGCAGGGAGAGTGGCAGATTCAGCGTGTGGAAAATGAGCACGTTCTTATCTTGTATCAGCCCTTGGAATATCCGGAAGGCTTTGGAGTCTTGGCAGTGCGAGATATTTCCAAAATGTGGGATCAGGTCAATCGTCAGGCGTGGCTGATGGGGCTTGTCTTTCTGGTAGTGCTGATCTTGGGAACCATGGGGACTTACCTGTGTCTTCGCCCACTTTTTGCTTCTCTTGAGTGTCTTGGAAAGGCGGCAGAGGCGATTGGAAACGGGAAATTGGGGACAAAAGTGGCCATATCCGGCACAGACGAGGTGGCGCAGATCGGGGAGGTATTCAATCAGATGTCGCAGGCGGTGCAGGAACAGGTGGAAAACTTGAAACTTCTCCTTGGCGCGCTGGCGCATGAGATGAAAACGCCTCTGACCGCGATCAATGGGTACGCGCAGACCTTACTGACGCTGCGGCTGAGCGAAGAACAAAAACAACGCAGTCTGGAGCATATCCGGGCGAGCAGTATGCGGATGGAGCAGATGTCCTCCAAATTGCTGGCACTCGTTGGCTTGTATGAAAATGATGCGATTTGTCGGGAAAATGTCTCGGTGCGCGCACTGTTTCGGGAAGTGTCTGAGGAGATGCGTGAGCTGCTTACGGCGTATCAGGTAAATCTCATCACAAGTTGTGAGGAGGAATTTACCATTTTGGGGGATTTCACGCTGCTTTCCAGCCTGTTGGAGAACTTGATTCATAACAGTGCAAAGGCGAGCGCGCCGGGAAAATCCATTCGTTTGTCAGCACACGATCTGGAACTTGTGGTGGAGGATGAGGGATGCGGGATGGCCAAGGAAGAGCTCTCCAAAGTGACGCAAGCATTTTACATGGTCGATAAGTCAAGGAGCAGAAGTCAGGGCGGAGCGGGGATCGGATTGGCTCTGTGTGAGCGGATTGCCATGCTTCATGGAGCAAGTCTTAGAATCGAGAGTACGCCCGGTGTTGGAACGAGAGTGACACTTACATTTCAAAAGGAGAAGATCAAATGAAAAAATGGATGGTATTGATTTTGAGCAGCTGTCTGCTGACGGCGTGTGCGGGTCAAAACACAGAGCCGGTGATCGCAAAAAAAAGCACGGAAAGCGCGGCGACTGCTGACATTTCCCAGAAAAAAGAACAAAGCATTCGTGAGCAGACACAAGCACCGGAGCATTACCAAACGAGCTTGTCTGGAGAAAACTGGAAAATGGAGATTGACGCAGATGTGGAAGTTCCGGAACAGACGACTGTGCCGATTGTCGCCCTGGAACAAGAAGTGGCATATGGGGAGGAAGAGATTCAGGCATGGGTAGAGGTGATGAAGGAACTTGAGGGAATTGACATCACGGCAGATCCGTTTCGATTTTCTAGTCAGGCAAAATCCATCATCTGGGTGAGTCGAGCGGATATCACAAGTGGCTCCAACGACAAGGTCAAATCCGATGAGATCACAGAGGAGGAATTTGCATCGTGCTTGACGGAGAGCCGCGAAGCGGTGGAAGCGCGATTGGATGAGAAGGCACGCGCCATCTTTGACCGGATGGGAATGGCGGACTGTGTCAATGTGGGAAGAGAGTGGCGCAAGATCTCAAAACACCTTACATATGGAGGAATCGAGTGGGAAGGGGAGCTGGGCGTAAGGATGCATTATGTGAGGAGCGCGAATAACGTTGCAATTACTCCGACGCGCTACATTCCGTTTTTTGAGAAGGACGCCGAATACCCGTCCTTACAATATATAGATGTGACCTACACGACAAAGGGGGAACTTGTGGAGTGGAAGAACATTTACCAGATGCACATTGGGGAAACCTTGGAAGTGCCGGATTTTTGGCTGCCATTTGACGCAGTGATTCAAGTGTTGGAACAATACGCAAAGAGCGTAGAATCATCGGATTTTCCGGTAACAGTCACAAAGATCGCTCTGGAATACCAGCCGTCAACGAAAAAAAACACCCGCTGCCTCATCCCCGTCTGGAACTTTTATGGGTATGTGCAAGGCAGCGAGCGGTTGACGTATCTATTCTGCGTGGATGCGACCTCGTAATTTAGTTTCCGCACTCAATGCTGATCTCGTTGAATTTTTTCAAAATGTCGTCGATGTTCATCGCATCTTTGGCAGCTCCTTCTGCGTCGATGACGGCGTGCCCCTGGTGCATCATGAGAAGGCGGTCGCCATACTCTACGGCGTAGCGCAGGTTGTGCGTGACCATGATCGTAGTGAGCTTTTTCTCGCGGACAATCTGGTCAGTCAGCTGCATGATCGTCTCAGCAGTCTTGGGATCGAGCGCGGCAGTGTGCTCGTCGAGAATCAAGAACTCAATCGGCGTCATGGTTGACATCAGAAGTGCCATCGCCTGACGCTGACCGCCGGAGAGCACGCCGACTTTGACGTGGAGTTTATCCTCCAGACCCAGACCGAGGGAGCGCAAGAGATCGCGGTAGTAGTCCACGCGCTGACGGTTCGTGCCGGGAAGAAGATTAAAGGACTTGCCCTTGTTGTCTGCCAGAGCCATATTTTGCAGGATAGTCATGGACGGGCAGGTTCCCATGGACGGGTTCTGGTAGACGCGCCCGATGCGTCTTTGTCGTTTATACTCCGGCATTTTCGTGATGTCCTGACCGCCGATGTGGATGCTTCCGCCGTCTAACGGGATGCTTCCGCAGATCAGGTTGAGCATGGAAGTCTTGCCGGAGCCGTTGCTTCCCACCACGGAGACGAATTGCTGATCTTTGATGGTGAGATTGAAATCGTGAAACAGGCACATTTCATTAACCGTTCCTGCGTTGTAATACTTTTCAATGTGTTTTAACTCAAGCATGGGCTTTCACCTTCTTTCTGCGGTCTGTGCTGGCAACCAGGATAATCAAAAACAGCACGGAAGTGATGAGCTTTAAGTCGGACGCGGTGATCGGAATCTCCACGAGATAGTCGCCGATGCGGTATTGACCGCC
>Cebus_capucinus_imitator_PRJNA485217_SSR049__coassemble_1444_pt1 | contig 17234 bp, 18 predicted proteins | sample Cebus_capucinus_imitator_PRJNA485217_SSR049__metabat2_low_PE_019 | metagenome-assembled genome bin Cebus_capucinus_imitator_PRJNA485217_SSR049
CCACAGTTCGCGTCAACACTGAGATCGAGCTGAAGGAAGACGCTCCCAAGTTTAATGTATTACGTGCAGTTGGTCATTTTATGAGAAACCGTGCAGCTCTGGGCGCGACTCTGGCTCCGGTTGGCAGCTTCCTTGGAATGTACGGAGCAGGTATTGCTTCCCAGATTATGTTCCAGGCGTACTTCAAGAATGCACAGATTTCCGGTCTGATCTCTCAGATCGCTTATGTAGGAACCTTTATCTATATGCCTTTCGTAGCAAAGATCGTTGGTCGCTTCGGTAAGAAGGAAGCAATGACCTTTGGTATGAGCATCAGCTGCTTGGCATACGTTCTGATGCTGGTTCTGCCTATTACTCCCGATAACAACGGTCTGATGATGTTCGTTGGATGCCAGATCCTGAACGCACTCGGCAGTGGTATCGGAAGCTGCTTATCCTGGTCCTTGATGGCTGACGCAATGGACTACGAAGAGTGGAAGTTTGGTACCAGAAATGAGGGAACCACTTACGCAATTCACTCCTTCTTCCGTAAATTGGCGCAGGGTATTGGACCGTCCGTTGGATTGGTTGTCGCAAATGCTCTGGGTTATCAGGCAAGCCTTGGTGCAAATCAGACCGCACAGGTTGCTCTGAATATGCGTTACCAGGTAGCGGGTATGTACCTGTTCAGCGCAGTAGTTCAGCTGGTTGCTTACGCAGTTGTTTACAACCTGGATAAGAAGACCGTCGCTAAGATGGAAGCAGAGTTGAAAGCAAGAAAGCAGGCGAAGTAATTCCATACTCCCCTAGATCAATTTTTCACGAGGACGCCCTCTCCGCAAGGAGAGGGCGTTCTTGTGCTCGCCTGAAATTTGTGATAAACTGGAAAATATAAAAATGAGGGGAGCGAGGGGATTTATGCAGGTTGACGCAATGAGAATGCTGCGTAAGCTGGCAGCACTTTACGATATCCAGATCACGCTTGTGAGAGAGCCATTTGAAGAATTATCATCCTTTGACTGCGGGCTTCGCAGGGCATTGGATCCGAAATTTGATTGGGATAAATTTGGACAGGAGATTTTGGAATCTCTGGGAGATAGAGAATTACAGCTGGTGGAGGACGCGTTCGGGATGCACTATGCGATCTTTCCATGGCCGGAGGGCGAGAAAACGGCGGTGATGCTTGGACCCTGGCATCGGGAAGAGTCGAGGGACGAGCGCGTTCGGATCGCGGAGCAGGAGATCGGAAGCGAAGGGGCGGCCGTTCTTCAGGAGTATTACAGCAACATCCGGATCGGCGGTGCGGATCTGGAGAATACCATTGTGTCGGCGGTTAGTTTGCTGTTTGAGGAGAACCAGATGAAGGTGGTGCGAAAGAAAGAGTACGAGCCGCTTCAATTCTTTGCGGAGCGGGAAGCATTTGATGAGCCGGAATTTCAAAGAGAGATCGCCTTTGTCATGCTGGAAGAGCGTTACCACACGGAGAATCTGTTGCTGGACGCAATCGCACTAGGCGATGAGAAACGCGCCTTTGAGGTCATGCAAAAGATGGGAAGATACAATTATAACGGGCGGTTTAAGCGCAGCGCGCAGGGACAGCGGTACAGTCTTTCTGTCAGCAACGCGCTGTTTCGCAAGGCGATTGAGCGAAGCGACGTGCACCCATACTATATTGACGAGCTGTCTACTCGCTGTTCGGTCAAGATTCAGGCGTGTCTTCCGGAAGAAGAGACGGAGATCTTTCGATACATGGTTCGGGAGTATTGCAACTGTGTCAAATTACACTCCCTAAAGAACTATTCGCCGATGGTGCAAAAAGTCATCAACTACATTAACTTGAACTTGGACAGCGCGCTCTCACTCAAGAATCTGGCGGATATGTGTTTTATCAGCTCCAGTTATCTTTCGGGGCTTTTCAAACAGGAAGTCGGGACAACGCTTACCGATTACATCAACACGCAGCGCATCAAGCGCGCCGCAAGACGTTTGCGAAATACCGATGTGAGCATTGCGGCTGCCTCGGAACAGGTAGGAATCCTGGATGTGAATTACTTTACGAAAATGTTTAAGAAAGTGATGGGAGTAACCCCGACCCAGTATCGCAAAGACGCGAAAAACCGGGGAGGGGCAGAACACTAATCAGTGTAGAAAACGTTTCTTTAAGCGCAGCAGTCCGGTTCCCATCGGCATTTGGCGAAGCTCCTCGTCTGTGACGGAGTGCGTTACGAGAATGAGAACTGCGTAGATTGCCATGGCGGCGATGACTGCGACTGTCAAGGAGAGAATCGTGGAGTGCACCAGATGAAAGAGTCCGGTGTAGATTGCCCAGGACACCGCACCCATAATCAGGGAGCAGATCACGGGAAGGACGAAGGTGGTGCGAATCTCCTGATGGTAGCCCTGTGCGTGTTCGAGGCTGATCCAGTTGAGCACGCAGACCACAAGAGCGAATGTGACGTTGCCGATCACCAGTCCGTAGACGCCCCAGTTGAGGTGCTTTAACATCACCCAGACGAGAACGGCATGGATTGCAAGAGAGATCGCGCAGTGTGTCACCGTCTTTTTCATCAAATCAATGCCCTGAAGCACGGAGTTTGTCACCGTGGACAGGGAGAAGAAGACGACTGCCGGCGCGCCGATGGTCAGAAGCTGCGCGCTCAAGGCGCGGTTGTCGCCGAAAATCGTGTGCATCAGCGGAGCGGACAGAAACGCCATGCCTGCCGCGCAGGGGATGGCAAGCAGCATATTGAACTTGACGCAGATGTAGATCTTCTGGCTGACTGCCTCATGCCGTCCGGCAATGCGCGCCGCCGCGATACTTGGGATCATGGCAGCTCCCAAAGAGGAGGCGATCGCCACCGGGACATTGCTCAACAGGCGGTATTTTCCACCGTAGATTCCAAGAAGAACCGCGCGCTCCTTCTCGGAGAACCCTTTTCCCGACATGATTGTGCCAAAGAGCGCGTTGTCCACCGAACCGCTCAACTGGTAGATGAACTGGCTGAGGATGATCGGGGTGAAGGTCAGGATCAAGAGTTTCATTGTATCTTGACGTGAGGCGGCGGGCTGAGTCTGCGTCGGCGTGGTCTTTGCCTCCGGGCGAAGCACCATCAAGACGCTTAAAAAGAGAAAGGCACTCAATGCGCCGGTGAGTGTTCCGAGCGTTCCGCCTGCCGCACCCCAGGATGCCTGATCGGGCGAGTTTGCAAAGCGGTTGACGAGATACCAGGACGCGCCGACACTCACAAGCGCGTTGACGATCTGTTCCACAATCTGGGAGATTGAGGTGGGGATCATGTTCCCGTGTCCCTGAAAATATCCGCGAAATACGCCCATGATCGCGAAGACGAGGATGGTCGGCGTCATGACGCGAAGCGGAAGCGCGCTTCCGGGGCTCTTAAAGATCGTTGTGGCGATGGCGTCCGCGCCGATCAGAAGAATCAGCGTCATCAGCCCGCCGGTGATCAGACCGAGGACAATGCCACAGCGAAAGACGGTTCTCGAATCGCGAAACCGCTGTTGTTCCTGCTTTTGGGCGATGAGCTTGGAGACGGCGAGCGGCAGACTGTACGAGGAGAGAATCAAACCGACGTTGTAGATCTCGTAAGCCGTGTTGTAGTAACCGATGCTCTCGTCCCCCAGAACGCGCGTCATGGGGATCTTGTAGATCAGTCCGATGATTCGCACGATCAGCCCCGCCGCGGCGAGGATGGTTCCCTGAAGGAGAAAGCTGCTGTTATCGTTCTTTGCATTCTTATTCATTGGTTTTGGGCTCCTTTACTGATTGCACTTAGTATAGCACAAAAAGGAGGGATTGTCTTGTCCTGTACAGTCTTTAAGTATCTTGCAGTTTTTTCCATGCTGCTTGACCACATTGCGGTCGTCTTTTTCGAGCCGGAAAGTTTTGCCTATCTGCTGCTTCGCGGACTGGGAAGGGCGGCATTTCCAATCTTTTCTTATTTACTTGTGCAGGGGTTTGTGCACACGAGAGATTTGAGAAAATACATCCTGCGGCTTTTGGCGTTCGGCGTGCTCGCAGAGATTCCGTTTGATCTGGCAGCATTTGGAACTGTTTGCGATTTTCGAGGACAGAACACACTCTTTACCTTGGCACTCGCACTGGTGGTGCTGGACGCGCTCTCAAAGGTGGAGCGGGGAAAATGTTCTGCGGCGACACTTTGTGCGGGACTCTTGGCAGCCGCTGCTTCCGTGCTTTTTAACACCGATTACGGGATCTTTGGGATTCTTTTGATTGTGGTGTTGTATGTATGGCGAAGCGATCCGATGGGACAGCTTTTGGCGATTCTTGTATTTGGGCTTTGCACGGCAAGAGGGATTTATTTCCCGGCTTTTTTGGCGACGGGAATCTGCCTGCGCTTTGGAAATGGAAAACGGGGAAACTTGCGGTTTTCGCAGTTTTTTTATTGGTTTTACCCGGCGCACCTTTTGATTTTGGTGTGCCTGAAAATGTTGATAAGATAAGAAAGGTTTTGGAAAATTATGGGGGAAATATTGATTCGGGCGATCTCCTACATCGCCATCATTGTGTTGGGATATTGCCTGAGACGGGCAGGATTTTTTAAGTCCGAGGACTTTGGGGTGCTCTCAAAGATTGTTTTAAAGATCACACTTCCGGCGGCGATTGTGACAAACTTTGCAAGCTTTCAGATGGAGCCGTCCATGTTGACGCTTGCAATTCCGGGATTCCTTGGCGGCGCGGGACTGATTCTTCTGGGACTTGTGGCAAATGCAAGAGGCACGAAGAGCGAGCGCGCATTTGCCGTGATGAACATTGCGGGCTATAACATCGGAAACTTTACTATGCCGTTTGCACAGAGCTTTCTTGGCCCGATGGGCGTGGTGACGACGAGTCTGTTCGACACCGGAAACTCCGTGATCTGTCTGGGGGGAGCGTACAGCATCGCGGCGATGGCAAAGGGAGAAAAGAGCGAAGCTCCGATTCGCACGATCCTTGGAAAGCTGGTTCGCTCCGTGCCTTTTGACACCTATGTGATTATGGTGCTGATCTCCCTGTTTCGCATTCCGCTTCCGAGCGTTGTGACCTCGTTTGCCGGAATCATTGGAAACGCCAACGCGTTTACGGCGATGTTGATGATCGGCGTGGGATTTAAGCTCTCCGGGGATAAGAGCCAGATTCGCCAGATCGCAAAGATTTTGAGCCTGCGCTACGGATTCGCGGCAGTGATGGCGGCGGGACTTTTCTTTTTGCTTCCGATCGACCTGGGGTATCGTCAGGCACTTGCGATTCTCTGTTTTAGCCCGATCGCCTCTGCCGCCCCGGCATTTACCGGAATGCTTGGAGAGGACGTCGGATTGGCAAGCGCGGTCAACTCCATCTCGATCATCATCAGCATTGTATTGATTACCGCGACACTTCTGCTCGTACTGTGAGCGGTTTACATTTCCCGGAAGATATAGTAAAATGAGGAGAAGTTTCAATCGAAAATAGCACGAAAAACAGGAGAGCGACGATGAAAAAATACGATTATATTTTGGTTGGAAGCGGACTGTACGCGGGTGTCTTTGCATGGTACGCAAAACAGGCAAACAAGACCTGCCTTGTTGTGGAAAAGCGCGATCACATTGGCGGAAACATCTACTGCGAGGACGTGGAGGGAATCCATGTGCACAAGTACGGCGCGCATATCTTCCACACCAGCAACCGTGAAGTTTGGGATTTTGTCAACAATCTGGTGGAGTTTAACCGATACACCAACAGCCCGGTGGCAAACTACAAGGGCGAGATGTACAATATGCCTTTTAATATGAACACGTTCAGCAAGATGTGGAACATTTCCACCCCGGCAGAGGCAAAGGCAAAGATTGAAGAGCAGCGCGCCGGAGTGAGCGGCGAGCCGAAAAACCTCGAAGAGCAGGCGATCAGCCTTGTCGGAACGGACATTTACCAAAAACTGGTAAAGGGCTACACGGAGAAGCAGTGGGGAAGAGATTGTAAGGATCTGCCCGCCTTCATTATTAAGCGTCTTCCTGTGCGCTACACCTACGACAACAACTATTTTAACGACCGCTACCAGGGAATCCCGATTGGTGGCTATAACGTGATTATTGAGAAATTGTTTGAGGGATGCGACATTGAGACGGGCGTGGACTACTTAAAAAACAAGGCACATTACGACGCGCTCGGCGAGAAGGTGGTCTATACTGGAACCATCGACGCTTATTATGCGTTCTGCTTCGGAAAGCTGGAGTACCGCTCTCTGCGCTTTGAGTCGGAACTGCTCGACAAGGAGAACCACCAGGGCGTTGCGGTGGTAAACTATACGGATCGCGAGACGCCTTACACACGCGTGATCGAGCACAAGCACTTTGAGTTTGGAACACAGCCAAAGACCGTGATCACGAGAGAGTACCCGGTGACGTTTGAGGACGGAATGGAGCCGTACTATCCGGTCAACGATGAGAAGAACCAGGCATTGTATCAAAAGTACGCGGCTTTGGCAGAAGAAGAGAAAAATGTGATCTTTGGCGGCCGTCTGGGCGAGTACAAGTATTACGACATGGACAAGGTGATTGAGTCTGCGATGAAGCGGGCAAAGGCAGAGTTTGGCTTATGATTGCGGTATTGCTGGCGGCTTACAACGGGGAAATGTATCTGAGAAAGCAGATGGACTCGATTCTCGGACAGGAAACCGAGGAGAAGATTTGCATCGTGGCGTCGGACGATTGTTCCCGCGATGGGACGGCGGCGATTCTTGATCTGTATGCGGAGAAGTTTCCGGATCAGGTGCTTGCTCTGCATCGAAAACAGCCGTCCGGCGGCGCGGATCGCCATTTTCTGGAACTCATGCAGCTGTTTGCCTGCGCTCAGAATGCGGAACTTGTTGGAACGAACTGGGAATTTTGTCCAGATACCGTCTCGCGCCTGCGCCAGATTGCAAGCGCGCAATATGTGATGCTGAGCGATCAGGATGACGTGTGGCTTCCCCAGAAAGTGGAAAAACTCGTCTCCTGTATGAGAACCATGGAAAGGAAACACTCCGGCGCGCCCATTCTCGTGCACTCAGACCTTGCGGTGGTGGATCAGGATCTTCGTGTGTTGGCGTCGAGTTTCTTCCAATATCAGCGTGTTTCGCCGAGACGCAGTCGCCTGCGCCAGCTCTTGGTGCAAAATAACGTGACAGGGGGTGCGGTGATGATAAACCGCCCCTTTTTGCCTTTACTGGAAAATATTCCCAGCTGCGTGTTGATGCACGATGCGTGGCTTGCACTCCTTGCCGCCTGCTTTGGGGCGACCGGATGGGTGGATGAACCGCTCTATCTCTATCGCCAGCACATGGGCAACAGTTTGGGCGCGCAGCAGGCAGACCGCGCGCAGGAGATGCGGGAGCGGATTGCAAACGGGAGCAAAGCGCGGGAGAATTACCGCAGGATGTTTGCACAGGCAGGCGAGCTTTTGGAACTTTTTGGAAATCAGCTCGACGCGGGGCAGATTGCGACACTCAAACATTTTCTTGCGATCCCGAATCAGGGACGTTTGGGGAAAATGTACTCGATTCTGCGCTACGGCTTTACAAAAAACAGTTTGCTTCGCACGTTGGGGCAGATGTTACTGATTGGAACGTGAGAGGAAAAAGGATGGAACACACAGAATCACCCGCCGAGGCAGCGTGGCGGGCGGCAAAACGAGAGGCAAAAGAGCACCCGGATGTTTCGGGGGAAACTCCACTTGTGAGCATTTGCTGCATTACTTATAATCATGCGGCGTATCTGAGAGAGACGCTGGATGGGTTTTTCGCGCAAAAGGTGGATTTTCCGATTGAGATTTTGATTCACGATGACGCTTCCACGGACGGGACGCAGGAGATTATCCGGGAGTATGCGGCGACACATCCTGGGGTGATTCGCCCGATCCTGAGAGAGGAGAATCAATATTCCAAAGGAATCTCCAACATCAGTGTCTTTAATTTCCCAAGAGTGCGCGGAACGTATGTGGCGATGTGCGAGGGGGACGACGCCTGGACGAACCCGAATAAACTTCAGATGCAGGTGGATTATCTGAGGCAGCACCCGGACTGTGCACTTTGTATTCACAGCGCGAAGATCGTCAGCGTGGACGGCTCAAAGACTGCCGGGCGGATGCGCCCATACCGCAGTGACCGGGACATTTCCCCGCAGGAGATTGTGGATAAAACCTCCGGCTATCCAACAGCGTCCATGGTCTTTCCGGCGCGGATCATTCGCAAACTGCCCCGATATTATCTGGAGTGCCCGGTAGGGGATATTCCGATGCAGCTGATGATGGCGTGTGAGGGATATGCCCACTATATTGACCGGGATATGAGTATCTACCGGGTTGGGGTGGCAAGCTCGTGGACAAACTTGATGAAGCAGGGCGATTACGAGGCGAAGCAGAGACGATACGCTGAGCAGATGAAGGCGATGTACCAGGCATTTGACAAGGAGAGCGACAAGCGATTTCATAAGGAAGCGGTGTCTGCCGCAAAGCGGATTTGGTATCTGACGCAGGTCAACACCAAGCATTACGAGGTTGTGCTTGATAAAGCATATCGCGGGTTCTACCGGGAACTCGATGCTCGGACGCGTTTTTTTATCCGATTTGAGACCGCGATGCCCTGGGCGTACCGACTGCTCTGGAAACTGGTGAGGGGAAGATCATGAAAGAGAAAGTCTTACAGGGGCTATTTTGGAAAGTAATGGAAAATGGTGGCTCCCAGGGAATCCAGTTTCTGATCACGATCATTCTGGCGCGCCTCTTGACTCCGGCAGAGTACGGCATGGTCGGAATCATCATGATTTTTATCACCATTGCAAATGCGGTGGTACAGAACGGATTCTCCACGGCGTTGATCCAGAAACAAAACACGGACGAGGTGGACTTCTCCTCGGTGTTTTACTTTAGCCTTGGGATTGCGGCGGTGATGTACGTTCTGCTCTTTGTAACCGCGCCCTGGATCGGTGCATTTTATAAGAATGAAATGCTCTGCGCGATCGTGCGCGTCCTTGCCGTGGTGCTCTTTCCGGGGGCGGTGATCGCAGTTCAGACGGCTTACGTCTCCCGACAGATAGAGTTTCGTGGTCTGTTTGAGGCGACGATGGTCGCAGTGCTGATCTCCGGCGGTGTGAGTATCTGGATGGCGTGGACAGGGCTTGGCGTCTGGGCGATGGTGGGACAGCAGATCTCCTACTACCTCGCATTGATGGCTGCACTTTTTTTCACCGTGACTTGGAGACCAAAGCTCTTATTTGAGCTTGAGCGGGTGCGCTCCATGCTGGCGTTTGGCTGGAAACTTCTGTGCGCTTCTCTCTTAGACACGCTCTTTAACAACCTGTATGGATTGATTATGGGAAAGGTCTACAACGAGGAACTTCTCGGCGCGTACAACCGGGGCGATCAGTTTCCGAAATTGATTGTCAACAACCTGGGCGCGGCGATTCAGTCCGTGATGCTTCCGGCATTCTCAGCAAAACAGGGCGACGAGGAGAAGGTGCGCTCCATGGTGCGCCGGGCGATCAAGACGAGCTCCTTTTTGGCACTTCCCATGCTCTTTGGGTTGTTTGCGGTGGCGGATACGATGATTCTCGCGCTCCTTGGCGAAAAGTGGCTGATCTGCGTGCCGTACCTTCGCATCATGTGCGTGGCGTACTCATTCTGGCCCATTCACATCACGAATCTTCAGGCAATCAACGCGGTCGGGCGAAGCGACGTGTTCTTGAAGCTGGAGGTGATCAAAAAGTCAGTCGGACTAATCGGGCTTTTGGTCGGAATCTTTTTCTCGCCGATCCTGATGGTTTCCATCAAAGCCGGGATTGACTTTCTGTGTACGTTTATCAACGCCTGGCCAAACCGCAAATTGCTTGGTTACTCGATTCGGGATCAATGGAGAGACATTTTGCCGTCCATGGTGCTTGCACTTTTGATGTGTGCCGCCGTCTATGGATTGCAATTTGTGCTTCCGGCAAATGTCTGGCTGCGGCTGATCTTACAGGTACTTGCGGGCGCAGTCGTTTACGCGGGACTTGCGGCGGTGTTTCGGCTGGAGAGTTTTTCGTATCTATTGGATCTTGTAAAGAAAAGACGAGCCTGAGCGTGTAAGGGCTTGAAATTTCGCCGAAAAATAGGTATGATGAAGACGAATGACACGAGAGAGAAAGGAAGCATAGAAAACTATGGGAAGAAGTTATGAGTTATCAAAGAAGATTACGCCTGAGCAGGCTGAGCAGGTTTTGAGCGAGATTCGCGCGCTGGAGGACGTGGAGCAGGCTGCGTTTGACGAGAGCGGAAAGTTTCTGGAGATCTCCACGAAGAGCCAGGATTACTGGGAGGTCATGTCTACCGCGGTGAACATTTTCCGCAAGGTGGACAGTGCGTGCAACCTCTCTTTTTCCCGTTTTATCTACTAAAGAACTTGTCTGAATTGCCCCGGCATTCTCATGCCGGGGTATTTTTTGCCTTTATGATTGACATTTTTCAAAAAATAAAAAAAAAATAAAATTTCTTGCGAAAAAATCTTGACTTTCAAATGAAGTTAGCGTATCCTAAGTGGAGCGAAAGTTAGCTGAAACTAAATTTTGGCGACGTTTCACTCATTCAATGACAATGTGGAGGTACACCTTATGCAGCCACTTATTTTCTTGCAAAATGGAGAAGAAGGAACGATCCGCCGTGTCAGCGGAAGCGAGGACGTAAGACATCATCTTGCGAATCTTGGCTTTGTTGAGGGAGCGGAAGTTACCGTGATTTCCAGAATCAATGGAAGCCTGATCGTGAACGTGAAGGGTTCCAGAGTTGCAATCAACGAGGATATGGCAAAACGCATCATGGTTTGATGCTAAGCGGTAAACAAGAAGAGAAAGGAGAATTGTGATGACACTTCGTGACGCACAGGTTGGAACTACGGTTGTAGTTACCAAGATACAGGGCGAGGGCGCGTATAAGCGCAGAATCATGGACATGGGAATTACCAAGGGATGTGAGATCTTCATCCGCAAGGTTGCTCCCCTGGGTGATCCGGTTGAGATTACGGTTCGCGGCTATGAGCTCTCTTTGAGAAAACAGGATGCTCAATGTGTTGAGGTCAAGGCAAAGTAAGAGAGATTTCGTTTCATACGAAGAGGAGGAATGAAAAATGGCAATCACGATTGCACTTGCCGGCAACCCGAACTGCGGTAAAACGACAATGTTTAACGCGTTGACGGGCGCAAACCAGTATGTAGGAAACTGGCCGGGAGTAACAGTAGAAAAGAAGGAAGGTAAGCTCAAACGCAAGAAAGAGGGCAAGGAAGAGGTTATCGTAACCGATCTTCCCGGTATCTATTCTCTTTCTCCGTACACGTTGGAGGAGGTAGTCAGCCGTGACTATCTGCTCAAGGAAAATCCCGATGTCATCATCGACATGGTAGATGCGACGAACATCGAGAGAAACCTGTACCTGACCACTCAGCTGATCGAGACCGGAATCCCGGTTGTTATCGCTTTGAACATGGCTGACCTGCTGGAGAAGAACAACATCAAGGTAGATGTTGAGAGACTTTCCATGCTGCTTGGCTGCCCCGTTGTCAAGACTTCCGCACTCAAGGGCAATGGTCTGGACGAGGTCATTGAGACCGCAATCCGTCAGGCAAAGAAGAAAGAAGTAAAGCTGCCCAAGGACATCTTTGCAAAGGATCTGGAAGCGGCAATCGACAGCGCGGAGCGTCGTCTGGACGGCGTTGTGGATCAGAATAAGGCGAGATGGTACGCCATCAAAATTCTGGAGAACGACGAGAAGGCAATCGCCGGAATCAACATCAACGCTCAGGAGTTAAAGGCAATCCGCTCCGAGGCGGCTGATCTGGAGAAGAAGCATGACGACGATATGGAGAGCATCGTGACCGATGCTCGCTATACATACATTCAGAAGGTCGTTGCTTCCAGCGTGAAACGTTCCGGCGCGAAGCTGACCGTTTCCGATAAGATCGACCAGATCGTGACCAACCGTGTGCTTGGTATCCCGATCTTCCTTGCGGTCATGTTTGTTGTGTACTACATTTCCGTTACCACCATCGGTACTCTTGTAACAGACTGGACGAACGATACCTTTGTCGGCGCGATTCAGGGCGTTGTCGGCGGCGTGCTTGAGAGCATGGGCGTGAACGACCTGCTGATGGGTCTGGTTGTTGACGGTATCATCGGCGGTCTGGGTGCTGTCCTTGGTTTCGTTCCTCAGATGGCAATCCTGTTCCTGTTCCTGTCCATCCTTGAGGACTGCGGCTACATGGTGCGTATCGCATTCGTTATGGACCGTGTGTTCCGTCACTTTGGACTGTCCGGTAAGAGCTTTATCCCGCTGCTGATTTCTTCTGGCTGCGGTATCCCCGGAATCATGGCTTCCAAGACCATCGAGCAGGACAATGACCGTCGTCTGACGATCATGACTGCTACCTTCGTTCCCTGTGGCGCGAAGCTGCCGGTTATCGCTCTGATGGGCGGTGTTATGGCTGGCTATGTGACCAACTGGAACGTTGCTGGACTGATTGCTCCTCTGATGTATGTGGTTGGTATTGCCGCTGTTTTGGTGGCTGCCATCATCTTAAAGAAGACAAAGCCCTTCTCCGGTGAGCCGGCTCCTTTCGTTATGGAGCTGCCTCAGTACCACATTCCCTCTGTAAAGACCGTTCTTTTGCACGTTTGGGAGAGACTGAAAGGCTTTATCATCAAGGCAGGTACGATCCTGTTCCTGGCTTGTGTAGTAATGTGGATCCTTGCAACCTTCGGCGTAACCGAGTCTGGATTCGGCATGGTTGAGGACAGCGCGGATAGCCTGATGGCAATTATCGGCGGCGCGATCGCTCCCATCTTTGCTCCTCTGGGATGGGGCGAGTGGCAGCCTGTTGCGGCTGCAATCTCCGGATTCAGCGCGAAGGAAGGTATCGTTTCCACGATGGGCGTTCTGGCAAATGTTGCTGGAGACACCGAGGACGCAGAGAACGTTGCAGCTGGTGTTGGTATGTGGTTCCCCACTGCTCTGTCCGGTTTCAGCTTCCTGATGTTCAACCTGTTAGATTCTCCCTGCCTGGCTGCAATCTCCACCATGGCTCAGCAGCTTCAGGACAGAAAGTGGTTCTGGTTTGCAATCCTGTTCCAGAACATCTTCGCTTACCTCGTAACCCTGTGTGTATACCAGATTGGTATGCTCTTCTGTGGTGGCGCGGTTGGCATCTGGACCATCATCGCATTCGTTGTGCTGATCGGATTCCTGTATATGTTGTTCCGTCCCGATCCCTATAAGAACGAAAAGGGAATCGCAAAGAGATCGGTTCAGGCAGCTCAGTAATTGTAACTTGAAATCTTTATCTTTTTGCGGCGGCAGAGTTTTCTGCCGCCGTTATCGGCATTTAAGGAGTTGATTCTATGTTCGCAAATATCATCGTTGTCGCATTGATTGTCGCTTATTCTGCATTTGTGATCCGAAGAGAAATCAAAAATCATAACAATCCGGCTGCTTCCGGCTGCTGTGGCTGTTCCGGCGGCTGCGGGGGCGGATGCAGTGGATGCAGCGCGGGCTGTGGATCTGCAAAAGTTCACCAAGTGAGAAAAGGAAGGAAGTAATGGGAAATTCAACCGGCTCGATGCTGTATATGTTCGGCATCATTATCGCGATTTACATTGTAGGAATGGGGCTGTATCAGCTCGTGAAGTATTTGAAAGACAAGTGGAAATTCAGAAAGTAGGGATACATTATGGCAAATGTAATCATCGTTGTATTGATCGTGGCACTGCTTGCAGTTGCGGTTAAGAATGCTCTGAAACATTTTCGTGGAGAGGCACTTTGCTGCGGAGGCGGCGGTGACTCGGAGGTCATCGAGAACAAGGTGCTTGACGGGGCAAAGATCGGAGAGAAAGTCGTAAAGATCGAGGGAATGCACTGCCAGCATTGTGTCAAGCAGGTGACTTCTGCGATCAACAAGATTGACGGGGCGGCTGCACAGGTAAACTTAAAGAAAAAGTGCGCCGTGGTCTCCTACGACCGCCCGATTGATGAGAGCGCGTTAAAGATTGCAGTGGAGAATGCCGGATTCCAAGTGCTCTCCATCAGCTGATAGGACAGACGGTATGGGATGGAAGAAAGAGCAGATCATAGAAGCGTTTCAAAGGCAGGGAAAGCGGGTCACAAAGCAGCGAAAGTTGATGCTGGATGTGATCCTAAAGGGTGACTGGGTCAGCTGCAAGGACATTTACTATGAAGTCCGAAAGAAAGATTCGAGCATCGGACTAGCGACTGTCTACCGTATGGTGGAGAGCCTGGAAGAGATGGGCGTGCTTGTCCGGTGCAGCCGCTACTCGTTTTTGCCGGTGCAGCTTGACGAGGAGGAAGCGGGCGAATGATCTGCTTAATGAAAAATTTTCTCAGTAAGCATTGTTGGAATTGACTAACAGAGGGGGAGGCAAGTATCATGAAGAAACAGATAAGAACTTGTAACTACCACTTAAAGGAGGAACCATAGATGTTAGATTTAGGAAAATGCAAAAAGATCGGTCTGTTTCTGGGCGGTGTGCTGTTTGGAACTGCTGGTGTGAAGGTACTGGGAAGCGATGACGCCAAGAAGCTCTATGTGAACTGCCTGGCAGCCGGGCTGAGAGCCAAGGACAGCGTGATGACGACCGCAACCAAGATTCAGGAGAATGCGGAGGATGTTCTGGCAGAGGCAAAGGCTGTGAACGAGTCCCGCAAGCCGCAGGAGTTTGAAGACGAGGCTGTGGAAGCTGCTGAGGAGACTGAGGCAACTGCTGAGTAAGAAAAAGAGATTGGGGGCCGCCTGGGAGGTAATTCCTGGGCGGTTCTGTCTGTTATAAGAGGTGATGGATCATGAAATTTACAATACAACACGAGATCAAGGGCAGAATTCGTTTCCATCTGGCAAGAACGCAGCTGAGTGAACGCCAGGCAGACGTGCTTCAGTATTATCTGGCGGCGATTCCCGGCGTTGAGAGCGCGAAAGTCTACGAGCGCACGGCGGATGCGGTGATTGTCTACAAGGGTGATCGCGGGGAGATTCTGGGAAATGTTTCCCGCTTCACGTTTGTGGATCAAAAGTTGCAGGAGATCGTTCCCAAGAACAGTGGACGCGCGCTCAACAACGAATATAAGGAGAAGCTGATCGGCCGCGTATTGATGCGGACGGTGATGAAGACGTTTATGCCGGCTCCTCTGGGAAATATTTACACGGCTTATCACTCGATTCGCTATCTGGTCAAGGGAATCAAATGTCTCTGGCGCAGAAAGCTGGAGGTAGAGGTGCTGGATGCGACTGCCATCACGGTTTCCATGCTGCGCCGCGATTTTGCGACTGCCGGATCGGTGATGTTCCTTCTCGGAATCGGCGAATTGCTTGAGGAGTGGACGCACAAGAAGTCGGTCGGAGATCTGGCAAGAAGTATGTCTCTTCATGTGAGCAAGGTTTGGCAGAATATCAATGGCACGGAGATTCTCGTTCCGATCAATAAGATCAAGACCGGGGATCTGGTGACGGTACACATGGGAAATGTGATCCCGCTGGACGGCGAAGTGGTGTCCGGAGATGCGATGGTCAATCAGGCGTCGATGACCGGTGAGTCGATTCCGGTGCACAAGGAGATCGGAATGTATGTCTATGCCGGAACGGCGATCGAGGAGGGAAGCATTACCTTCTGCGTGAAGAAGACGGCGGGCGATACCCGTTTTGAGCGCATTGTCAACATGATCGAGGATTCCGAGCAGCTAAAGTCTGCGGCAGAAGGCAAGGCGGCAAATCTGGCGGACGCGCTGGTTCCTTACAGCCTTGGAGGAACGGCTCTGACGTGGCTGCTCACCCGCAACACGACGCGCGCACTCTCAATCTTGATGGTAGACTTTTCCTGCGCGCTCAAGCTGGCTATGCCGCTGTCCGTGCTCTCCGCGATGCGTGAGGCGAGCGCGAACCATGTGACGGTCAAGGGAGGCAAGTTCCTGGAGGCGATGGCTGAGGCGGACACGATCGTGTTCGACAAGACGGGAACGCTGACAAAGGCAGAGCCCAAGCTGGCAAAGCTCGTCAACTTCAATGGCAAGACGGACGAGGAACTGCTCAAGATCGCAGCGTGTCTGGAAGAGCATTTTCCACATTCCATGGCAAATGCAGTCGTCAGCGCGGCAAAAGAGCAGGGGCTGGAACATCAGGAGATGCACTCCAGAGTGGAATACATTGTGGCGCACGGAATCGCAAGCTACATCGGCGAGGAGCGCGTCATCATCGGAAGCCACCACTTTGTGTTTGAGGATGAAAAATGCACCATCCCCGCAGGAAAAGAAGAGCTGTTCGAGAATCTTCCCAATGAATACTCGCACCTGTACCTGGCAATCGGCGGTCAGCTTGCGGCGGTGCTCTTGATTGAAGATCCGCTGCGTCCGGAAGCCGTAGACGTGATTCGTCAGCTCCATGGACTCGGAATCAGCAAGATTGTCATGATGACCGGAGACAGCGAGCGGACGGCGCGTGCCGTGGCCGCCCGTGTCGGAGTGGACGAGTACTATGCAGAGGTGCTGCCGGAGGACAAGGCGAGCTTTGTCGAGGCGGAGAAGAAGATGGGGCACAAGGTGATTATGATCGGAGACGGTATCAACGATTCTCCCGCGCTTTCCGCTGCAAATGTCGGCATCGCAATCAGTGAGGGCGCGGAGATTGCCCGCGAGATCGCAGACATTACCATCTCTGAGGACAGCCTGCATCAGCTTGTGACGCTGCGCGCGATCAGCCAGGCGCTGATGAAGCGCATCAATGGTAACTATCGCTTTGTAATCGGATTTAATCTGGGATTGATTATCCTGGGCGTTCTGGGCGTGATTGCACCGGCAACCTCGGCATTGCTGCACAACTCCTCCACGCTGGCAATCAGCTTAAAGAGCATGACAAACCTGCTGGATGAGAAACAGGAGCAGAAGGAAGCCTAAGAACAGGCTGTATATATAGAAGAAAGAGAAAGCGGGCGACGTGGTTTCGCCCGCTTTTTTATGTTGCTATGGCGACCCGCCGCAGGCAAAGAACCCTGCTCGTGGAAGCCTTTTTTAGAACTTTGAAAAAAATGAAAAAAAGTTTGAAAAAGCTGTTGACAAATGTTTGCATGGGTGGTATTATATACAAGCTGTCAGCGAGAACGACAGCGAACGACGAAAAAGTTCAAAAAACTTTTTGAAAAAGCTTGAAAAAAGTTCTTGACAAACGCAAGCGACTGTGATAAGATATAAAAGTTGCTGCTG
>Cebus_capucinus_imitator_PRJNA485217_SSR049__coassemble_1465_pt1 | contig 16380 bp, 15 predicted proteins | sample Cebus_capucinus_imitator_PRJNA485217_SSR049__metabat2_low_PE_019 | metagenome-assembled genome bin Cebus_capucinus_imitator_PRJNA485217_SSR049
ACCCTTATCTTTTTCTGGTCTTGTAGGTGAGAATTCTCAAGTCGCCATAACAATCAATGAGTTTGAAGTCAAAAATGGAAAACCATATATTGACTCTACACCCGGTCACTTCCTTACCTCGGAACAAAAGAATTCTATTTTGGGATTATTGGAGCAATATACTTATAAAAGAACATTTGCTACGCCATTTTCGGATGGCTCTCTGTCTGAGTTAGGAAACCGAGCACTCTCTATCTATGTGTATGATGATGGGGGTTCACTGAGCAATACTTGCATGATTACATCATCCGGAAAAATTAGGTTCAAGGATAAAACCTATCACATGAAAAATGCAGACCAACTGATTGAACAGGTAGTTGAGATGATGGAGTAGAAAAGCCGATTACTTTACGAAAAAAAGTCAATATTCTAATTTCAGCCGGGATATGATATAATAAACTTCAAATGCCGCATATGAAAGGCATATTTGTCGCTGCGGATGCGGCGAACGTTTGAGAAAGAAAAAGAGAGAACACATGAATCAGAACAAAAAAGAAGTAATTGTTGTCGGAGGCGGAGCTGCCGGAATGATGGCTGCTATCGCCGCGGCAAAAGGCGGAGCCGACGTAACCTTGTATGAGAAGAACGAAAAGCTCGGAAAGAAGATCTTTATCACGGGCAAGGGACGCTGCAACGTCACGAACGCGGGCGATCTGGAGGAACTTTTTGCGGCGGTTGTGACAAACCGCAAGTTCCTTTACAGCAGTTTTTACGGGTTTACGAACCAAGATATGATGACGCTTCTGGAAAATGCCGGGCTTGCCCTAAAGACGGAGCGCGGAAACCGCGTGTTCCCGGTCTCTGACCACTCCTACGACGTGATCAACACGCTGGAGCGCGTCCTCAAGCGGGAAGGCGTCACCGTGCACTTAAACACCGCGGTCAAGGGAATCTGGGCAGAGGAGGGACGTGCCCGCGGCATTTTCCTGAGAGGAAACGAGAAGAAAGCGGCGGACGCTGTGATTGTGGCAACCGGAGGTCTCTCCTACCCGACGACCGGTTCCACTGGGGATGGATACGACTGGGCAAGACAGACGGGACACAGCGTCACCGAGATTTTGCCTGCACTCGTTCCCTTTGAGGCTCAGCCGATTGACCAGATTCAAAGCATTCAGGGACTCTCCTTAAAAAATGTCGAGGCAACCGTCTATAACGGTAAGAAAAAGCTGTACAGCGACTTTGGAGAGATGCTTTTTACGCATTTTGGCGTCAGCGGACCTCTGCTTTTGAGCGCGAGTTCCTTCTGTGCGAAGGCGATTCAGAAAACGCCCTTAAAGCTGGTGATCGACTTAAAGCCCGCACTTTCGGCAGAACAGCTTGACGAGCGGATTTTGCGCGATTTTTCGGAGAACATCAATCGTCAATTTAAGAATTCGTTAAACCACCTCTATCCCTTAAAAATGATCCCGATCATCATCGAGCGCAGTGGGATCGACCCGGAAAAGAAGGTCAACGAGATCACAAGAGAAGAACGGAGAACGCTCGTTGAGGTGACAAAGGGGCTGGAGTTTACGCTGACCGGGCTTCGCAGCTTTAAGGAGGCGATCATCACACAGGGCGGCATTTGTGTAAAAGACGTGAGTCCCTCCACCATGGAGTCCAAGAAATTGCCGGGGCTTTACTTTGCGGGTGAGGTGCTCGATTTGGACGCAGTGACTGGCGGATATAATTTACAGATTGCCTGGTCCACGGGCTGGCTTGCGGGGACAAGCTGCGTGGAAGACTTTGCATAAAAGAGGAGAACAGGAAGATGAAACATTTTAATATCGCAATCGACGGGCCGGCAGGCGCGGGAAAGAGCACCATCGCAAAAGAAGTCTCAAGACGGCTGGGATTTATCTATGTGGACACCGGCGCGATGTACCGCACGATGGCGTTGTATGTGCTGCGAAGTGGGATTGACTCGAAAGACGCAAAAAAAGTGGAGGAAGCCTGCGCTGCGGTGGACGTTTCTTTGCGCTACGAGGACGGCGCGCAGCAGGTGCTCTTAAACGGGGAAAATGTCACGGGGCTGATTCGCACCGAAGAGGTGGGGAACACGGCGAGCGTGATCTCCGTCTACGCGCCGGTTCGTGCAAAATTGGTACAGCTTCAGCAGGCACTGGCTGCCCGTGAGAACGTCATCATGGACGGGCGCGACATCGGAACGTGCGTACTTCCGGACGCACCCTTAAAAATCTATTTGACGGCGTCGGTGCAGGTGCGCGCGATGCGAAGATTCAAGGAATTGACCGAAAAGCAGGTTACCTGCGATCTGGCGCAGATTGAGCGCGACATTGAGGAGCGCGATGAGCGCGATATGAACCGGGAACAGTCCCCACTCAGACAGGCAGAGGACGCTGTTTTTGTGGACGGCTCGCAGATGACGGTTGAAGAGGTGATTGGCACGATTCTTTCTCTGGCGGCTCAGAGAGGATGCGAGGTGACAGATGAAGCGTAATGTGGTAGTCGCAAAGACTGCGGGCTTTTGCTTTGGCGTCAAGCGCGCCGTTGACCAGGTCTACGAGCAGATTCGCTTAAAAGAGGCGGGGGAGATCTCCGGACCGATCTACACTTACGGCCCGATCATTCACAACGAGGAAGTGGTGCGCGACCTCGAATCGCGCGGTGTGATTGTGCTGGAAGAGCGTGACTTGGAGAATATTTCTGGCGAAGGCGGGACGCTCATCATCCGCTCTCACGGCGTCAGCCGCGCCGTATACGAGCGACTGGAGGGACTGGGCTTTCGTCTGATTGACGCGACTTGTCCCTTTGTGAAGAAGATTCACAAGATTGTGAGGGAACATTGCGCGGCAGGTGAGGAGGTTGTCATCATCGGAGATCCCAACCATCCGGAGGTGGAAGCCATCAAAGGATGGGGCGATGAGGACACAAAAGTGGTCGAAAATGCTTCTCAGGCAGAAGAATTTGAGCCAAAACCCGGAAAACGGCTCTGTATCGTATCTCAGACGACATTTAATTACAACAAATTTCAAGAATTAGTTGAAAAATTTTTGAAAAGGGGTTATGATAGTAGTGTTTTAAATACGATTTGCAATGCAACACAGGAAAGACAGGTGGAGGCAGCCAAGATTGCTTCTGAGGTGGACGCTATGATCGTCATTGGCGGCAAGCATTCTTCCAACACCCGGAAGCTCTACGAGATTTGCCTCAAAGAATGTAAGAACACGTTTTACATTCAGACACTCGGCGATTTAGATCCTGATAGTGTATCTTCTGTGCGCAACGTAGGTATTACAGCTGGGGCATCCACCCCAAGCAATATTATTGAGGAGGTTCATACCAGAATGGCAGAGCAGAGTTTTGCAGAATTACTGAAGGAAGAGGAAGAGTCCACAAAACCAATTCGTACAGGAGAGATTGTTACAGGTCAGGTCATCGAAGTTACAAGAGATGAGATTATTCTGAGCATTGCGGGCAACAAGTCCGAGGGCGTGATTACCCGTGATGAGTACAGCAACGATAACAATCTGGATCTGACGACCAAGGTACAGGTTGGCGAGGAGATGGAGGCAAAGGTTATCAAGTTAAACGATGGCGTTGGCATGGTATCCCTGTCCTACAAGCGTATGGCTGCTGATAGAGGCAACCGTCGTCTGGAGGAGGCTTTCCAGAACCAGGAAGTCCTGACCGCAAAGGTTACTCAGGTGCTGGATGGCGGACTGAGCGTTGAGGTGGAGGGAACCCGCGTGTTCATCCCCGCAAGCCTGGTATCCGACACTTATGAGAAGGATCTGTCCAAGTATGCAGATCAGGAGATCGAGTTCCTGATCACAGAGTTCAATCCTAAGAGAAGAAGAATCATCGGCGACCGTAAGGCACTGCTGGTTGCTCAGAAGGCACAGCTGAAGGAAGAGCTGTTCGCACGCATTCAGCCCGGCGACGTGGTTGAGGGCGTTGTGAAGAACGTTACCGATTTCGGCGCGTTCGTTGATCTGGGCGGCGCAGACGGACTGCTGCACATCTCCGAGATGAGCTGGGGCCGTGTTGAGAGCCCCAAGAAGGCATTCAAGTCCGGCCAGAAGCTGACTGTTCTGATTAAGGACATTCAGGGCGAGAAGATTGCACTGAGCCTGCGTTTCCCCGATGCAAACCCCTGGGCTGACGCTGCTGAGAAGTACGCAATCGGCAACGTAGTAAGCGGCCGTGTGGCTCGTATGACCGACTTCGGCGCGTTCGTTGAGCTGGAGCCCGGCGTTGACGCTCTGCTGCACGTATCCCAGATCTCCAGAGATCATGTGGATAAGCCCTCCGATGTATTAAAGATCGGACAGGAAGTAGAGGCAAAGGTTGTTGACTTCAACGAGGAGGATCACAAGATCAGCCTGAGCGTGAAGGCTCTTCTGGGCGGTCGTGACCGCTACGAGGATGCTGACATCGCTGACGTAGACATCGACAGCTACAGCAGACGCAGATAATCAAAAGTGAATGAACGATTGGAGGCAGCTCTCGTTTGAGGGCTGTCTCTTTTTCGTTTCATAGGAATGGAGGCGATGGATGTGCAGGTTGGAATGATTGGATTTACGAGGCGCGGGACAGATCTGGTCTCGCACTTAAAGAGTATGCTGGAGGCGGAGGGCTTTTCGTGCATGGCGTATGCCCCAAAGACTTTTCTCGGTGAGTCGGGGCTTTTGCTCTCGCCCGGTGCGTCTGCCTTTGCCGGGGAGATGTTTCGGCTGAGAGAGGCGATGATTTTTGTCGGGGCGGCGGGGATTGCGACGCGCGCGATCGCGCCTTTTGTGCGGGATAAATTCACCGATCCTCCGGTTCTTGTTGTGGACGAGGCGGGGCAGTTTGTGATCCCGCTTCTCTCCGGTCATGTGGGCGGGGCAAATGAGCTGGCGCGGGACGTGGCGCGTCTTTTGGGCGCGATTCCGGTGATCACGACAGCGACGGACGTGAACGCAGTCTTTGCCGTGGACGTCTTTGCCGCAAAAAACCGTTTGACAATCACAAGCCGTCTGGCAGCGCGCAAGGTGGCGATGGAGCTTCTTTCGGACCGGGAAGTAGGATTTTTCACCGAAGAGTGCGTAAACGCGCCAAAATGCCTTCCAAACGGGCTTGTTCGGGAAATGCGCGATTGGAATATCCGCATCGGAATCAAAAGCAAGGCGAGCGCGCCGAAGGAATTGGTGCTTGTCCCGAAAAACGTGGTGGTCGGTGTGGGATGCAAGAGAGGAGTCGCGCTGGAGGTCGTCTCGCGGCGTGTGGAAGATACGCTCAAAGAGAACAAAGTCTTGCGTGAGGCAGTATGTGCCCTTGCCTCGATTGACATAAAACGAGAGGAACAGGCATTGATTGGGCTTTCGGATCAGGAGAATTGGAAATTTCTTACTTATTCGGCGGAAACGCTCAACGCTTTAAACGGGACATTTTCCTCCTCCAACTTTGTGCAAAGCACGGTGGGGGTGGACTGCGTCTGCGAGCGCGCCGCCATCGCCGGGGCAGGGGAAGGGGCAAGCCTTCTCTTTGAGAAAAATGCCGGGGACGGGGTGACGGTTGCGGCGGCGAGAATGCCGTATGAGGTGAGATTTGAGGTCTGAAATAGAATCCTGCTCGCAGGATTCTCCGCCTGCGGCGGGGCGTCATAGCGACATTCTTCCAAGAAAACAAAAAAATCCGTTGTCAAACGACAACGGATTGGCTATGGAACCGAAGGGATTCGAACCCTCGGCCTCCTACATGCGAAGCAGGCGCTCTCCCAGCTGAGCTACGATCCCGTAACGATGTATATCATATCACAAAAATTGGATCAGGTAAAGTGTTTTCTGGAAAAGATTGAGATTTTTTTTTTGCTATGGTATAACTAAGACTCAGGAGATTGCGATGGAAGAGACTTATATTTACAAACAGCAAAAGAAATTGCGCTGCGGTTACACGACAGGAACGTGCGCCACGGCAGCTGCAACAGCTGCGGCGAGTATGCTGCTAAACGGACAGACGATCGGGGAAGTTTCGGTGCTCACGCCAAAGGGAATTCGCTTTCTGCTTCCGATTGAGGAGGTGAGCAGGCAGGCAGACCAGGTATCCTGTGGCGTCCGAAAAGACGGGGGAGACGATCCTGATGTGACGACCGGGATGTTGATCTGCGCTCTGGTGGGAAGAGACGCTCCGCTTCAAAAACCTTCCGGGAATTGGTTCGATTACGAGAAGGACGGAGTGCGGCTGCACATAAGCGGCGGCGAGGGAATCGGGCTTGTGACAAAACCGGGGCTTGCCTGCGAACCTGGTTTTTGCGCGATCAATCCCGTGCCAAGAAGCATGATGTTTGCCCACGTTTTGGAGGTCTGCCAAAAGGCGAAGTTTCAGGGAAATCTCTGGATTGTGCTGTTCGCACCGGAGGGCGTGACGCGCGCAGAGAAGACGTTTAATGCGAATCTGGGGATTCTTGGGGGGATCTCAATCCTTGGAACGACTGGAGTGGTGGAACCCATGAGCGAGGACGCGCTGCTTGCCACGATTCGATTGGAGATCCGCCAGAGAAAGCAGGAAGGGCGAGAGATTCTCTTGATGACGCCTGGAAACTACGGCGAGACGTTTCTGGAAGAGGCAATGGACTTGAGCCTTGCAGGTTCGGTCAAGTGCAGCAACTACTTGGGGGCTGCGATTGATATGGCAGTGGAGGAAGGATTTTCCAAACTCCTCTTTGTGGGACACGCCGGAAAGCTCGTCAAGGCGGCTGCCGGGATCATGAACACACACTCTTCAATAGCGGACGGGCGGATGGAGATTCTCGGCGCGCACGCGGCTGCCTGCGGGGCAGGTCAGGAGACGGTGCAAGAGATCTTGCAAGCTGTGACCGTGGATCAGGCACTTGCCGTTTTGGAAACAGTCAACTTGCGGGAAATGGTGATGGAGCGGGTGATGGAGCGGATCTTGTGGCATCTTCGCCGCCGCGCGGGAAAAGACTTTACATTGGAGTGCGTGGTATTTACGAATGAGCGGGGAATCCTCGGCGAGAGTGTGGGGGCACGCGCATTTGCAAAAGAATTGAGAACAGATAGAGACAGACGGAGGAACTAGAATGGTACATATTGTTGGAGCCGGTCCGGGCGCGGCGGATTTGATCACGCTGCGGGGGGCGAATCTCTTAAAGGCGGCGGATGTGGTGATCTATGCCGGTTCGCTGGTAAACCCCGAATTGCTTGAGATGACAAGAGAAGGCTGTCAGATCTACGACAGTGCGAAGATGACGCTGGAAGAGGTTCTCACCGTGATCGAGAAGGCGCAGGCGGAGGGACTCGATCTGGTGCGGCTTCACACCGGAGATCCCTGCCTTTACGGCGCGATCCGCGAACAGATGGACGCGATGGATGTGCGCGGGATTGCCTACGAGGTCTGCCCCGGCGTCAGCTCGTTTTGCGGGGCAGCCGCAGCACTTAACATGGAATACACGCTTCCGGGGATCTCTCAGAGCGTCATTATCACGCGGATGGCGGGACGCACCCCGGTTCCGGAGCGGGAATCCATCCGCAGTTTTGCCGCGCACGGGGCAAGTATGGTCATTTTCCTGAGCACCGGGATGCTGGAAGCGTTGCAGGCGGAATTGCAGGCGGGCGGTTACGCGCCCGATACGCCGACCGCGCTCGTGTATAAGGCGACTTGGAAGGACGAGAAGAAACTTGTGTGCAGGTTGGAAGAGCTTGCCGCCTGCGCCGCGCGCGAACAGATCACAAAGACGGCGTTGGTGATTGTGGGCGAGAGCGTGGCACAGACTGGATATGACCGTTCCCTGCTCTATCACCCGGAGTTTACGACGGAGTTTCGTGAGGGGGTGAAGGGATGAGTGCAGGGATCTTATATGTCGTCGGAATGGGGCCGGGAAGCGGCGAGCAGATGACGCCGCAGGCGGACGCGGCAATCCGTGCGAGCAGTCTGGTGGCAGGATACACCGTGTATGTGGATCTGTTGCGGGAACATTACCCCGAAAAAGAGTACCTCACCACGCCGATGACGCGTGAGGAGGAGCGGTGTCGGATGGCGTTAAGCCGCTGTCAGGGCGGGGAGACGGTCGCTCTGGTGTGCAGCGGGGACGCGGGCGTCTACGGGATGGCGGGACTTGTCTTAAATCTCGCGCCGGAATATCCCGGAGTGTGCGTTCAGATTGTTCCCGGAATCACGGCGGCCTGTGCCGGAGCGGCTGTGCTCGGCGCGCCTTTGATGCACGATTTTGCCGTGATCAGTCTGAGCGATCGTTTGACGCCGATTGAGCTGATCTGGAAACGATTGGAACTTGCGGCGCAGGGGGATTTTGTGATCTGCCTGTATAATCCGTCAAGCAGAGGACGCGCCGATTATCTGGAGCGGGCGTGTGAGCACCTCTTAAAATGGCAAAGCCCAGAGACGATCTGCGGCATTGTCCGAAACATTGGAAGAGACGGTCAGGAGTGTCGGGTGATGACGCTCAAAGAGCTGGCAGAGACGAAAGTGGATATGTTTACCACGGTCTATATTGGCAATTCCACCACGCGCCAGGTTGGCGATTACATGGTGACGCCGAGAGGATACCGGTATGAGCGGGAAGCGTGAAGGAATGCGCCCAATTCTGCTCTTTGGCGGAACGACGGAGGGAAGAGAACTTGCCGCATACTTTTGCGAGAAGAAGCATCCGACGATTCTCTGTGTCGCCACAGAATACGGAAGAGAGGCACTCGGCGATCTTGTGCAATGCGAGAGCCTCGACGTGCGTGTGGGACGACTGGGCGAGGATGCGATTGAAGAGCTGATTGTAAAAGAGCAAGTCGCGCTTGTGGTGGACGCGACACACCCCTACGCTGAGGTGGTGACGGAGTTCCTCACGCGTGCCTGCGCGCGCCAGAACGTGCGGCGCATTCGCTGTCTTCGCCCCGTCTCACAGGAACCAGAGTCCGGTGTGGTGCGGGCGGCGACCACGCAGGATGCGGTAGATTGGCTTTCTCTCTGCGGGGAGTCTGTGCTCTTGACGACGGGAAGCAAGGAATTGGAAGCATTTTCCAGAATTCCGAATTTTTCCGAGCGTGTGTACGCCCGTGTGCTTCCGGCAGTCGCCTCCATCGAGGCGTGTCTTGCGGTGGGACTTTCCGGGCGGCACATCATCGCCATGCAGGGTCCGTTTGGGGCGGACACGAATCGCTCTCAGCTGGAAGAATTTGGCTGTCAAATTCTCGTGACAAAAGACACGGGAGAGCGTGGCGGATTCCCACAAAAACTAGAAGGGGCGGCGCGCGCCGGGGCGATCACACTCGTGATTGACCGACCGGGACAGGAAGTGGGACTTTCCGTCGAGGAAGTGAAGGCGTGGTATGAAGAGTGGAGGAAATCGAATGCGTGAGAAAAAACTCTGGATTGTGGGAGCAGGGATGGGGGGCGTTGACACGCTCACCGTTGCCGGGTATCGCAGGCTGTGCGCCAGTCCGGCAGTGATCGGGGCAAAGCGTCTCTTAGAGTGCGTGAGTGAGGAACTTTCCGGAAAAGCCGTGCTTGCCGCATATCAGAGCGAACCGATGCTTTCTTTTTTAGAAACGAGGGGATTTTCGGAGGCAGTCTTTCTCGTCTCCGGGGACACGGGATTTTACAGCGCGACGCCTGGTGTTGCCGCAGATTTTTCGGCGGTAGGCTGGGAGGTCACAGTTATTCCCGGAATCTCAAGCCCCTCGTTTTTGTCTGCAAGAATCGGGCGGGCGTGGCAGGATCTCTCGTTTTTAAGCTGCCACGGAAGGGAGGCAGACCCGCTTTCCTGGGCGAAAAACCACAAGGCAAGTTTCTTCCTTCTGGGGCCAAAGACCGGAGTGCGGTGGCTCTGTGAGCAGTTTCTTGCAGGTGGACTTTTGGACGTTACGGTTTGGGCGTGCGAGAACCTTGGCTCGAAGCATGAGCGAATTGTGTCCGGAACGCCAAACGAGATTCTCGCAGAGGAGGAAAGACAGCCGTTTGGATCGCTGTGCTGTGCAATCGTAGAGCAAAGTGTATCGCCAGCTTGCCTCGCGCTTCCAATATTTGGAATGCCAGATGCGGCGTTTCTTCGCGGTAAAGTGCCGATGACAAAGGCAGAGATTCGCGCGCTCTCGCTCAACCGTCTGGGACTTTGGCAGGGGGCAGTCTGCTGGGACGTGGGATCTGGAACTGGCTCAGTCAGCGTGGAGATGGGACTTGCACTCCGGACACTTGGCGGCGGAACGGTCTACGCGGTAGAGAAAAAGGCAGAGGCAGCGAAACTAACCCGAAAGAATCTGGAACACTTTCTCCCCGGCTGGAACGGGGCGCGTGTGATTGAGGGAAGCGCGCCGGAGGCACTCTTGGAACTGGAAGCCCCCACACACGTCTTTGTCGGCGGAAGTGCGGGAAATATGGCGCAGATTCTAAAGGTGGCGTTGCAGAAGAACCCCGATGTGCGGATCGTGGCAAATGCCATCACCCCGGAGACGATCTCGGAACTGCTGGCGTGCAAGCGCGCGTTTGACTTTTCTCAATGGGAGATGGTGCAAGTCTCTGTGAGCACGTTTCGAGAAGTTGGGGCGTATCATCTGCCGCAGGCGGAAAATCCCGTCCACATTTTCGTGATGAGCGGGGCGAGAGGAGGACTGGAATGAGAGGCGTTTTGCTGGCAGCTCCTGCAAGCGGGAGCGGAAAGACGGTCGTCACGATCGGATTATTGGAAGTGCTTTTGCGCGCGAACAAGTCTCCGGTCGCCTTTAAGTGCGGCCCGGACTACATTGATCCCATGTTTCACCGCCAGGTGCTTGGAATTGCGAGCGAGAACTTGGACAGCTTTTTCCTAAAGCCCGATCAGGTGCGGGAACTGGCAGAAAGAAAAGCCGGGGAGGAACACTTTGCGGTGGTCGAGGGCGTGATGGGCTACTTTGACGGGCTTGGAGGAACGAGCGCGCGCACCAGTGCATGGGAGATGGCAGGGATTCTCGGATTCCCGGTGATCCTTATCGTGGACGCAAAGGGCGCGAGTCTGTCCTTGATTGCCCAGATCAAGGGATTTCTGGATTATATTCCCAGGGAAAATGTTCCAGGCGGAAAGATTGTGGGCGTGATCTTAAACCGCATCAGCGCGCCCTTGTATGCGATGGTAAAACCGCTCATTGAGCAGGAACTTGCGGTGCGCTGTCTGGGATATGTGCCAAGCTGCCCGTGGCTATCCATGGAGAGCCGCCATCTCGGATTGGTGCTTCCGGAGGAGATCGAGGGACTGCGCGACCAGATTGCCCGATTGGCGGATCAAATGCAGGAGAGTCTGGACTTGCAGGCGATTGAGGAGCTTGCCGACGAGTATGCCGTGTCATTGCCTGATAGCGAAAAGAACGCGGCGATACCGATCATTTCTCAAAATGTGTTTCGTCTGGGCGTTGCGCGCGATGCGGCGTTTTGCTTTTACTACGAGGAGAATCTGCGCCTCTTACAAAACTTAGGCGCAGAGCTTGTGGAGTTTTCTCCTCTGCAAGATGCCCATTTGCCCGAAAATCTCTCCGGAATCTTGCTTGGCGGCGGATACCCGGAACTATATGCAAGGGAACTCTCGGAAAATGCTTCCATGCGCGCAGAGATCCTTACGGCTGCTCGGTGCGGGATGCCGATGCTTGCAGAGTGCGGCGGGTATCTTTACCTCTTAGAGGAGCTTGAGAGCGCGCAAAAAGAGAGTTATCCGATGGTTGGCGTGTTTGAGGGGAGCGGAAAGAAAAAAGAGCGGCTTTCCCACTTTGGGTATGTGCAACTTTCAGTTGAGGAAAAGGTCAGCCCGCTCTTATTACCGGGAGAGACCATGCCGGGACATGAGTTTCACTATTGGCATTGCGAGGCAGATGAGACGCAGTGCGTGATGCGGGCAAAAAAGCCGACGGGAAACCGCAGCTGGCCGGCGATTCGCGTGGCGGGGCAGGTCTTTGCCGGATTTCCGCACTTGTATTATCCGGCATTCCCGGAGTTTGCAAGGCGGTTTGCGCGCCGGTGCATGGATTTTAGACAAAAAGGAGATTGACAGATGGACGTGATGCAGGTCATCCGCTCCGTAAAGAAGCCGGATCAGGCAGTGGCACAGCGTGTGAGAGCGCGCTGGGCATCGGTCGCAAAACCGCTGGGAAGTCTCGGCGTTTTGGAGGAAGATCTGGTGACAATCGGGGCGGCTCAGGGAAGCGAACAGATTAAATTGGAAAAAAAAGGAATTGTGGTCTTCTGTGCGGATAACGGGATTGTGGCAGAGGGCGTGACGCAGACGAGTCAGGATGTGACGGCATCTGTCGCAAGACACATGGGAGCGGGAACATCCTGCGTCTGCCGGATGGCAGCCTGCGCTAATGTACAGGTGATTCCCGTGGATATTGGAATTGCCGCCGATATGGACGGGAGCGGATTGCTTCCCCAAAAGGTTGCCTGGGGCACGAAGAATTTCTTAAAAGAGGACGCGATGAGTCGGGACGAGGTACTTCGCGCCATGCAGGTCGGAATGGAACTTGCACAATCGCTGAAGAACGAGGGATTTTCGATTCTTGGAAGCGGCGAGATGGGAATCGGAAACACGACGACGAGCGCGGCGGTGTTGTGCGCGCTTCTTGGGATGGATCCGGGCGAGGCAGCCGGGCGCGGGGCAGGGCTTTCGAGCGCGGGACTTTCCAGAAAAGCAGAGGTGATTCGAGAGGGACTGCGCCTTCGCAGTCCAGATCCGATAGATGGGATTGACGTGCTCGCAAAAGTGGGCGGACTCGATCTTGCGGGGCTTTGCGGTCTTTACATTGGCTGTGCCGCGGTGGGGATTCCAGCGGTGCTTGACGGCGTGATCAGTGCGGCCGCGGCAGTGGCGGCTGTCGCGATCTGTCCGGCGGTTCGGGAATACTTGATCGCCTCCCACATCTCCGCAGAACCAGCGGGACGTGCCGCCTTAAAGCATCTGGGGCTTTCTGCGGCGATTGACGCGGGAATGCGCCTTGGAGAGGGGACGGGGGCGGCAGCATTTTTCCCCATGCTTGACATGGCACTTGCGATCTACCGCGATATGAGCACATTTGAAGAGATGGAGGTAAAGCGGTATCAGCCGCTCGTGTAGCTGATGATTGTTCTTGTAACCGGGGGGAGCGGAAGTGGAAAGTCAAAACTTGCGGAGGATGTGATTATGCGGACAAACCTTACGCACCGCGTGTATGTGGCGACCATGCAGGTCTTTGGGGAAGAAGGCAGGCAGAAAGTGGCGCGCCACCGCGATCTTCGCGCCGGAAAAGGATTTGTGACGTTGGAGCAGACGAAAGATTTGGAAAAAATTGTCTGCGATACGCCAAAAGAACAGACGGCAATCCTTCTGGAGTGTTTGATGAATCTTGCGGCAAACGAGATGTTTGCGGGGGAGTCGTATGATCTGGATGCCTTGGAGAAAAAGATGGTTTCGGGACTCGCCCGCCTTGCCGAACAGGCACATACTTTGGTGATTGTCACCGGACAGGTCGGCGAGGACGGCATTTCCTATGAGAAGGAGACGGCGGACTACATTCGATTGATGGGGCGGATCAACCAAGCGGCTGCGGCGATGGCGGACTGTGTGATTCAGGCAGTTTGCGGGATTGCGGTCGTGAGAAAAGAAAGGAAGGAACAGACATGAATGGACTGGCTTCTCTTGTAATCGCAATCTCGATGTACTCGCGGATTCCGATGCCCCGGATTGACTGGACGAAAGAGCGTATGGGATATGTGATGGCGTGGTTTCCCACTGTCGGAGTTTGTCTGGGAGCCGCTCTCTTTTTCCTGCTTGCGATCTGTGAATTTCTGGGAATCTCTGCGGGGGCGCGCTCGCTTCTTGTGACCGCGCTTCCCTTACTTGTGACGGGCGGGATTCATATGGATGGTTTCCTCGATACAACGGATGCAAGACGGTCGTATGGGGAGCGGGAGAAGAAATTGGAGATCTTAAAAGACCCGCACGTCGGGGCGTTTGCCGTGATCGGATGCGCGGGGTATCTGCTGCTTTACGCCGCAGTGAGTCTGGAAGCCGCGCTTGGGAAAAGCGCATTTCTTTTGGCAAGTGCCTATGTGACGGAGCGCGCGCTGAGCGGGCTTTCGGTGGTCTTTTTTCCGAGCGCAAAAAAGAGTGGGACTGCGGCGACGTTTTCAGATGGCGCGAAACGAAACGCGGCGGCGGTGAGCTTGTCACTGTGGTTGATTGTCGGGATTTTCAGCGCGTGGATGCTTTCGGGAAGCCTTTTCTTTGCGGCGGGGCTTATCATCGTGCAGGGGATGGTCTTTTTCTGGTATCGAAGGATGGCAATGCGCGAGTTTGGCGGGGTTACGGGAGACCTTGCCGGGTATTTCCTTCAGGTGTGTGAACTTGCAAGCCTGATCTGGATTGTGGTGTGGCAAAAGACAGCTTAGAGGAGCGAGAGAAGATGATTGTAGTGACTGGCGGTGTTGCCGCGGGAAAGAAATCGTTTTGTGAGCGGCAATTTCACAAAAAAGAGGGCGAAGATTGGTGCGATGCCGGGAGTGCTTCCATAGAAGAGCTCATGCGGGCGGACTGGATTTACAACCTGCATCAGCTGGTGCACCGCGCTGTCTTGGGAGAGATTTCCTGGGAAATGTTGGAAATGTTGGAACACGCGCTCACAGCGCAAACGCAGAGCCGCCCGGTGGTTGTGACGGATGAGATTGGATGCGGGATTGTGCCCATGGACGCGTCGAAGCGGGCATGGCGGGAGGCGGCCGGGCGATTGGCTTGCCGTCTGGCAGAAAACGCGCGGGAAGTCTGGCTTGTCACCTGCGGCATTGGAACGTGCATTCGGAGGGAAGAGCGATGAGAGTCATTTCCTTTCACATTGCGGCGTTGGTGCTTGCCTGCATCCTGGACTGGATCATCGGCGATCCGAGGGCGATCCCGCATCCTGTGCGGTGGATGGGAGCGATGATTGCGTGGCTGGAAGCGCGGCTTCGGGCGGCATTTCCCCAAAATAAGCGGTTTGCGGGCAAATGCCTGGTGGTCTTGATGTGCCTGTTCTGGGTGCTTGTCCCGTCTGGAATTCTCTGGGGGATCTCGCGGGTCGCACCGTGGTGGGTGATGTTGCTCATTGAGGGAGCGATGGGCGGTCAGCTTCTTGCGGCCAGAGATCTTGGAAAAGAGAGTTTGCTTGTGGAGCATCATATGGCAGAGAACGACGTGGAGGGGGCAAGAAGAGCCGTCTCCATGATTGTTGGGCGTGATACCAGTGTGCTTGACGGGAACGGGATTCTTCGGGCGGCGGTGGAGACGGTTGCTGAGAATGCCTCGGACGGCGTGATCGCTCCCATGTGTTATTTGGCTCTCTTTGGTCCAGTCGGCGGATATTTTTATAAGGCAGTCAACACCATGGATTCGATGGTGGGTTATAAGAACGAGCGGTATCTGGAGTTTGGGCGTGCCGGGGCAAAGTTTGACGATGTGTGCAACTTCATCCCTTCCCGGCTGACGGGCGTCCTGTTCTGTCTTGCGGCGTATCTCATTCCCGGATGCTCTGGGTCTGGTGCGTGGAAGATTTTCCTTCGCGATCGAAAAAAGCACGCCAGTCCAAACTCCGCGCAGTCGGAGTCTGCCTGCGCCGGGGCGTTGGGACTGCGTCTTGCGGGACCTGCTTGGTACTTTGGGACGCTTCACGAAAAGTCCTATATCGGGGAGGCAAAACGCGAGATTGCAGTCGGGGACGTGGCAAGAGCCAACCGCTTGATGATTGCGGCGCAGGTACTCTTTCTTGTGCTCTTGGCGGCGGTTGTGATTGGATGCAGATAGGAGAGACAGATGGAATACACACATGGAGGAGACGTTTACAGTCAGGCGGTGCGGCTGGATTTTTCCGCAAATATCAACCCCTTTGGAACGCCAAAGTCCGTGCTCTTGGCAGCCGCAAAGAGTTTGAGCGAGAGCAGTCGCTATCCGGACAGTAAAAGCCGTGAACTCTGCGCCGCGCTTGGAGTGCGCCACGGCGTGTTGCCGGAGTGGATTCGGTGCGGAAACGGTGCGGCGGACTTGATCTTTTCGCTGGCATTTTCCAGAAGACCGAGACGGGCACTCGTGACTGCTCCGACGTTTTCCGAGTACGAGCAGGCATTGACGGCAGTCGGGTGCGAGGTCACGCACTTTTTTCTTGAGGAAGCGTGCGGATTTCTGCCGGATGTGGAGGCGATGGGAAGAGCGGTGGCGGGACAAGATCTCGTGTTCTTGTGCAACCCGAACAATCCGACCGGAGCGGCGATCTCGCAGGAAGAGGTGCTGCGCCTTGCCGAACATTGTAAAAATCAAGGCGCGATCCTTGTGGTGGATGAGTGTTTTTGCGAATTTCTGGAAGATGAGGCGCGATACAGCGTGATCCCGTATCTGGAAACATTTCCCAATCTATTCGTATTGCGCGC
>Cebus_capucinus_imitator_PRJNA485217_SSR049__coassemble_1487_pt1 | contig 15572 bp, 16 predicted proteins | sample Cebus_capucinus_imitator_PRJNA485217_SSR049__metabat2_low_PE_019 | metagenome-assembled genome bin Cebus_capucinus_imitator_PRJNA485217_SSR049
AAAATCAGCAATTCGGATTTCTGCGGTAATTGATAAGTAAAACTAATGCGAACACGAATAGAGTCCCGCCTGCGGGATTCTCCGCCTGCGGCGGGTTGCCAAAGCAACCTACTTCCTATCCGCCGCAGTGCGATCCATGCGGAGCGTTTTTATATCATAGGACATAATTTGTCCTATGACATAAAAAAACGCACCCTCTAAGCAGAGAGTGCGATGTTAAACTTATTCGATAGGCTTCAACAAGCGGTGAAGAATATTTGTAAATTCTTCTATGTAATAATTGGTCTGTTCCTTACGCCAGAAAACGCAGTAGTTACGAAGAACCTGTTTTCCATTTCGATAAATGGGGAGTCTGTGAATAGCAGGTCCCTCCGGCGGCAATGTTCCAACGCTCTCGATGGGAAGAAATCCCCGATTGCCAACCGCCATCAGACGACCTTCCTCCAGATTCTCTGCAAAGAGAAAATTCCCTCCAAAGCCCAGCGTATTTTTATAATAGTCTTCCTCCACATTTTGTTGTTCTCTGGAAGAAATCAAAATGCACGGTGTGCTTCTTAAATCTTTCAGCGTCACATATTCCTGGCTGCTGAGCCTGTTGCGTGTGGAAAGTTCCACATAGCAGCCACACTTAAGAAGCTGGTAATTTACATACTCATCGGAAAACGCTCGGCGCTGGTCTGTCAGAACCAGATCCACCGTACCAAAACGAAGATGATCGTATAATTCCTCATGGGTTCCATTGATGATATTGATTGACACCTCCGGATAGGTCTGGGAAAATTCAGCCAATGCCTCATGCAACTCCTGACCGCTGTAACATCTGAGATACCCGATACGAAGCTGTAATTCAGAGTCTTTTCCTAATTGAACAGTATCCTTGCGTAAATCCTCCACTTCATCTAAAATGCCTTTACAGTGATTGTAAAAGTATTCTCCGGCAGGTGTCAGGGAAAATCTGCGGTTTTCTCGGATAATAAGTGGAACACCTAAATCCTTTTCCAATGCCTGTATTTGCTGTGAAATTGCTGATTGAGATATATAATTCTGTTCTGCTGCTTCTGTGAAGCTGTTGCAGTCTACAACGGAAACAAAGTATTTCATTTGTCTTAATAGCAACGATAGCCCTCCTTTCGCATGGATTAAGTGTAGCAGAGAAATAATAGAAAAGCAAATGGACTTTTAAAACTGATTATAATCGAAAGTATTTCATATTTAGGATAATGATGCTACCAGTTATCAGGAATTCCTGATACAAGCGGCAAACAATGCCTGTGTATTAACATAGGCTCGCCGGAGAGGAAAATCCTCTCTGGCTGCTTGTTGAGGGCAGCGCCCCCAATCCCCCTTGAACAGTTCCATTCTGGAACTGGCTGCGCGTTCCTTCGGAACGCTTTTTTGCGCCTGTGGTGCTGAGATCTGATTCATCAAAACCTCTCTAACGGGTTTGACTTTTGTTGTGGTTGTTGTGATAAACTATAGTTGTAACAGATATGGTTCATAAGATATAATCAAAAACAAGGGGATGTTCATGAATAAATATTTCCTTTGGTTAGTGAACAAAGACCAGGACGGTCTGTTTGATAATATGCAGCTTGCAGAAAAGTCCAGGGAAAAGATTTTGACTATCAAAAGGAACACACATGATGGGTATGATGTATTTTCAAGGATGGAAGAATCATCCATTGCAGAACCAAACTGGACATCAGAAAATGTCCTGCACAAGACACCTGATTCAGTGTTACTATTTTGTTTCTAACTTGTTATTAACAGACAGAAAATCAGAAAAACGAATAAAAAGAAAAATCCCACAAATCCAAGGAAAACCTTGAATCTGTGGGGTTGATTTTTGCTGTCGAATTATCGCTTGCTGAACTGAGGAGCGCGACGTGCAGCCTTTAAGCCGTACTTCTTTCTCTCCTTCATTCTGGGGTCTCTGGTCAGGAATCCAGCCTTCTTCAGAACGGGTCTGTACTCAGCGTCTGCCTGTAACAGAGCTCTGGAGATGCCGTGACGGATCGCGCCAGCCTGTCCGGTGGTGCCGCCGCCGCATACATTTACCAGGACATCAAACTTGTCAGCGGTCTCGGTAGCAACCAGGGGCTGACGAACGATGAGCTTTAAGGTCTCCAGACCCAGGTACTCGTCGATGTCTCTCTTATTGATGGTGATCTTGCCGGTGCCAGGTACTAAATAAACTCTGGCAATGGATTTCTTTCTTCTTCCGGTTCCGTAAAACTTTACGCTAGCCATGATACTTTCTTCCTCCGTTCCTGATTAAAATGTTAAAACTTCGGGCTTCTGAGCAGCCTGCTCGTGGTCCGCACCTGCATAAACGTGCAGCTTGTTGTACATACTTCTGCCCAGGGGTCCCTTGGGAAGCATACCCTTAACGGCTAACTCTACAACCTTCTCAGGCTTCTTAGCCATCATCTCACGCAGAGTGGTCTCTCTCATGCCACCTACATAATCAGAGTGGTTGTAGTAAATCTTCTGATCTAACTTCTTGCCAGTTACCTTTACCTTGGATGCGTTTACAACGATCACATAGTCGCCGCAATCCATGTGAGGAGTAAAGATCGGCTTATTCTTTCCTCTTAAAACCTTTGCTACTTCTGAAGCCAAACGTCCTAATGTATATCCGGTCGCATCAACTACGTACCATTTTCTCTCGATTGTCGCTGGACTTGCCATAAAACTCTTCATTGGTCAACCTCCTGTTAAAACCTTTACACATGAAAATGATTCACCAGTCAAATGCTTATTCCGGGGCATTGGTTAAGCATTCTCTGCTAATGTCACAATTAGATATTATATAGCATGGTATTTTTCATGTCAATCTTTTTTTCACATTTTTTCTCACAAACTTTGCTCCGAGGCGTAAGTAATTCCGATCAAGGTCAGCCCCTTTGCCGGAGCCGTCGGTCCGGAGACTCTCCGATCCTTCGCCTCCAGAATCTCTTTCACCTGTTCCGGCACGATCTGTCCCGTTCCGGCTGACAGAAGCGTCCCTGCGATAATCCGCACCATGTTGTAGAGGAAACCGTTTCCCGTGATCCGAATCGTGATCACATCCTGTGCATCCCGCTCCACACTCAGACTGTAAACGGTGCGAACCGTACCGCTCACCTGTGCCTTCGCGCTGCAAAAGCTCTTAAAGTCATGCTCCCCGACAAGGTAACTCGCTGCCTGGCGCATTTTCTCAAGATCAAGATCATAATAGCAAAAATAGGTGTAGAACCGCTTGTCCGGAAGTTCAATCCGCCGATTCAAGATCTTGTACTCATACGTCTTGGTACTGACCTGCTTTCTCGGATGCCAATCCATCGGCACTTCCCCGGACTCGACTACGCGGATGTCCTCCGGCAGCCGCTGGTTGACGGCAAAGCAGATCTTATCCGCCGCCATTCTGCTCTCCGTGTCAAAGATTGCGACATTTCCGCGCGCGTGTACCCCAGAATCCGTGCGGCTTGCCCCATGAACAGCGACATTTTCCCGCAAAAGATCACTGAGTGCGGCGTTTAACATCGACTCAATCGTGACGGCGTTTGGCTGAACCTGCCAGCCGTGGTATGCCGTGCCGTCGTAGGCAACAATCAAACGAATCCTTCTCATAACATCACCCTCAACAGCACAATTCCCGCCAGATACAACACGCACAAAAGATACGCGATCCGGTCGCCGCTCTTGTAGCGCAAAGGCTTCATCTTCGTTCTGCCCTCGCCTCCGCGGTAGCAGCGCGCCTCCATCGCCATCGCCAGATCCGTCGCCCGGCGAAATGCCGAGATAAACAGCGGCACGAGAAGCGGAACCATCGCTTTTGCCTTGCGAACCAGGTTTCCCGTCTCAAAATCCGCGCCTCTTGCCATCTGCGCCTTCATAATCTTATCCGTCTCCTCCACAAGAATCGGGATAAAGCGCAAAGCAATCGACATCATCATCGAGATCTCATGGACGGGAACGCCCACTTTATTGAGAAATCCAAGGCTCTTTTCCAGCCCGTCCGTGAGCTGATTTGGCGTGGTGGTCAGCGTCATCAAAGACGAACCAATCACAAGGTAGATCAGACGCAGTGCCATAAATCCAGCCGTTTTCAGTCCTTCTCTTGTGATCTTCAAAAATCCGAGACGCACCAGCACCTCGCCCTGCGTCAAAAACAAGTTAAAACTCACGCTGATCAGCAAAAGCACCACAACTGCCTTTAAGCCGCGCACAATAAAGGAAAATGGAACCTTTGTCGTGCGAATCACACCCCCCAAGACAACGGTTGCCAGCACATATCCCCAGATGGTGTCTGCCAGAAACAGCGAAACAATAAATATCATGGTTGCGAACAGTTTTGTCCGCGGATCAAGCCGATGTACCGGCGAGTCCACGGGATAATACTGTCCCAGAGTAATCTCTCGCAGCATTTCTTCCTACTTTCTAAGCCTTAGAATTGCTTGTTTTGCTTCCTCCACGGTCGTGATGTCCGGGTCAATTTCAAATCCGCGCTCGCGCAGCTCATGCACCAGATAAGTGATCTGCGGGGCGGCTAGCCCGATCGCCTCAAGCTCTTTGTAGTGGCGAAACACCTCTTTTGGACTGCCGTCAAATGCCTTCTCGCCGTGGTTCATGACAATCAGCCGATCCGCATAGCGCGCCACGTCCTCCATACTGTGGGAGACGAGAATGATCGTCATCTTCCGTTCCCTGTGAAGCTCATCAATCCGGTCAAGAATCTCATCGCGTCCCTTGGGGTCAAGTCCCGCCGTCGGCTCATCCAGAATCAATACTTCCGGATTCATCGCCAGCACACCGGCGATCGCCACGCGCCGCTTCTGACCACCGGAGAGTTCAAAGGGCGACTGACCGTAGTAGGACTCGTCAAGCCCGACAAGGGAAAGTGCCTCCTTTGCCCGTTCCTTTGCCTCTGCCTCGCCAAGCCCGAGGTTTTTGGGACCAAAGCATACGTCTGAGAGCACATCCACCTCAAACAGCTGATGTTCCGGATATTGGAAGACAAGTCCGACTTTCTGGCGCAATTTCTTCATGTCATACCCTTGGGAGTAAATATTTTCACCATTGTAAAACAGCTCACCGCTCGTCGCCCGCTCCAGCCCGTTTAAGTGCTGAATCAGCGTCGATTTTCCCGAACCCGTGTGACCGATCAGAGCCACAAACTCGCCGTCCGCAATCTCAAAATTCACGTTTTTTAATGCGTGACGCTCAAAGGCAGTGCCCGCGCCGTACACAAAGTTTAAGTCCACTGCTTTAATTGCCATTGTCGTCCCCCTGCTTTCTTAAAAGTGGGATCAGCTGCTCCAAAAGCTCTTCTCGCTCCAGGATTCCTGGTGCGAGAGGCATTCCCGCCTGCGAGAGCTCATATGCAAGCTCCGTCACCTGCGGCACGTCAAGTCCGCACGCTTTTAGTTCCTTCACTCTGGAGAAGATTTCTCTGGGCGTTCCGTCCATAATCATCTTCCCATCGTCCATGACAATGACGCGGTCGGCGTGAATCACCTCTTCCATGTAATGCGTAATGAGAAGGATCGTGACGTGCTCCTTTTGATTGAGTTCGTGGAGTGTTCGGATCACTTCGCTTCGTCCGTTTGGATCGAGCATGGCAGTCGGCTCATCCAGAATAATACACTTCGGGCGCATTGCCATCACGCCGGCAATCGCCACGCGCTGTTTCTGACCGCCGGAGAGCTTGTTTGGCGACTGGAGCCGATACGCCGTCATTCCGACCGCATTCAAGCTCTCATCCACCCTGCGCCAGATCTCATCCGTAGGCACACCAATGTTTTCCGGGCCAAATCCCACATCTTCCTCGACTACATTTCCGATGATCTGGTTGTCCGGATTCTGAAAGACCATGCCCGCCGTCTTTCGAATGTCCCAGATATGGCTCTCGTCCTTTGTATCCATGTCAAGCACACATACACTGCCGCTTGTGGGCATCAAGATTCCATTGACTTGTTTGGCAAATGTCGATTTGCCCGAACCATTGTGTCCCAAAATCGCCACAAAGTCCCCCTCTTTGATCTCTACAGAAAAATCGTCAATCGCCCGCTTTACCTCTTCGATATTCTCTTCCTCGTCCCGGCGGATATAGTCAAAAATCAACCGGGCCGCTTTTATAATTGCCCTATTCGCTATAATTCCCATATTCGCTCCTTTATGGTTTCTGGGGTTGATTGTAGTTGATGCGTTCTTGCCTGTCAAGACAATTCGCCGGATCTTGCGATTTCTCCGCCTGCGGCGGGTCGCCATAGCGACATCATTCCTATCCACCACAGTGCGATTCTTTCTCTATCAAAAAAGAGGCTGCGTTTGCAGCCCCCTCTCCTAGTCTTCCTTTAGCAACTCCTGCATCGTGTGCCATCCAAGCACCGCACATTTGACGCGGGCAGGCATATGAGAAATGTCCTGAAGCGCGGATGCCTCGTCAAGTACCTCCAGATCTTCCTCGCTCGCCTTTCCCTGAATCATGTTCAGGAAACGCTTTGCCAGATCCATCGCCTCTGCCTCTTCCCGTCCAATAATCAAGTCCAGCATAATATCCGCCGACGCCTGTGAGATCGCACATCCGTCTCCGACGAACGCTCCGTCCTCAATCACGCCGTTTTCTACGCGAAGATTCAGCGTGATGTCGTCGCCGCAGCTTGGATTGACGCCGCGAAGCGTCCGGTTCGCCCCTTCCAGCTCGTGCTTATGTCCGGGGTGAATGTTGTGATCCGTCAGGATCTCGTTGTAAAAACTTCGATTATTCTGCATATCCCATTCTCCCTCTGAGCTCTCTCACGCTCTGTAAAAATCTCTCAATCTCTTCCTCTGTATTATAGAAGAAAAGGCTTGCTCTTGTGGTCGAACGCACGCCCAGATACTCCATCAAAGGCTGCGCGCAGTGATGTCCGGCGCGAACCGCAACTCCGTCCGCATCCAGCATGGCACTGACATCGTGCGGATGAACGCCGTCCACCGTAAAAGTCAGGATTCCGCAATGTTCCTCTGCTTTTTCTGAGCCAATCACATGAACGTGGGGGATCGCGCAAAGTCCGTCAAGCGCGCGTTTCGTCAACTCCAGCTCTCTGCGCTCGATCTCTTCAAATCCAATATTTTCCAGATACTCAATCGCCGCCTTCAAGCCCCATGCTCCGGAAGCGTCCACGGTTCCCGCCTCAAACTTATGTGGAAGCGGAGCATACGTCGCGCCCTCTCTCGTGACGTACTCGATCATCTCGCCTCCGGTCAGGAAGGGCGGCATCACCTCCAACAGTTCCTTCTTGCCATAGAGCACGCCGATTCCCATCGGCCCCATCAATTTGTGTCCGGAGAATGCCAAAAAGTCCACGTCAAGTGCCTGCACGTCGATCGCCATGTGTGGCGCGCTCTGTGCCGCATCCATAACCACCACCGCGCCGACTGCATGGGCGCGCTTTACAATCTCCTCAATCGGAGCCGTCCGTCCGGTCACGTTGGAGACCTGAGCGATGGCGACAAGACGCGTTTTCTCGGAAAATGCCGCATCAAGTCGCGCCTCGTTCAGACTTCCGTCCATCTCACACTCCAAAAAGCGCAAAGTTGCACCCGTCTGACGCGCCACCATCTGCCAGGGAAGGAGGTTGCTGTGGTGCTCCATAATGCTCACCACAATCTCATCGCCCGCCTTGATGTTCGTCAAACCGTAGCTGTACGCCACGGTGTTGATGCTCTGCGTAGTGTTGTTCGTGAAAATGATCTCACACGCCTCTTTCGCGTTTAAGAAGCGGCGCACCGTCTCCCGCGCCGCCTCGTAACACTCCGTTGCCTTCACGCTCAGTTCGTAGAGACCTCGCAAGGGATTGGCATTGTATTTTTCAGAAAATTCTGCCTCCGCTTCAATCACGGCAAGAGGCCGCTGTGCCGTCGCCGCATTGTCCAGGTAAGCCATCGGGTTGCTCAACAGCAGTGGGAAATCCTTGCGATAAGGATTCTTATTCATTGCCAAGCACCTCCTCAAGGTAGTTCTGCACCTGAGTCTGCACCGCCTCATCCCCGATCTTTGCACAGAGCGCGTCAATCCGGGCGCGGGAGATCAGGTTTGTCGCAGCCTCCTCGCTCATGCCTCTTGAGCACAGGTAAAAGAGCGTCTCCTCATCAAGCTGACCGATCGTCGCGCCGTGATTTCCCTGCACATCCTCCTCCGCGCACAGAATCAGCGGAATCGTCTGATTGATCACGTCATCGCCAAGCAGCAATACGTCCTCTCGTTCTTCGCCCTCTGCACCGCTTGCGCCATTCTTAAAATCAATCGTTCCGCGAAACAGCTTAAAGGCGCGATCGCGCAGCACGCCGTCCGCCGTCATCTTGCTGACCGTCTTTTTGCCCTTGTGCAACGCCACATAGTTCATGTCCACGCGCTGCTCATTTCTCCCAAGGTAACCGACCTTTGCATCCAGGCTGCTCGCCTCTCCCAAGAGATCGCTGAGCACCCCGCTATACGTCTTTGCAGCTCCCAAAAACAGCTGAAGGATCTCCACCTTTGCCCCGTCCGCACAAAGCGCGCCGACGTCATTTAACAGTGTAAATCCGTCTCCCAACGTCTGCACTTGCACCAGGCGAACCGTTGCGTTCTTGGCAAGGCGCATCTTTGTCTGAACGGCTAAGAGTCCGCCCGCTTCCTTCGCGCTCGTGTAGTCCATCACCACGTTTACGCACTCGCCTTCCTCTGCCAGAATCTCCACTTTCTGGAAATTCTTCTGACCGTCCGTACAGGCAATGTGGAGTTTGCTCTCCCCGCCCGTCAGACGAATCGTCGTCGCGCCGGAAACATTTGCCAGGCGATCCATGTCCTCGCCCATTCCCGTTGCAATCGTCTCAAAGCCGTCCCACTCGACGTCGGTACATTTTCCAGAAAATTCCACTTCAGGCGAGCCGAACGCCTCGATCTCTTTCAGACTGCTCTCATTCATCTTCAGCCAGTTCCAGGTGCGGGCAGGCAGTCTGTTTACTGTCATATCAAGTCCCATCGGGGGACCTCCTTTCTTCTCTCTCCAAACACGCTTACCCAATGCTTCCCTTCATCTCCAGGCGAATCAGGTTGTTCATCTCCACGGCATACTCCATCGGCAGCTCCTTGGAGACGCTGTCCGCAAATCCGCTGACGATCATGGCGCGGGCGTCCTCCTCGCTGAGACCTCTCGACATCAGGTAGAACACAGCCTCGTCGCTGATTCGACCGATCTTTGCCTCATGTCCCACATCCGCGCTCTTTGTGCGAATATCCATCGCCGGAATCGTGTCGGAGCGGGAAATGCCGTCAAGCATCAACGACTGGCAGGAAACCGCCGCCTTGCTGTTTTTCGCATTTTTCCCGACCACAACGGAGCTTCTAAAGGTGCTGACGCCTCCGTCCTTTGAGATGGAACGCGTATTCATGTAGGAAGTCGTCTCCTCGCCCACATGAACGACCTTTGCTCCGGTATCCAGGTTCTGTCCCTTTCCTGCAAAGGTAATTCCCGTAAACTCCATCTTCGAGCCTTTGCCCTTGAGAATGCTCATCGGATAAAGGTAAGAGACGTGAGATCCAAAGGAGCCGGAAACCCACTCAATCGTTCCGCCTTCCTCCACAATCGCCCGCTTGGTGTTTAAGTTGTACATATTTTTCGACCAGTTCTCAATCGTTGAGTAGCGCAATTTTGCGTTCTTTCGCACGAACAGCTCCACACAGCCCGCGTGCAGGTTTGCCACGTTGTATTTCGGCGCGGAACATCCCTCGATAAAGTGAAGGCTTGCACCCTCGTCCACGATGATCAACGTGTGCTCAAACTGTCCCGCACCGGCAGCATTTAACCGGAAATACGACTGGAGCGGGATCTCCACATTCACGCCCGGCGGCACATACACAAAGGAACCACCTGACCAAACTGCCCCGTGCAGAGCGGCAAACTTGTGGTCTGCGGGCGTCACGAGCTTCATGAAATGTTCCTTCACCATGTCCGCATACTCGCCGGTCAGCGCGCTCTCCATATCCGTATAGACCACGCCAAGATCCGCTACTTCCTTGCGGACGTTGTGGTACACCAGCTCGGAATCGTACTGCGCGCCCACGCCTGCCAGAGAATTTCTCTCCGCCTGCGGGATTCCCAAACGCTCAAAGGTGTCCTTGATGTCCTCCGGAACTTCCGACCAATCCGACGCCATCTTCGTGTTCGGGCGCACATATGTGGCAATATTTTCCATATTTAAGCCCTCAATCGAGGGACCCCAGTCCGGAATCTCCATCTGGTTGTACGTCTTTAAGGCTTCCAGACGAAACTGGCGCATCCACTCCGGGTCATGCTTCTCCTCGGAGATCTTCTCCACGATCGCGGCGTCCAGACCGGACTGAATCCGATACGCGTCATCCTGCTTGTCCGTAATATCGTAAATACTTCTGTCAATATCGGCTACAAACGTCTTTTCTTCCATAATCAGCCCTCAGTTCTTTCTGCCTGTCCCAAAAATTCCTCAAATCCCGTGTTGTTGATCTGCTCTACAAGCTCCGGGCCGCCGGTCTTGATGATCCGTCCGTTGACCAGAACGTGCGTCTTGTCCACGCGCAGAGCTTCGAGGATACGGGTGCTATGGGTGATGATTAAGAGAGAGCCGTTGCGGTTCTTCTGGTACTCCTCCACGCCTCTGGATACAGTACGAACTGCGTCCACGTCAAGACCGGAATCCGTCTCGTCCAAGATTGCAAGGCTCGGCTTTAACATCAGCATCTGGAGAATCTCCGCCTTCTTCTTCTCACCGCCGGAGAATCCCACGTTCAAGTCGCGCTCGCCGTATGCACGATCCATCTGAAGGATCTCCATCGCCTGCTCCAGTTCCTTCTTAAACTCTCCAAGGCGCACTCTCTTACCCGTGCGCTGCTCTAAGGCGTTGCGGATAAACATTTTCAGAGGCAGTCCCGGCACTTCCAGGGGATTCTGGAAGGAGAGGAACATTCCTGCCTTGGCGCGCTTGTCCGCTCCCTCGTCGTTTAACCGCTCTCCCTCAAAGAAAATATCGCCGCCCGTGATCTCATAGCGCGGATTTCCCATCAGCGCGTAACCCAGCGTGGACTTTCCGGCTCCGTTTGGTCCCATCAAAACGTGCGTCTCGCCTCTTCCGATTGTCAGATTTAATCCATGTAAGATTTCCTTGTCCTCTACATTGACAGACAAATTATTTACTTCAAGCAAATTTTTACACATCTGCGTATTTCCTCCATCTATTCAACCCATCAAATCACTTGGTATTAGTCATAATACCCCTATAAACCTACTTTGTCAATAGGTTAAAAATGCGTCTATCTATTGATATTTCTATTTACCACGCGCTATAATTGGGGTATACTATTGGACGGAGGATTGATTTATGATCGTTTCTACTAGAGGAAGGTATGCTCTCAGGGTCATGGTGGAGTTGGCTGAGACCCCGGCGGATGTCTACGTTCCCCTGAAAGATATTGCCAGCAACCAGGGCATTTCCGAGAAGTATCTAGAAAATGTCATCAAGGTTCTGGTACAAAACGGGCTGTTGGCCGGGCTGCGCGGAAAAGGCGGGGGATACCGTCTGACCCGGTCGCCGAAAGATTACAGCCTTGGGGAGATTCTTCGCCTGGCGGAGGGCTCACTTGCCCCGGTTGCCTGTGCGGAGGAGGACGCTACACCATGTCCGAGAAAGGATATCTGTCCTTCCCGTCCGGTTTGGCAGAAACTGGATACCCTGATCAACAACTTCTTTGACAGCATCTCTCTGGCAGACTTGCTCTCGGAGAAGGACTTGACCGAAATTTGAGATTATCAATAGGAGGATTTTGAAAAATGTACTGCACAAGAAACGTAACAGACTGCGTAACCTGGGTCGGCGGTTCTGACCGTCGTCTGGCTCTCTTTGAGAACCTGTTTCCAATCTCCCGCGGAGTCTCCTACAATTCTTACCTGATCATGGACGAGAAGACGGCTCTGCTTGATACCGTGGACTCTTCCGTTACCCGTGTGTTCCTGGAAAATGTTGCACACACCTTAAACGACCGCTCCTTAGACTACCTGGTTGTCAACCACATGGAGCCTGACCACTGTGCCAACATCGAGGAGCTGATGGTTCGCTACCCCGAAATGCAGGTCATCGGAAACGCCAAGACCATCGGCATGATCAAGCAGTTCTATGACATGGATCTGGAAGGACGCACCATTCTTGTAAAAGAGGGCGACAGCATCTGTCTGGGAAGCCACACCTTAAACTTCTACTTTGCTCCCATGGTTCACTGGCCGGAGGTTATGGTGACTTACGAATCCAGCGAGAAGATTCTCTTCTCCGCAGACGCATTCGGCACCTTCGGCGCGTTAAACGGTGCTCTGTTCAACGACGAGGTGAGCTTTGAGAGAGATTGGCTCTCCGATGCACGCCGCTACTACACCAACATCGTTGGAAAGTACGGTCCCCAGGTTCAGGCAGCGTTAAAGAAGCTCTCCGGCCTTGACATCGCCCTGATCTGTCCTCTGCACGGTCCCGTATGGCGCAGTGACGTGGCATGGCTGATGGACAAGTACAACCACTGGAGCCTGTACGAGCCGGAGGACAAGGCAGTTGCCATCTTCTACGGTTCCATGTACGGCAACACCGAGAATGCAGCTGAGGCACTCGCTGCAAAGCTGGGCGAGGCAGGCGTAAAGGACATCGCAGTTTACGACGTGTCCAAGACTCACGTTTCCGACCTGATCGCTGAGACCTTCCGTTGCAGCCACCTGGTATTTGCCTGCCCCACCTACAACGCAGGTCTGTACCCCGCAATGCTCAACTTCCTGCATGATATGAAGGCGTTAAACGTTCAGAAGCGTACCGTTGGTCTGATCGAGAACGGAACCTGGGCAGCTACCGCCAACAAGCAGATGGCAGCTCTCATCGGCGAGATGAAGAACATGGAAATCTTAGAGCCCACCGTCACCGTAAAGTCCGCCCTGAAAGAGGACAGCATGGCTCAGATCGAGGCGTTAAAGGATGCGATCCTGGCTTCCCTGAACGCGTAAGATTGAAATAGAATCCTGCGAGCAGGATTCTCCGCCTGCGGCGGGTCGCCATGGCGACATAATTCTTCTCCGCCGCAGTGCGATCCTCAGCGGAGCGTTTTTTGTTTCATAGGGCGTATTTTTTATGAAACAAAAAGGCAGTCCAAAAACTGGGCTGCCTTTTTTTCTGCTTATTCGTGCAATGACGCACCGTTTGTCGCGATCACTTCTTTGTACCAGTCAAATGACTTCTTCTTGTAGCGGTTTAAGCTGCCGCTTCCGTCGTCGTTTCGATCCACATAGATGAATCCGTAACGCTTGCTCAGCTGCGCCGTGGACGCGCTCACAAGGTCAATGCAGCCCCAGGTCGTGTATCCCATCAGCTCTACACCATCCTCGATCGCCTCCTCGACTTGACGCAGGTGATCTCTCAGATATTCAATCCGGTAATCATCTTCCACCGTCAGCTCGCCATTTTTGCCCTCCACCAGGACGTCTCTCGCGCCAAGGCCATTTTCCACAATAAAGAGCGGTTTTTGGTAGCGATCCCAAAAGCGGTTCAAAGCAAAGCGAAGTCCCTTAGGATCAATCTGCCAACCCCATTGAGACTTTGGAAGATAAGGATTGGGGATTCCTCCCATAATGTTGCCCTCACCAGCCTTTGCCTTTTCTGGATCAGCCGTCGCACACACCGTCATATAGTAGCTGAAAGAGACGAAATCCACCGTATTTTTCAGGATTTCCTCGTCCTCCGGCTCAAAGTGAATCTCGATGTTACGCTCTCTAAAGTAACGCTTCATGTACCCCGGATACACGCCGCGCACATGGACATCGCCGAAAAAGTCGTTCATATGCTCATCATTCATCGCCGCAATCACATCATCGGGATTGGGTGTCAGCGGATAAATCGGAGTATTTAAGATCATGCAGCCAACTTTTGCCTGTGGCATCATCTCATGCGCGATCTTTGTCGCCAGCGCGCTTGCAACCAGCTCATGATGGCAGGCCTGATACTTTTCCTGCTCGGAGAGTTCCTCTTTTGGCGTGCAGATTCCCGCACTCATAAACGGCTCGTGAAGCACGGAATTGATCTCGTTGAAGGTCAGCCAATATTTGACTTTGTCTTTATAGCGCGCAAAAATCGTGCGGACGTACCGCTCATAAAATCCGATCAGCTCACGGTTTGCCCAACCATTGTAGTGCTCGGCAAGGTAGAGTGGCGTCTCGTAGTGAGAGATCGTCACAAGCGGCTCCATCCCATACTCTCTGCACGCATCAAACAGGTCGTCGTAGAAGGCAAGTCCCTTCTCGTTAGGCTCGTTTTCGTCTCCTTTCGGGAAAATGCGGCTCCAGGCGATGGAGGTGCGAAACACCTTAAATCCCATCTCGGCAAGCATTTTTAAGTCATCTCTGTAACGGTGGTAGAAGTCGATTCCTACCAATTTTAAGTTGTCTTTCGTTGGCTCCTCGGTTCTTGGCCCGACAATGCCTTTCGGCATCACATCCTGGATGGAATATCCTTTTCCGTCCTCGTTATAAGCTCCCTCGCACTGGTTTGCGGCGACTGCACCGCCCCACAGGAATTTATCTGGAAACATTTTCCTGCTCCTTTCTCTCTCTTGCTTTCAAATGCACATACAACGCACCAATCAGGTTGGAATCGTTGAAATATTGGCAGGCAACTACCTCAGGTGCCGGCAGATCCCACTGATCATACAGGTGATTGAGTGCAGCGATCTCTTCTTTTAAGATCTCCAAAAACAGCGGTCTGACGCTGATTCCACCGCCCACCGCGATCCGCTCCGGGTCAAGGATAAACTGGTAATTGGTCGCTTGAACCGCCAAGATCTTCGCATACTCGTGGATTGCCTCCAGAGCCTTCTCATCTCCCGCCTCCGCGCGGTCAAAGATCATCTCACCGTTGAGTTCCTTTACCGGGATTCCCATCTTTGCTGCCGCAATCTCGATAAATGCGGGACCGCCGCCGCTAAAGCCGAGCAAATTTTCCATCCGAAACGGATCCTGCGTATTCATCAACATATAGCTGAACTCGCCCGCCATGTTGTGCTTTCCGCGCACCACCTCACGATTCTGGATCACAGCTCCGCCGATTCCCGTTCCGCAGACCATCACGACCGCGTTCTCGCAGTCCTTGAGCGCGCCGCGCCAGACCTCCGCCAATGCCGCGGACTTTGCATCGTTCTCAATCGTTACCGGAACCTTGCACTCCTTTTCCAAAAGCTCTGCCATGTTGATGTCGTGGATACACTCAATCTTTCCGCCCGTGTGCATAAATCCGGTTCTGCTGTCGAGCACCCCCGGCATACTCATGGCGATTCCTTCCACCTTGCCCTCGTATTTGCGATACAGCGACACGATAGAATCCACAAATCCCTCTAACGGTTCCTGAACCGAGGGAAACTTCCCCTTTTCCAGAAAGTTACAGTCCTCATCCATCACCGCGTACTTCGTGCTCGTCCCCCCGACGTCAATCACGAGATATTTTTTCTCCATTGGTATGTCCTCCTTTGAGGGTATTATACAAAATTTACCATCAAATGTGCAAGTGGGAGAATT